>Ga0134126_10008056_pt1 | contig 13235 bp, 14 predicted proteins | sample KB31752_FD_96881 | JGI IMG/M metagenome (GOLD analysis project Ga0134126, IMG submission 96881) | Terrestrial soil microbial communities with excess Nitrogen fertilizer from Kellogg Biological Station, Michigan, USA - KB3-175-2 | ecosystem: Environmental > Terrestrial > Soil > Unclassified ...
CGCGCACTTCGAGGCGATCTCTGCGGTGCTGTCGGGACTAGCCGATGTCCGGAAGGCATTGGCGGAAGCGGAGGGCTTATACGCGCAGGGCAGGCGTAGCGTGTTGTTCGTGGACGAGGTGCACCTCTTCCGGGTCTCTGCTAACTGTTAGGTCATTCTTTCTCTTTACTAATCATGGACTTGGTGGATCTAACAGTTTTTCAGTCGTTGTGCGCAGCGACATCTGGGGCGCGAACCGGAGACGCCCGTAATCAAATTCCCCGGCAGCGTCAGGGTATCAGTAAGCGCTTGTGAGGTGCCCATTCCCTCATGGCAATGCGGCGGTCAGTTTTCAACGCACAGGCGTGGGCATTATTCAGCAAGCGCCGATTAGGTGCTCTGCCTACTCGAGAGTGGCAAAAGACAATGAGTGATCTCTTAAAGAAGGCTCTATCCGCGCCGCTCGCTGATGTCCTGAGGCCGAGGAGCCTGGCAGAGGTTGTAGGTCAGGCACACCTGATTGGTCCTGGAAAGCCGCTTCGACTCGCCTTTGAGTCAGGCAAGCCACATTCAATGATTCTTTGGGGGCCGCCGGGGGTCGGGAAGACGACCATCGCAAGGCTGGCTGCGAGCGCTTTCGGTTTCGAATTTATTGCGCAATCGGCGGTGCTATCCGGCGTGAAGGACATCAGGACGTCCATGGAGCTTGCCGAGCAGAATCTGGCACTCGGCAAGAAGACGATTTTGTTCATCGATGAAATCCATCGCTACAGCAAGAGTCAGCAGGATGCGCTCCTTCCTTTCGTTGAATCAGGCTTGGTCACATTCATCGGCGCCACAACTGAGAATCCATCATTCGAGGTAAACGCGGCCTTGCTGTCGCGGGTACAAGTGCATGTGCTGAAATCTCTATCGGATGAGGATCTGACGCTTCTATTTCTGAGGGCAAGCAAGGCAGTTTTAGCCGGCATGCACTTTGCGGATGCGGCGATCGCCATGCTGGTTGGGTATGCAGATGGCGATGCTAGGCGGTTGCTTAACCTCCTCGAGCAGGTGTCGACGGCTGCTCTCGCTGTCGGAATTCGGTCTGTAGATGCAGAGTTCCTCCAGAACTCTCTCACCCTAAACGTTCGCCGTTTCGACAAGGGCGGTGACAGCTTCTATGACCAGATATCTGCGCTGCATAAGTCGGTGCGAGGTTCGCATCCGGACGCGGCTCTCTACTGGCTATGCCGCATGCTCGATGGCGGTGCGGACGCCAAATATCTTTCGCGGCGAATAATTCGCATGGCGTGGGAAGACATCGGATTGGCTGATCCACGAGCATTGCAAATCGCAAACGAAGCCGCTTCAACATACGAGCGTTTAGGTTCGCCCGAGGGCGAGCTGGCGTTGGCGCAGGCGGTGATCTTCTTGGCGGTGGCTCCGAAGAGCAATGCTGGCTACACGGCATTCAACGAAGCAAGAGCCTTCGTTTCTGTGGATAAGTCACGAGAGGTGCCTGTTCACCTGCGTAACGCTCCGACAGAACTAATGAAGGAGCTCGGGCATGGCAGGGAATATCGCTACGCCCATGACGAGCCAGAAGCCTACGCTGCAGGTGAGACGTACCTACCCAAAGGTATGCAGGAGCCGAAATGGTATCGGCCAGTTCGCCGCGGACTGGAGTCTAAGATTGCAGAGCATCTTTCCCATCTTCGGTCGCTTGATAGTCAAGCGGAAGATCTCTGATCTATGCAAGCGGAAGATCTCTGATCTATGGATGAGGCCAGAGGTGAAGGGGTGTTGCCGCTCGACGAAAACTGACCTCTCAGCGATTTGCAGCGTTGCAGTCACGACAGCGCAAGGTCATTCTCACCATGCTCTGTACACGCGGGAAACGACGCCGCGCGAAAATGGCTGAGTGCGCTGGTATTCGTTGACCAGCGTTCCGGTAAACGCTGACCACCACGCTGGAAATTGTTGACCGCGACGCTGGTGCTGACCATGCCACCGATGCTGACCACGTTGCTGGTGCTGACCAGTCCACTGCTAGCTGCCATACCCGGGCGCGGGCAGACGAGGGTGATCGCAAAGAAACAGGCGACTGTCGGCCAAAAGCAGCCGGTCGCGTCCAGTGCCAAACTGACGGAGAGCGGGCACCCGGTAATTCGCCTCCCGGCGCAACAGCTGGATCATTGGCTCGCCCACCACGCTCTGGGTAAAGTCGAAGTGGTTTAGGTCATCAGATTGGATGGGAGCCATGAAACAATGATGATCAATGACTGGCGCGAAGAACAACGGCGATTTCTAAATCACCTCTTGATGAGATGGAAGGTTAAGGGGTATGGCCGCGTCATCCAGGACGAGGCGTCGCATGAGCGCTTTGTCCAAGCGATGCGAGAAAAGTATGTTTATCCGGACTACCTGGATCTCGTGGGCCCAGTGCAGCCGGATCACCACGTCCCGGGATATAAGCCGGCTACAAGAGTACGGTCTGGGCGCGGAGAGGTAGGTTGCCTAACCCATATACGACAAGCCGAATTGCTCCTTATGGGCGCGCATCGGTGGCAAAACCTCTGGATCGGAACACACGAGGCCGTTGTTGGATATGACCCGATTTGGTCTGAGCCACGGTGGACGAGGGACGATCGCGGGTGGTACGTGGCATTGCATTACCAACCGCCACGCCGCAAGAGGCTGACATTCGAAGAATTCATTACTCCATTTCGAACGACGCAAGTCGTGCGGCTAGAGCACTACCTCGTGTCTAGATCACGGAAGCTGTCTCCCACAGAAGCAGTTCGGGTCAAAAATGGAAACGTCTATGACTGCCGTCCCGAGAATCTTGAGGTCTATTCAGTGATAGGTCGTCCCATGCTCTGCAAAGGATGTGGCCGGAGTATTGGTCGCGATCAGTCTGCGAGGATAAAGGTGGGTGGCACCACCCAACGGTACTGCTATGAGTACTTGGCATGGATCGAGCGGATGGGGTGCACGCCGCACATGTCCAAATGCCTACACCGGATGTAAGGTTGCACTCCGGGACGAGAATTGGTATTTTTGGTTCCATGATGTGGTTTTTGCGCGCCAACGACGCTGCCGCATCATAGACAACCCGCTCCGGCGGGTTTTTTTGTGCCCAAGAAAGCCCGCCTTGTGCGGGTTTTTGCTTATGGAGACAGCGATGTCGACCTCGTTCTTCCTGGAACTGGGAAAGCTGCTGATTGACGGTAGCCCAATCGCAATTCTTGGCTGGGTGGTGATTCGCCAAGCCGAAGTTCTGCGTAGGGTTGTCGATCAGCTTTCCCGCAGCCGCAGGAAGTAGCCGGTAACGACATCGACTCGCCTGACAGCCTGTTAGCGGTCGATCGTCGCCGAATTCTCTTTTGAGTAATTCAGCGACAGGTTTGTCTGTAGCCGATTATTTCGATTATTCTAGTTCTATGGAATCAACGCAAGCTCTTCTCGCGCTGTCGGCCATTGGGCATGCCAAACGACTGGCCATCTTCCGGCTGCTAGTGGCCGCGGGACTCTCGGGCCGCACGGCGGGAGATATCGGGAATGAACTGGGCATCCCCGGAGCGACGCTTTCCTTCCACCTGAAGAAGTTGGCGAGCGCTGGCTTGATAACTGCAGAACCCCGGTGCCAGTTTGTGTGTTACCGAGCAGTCATCGATGTAGTGGATGACCTCGTTGCGTTCCTCACTCAAACGTGTGGCCACTCGGCCCGTAAGCCTGGAAGACGTGGCCGACTGTGATCAACTGTGTTCTGTAAGTTGCGTTGGTGAACCAGCCGCCGGTTGAGATACCGAGCCGGCTGGGATCGAGCATGCTGCAATCGGCCTCACACTTTGCTTCGCCCGAACAAGGTGAGGGAAACCCGGGTCACAGTGCACTTCCGAGCGACCGCTTCGGGTCGCGATCCGCACTACGCTTTCTTGGACTTGCGGCCGCTGATCCGGTCGATTTGTTCACCCAACTCGACCAGAGCGTGAAGGAAGGCGCGGACTTCGCCAGGGCTCACAGGACCAGCCTCCAAGCGGGTCCGAAGCCACTCGGCCAGCGGCACACCAGCGCGTTTAGCTTGGCTCTGCAACTTGCGCTTGAGTTCTGGGGCGACTCGCACCGACAGTCGCGCCCATTCCGCTTGACTCCTGCCATGGACACCGCGGACTTCCTCGACAGCTGTTCGGGCAATCTTTGACTTAGGCATGATAGGTACACCGCTTCAGCGAGTTGCGATGGCGCCGGTAGGAATCTTCATACGCAAACGGCAGGTTGCGGCGCCCGGAGTGCGAGATCAGAACATCCCGTACTGCGCCCTCACAATGTTGTCCCGCACTTCCGCACGCCGTCCGCTGGCCAACTCAGCGTATGTACTCGGCCGATCGTCGTAGATGTTGTCTTGCGCGAAAGCAATCGCAGCCGCACGCGACGATCCATAAAATTCCTCTGCGATCGTCGTCAAGTCCGGATCGATTTCTCGCAAACGGTTGAAAAGAACCACTGCGGTCTCGACGAACGCCTTGTTCGCGGCATCGGCCTGATTACGCAACTCTTCATACGCTTGCACGGTGTGCCCTCGGTCGCGTTCACCGCCACCTTCAGCCGCGGGAGAGGATAATTCCAGTATTCTTGTCGACCCACTGAAGCATATGCATCCGAAGAACCCACGTAAGGGCAGTTTGTATTGGCCTGGGCCCGGCGGCCCGAAAGCTCCTGCCATCGACTTCTTGGATGAATGTCGCCGGCAGTGTCGGATCGCTAACGAGCATGATGCGGCGGACGCGGAGCTCGGGAAGTTCATGGATCAAGCGCTTCATGACTTGCTCCACTTGGATGATTCGTGGGAGGCCCCAGAGCAACACCCGCCCTCCGCAGAGCAAAAGTAGATAATCGCTCGAACAGATCACGAATCGATCGTGGCCGCTAGTACCCCGCGGAATCCGCTTACGCTGGTCGCCCGTGACCGCACAGGGGAGATGGTCGTGACGTGCAGACCAGCCATGGACCTATTTGAGTTCAGATGACAGTCGCCGCGCACAGGTTTTTTTGAATTCTGCGCCATATTGGTCGAGGAACCCAGCCATGGCGCCCTTGTAGCGGATCACCTCCGGACTCAATGGCAGGTTGAGCTCTCTGGCAATCGCATCCGCAAAGCTCAACTGCCGCTCCGTGGGCGGCTGAAGATCCCAATCCAGGCACTGCCTCAGCTTGGCACCAGCGTCCTCCCGGAGCCGTTCGATATATGACGGCGGATCAATCGATCTCGCAATGCGGCGAAATTGTCGGTCCCACGCATCGACAGTGCTCTCGTCGATTGGCAGTTCGACAGCACCTTCGCCATCACTAGCGAGATCGAACACAAGTTTCAGGCACTTGAGTCGCATTGCGTGCTGCCAAGCGGGTTAGTTGCAGCACATACTACGAAATTCGTAGTATGCAGCGCAAGGCGAAGTTACGAATCTCGTAGGGTCCGCCCTACCTGGTTCGAACCGTGCCCCTAAAGCCCAGTCCGTTGGCCGTCCTCTCCCGGCGCCTCAAGGAAGCTCGTGAACGGAAAGGGCTTTCACAACGGCAGCTTGGAATAGCAGCGGGCCTGGATCGCTTCGTGGCCAGTACGCGCATCAACCGGTACGAGAAGGGCGTACACCACCCTGATCCAGTGACCGTCCAACGCGTGGCAGACGCCTTGGGCGTGCCTGCCGCGTATCTGTTGGCGAGCGATGACAAGCTCGCGCGGCTGATCCTTGCGTTCAATTCGCTACCCGCGAAGGCGCAGGAGCGCGTGGTCTCTGAGTTGGAGCAGATGGTCGGACGCTAACGTTCCAGTCGAAAACTGGCATTGGCAAACCAGCGACGCCGTAGCAGTGCGGTTAGAATAAAGCCTGCTGATGAGGCCCGAGAATGACCGTTTTCACCATAGGCTATGAAGGCCTAAGCATCAATGCCTTCTTGTCATTGCTGTCAATGCACGGCATCGAAACCGTTGTAGACGTGCGTGAGCTCCCCTTGTCGCGCAAGCCAGGGTACTCGAAAAGGGCGCTGGCTGACCTGCTACGGGTATCGGGCCTTTCGTACATCCACATGGGTAGTCTTGGCTGCCCACGACCGGTGCGCGCCAGCTATCGCTCCGATGGCGACTGGAAGCGCTACACAACCCAGTTCCTCAAATACCTGGCCACGCAGAAGGATGCCATCGCTGAGCTGGCAACACTGGTGGAAGAATCGACCTGCGCGCTGTTGTGTTTCGAAGCTGATTACAATTTTTGCCACCGCTCCATGGTGGCGACTGCCGTGAGCAAGCGCTGCGGCGCAAGCATCAAGCACATCCGGATCAAAGCAACGGAATCTGTCCGTCGTCCGCTGGTGTTCGCTTAGGCGGGTAGACCAGGCTCACGATCAGCCACTGATCCGGGAACCGGTGCTGGTTGCCCATGAGGAACATCAGATCCTTCTTGGTGATGTCAGTTTCAAGCTTGCTGCGGAACTTGTTCTCCCACTCCGCAGGGCCGTGCTCGGTGAACATCTTCCAGAACAGCGCGCCCGCCTCCCAGTCGACGATCTTGTGCTTGTACTCCTTCTCACCCTCAGGGGTGTCGCACAGATAAGAGTAGTAAAAGTCGTAGGGGACCTTGCGTAACTCCCTGACCTGTTGGCGAGCTTCACGCTCGGAAAAAAGGTCGCCTTGCATCTGAGCACGCGTCAGCTTTTCCCTTTCTTCATCCGTCCATTCCTTATTGCGGGCGTCCTTGATCAAAAGGCCGAGAACCTGCTTTGGGCGAAGAAGTGCCAATGACAGTCCGTCATCCTTGCGGGCCTCCTCGATATTCTCAAAATTGTCAAACGAGGGGATCTTGTCAATCCACTCACGACGGCCTGCCCAGTCTTGCTTGGTCGGAATGGCCTGCTTGGCCGCAAGCGATCCGATGTCTACCTTGTGACTCTCCGGTCGATGATCTGCCGCAGCTTTCTCGACCCCAACCTCGATCCACTGCCATTTCTTGAACTGCTGGTCCTGCTCGATCAACCGAAATGGCACCGGGTAAAGACGGCGCATCGAACCGTTTTGGTTGATGCCCGCGACGCAGGACGTCTCGACATGCTTGGCGCTGGGCGAAGGGTAGGTCTTCGCAAGTATCAGGATGCGTTCGCGTTGTGTCAGCGCCATTGATGCCACCGCTAATCAATGTTGGTGATCCGGCTACTCCGCCTGCCCAGCCGCCCTCGTGCCCAGCTCGTCCACCACGGATTGGAACGCATCCAGCGCCGCCTGCAGATTCTCAACGATGTCGGCCGCGATTTCGTCCGGTGGCGGCAGATTGTCCACATCCTCAAGGCTGTCGTCCTTCAGCCAGAAAATGTCGAGGTTCAACTTGTCGCGCTTTAGCAGGTCCTCCACCGCGAACCGCTTGAAGCGGTCGGTTTCCTTACGCTTTGCCCGGTTGTTGGCATCGTAGCAACGCACAAAGTCATCAAGGTCGCTCCGCGCTAACGGACTCTTTTTCAGCGTGAAATGGTGGTTAGTGCGAAAGTCGTAGATCCACAGCGCGCTGCTGTTTGGCGAGCCGTCCGCGCGTGGCGGTTTTTTGTCGAAGAACAGTACGTTCGCCTTCACGCCCGGCTTATAGAAGATGCCGGTCGGCAGGCGCAGCAGGGTATGGAAGTCAAACTGCATCATCAGGCGCTTGCGAATGCCTTCGCCGGCGGTACCCGCCTCGAACAGCACGTTGTCAGGCAGGACCACGCCCGCGCGGCCGTTATCGGCCATGATGGTCATGATGTGCTGCAGGAAATTGAGCTGCTTGTTGGACGTGGTGAACTTGAAGTCCTCGCGCTCGTAGTTCTCGCGTTCGGTATCCAGCGAGCCATCCTCGCCTACCACGGTGAAGCTGGACTTCTTGCCGAACGGCGGATTGGTCAGCACTACGTTGAATCGCTCGCCGGGGTCGCTGGCCAGCGCATCGCGCTGGGCGATCGGGCTTTCGCCATTACCGATGCCGTGCAGGTACATGTTCATGGCGCAAAGACGCACCACCTCCGGCACGATGTCCACTCCCGACAGGGAGGTTTCGCGCAGCTTCCGCTGCAGGGCACGGTCATGGCTCTGGTCTTTCATGTGCTCGTAGGCGGACAGCAGAAATCCGCCGGTGCCACAGGCCGGGTCATGCACGCTCTCGCCGATCCTTGGCGCGACCACTTCGGACATCGCGTCGATCAACGGCCGCGGGGTGAAGTACTGGCCCGCGCCGGACTTTACCTCTTCGGCGTTGCGTTCCAGCAGCCCTTCGTAGATTGCGCCCTTCACGTCCACGCGAACGCCGATCCAGTCTTCGGCGTCAATCAGCGACACTACACGTTTCAACTTGGCGGGATCGGTCAGCTTGTTCTGCGCGCCGCGGAAGATGGTGCCGATCAGGCCCTTTTCGCGGCCAAGCGCTTCAAGCGTGTGGCGGTACTGCGCTTCCAGTTCATCGCCGGACAGCGGTGCCAGTTTGTTCCAGCGCCACTTCGCGGGAATCGTGGACGGCTCGCCCAGCATTTCGCTGCGTTCCTGGTCCATCTTGAGGAACAGCAGGAAAGTGATCTGCTCGACGTAATCGCCGTAGCCGATGCCTTGGTCGCGCAGCACGTGCGCGTAGTTCCAGACTTTGTTGACGAGAGCGGAATCAATGGTCATGCGACTTTCTTTTTGCGTTTGCGGATTGCGCGCGCGGTTTCGGTCCGCTCGGCCGCGATGCGCTCCAGCAGCTTCGAGGCAGGCTCATCGTTCGAGTCCTGCGGCACCAACTGGCCAGAGAACGCAGCTCCGAGGATTGATTGACGCAGCCCATGAGCGTAGGCGGTCTGTGTAACAAGTGACAGCGCCAACTGCGACGCTGAATTAAGCTGCATTTCAATTCTGCTCGCAATTTCCTGCTGTTCTGCTTCGGAGGGGAGCGGTACTGCCAGCGATCGAATCTCTGCGAGGTTCAGTCGTGGCCGTCCGACACCGTGGACGATTGCCGCGGTACGTTGCCGGGTCGGCTCAGCGTTCAAGAACGCCATCAGGCAGCCACTCGATACACGCGAGCTCGGTTTGAACCGAATGCAATCTGCTTTGACGATTGCCGGCCCGAGACTAGCTGGAGCGATGCAGGCGCGCGGTAGGGTTTCGCCAAGTGCGGCGAGCAATAAGTCCCCCGCGAACACGCGGTGCTTCTGCAGCCTTTGAAAATGTTCTTCAGAAATATGCGCCTTGTCATGCGAGAAGAACCCGTCTTTGATATTTTGGAGCCGCACTACGCGAGGACCGGCGTCTGTGTAGTGCTCCGTCTTCAGGTTGGCGCCGAATGGTCCATCAGTGACCGAATTTTTCTCTGGGGCTGCGAGTTGCTCAACTGTCACCCATACCCATCCCTCCGGTAGTTCGGGCAGATTGGGAGTGTCGGCGCGCCTAGGCTCCGCGTATTTCTGCTTCCACCGATCGTTGGCGGGCGTCTTGCCCTTGGCCTTGAACTTCGCGAGTTCGGCGGCCTCCCACGACGTGCGGCGCGCTTTCAGGATGCGCGCGAGCAGCGCTTCACCGGATTCCATACGTCCGCCCGCGCGCGTGCGCGCCTCACGCCAATCGCGGGTGAGTTCGCCGGTGACGGCCGCCTTCAGCACCGACTGCCGGTAGCGCTCCACCAGCTTTTCGACCCGCTTCAGCGCCTGCTCGCCTTCTTCGATGCGGCTGAACAGCTCGTCGATCTTCGAAATGATTCGTTGTTGTTCTTTCGCGGGCGCGACTGGAATCGGAGATTCGCGCACAAAGTCAGGCGGCACGCGCTGCTGGCCTACCGCACCCTGCATGTTGCGTTTGGCTTCTTGCCGATAGCGGGTCTGGACCAAGAACAGGCGCAAGTAGTCAGGCGCGACTTCCGACGCGGGTCGAATGACGTGAAACTCAGTCGTTCCGCATCCGATGCCGGATCGCAAGCCGCGCGCAACCGCGACCTTGCCGTTCTCCATTGACGGCGTGATTTTGGCGAACAGCACATCGTCTTCGCGGAAGCGCGTGAAGTTCTTTTTGACCTCGGCGAACGGACGCTCGGCCGACACATCGATCTTGCCGGACAATTCTTCCACAGCCGCCATCGGAAGAAACGTTACAAGCTCCCGATCACCTGCGGCTACTGTCGAGCCTGAAGGGTTGACTTCTGCGATGTCGCTAATGGTGCCGAGCGTCCAATTGCGAGGAAGCGATTCGCTCATGCCACCAGCGCCTCGGCCATCTCATCCAGCATCCCATTTAATCCCTCTCCGAACAGCTTGCGGGCAGCGATCACGCCGCCCCAGGCGCTGAAGGGAGTATCGCGCTGCAGGTCGGCGGGCGCGATCTCGACATTGGCCGCGAGATAGTCGCGGATGGCTTTGAGCCAGTTCATCTGTTCCTCGGTAAAGACTTTGCCGGCCTTGACCTGCCGGCCGATCCACAGGTTGAATTTCTGCTCGACACGCGCCGAGTACGGCTCCAGCACCTCGGCCTGGCCGGTGGCGAAGCGCACCAGCGAGATGATGTCGGTGAGTACCTTGTCCGACGGCGCGCCACGCACCAGCGCGGCTTCGAGGCGCTTGTACGCCTGCCAGACGTCCGCGGTCGCCAAATGGTACGGCGGATCGGCGAGGTGTTGCGCCAATTCCCGGGTCGCAGCATAGGTGAGCCTGCGCTTGGCGTACGGCTGCCCGTAGAGAATTTGCAACGCCAGCAGTTCGTTCCTGTTTTGCTCGATGAAATCCTTGAACGACTGTACGCGCGCTTCGGCGTGCTTCAGGTCGTAGCCCGCACTCACCACCTTGTCGGCGGTGCGCTCGGCGATGATGATGTCGGCCTTCTGCTTGATGTCCTTGATCAGGTTGCGCAGCTTGGGATCATCCAGCGGCGCGCAGGCGGCATCCTTCAATTCATTGGCGATCGCCTTGGCTTGACCCGTGGTTGGGGCTTCCACGCTGCCGTGGCGCTCGATGATTTTTGCCTGGACGATGTCGGGGCTGATGGCGTTGAGCAATCCTCCGGCGAGCGACTTCAGCGAAGTGCCGTTGCCCACCGCGGCGATGCGGGCGCGATCTTCCTCTTCAATCCGATGCTCCAGCGCAGCCAGGCGACCGGCGAGGCTGGAAATGGAATCGTCATCGCGGCGGCCTTGCGCGATCTGGTCAATCAGCTTGTCGAAGGCGATCGCGCGCTTGCGTTCGAGTGGCTGGCTGACGGTTTTCTGGCTTTCGGTGACGCCGACCGCATCCACCAGCACGAAGCGGGTCTTGGTCTGGGCGTCGGGGGTGACCTGGTGCAGGTCGGAATCGGCGATGGAACGCACGCCGCGGCCGCGCATCTGCTCAAAGTAGCCGGCGGATTTCACGTCGCGCATGAAGATCAGGCACTCCACCGGCTTGATGTCGGTACCTGTGGCGATCATGTCCACGGTCACGGCGACGCGTGGGAACGGATCCACGCGAAAGGCCTTGATCAGCGCCTTGGGATCATCGCCGGTGCGATAGGTGATCTTCTTGGCGAAATCGTTGCCTGCATCGAACACCTCGCGCACAACGGTGACGATCTCCTCGGCGTGGTTGTCGTCCTTGGCGAAGATCAGCGTCTTCGGGACCCATTCGCCTGTGCGGCCGGGGAAGAGCTGCGTGAACAGATCCTTGCGATACTGCCCGAGTACCGCGCGGATTTGAGCTGGCACGGTGACGGAGCGATCGAGTTCTTCCTTGGCAAAAGACAAATCCTCATCCAGCTCCTTGTAGCGTAGTGCGCGGGTGCGGCGGTCTCGCACTGGCACTGCGTAGCCCGCTTCGACCTTGCCACCCTTTTCACCAACTTGGGTCTTGATGCGGAACACCTCGAAGCCGACGTTCACACCATCCGCGACCGACTGCTCGTAGCTGTATTCGGAGACTAGGTTGTTGTGGAAGAACGCCAGCGTGTGCTTGCTGGGCGTGGCGGTGAGGCCGATCAGGAACGCATCGAAATAGTCCAGCACCTGCCGCCATCGACCGTAGATCGACCGATGGCATTCGTCGGCTATGATGAAGTCGAACGTCTCGATGGGAACGGCCGGGTTGTAGGCAACGGGCGGGATTTCCCCATCGTCGCCGCCTTCGAGCTCGTAAGCCGACCGTTCCTCGTCCTCCTCAGCCAGTTCCCTGCCGCGCAGCATGGCGTACAACCGCTGGATGGTGGTGATGACCACCTTGGCGTCCGGGTCAATGCGGTTCCCGTGCAGGTGCTGGACGATGTAGGTGTCGGTGAACTTGCGGCCGGCACCGGGCGGATCGTAGTTCTGGAACTCCCTTAGCGTTTGGTCACCGAGATTGTTGCGGTCTACCAAGAACACGATCCGGTGCGCCTTGGCATGCTTCAAAAGGCGCCACGCGAACGAGCAGGCCGTGAAGGTCTTGCCCGCGCCGGTTGCCATCTGGATCAGGGCGCGCGGCTTGTCACGGGCAAGGGATTTCTCGAGCCCCTCGATGGCATCAACCTGGCATTCGCGCAAGCCGTGGCGATCCAGCGGTGGCATCTGCCTGAGGCGCGCACGGAGCGTGTCGTGTTCCTTCAGCCATTCGTGAAGCATCCGCGGTTGATGGAACGCGAATACCCGCCGCGAACGCGGTTGCGGATCGCGGCTGTCGCAGAAGTAGGTTTCGTCGCCGGTGGATTCGTAATCGAAGTACAGGAAGTCATTCCACCGCGCCAAGTGCTCCGGCACAGCCAGTCTGTAGCGCGCCGCCTGCTCCGCGACGCCGGAAAGGGTGATGCCGGCCTTCTTGGCCTCGATGACGCCCGCAGCCTTGCCGCCGACGAGCAGTAGGTAATCGCAGGGGCCGTTTTCCAGATGAAACTCGCGCACCGCGACGCCTTCAGCGGCGTTCCGGTTGAAATCAGCCATGTCTTGGATGATCCAACCCGCAGACGTCAGCAGCGCATCGATTCTTGCGCGAGCCTGTTGTTCAGGTGCGTCAGGCATCCCCTGATCCCTTCGTCTCCCCTCGCAACATGAGGGGTCGGAGAGCAGGATAACCGCTGTGGCGAGCTGATGCCTGTACCTTGTGGCCACCGTCGCGCTTCACTGCGTGTGCCGGTGAGGTTAGTCACTCGAACCAAGCGATCGTGATCAGCCTTTCGCCGTGAAAATCTACTGGTGGATTCGGCCACAACCAGCCGTAGACGACGGTCCGCTTTGAGGAAGGTTCACGGGATAATTCGGCTATCGCCTACACGAACCGTGGATAGTAAAAACGCGCGCACG
>Ga0134126_10008058_pt1 | contig 13234 bp, 10 predicted proteins | sample KB31752_FD_96881 | JGI IMG/M metagenome (GOLD analysis project Ga0134126, IMG submission 96881) | Terrestrial soil microbial communities with excess Nitrogen fertilizer from Kellogg Biological Station, Michigan, USA - KB3-175-2 | ecosystem: Environmental > Terrestrial > Soil > Unclassified ...
GCGATGCCCTCAAGATCCGCGTGGCAGTCAAGGATGACCGTGCAATCGCGGGAATGCTGACGTTGCAGTATAAAGATACGATGACCTACAAATACGGTGGGTCTGATCCGAACTATAACAAATTCGGCAGTATGCACCTGCTTTTTTGGAAGGCGATTCAGGAGGCCAAGAATTCCCATCTTGGAGTGTTTGACTTCGGACGCACAGACGCCGACCAGGATGGGCTCATCACCTTCAAAGGGCGGTGGGGAGCCACCCAATCACGATTGACTTATTCGCGTTACGTTTTACCGGGTATGGCGCCGGGCTTTCTCGATCCCGCGACTGGAAAAGACTGGAAGACCCAGCTTGCTAAGCACCTCTTCGCCCGCATGCCGAGCTCGCTGCTCGCGGCGATCGGCGACAGACTTTATCGACACATTGGCTAATCGCTAAACCCGAAGGCGCTAAACCCGAAGGCGCATCTGGCGAACAAATGAAGCGGGAATCATGATCGATACCACACTCGCGAGGCGGCACGCGATATTCACTGGCTTTGTACTGGCCTCCGGCCTCATTTTCTTCAAGACCTGGGCGGCCCTGATCGCGTATTCGCTGCGAAACGAGTCCGCGTCTCATATTCTCCTTATTCCCGCGATCGCCTTTTTTCTGCTGTTCTCTGAGCGGAGGCGCATTTTCCCAAGAAGTGGTCTAGCGATTCGCCCCGGCCTGGTTGTGGTTCTCGCTGCAGTCGGCATTTTTTGGCTCGGAACGCGCTTAGGTACTGCGGGGAATAGTCGGCTGTCCGTTGAAGCACTTTCCTTGGTCCTGCTCTGGATCGGTGGTTTCGTAACTTGTTATGGGTTTGAGGCTGCCCGCGCCGCCTTATTTCCTCTACTATTTCTGTTGCTGATGGTGCCCTGGCCGAGTGCGGTTCTTGATTCGGTGATCCGCTGGCTGCAAGAGGGTTCCACGGACGTAACCTATGCAATCTTTAAGGCGCTTGGCATTCCAGTCCTTCGGGACGGCTTTGTGCTTACGGTTCCCGGTGTCGCGATTGAGGTAGCAAGCGAATGCAGTGGGATTCGGTCGAGCATGGCCCTCCTGATCACCTGTTTGCTCGCGGCCCATGTGTGTCTTCGTACAAACTGGAGGATTCTCCTGTTCGTACTTCTTGTAATCCCGCTGTCAATCATTAAAAACGGAATTCGGATCGCAACATTGACTTTGCTGAGTCTGTACGTGAACCCCGATTTCCTAAGGGGAAACCTGCACCGCGACGGCGGGTTTGTCTTTTTTCTTTTGGCACTTGCAATGATGTTTCCCGTGCTCCTTCTTCTCGAGCGGTCTGAAAAGAGATTTCAACAGCTGCCTGCCGATAGTGGAGTGCTGGCCGACAGGACTACTATTGGCGATCGCATCTAGACGATGCCGGATCGGACAAGGATCACAAACCAGCTACTCGCCCCGCCTGAAACCAAGCGTCGTTGCTTGACATCTCGGGCAGACGGAGACCGACCCATGCGGAAATCTATAACTGATTACGCGGCCGGCTACGCCATACCTAGAGGACCGACGCTCCCAATGTGCCTATTTCTTCAAAAAAGACACGAGAGCCGCAATTGAGCCACCGCCGACTTTCTCCATGGGAAACTCTGTTGATTGCTTTGTTCGCGTTGTTCTTTCTGGCGGAGGTCAGCCTGGTGATACGGCAAGAGAGGACCCAAATCTTCGCCACCACGGCACAGAAAGTAGGCTCTGCATTAATTGACTTCGCCCAAACGCGGTCGCAGCTCCTGCTAAGGAACCCTGATGAGTCCTTTGAGCAATATGAACGGAGGATCTCAACTGAGAATTTCGATACGCAGTCGCTGTACTCGAAACTCTATGCGGTTCAGGTTGCACGCTTGCGGTATGGATTTGCGCGCCGGGGTTTAAAGACATCGGAGTTGGATGAGTTCTATCAGAGGCCGGGGTCCGACATTGCCATACTCGAGGTTGGCAAGACGCTCTTCGACAACGGCGCGGCGCTGCGGTCAAAGGGTGTCCCTGCCGAAGTTAAAGGTTGGCGGCGATCAATTCTCTCTATTTTTAGAGCCAAGCCTAGACCCAAAGGACAGGCTGCCGGATGAAGAAGTTTCGGATGACTTCCTCGACATTTGAGTCAGCCGGAAGTGTCTTCCACAGTTGCAGGTAATCCGGACGATCCAATGCGAGTCCCGCAAACAGTAGCGAGCACTGCCGCATTGGCCAATCGTCGGCGTACATCACATCCGGCGGAAGCGGCCAGCTTTTCTTGTTGCGAATATACGGTTCCATGAAAGCCACTGCCTTGCCGATGCCACGGCCGTCGGACAAGTGAAAAGTCCACAAGTTGCTCTGTGGTGTCGAAAGAATCTGGCAAATCGCGGCCATTGCGTCCAAGTTGAAAAGCGAATAGCTGTAAGGCTTCGTTCGGCTCATTTCCAAAGGAAAGCTGCCGTCTGATTTCATTTGACCTGGAAGGAGCACGCTCTCGAATCGCCTGCGAGCGTAGTCGGCGAGCTGCTCGTTCCCGGTAAACTTTGCAAATGACGCGACTTGCGTCACCCAGCAAGTGGCATGGTTGTTTGCAGACTCCATTTCTTCGATGCCGTATGTAGCCGTGGTCATCCACTGCAGGTAATCGGCGAACCAGTTTTTGATTCCGTCCAATTCATCCATGGAGAGGGCTCTGGACGCCGCGAGGACTTCGATGGCACGCACAACTTCCACCAGATGGAGCGTGTCGATGACGCCGAATCTGGCTCCAGTGGTACTGCCACGGATCGCCTGTGCGTACTGAAGGTTCGGATTCATGCGCGTGGACCTATCGAGAAACCAGGCTCGGACGTGCCGCGCGGCGTGCTCCGCGTAATTATTCTCGGCGCTGATGCGCCAGGCCGCCGCCAATGCCGAGGCCTGAACGCTGAAGCGCAGCAAGAAACGACGATGGTCCAAGAAATTGCTTGGATTCGAGAACCCGTCGCGTTGAATGTAGGGACCGTGGGGATTCTTCGGGTCGGGCCAGAAGTAATCGGCTTCGGAAAAGTAGTCGTGCCTTCCGCCCGGACTACGGTCGCTCGTGGAAGCCGTAACCGTAATCGGATGTTCCTTCAAATAACGCTGGGCTGCTGCAAGGACTCTAGCCCGGTCAAGCGCAACGACGTCGAACTTTTCCGGGGATTCCCGCCTGAAACCGTCGGCCCAGGCCAAGGGACCACCCGCGGCAACTGCCAGCAAAAGCGCACCTGCAGCTTTGCAAAAATCCCTTCGGGAATACGTCGCGCCCGGATCTGATGCTGCGTTTGCCCGTACCGAAGCTCCTTCGAGCGTCCTATCGGGAAACGACGAAAGCGTGAGTCGTGGCGTCATTTGGAACAAAGCATATGGCACTGAAGATTTCGAAAGACTCGTAAGCCAACCTGCCCCGAGAGGAAGCGCCCGTGGCGGCTGCCAGCACAAGCGCCCACGCGGCCTTGAAAGAATCCCTCCGGGAACGCGCCGCGCCTGGGTCGCGCGATGTTTCGCCGCTGCCGCGCCTCTCGAAGTGTCCTAAGAGTAACTGCGGGAAGCTTGAGCCGTGGTGTCATTTGAAGCAAAGACGCAGCATGAAAGCGTGGGCGAATGATGGCCTGCTCCCGGTTTCATGCTATAGTTTTTGGGAATTTCGAGCATTACCACGCGCTGGGAATTATCCGTTCCTTATCGGATTCCCGCAAGAGAAACATCGTGACTAACGCCGTTAGCATCGTTATTCCCGCCTACAATGAGGAGTCCGGCATTCCGGTGGTCATTGCTGAACTATACCGGGTCCTTGGACACGACCCGGCTTCTGTCGAAATCATAGTAGTCGATGACGGTTCGACCGACTGCACGGCGCGCGCTGCGAGTCAGGCAGGGGCCCGGGTGATGCGGCACCGGAGCAATCGCGGATATGGAGCCGCGTTGAAGACAGGTATTGCGGCAGCCACCCACGATCAGGTAACCATCATTGATGCGGACGGAACGTATCCTGCCGACTATGTTCCCATACTGCTGGAGCAGTTGGAACGTGCCGACATGGTCGTCGGGAGCCGCGTCAAGGCTGGAGCAAAGATTCCTCTGATTCGCCGGCCAGCAAAGTGGCTGCTGAACCGGCTGGCCAACTACCTGACCAATTCACGGATTCCGGACCTTAACAGCGGATTGCGCGTGTTTCGACGAGACATTGTGATGCAGTACTTCCCTATTCTGCCCGATCAATTCAGCTGGACTACCACGATTACCCTGGCGATGCATTGCGACAAATACGCGGTCGCCTATACGCCTATCGATTACCGGGTGCGGAAGGGCCGGTCTAAGATCGTGCCTTGGGATGCCGGAAGTTTCCTGATTCTGATCTTGCGAACCAGCATGTTATTCCGCCCCTTGCGGATATTCCTCCCGATTGTCATCGCGTTTGCAGGATACGGAATCGTGAAGCTGGCGATCGATCTCACGCATCAACCGAACGTGTCTGCATCAGCGGCGCTAGCCTTGATCTGCGCGCTCTTGGTGCTGTTGATTGGCATGCTGGGCGATGCGATTGCGACTCGGCTTGGTCGATTCGCTCCACATGCGATTCCTGGAGCTCGCACAAACGATGATACGGAAGTGGAAGTCGAAAGACGGGGCCAGCCGACGTGACGGCATCAGAGATTCTTGTCCGGGTCTACCTGTTTGCGGGCTTAGCAGCTCACAAGGTTCTCTGGGAGCTATTGAAGCGCAACCGGCAGCAGTCCACTCCACAACAGCCCCGGGGCAACACGCCATTTCTGCAAATCGTCAAAGCTGGCAAGATTGCGGTTACCCTTGGCTTATTCGTTCAGCTTTTTCTTCCTGAGATACTGCCGATCGCGGGGAATGCTTTAATCCCGCGCGCTGTGGGGGCCATTCTTTTCGGGCTCGGACTGTTGATCGCGATTTTGGCGCGCTTGGAACTCGGTAATAATTGGTCCGATATCGAAGCGGGACTGGTGAAGCAGGACCACAGGCTGGTGAACGGAGGCGTGTATCGCTATATTCGGCATCCGATCTACACCGGAGACTTGGTCATGTTGTTGGGATTCGAATTCTGCCTCAACTCTTGGCTTGTTGTCGTGGTTGTAATCATTGCTATACTCACCATTTACAAGGCTGTGCGCGAGGAGAACGTGCTCGCCGAAACCGTAACCGGCTACGAGGCCTATCGCGCACAAACCAAACGGTTCATTCCCTTTGTGATCTGATGATTCCAGCCGTGCCGGGTAGCGCTTCCTGACATTGCCGTTTGTCCCCGGTTCCCAGCCGACTGTAAGCTTCAGGAGACACTTCGTTGAACTCCGACAAGCCTCAAACGAAAAGCTCGCGGATTGAAAAAAGGGCGGTGCACTGGAGAAAGCGGGTTTCTCCCGCTGCCGGCGCACAAGACCGCCCGCAAGTGCTCATTCTGGGAGCTGGTCCTGCCGGCGTAGGTGCTGCCTATCAGCTTGCGCGGAGAGGAATTGCCCGCCCCACTGTACTAGAAAGCCGCGAAACAGTTGGCGGCAATGCGGGAAGTTTTGAAGTGGATGGCATCTGGGTGGACTACGGTAGCCACCGATTACATCCCTCTTGTGATCCAGAAATTTTGGCGGATTTGCGGGATCTGCTCGGGGACGACCTAGCCGATCGCCCACGCCACGGAAGAATCCGGCTTCGCGGCAGGTGGATCCATTTCCCTCTCAAGCCTCTGGACTTGACACTTCACTTGCCGCCGCAGTTCGCGTTGGGTGTCGTCGGCGATATAATTCGGAAACTTCATCGCGGCAATAATTCCCAGCCAGAGACATTTTCGTCGTTGCTGGAACGCGCGCTTGGGCAAACCATCTGCCGCGACTTTTACTTCCCGTACGCGAAAAAGATCTGGGGCATTCCTCCCGAGGCAATCTCGAGCACGCAAGCGCGCCGTCGAATCTCCGCTAACTCACTTTCGAAGATGGTTCGGAAGGTTGCTTCCTCCATACCTGGACTGAAGCCTCCGGGTGCAGGGCGTTTTTATTATCCTCGCTACGGATACGGTGAAATTTCAGAGCGTCTCTATAAAGCTGCCGCGGCTGCCGGAGCAGACTTTCGCTTCGGAGCCCGAGTGACGGCGATCGAGCGCGAGGAAAATTCTGTTACGGCTGTACGCTTCATGCAGAACAACGAGGAACTCAGAATTTCGGCGGCCAATGTCTGGTCCACCTTGCCGATCACGGTGTTGGCAAGATGCGTTCAGCCTCACCCTCCTGCGGCCGTATTGGAAGCTGCCTCCAAGATTTCCTTCCGGGCGATGATCCTTATCTACCTCGTCCTGGAACAAAAGCAGTTCACCGAGTACGATGCCCACTATTTCCCTGAAGTATCCATCCCGATTTCGCGACTGTCCGAGCCAAAGAACTACAGCCTAGCCTCCGAACCGGCCGATCGGACAGTCTTGTGCGCCGAACTTCCCACCGATCGAGGATCTCCGGAGTGGGAGATGAGTGACGAACAGCTCGGTGAACTTCTTTGCCGATGCCTTGTCGAGGCAGGTCTTCCCGTATCTGCTCCAGTCCTGCGCACCTTCACACGGCGACTCCCGCAGGCTTATCCGATTTATCCGGTCGGGTATGAGGCCCACTTTGAGGCTCTTGATGACTGGCTGCAAGAAATCAAGGGACTAGTCACCTTCGGCAGACAAGGACTGTTCGCTCACGACAACACGCACCACGCTCTCTACATGGCTTATGCGGCCGCCGAATGCTTCAACCAGGAAGGAGTTTTCGATTGGAGCCGGTGGCATGAGTTTCGAAAGGTGTTCGAAACGCACGTCGTAGAGGACTAGACGGCCGAGAGTGAGCGCGCCGTCCGCAGAAGCCGCCCAGAGATGTCAAAAATGGCAAAACGAGCCCGTCAATTGCATCAAGCTAGAAGGAATAAATGCGCCAATGTCGAATGACTTCTGGGCGTTTTTTTTCTTCGCCTGTTGTTCGCTACCCGGAACTCATGAAAATCGTGGCAAGCGGGGATTCCAGTCGCTAGCGACGCACCAAACTCCTGCGCGTTCCGGAGCGATACCAAGCCACAAATTTCTTGAGCCCATTCTCGAGCGCCGTAGCAGGTCGGTAGCCTAAGACACGAGAAGACTTTGAAATGTCTGCCCAGGTGATCAAGACATCACCTGGCTGTACAGGCATCTGCTGCTTTAAAGCCTTGCGCCCAGTAATCTCTTCGAGCAAACGCACGAGTTCGGCAAGCGTTACCGGGTGGGAGTTTCCGAGGTTGAAAATTTCAAACGGCACGCCCGCTCCGCGCGGCAGTTCGTACTCGAGCGCTGCCATGACGCCCGACACAATATCATCGACGTAGGTGTAGTCACGGCCCGTAGTGCCATCACCAAAAATAGGCAAACACTTCCCAGCTTCGATCCGTGCAGTAAACTTGTGAATCGCCAGATCGGGTCGTTGCCGTGGACCATACACAGTGAAGAAACGAAGGCAGATTACCGGAAGCCCGTAAAGGTGCGCATAGGTATACCCGAGCACCTCTCCAGCCAGCTTCGTCGCCCCATAAGGTGAAACCGGTCGAAGCTCGGCCTGATTTTCCGAAAAAGGCGTCTTGCTCGTCATCCCGTAGACAGAGCTGGATGAGCCAAAAATAAATTTCTCTACCTTGCAATGTTGACAGAGTTCCAGCAGGTTCAGCGTCCCGCGAATATTCACGCTCTCGTAAAGCAACGGCTGCTCGATCGAAGGCCTTACACCTGCACGTGCCGCCAGATGAATAATGGCTTCAGGTCGCACGCGTAGGATCAGTTCGCGCATTCCGTTCCTGATTCGGATATCCTGGTTGGCGAATCTGTACTTGCCCGTCCGTCGGATCTCCTCCAGATTCGATCTCTTCCGGGAAGGTGAATAAAAGTCGTCCAGGTTGTCAACAATCGTTAGCTCCACGCCCTGGCGAAGGAGCGCTTGCGCGACGTGCGATCCGATAAATCCCGCTCCGCCCGTCAGAAGAACACGCTTAATTTTAGGGGTCACTCGCTCTCCTTTGATCGAGCTTTTTTTATCCCCCACATGCGGCCGTCAGTGTAGCAGCAAACGAGCGCGCTGCATGACCAGCTCTAGTTCGCATTTTCTAGGCATGTAACGCGCGTCTAACGTAGCGTCGTTCCAGCGCAAGCACTGTGATGGCTCGTCTGTCTGAGTAACGAAACTGTGCCAAGCGCAAGCATGACAGGCAGGACGATGTTGTCGGCAACTCGGTAAGCTTTTTGGCGCCCATGTAGCTGCAATTAGGCCAGTCTCTGCCCTGAAAATCGCTCGTAAACATAACAAATACAGACACTTAGACAAATTCCCAGGCGGCTCCATTTTTTTCAAATTGGCAAATTACGTGCTTGAATATAAGTGGCTTCTCTCCATAATCGGAACAATAGCGTGAGCGATCAGCCCACTCAAAAGAGAAACGCGAACCGCCTGTCATCAATCCTGCTGCTTAGCATCGGATTGGCAAGCATTCTCTGGGCCATCTTCTCCGCCTATGCAGTCCCACATTTTATCGAGAATGCGTACTACGGACACAGCCTCGCACTTTTCAACCGGATGATCAGAGGACAAGCGACTCGCACCGTCGCGGCATACTTGGCCCGCTGGCATCACGTACGTTTGCGCGTTCTGGAGTATTTCTGGCTCCTCGGTTTACTCGTCGTGCTGGTCTTCCGCCCGGAGTTTCGGAGAGCTGTCTGGGGACGTGAAGACGAATCCTACGTTCCCGTCTCGGCCAATGGCAAGCGTGGTTCGCAAGGCTGGGGTGAAGGCGCAATCATTTTCGTCTTGTACGTTGCTCTGGCGTTCCTTTTCACGTTGCCCAATTCGATTCACCCGACCCATTCTTTGCTCGGAAGGGGCGGGGACAACTACCTTCATGCCTGGTTCCTCTGGGAATTTGCGAGAGCGGTCGCTCACGGACAAAACCCCTTCCACACCAGCCTCATTTTGTATCCGATAGGAGCCAATCTTACTTGGGCCACAACCGACATTCTTGGCCAAATCATGGCTGTACCCTTCAGTTTGTTACTGGGACCTATTCTCACTTATAACCTTTCCCTCGTTCTGCAACTCGCCCTCGGCGCATTCTTTGCGCGCCTACTCTGCCAGCGGGTTTCCGGCGATGCTGCGGCTGCCACGATAGGCGGAATTGTTTTTGGTTTCAGCCCATTCCTCCTCGCGCATGCCCAGGGTCACCTGAGCCTTGTTACGGCTTTTCCGCTGCCGATCTATGTTCTCGCCTTGGGCCGTCTGCTGGGCAAAGAGAAGCCGTCATGGAAAGACGGTGTGCTTTTGGGACTAGCGCTCGCGCTGGTTGCCCTTGGGAACTACGAATATGCACTTATTTTTGTCCTCTTTAGCTTGGTGATTCTGGCAATTGACCTCGGCGGTGCGGGCTTCCCATTGCTGAAGAAGCTTTGGGCGCCCGTGCTGATCTCGGTCGCGGTTTTCTTCTTGTGCCTTAGCCCAATCCTGCTAATGATGCTGAAAGATTATGGCGTCACAAGGCCAGGGTCGCTGCAAAATGCGACAAGCTATTCGGCCGACGTCTTCAGCTTCTTTGTTCCCAGCCTTCAACAATCCCTATTTGGCCGCTATGTACAGGAACTGCCGACGCGTTTCTTTGTGGGCCCCGGCGGAATTGAGGGCATCGAGTTTATTGGTTTGGCGGTTCTGATTCTCGCTGTAATCGGGTGTTGCGTAGCTCGTGGAAATCAGCGCCGTTGGGCGGGCCGTGCGATGGTGGCTGGTATTGTTTTCGCGCTCCTGTCGCTGGGTCCCACCATCCACATCCTGGGGAGACGATCTGTTCTGCCAGCCCCAGCCGCGCCGCTATACAAGCTGAACGTGATGCGCTTTCTCCAGGAGCCGGCACGCCTGTCTATTGTTACTACGCTCTGCGTGGCATTGCTGGCGTCCATCGGGCTGGCATTCATACTAAGCAAGCTAAAGATTCAGTGGAAGCGATCAGTCTTCGTCTGCGTTATTGGAGCGGTGGTACTGCTGGAATACCTGCCTTATCCGTTTCCTAGCTCTTCCATTGTTCAGCCCGCCCGGTACTTTGTAACCCCGAAAACTGCGCAACGCTGCACGCTGCCGCGGGAGGTTCGCGATGGTTCGGTGCTTACCATTCCCCTAGATGATTGGTGGCACTTCAATGAGGCGATGTGGATGCAAATCAGGGATGGTGGGCGCTACTCGCTCATCGACGGTCGCGTCAGCCCGTACATACCCGGCCAGGAGTGGGATAATTTCATAGACAACACGCCGATTCTCGCCCCGCTGCACAGAGAGGGGCAGCTTGAGGCTTCTTCCGACGGCCAGCCTCTGTCCGCGGCCTCCCTCGCCTTGGCGCCAGGCGATGAGCAACGGGCAGCTGACGTCGTCAAGCAGCTAAACCTGCGCGCTGTCGTCGTGTTCGATGCGTCGGATAGACCCTCGGATGTGAACTACGTCCGCCGGGTTTTTGGTGGCAGTGAGAATATGGTGGGAACCTGCGACGTCTTCGAACTTCCTCGGAATCAGGAACCTTCGGCGAGCCAGTCCGCACGACCCGGCGAATAGCGGTCATACGGTCCATACTGGCCCGCACCTATTCGGTTATGGTCGCAGCAGCGCGCGGAACGGTATAACCCGTATCGACCCTGTGGTTGTGAGATCATCCTGCCGGATGAAATCGCGGTCCAAGTAGTTGACAATCAATCCTTGGGGATCGACGTCGTGTGTCAGCACCAAATCAATTTCACGGTACTTGTGTGACTGCACGAGCGTGCTCAGATGGTTGATGTCGCCCTGATTGATAATCCGCGACTTCGGCGGTGGGAACCGGCTGTGAAAGTCCTCTTGCAGACCGGTTCGATCTACGCGTGTATCTACGGTTGGGAAGTTCCGCGAGTAGTAGTCAAAGAAGATTTCTCCGGCCGGCGGAACAAATAGAACAAGCCTGTCCGTTTCTGGGATCGTCAACACCGTAGCTATAACTCCGCGCCAATTCTCACCCTCCTTTGCCATCATTTGTTCATACCGCGCGAATACGACGCTTGAGAGCAAGGAAAGGCCGGCGAGCGCGACTCCCAGTACAGCGTACAGCAATTTTCCCCCGGAACCCTTGCGCGTGGCGAACGGAAAGGCAAGAACGATCGGTGCGGCAATTGAGGACGTGGTGAAAACGCGTTCCAGGTAGAGCGGCATCTTTTGGCTCAGTATGAAGACCAGGAAAATCGGTAGACAGCAGTACAACAAGAAGCAGAAGTTCTTTCTCCTGTCTGCTTCCGAAACTCGCCAAAGACCGCCAACCAGTAATGCTGCGCACAACACCAAGACCCCGATGCCTAAGCTGTCTACCAGGACTTGCCTCGGCAAAAATCTCCTTCCCAAAAGCGCCAGATACGGCACGTCGAGCCCGGCGCTATCTCTGAGCGTTGCAGCGACGTTCCAGAGCGTAGGCCGCGGTACCCAATAAAGGTTCCCGGCCACGGCACTAACCTGAGTAAGTAGGCTTGCGACCCATGGCAAGTATAAAATGCCCATACACACGTTGGCTAACAGCATCTCCCGTACGCGCGGACTCCAGGCTCTTTCCGAAGGGTAAATCAGCCACACAATGTCCAAGGCAAACAGGTAAAAGAACATCATGTTATGCAGGTATAAAGTGAGAGCAGATGACAGAACAATAGTAACGAATGCCCAGACGGACCGCTTTTCCAGAAACAGCACCAGCCCGCAGAGAGCCACGAGAGCAAAAAATGACGCGGTCTCATAGGCTCGGGCCTCGCGCGAATACCAGATTTGCTTCAGGGAAAATGCAAAGAGCCAGAAAGCCAGTGCGACAGCTATACCATCCTTCAACACTTTCTTGGCGAGCAAGTAAAAGATTGGCAGCGACAGTGTTCCGAAAAGGGCAGATAGTGCCCGAAGAGCAAATTCCGAATTTCCGAAAAGCACGCCCCAAAAATGCTGCATCAAATAATAAAGCGGGGCTTGGTTGTCGCTTTTTGCGAAAGGAACGATGCGGCGCAGCGGGAGTCCGCAGGTCCAAACCGTAAAGCCCTCGTCCCACCACAGGCTCCGTCTTTGCAGGTCAAGCCAGCGAAAGGCTAATCCGCCGAGGATTGCGATCCCAATCACGGCAAAACCGAGGAGTTCCGGCGAGGCAACAATGCCCTGCGTTCGCTCAGAATCCAGACCAGTCTCGAGCTCTGCCATGCGCTTTCTCCGCGCTTTCGCTAGCACGTCGACGTAACGTCCCTATGTAAGCACACTTCGGAAAGGTTGCTCGGCAAACATCTGTTTCCAGTTGTCTTGGTATCAAATGAAGATGTCCGATGTGGTGGGTACACGCTGGCAGGGCTCTTCGTCAATGGGACGGCGGCGTCTCACGTTTGCGTGCGGCGGAGCTGTGCTTGACCGAACCCGATTAGTGGAGGAACGTCGAAGACGCCCATCCAGCGGACGGCCCGAAGCCTGACGGTTCAGCGCAAGAACTCGCTGAGCTAATGTAGAAGTTGGACGGCAGATAAAATTCATTGAAGGCGTTCTGACTCCCCAAACTCACATATCGCTGCCCGTCCCAAATCTTCGCCGTCGGCTTGCAGTTTTTGAACGTTTCGTCCCAACTTACGAGATTTGCCCCCGCCGCGGGTCCAGCCTGTATCGTCAGACCTGAACTGCTGGCTCCAGTAACCTGTAGTTGAGTCGCAGAGGAGTCTACAGTCACAAGGTTCGAACCACCCTGAATCCATCCAGATATCGGTGCATTGTCGTTCGGCAGGTATATCTGATACCAGGACCCGCTGGTTGCAAAGGCGACGAACTCCTGTCCGGGGGCGGCAGAGGCCAAGTCGGCAAAACTCGCATCCGGTCCTGTGGAGATAGTTTGGTTAGAAGACGCAACCACGTTTATCGCAGTCGGCGAAATCGGCAGCGCCGAGAACGGGTTGATATAGATTCGGGCGTCGTGATATCCGTAACCGTCGGGAAGGTCCGGCGTATATCCGGAATAGCCCTTGCTCGTTGGGTCGCCGGTGACGGCTCTATCTTTGATTTCAAAATGAGTGTGGGGTACGAACGTCCGATCTTGGTCGCCGTCGGCAGAGTGTCCTTGGTTTCCTATTCTCGTCCCTGTCGCCACCTGTTGCCCGGCAATGATTCCCGGCCAGATACAATCCAGGTGCGCGTAAAGACTA
>Ga0134126_10008060_pt1 | contig 13233 bp, 14 predicted proteins | sample KB31752_FD_96881 | JGI IMG/M metagenome (GOLD analysis project Ga0134126, IMG submission 96881) | Terrestrial soil microbial communities with excess Nitrogen fertilizer from Kellogg Biological Station, Michigan, USA - KB3-175-2 | ecosystem: Environmental > Terrestrial > Soil > Unclassified ...
CCCGCGCGGACACGGGGGAGGGGCCGGTGAGCTTCATCGCGCTCTGGCTCGGCGTGTGCGTGATCGGCGGGCTCGCCTCCGTGGCGCGCTTCGTCGTGCACGGCCTGTTCCCACGCGACTCGGACGCCGGCTTCCCCGTCGGCACGCTCGCGGTCAACATCAGCGGCTCGTTCATCATCGGCCTGCTGGCCGGGGCGGGGGTGACGGGCGACGCATACCTGCTCGCCGGCACGGCGACGATCGGCTCCTACACCACCTTCTCGACCTGGATCCTGGACAGCGAGCGGCTCGTGCGCCACGGCCGGCCCGCGCGCGCGGTCATGAACGTTGCCGGGAGCCTCGCACTCGGCGTCGCGGCGGCCCTGCTGGGGCGGCTCGTCGCGGGCGGGTGAGCGCCTACGCGGCCGGGAGCCGCGCGGCCCACGGCTCCAGCGGCACGCGCAGGCCGTTGCAGATGTAGGCGATCACGTGGTACCAGCCGGCGGTCACGACCAGCTCCACGATCTGCTCATCCGAGAGCCGCGCGCGGAGCTCGCCCCACAGCTCGTCCGAGATCGCGCTCGTCTCGTGCAGCTCCTCGGCCAGGCGCAGAACGGCCGCCTCCTCGGGCGCCCAGCACTCCTCGTCCGAGCCACCCTGCGCGGTCGCACGCAGCTGTCGCTCGTCGAGGCCCGCCGCCGCCCCGAACGCGCTGACATGCACGCCCCACTCGTACTCGGCGCCGGCGAGGGCGCACGTCCGGTCGATCATCAGCTCGCGAAGGCGCAGCGGCACGGTCGCACGGGAGCCGAGGATGCCGGCGCCGAGCGGGCGCATGCGGCTCGCGAGGTCCTCGTGGACGTAGAGCGTCCGGAACAGCGCCAGCGGCTCCATCTCGGCGCCCGGAGGCATCCAGCGCGCGAGCTTCTCGGCGATGCCGTCCTCGTAGGGCGGCTCCAGCGGGGCGATCCGGGGTTGCGGCTCTGGCGCGCTCATCTAGACTCCTCCTGATCATGCTTCGATTTCAACAGCAACGCTATCGCTTCTCTTTCAGAAGCGTCGTGTGATGAGCCCTGATGCGCCCCGTCCGGGTGCCGCCGTCCGCGGCTCTCGCAGCGGGCGGCCGATCATGGCGCTGCTCGACCTGCTCGGGCGCCGCTGGGCGCTGCGCGCGCTGTGGGAGCTCCGCGGTGGCCCGCTCCAGTTCCGCGCCCTGCAGGAGCGCTGCGACGGTATGTCCTCGAGCGTCCTGAACCAGCGCCTGGCCGAGCTGCGCGCGGCAGGCGTGGTCGAGCACGCGAGCGAGGGCTACCGGCTGAGCGCCGAGGGGGAGCGGCTGCTCGACGGCCTCGCCCCGCTGCAGGCGTGGGCCGAGCGCTGGGCCGACCGGGGCTCGACCGTCTAAGCCTCGAGCAGCAGCGTCACGGGACCGTCGTTGACGAGCTCGACCGCCATGTGCGCGCCGAACACGCCCTGCTTGGCGCCGGTCAGCCGGCAGAACTCCTCATAGAGCGGCCGCGCCTGATCGCCGGTCGCCGCGGCCGTGAAGCTCGGGCGGTTCCCGCGCCGTGCGTCGCCGTAGAGCGTGAACTGGCTGACGCACAGGATCTCGCGCTCGCCGAGCGGCTCGTTCATGTTGCCCTCGGCGTCCGGGAACACGCGCAGGGCACGAACCTTGGCCGCCAGACGCTCCACCTGCGCGGTGCCGTCCCCGCGGCTGACGCCCAGCAGCACCAGCAGGCCCGGCCCGATCTCGCTGACCACCGAGGCCTCGGAGGCGAGCCGGACGCTCGCGCGGGAGACCCTCTGGACGAGCGCTCGCATTCGGTCAGCGAGTATGCCATACTTAAGTGGATGCTTAACCAATTGGATCCGGTCGACCAGATGTTCCACGCGCTCGGAGACCCCACGCGGCGCCGGATCGTGGAACACCTCAGCCACGGGCCGGCGAGCGTCTCGGACCTCGCCCGCCCGCTGGCGATCTCGCTTCCGGGCGTCGTGCAGCACCTGCACGTGCTCGAAGCCAGCGGCCTCGTGTCCTCCGAGAAGGTGGGACGCGTGCGGCGCTGCAGCATCCGCCCCGCCGCCATGCGCGAGGCCGAGGGCTGGATCGCCCAGCGGCGCGAGGAATGGGAGAGCCGGCTCGATCGGCTCGCCGAGTACCTCGCCGAGAACCCGTAGAGAACGAAGAAGGGAGACACCGATGAGCGAGAGATCGACAGAGCACGGGACGTTCGTGATCGAGCGCAGCTACCCCGCGCAGCCCGCGCGCGTGTTCAGGGCGTTCGCTTCGGCGGAGGAGAAGACCAGGTGGTTCGGGCCGCAGGACGGCCCCGACGGCTTCAAGCTCGACTTCCGCACCGGCGGGCGCGAGCACTTCGAGGCGGACGGCCCCGACGGAGCGCACTACATCTACAGCGCGCTCTACCAGGACATCGTCGAGGACGAGCGGATCGTCTACACCTACGAGATGTATCGCGGCGAGGAGCGGATCTCCGTGTCGGTCAGCACCGTGGAGCTGCGCGCGGCCGAAGGCGGCACCGCCCTCACCTACACCGAGCAGGGCGTCTACCTCGACGGCCACGACGGCCCCGGACCGCGGGAGCACGGCACGCGCATCGGCCTCGACCGCCTCGCCGAGGCGATCGCGTGAGCGCCGCGCCGCGCGATACCCCATTGCGGGGCACAGGCCGGCGCTGGGCCGCGCTGTACGTCCTGTGCGGCGGCATGCTGATGATCGTCCTCGACGTCACGATCGTGAACGTCGCGCTGCCCTCGATCCAGGACGAGCTGCACTTCACGAGCGCGGCACTCGCCTGGGTCGTGAACGCCTACCTGATCGCGTTCGGCGGGTTGCTGCTCCTGGCCGGCAGGCTCGGCGACCTCGTCGGACGCCGCCGCGTGTTCCTCGCGGGGATCGCCGTGTTCACGGTCGCCTCGCTCGTGTGCGGGCTCGCGAACGGCCAGGCGCTGCTGGTCGGTGCGCGCTTCGTCCAGGGCGTGGGCGGCGCGATGACCTCGGCGGTGATCCTCGGGATGATCGTGACGATGTTCCCGGAGCCGCGTGAGCAGGCGCGCGCGATCGGCGTGTACGCCTTCGTGGCGTCTGCCGGCGGCTCGGTCGGGCTGCTGGCCGGCGGGCTGATCACGCAGGCGATCGACTGGCATTGGATCTTCTTCGTCAACGTCCCGATCGGGATCGCGACGGCGGTGCTCGCGCGGCGGATGCTCGACCCGGATGCCGGGATCGGCCTGGACCGCGGCGCCGACGTCCCCGGCGGCGTGCTGATCACCGCCGCGCTGATGGTCGGCGTGTACGCGATCGTCGGCCCCGCCGCCTCCCATGGGTGGGGCGACTGGCGGACGCTCGCCGTCGGCGCGGTGAGCCTCGGGCTGCTGGCCGCCTTCGTCGCGAGGGAGTCCAGCGCGACCAACCCGCTGATGCCGCTGCGCATCCTGCGCTCGCGCCCGGTCGTCGCGGCGAACACGATCCAGATCCTGTCGGTCGCCGGGATGTTCGGCATGTTCTTCCTCGGCGCGCTCTATCTCCGCCGCGTGCTCGGCTACGACGCGCTGCAGATCGGGCTCTCGTTCCTGCCCGTGACCCTCGCGATGGGAACGCTCTCGATTCGCTACTCCGAGCGGATCGTCACGCGCTTCGGCGCGCGCGCCGCGCTCGTCACGGGGATGCCGCTGATCATGGCCGGTCTCGCGTGGTTCGCACACGCGGGCGTGCACGGCTCCTACGGGGGCGACGTGCTGCCCTCGATGCTGCTGCTCGGGATCGGCGCGGGCGTCGCGTTCCCGGCGCTGATGAACGTCGCCATGACCGGCGCCACCCCCGAGGATGCGGGGCTGGCCTCGGGGCTCGTCAACACGACCGCGCAGGTCGGAGGGGCGCTCGGGCTCGCCGTGCTCGCAACGCTCTCCGAGGCGCGCAGCCGGGCGCTCAAAGGAGCGGGCGAAAGCACGCTGGCCGCGCTCACGGGCGGCTATCACCTCGCGTTCTGGATCGCGACCGCGCTGGTCGGCTGCGCTCTGCTGGTCGCGATCTTCGCGCTGCCCGCTCGACGGCGGGCCCATGCCGGCACCGAGGAGCACGTGGGCGCGCCGAGCCCGGAGGCAGCGGCGGGCTCTTGAGTTAGACCGGAACGTCCGGTTCGGAACTGCAGGACTTCAAGCAACCGCGGCCTTCTGCCGACAGGACCAGATGCGCCCCGCCAGGCGTGCTCGGACCGCGCTCTCACGCCTCAGCCTGACCCGCCAGGTGGCGCTGCTCAGCCTGCTCCCGATGATCGCCCTCGGGCTGATCCTGGCCAGCGTGCTCCAGAGCCAGGTCGTCGACCGCACGCTCACCGACGCGACCCGCTCGGCGCGCATCATCGCCCGCCTCGGCGTGCAGCCGACGCTGACGCCGCAGAACCTGCGCAACGGTCTCTCCGCGAGCGAGATCCGCGACCTCGACAACCGCCTGAACGAGCCGCTCGTGGGCCAGGACCTGGCCCGCATCAAGGTCTGGAACGGGAACCACACGATCGTCTACTCCGAGGAGCACTCTCTGATCGGCTCCTCGCCCGAGCCCAGCGACGACCTCGAGGCGGCGCTGGACGGCCATCCCCACGGCGCCCAGCTCGTCGATCCCACGAAGGACTCGGAGACGGCGAGCGAGGTCGGTCTCGGCGAGCTGATCGAGATCTACGTGCCGCTGCGCTTCAACGCGAGCGGGCCGCCCGCCGGCGCGTTCGAGATCTACCTGAGCTACAAGCCGGTGGCGGCGGCGGTGCAGCGCGACAAGCGCACGATCGCGTTGCTGCTCGCGATCGGCCTGGCACTGCTGTGGGCGATCCTCTACCGGATCGTCGCCCGCGCCTCGCGGCGCCTGCGGCGGCAGTCCGAGGAGAACTACCGGCTGGCTCGCTACGACTCGCTGACCGGCCTGCCGAACCGTACGCTGTTCGCCGAAGAGCTCGAGCGCGCCGCGGACGGTGCGCAGCGCCGCGGCGACGGCCTGGCGGTGCTGCTGATCGACATCGAGCGCTTCAGCGCCATCAACAACACGCTCGGCTCCCACAGCGGCGACGAGGTGCTGGGAGAGGTGGCGCGGCGCCTCGACGGGCGCTTCGGGTTCGCCGCCCGCGTCGGCGGCGACGAGTACGCGATCCTGTGCCCGGACGAGGCCACGACCGACCGGGCGCGCGAGCGCGCCGAAGAGGTCCTGCGCACGCTGGAGCCGCCGGTGACGCTCGACGAGGTCGCGCTGGACGTGGAGGCGAACGTCGGCGTGGCCGTTCTCGGCGAGCACGCCGACGACCCGGAGGTCCTGCTCCAGCGCGCGGACCTGGCGCTCGCGCACGCGCGCTCGCACGGCAGCCGCGTGGAGGTCTACTCCCCGCGCATGGAGCGCTCGGACGCGGCGCGGCTGAAGCTGCTGGGACAGGTCCGCCGGGCGCTGGCCGACGGCGAGTTCGTCCTTCACTACCAGCCGAAGGTCGACCTCCAGACGCGCCGGATCACCGGCGTCGAGGCGCTCGTGCGCTGGCGCCACCCGGAGCTCGGCCTGCTCGCGCCGGACCGCTTCATCGGGATGGTCGAGCAGACCTCGCTGATCGGGCCGCTGACGATGACCGTGCTCGCGCAGGCGCTTCAGCAGATCGTCGCCTGGCGGCGGCGCGGGATCGTCTTGCAGGTGGCCGTCAACCTCTCGGCTCGCAACCTGCTCGACCCCGAGCTGCCCGAGCGCGTCGGCGCGCTGCTCGCCGAGCACGGCGTGCCGCCAGAGCAGCTGGTGCTCGAGGTCACCGAGAGCGCGGCGATGGCGGACCCCGACCGCGGCGTGCGCGTGCTGGAGTCGCTGCGGCGGATGGGCCTCGGCGTCGCGATCGACGACTTCGGAACCGGGAACGCCTCGATCGAGTACCTCGCGCAGCTGCCGGCGACCGAGCTGAAGATCGACCGCGCGTTCGTGACCGACATCCTCGAGCGGGAGCGCGACCGCGCGATCGTGCGCTCGACGATCGACCTCGCGCGCAACCTCGGCATGACGGTGGTCGCCGAGGGCATCGAGAGCGAGGAGACGATGGAGTACCTCGCGGCGGCGGGCTGCGCGATGGGCCAGGGCTTCTTCTTCTCACGGCCGCTTCCGCCCGAGCAGCTCACACCGCAGCTCGCCGCCGCCTTCGGGCTCGGCGGCGCGGAGCTGCGCTCCTGCAGTGGAGCAGTGTTCGGGACGAGCCCCTCCCGGCGAGCCGAGCCCGCGGGGGAGAAGAGCTAGAGCAGGGCGGGCCCCGCGGCGGCCTTGGATGCCGCGGGCTCGATCACCTCGAGCGTGAGGTCGTCGAGGACGACCGCGCCGCCCCATCGCAGCCAGCGGCGCGCGCCGTCGGGGCCGCTCAGGACCGCCGCCTTCGCGTGGATCTCGGCAAGCGAGGCGCTCGGAGCGAGCGCCGTGGCCTGGAGCACGCCGGTGAAGGCCGGACGTCCCGTCGCGGGGTCGATCAGGTGGTGGGCCGGGCGGCCGTCGGCGCCGAGCCAGCTGCGCGCGAGGACCCCGCTCGTGGCGACGCCGCCGTCGCGCACCGCGAACGTGTGCAGCACGCTCCCGTCGAGCGGGCTCTCGACCTCGATGAGGCGCTCGACCTCGCCGGCGCCGCCGATCGCCAGGTCGCCGGCGCAGTCGATCGCGAAGCTCCGGTGTGTCGAGAGCGTGGCCGCCAGCTCGTCCGCGAACAGGCCCTTGGCGATGCCGCCGCTGTCGAGCATGAGCCCTGGCGGGCGGCTGACCCCTCTCGCTTCCGGGACGATCTGCTCCCAGCGGCGCTCACGCGACGGGCCCGCGGGGCGACGGGACGGCGCGAGGGCCACCGACAGGGCGGGCGGGAGCACGGGCGGCAGCTCGCGCTCGTAGCCGGCCGCCACGAGCTCCGGCACCAGCGTCGCGTCGACGAGTCCTCCGGTGATCTCGGCGGCTTCGCGGACCGTGGCGGCGAGACGTCCCATCAGCGGGGTGACGGGGACCCGCTCGCGGGGGTCGGCGTTCAGCCGGGAGAGCTCGCTCGCCTGCTCGAACCGTGAGAAGCGCCGGTGCCAGAGCAGCAGGCTCGTTCTCACCCGCGCCGCAGCCTGCGCGGCGCTCTCATCGCCGCCGTCTCCTTCGACGTACACGCCGCAGGAGCCGCCGAAGCAGTCGAAGCGAAGGACCGTCTCGGCGCTCACGACTGCGAGGTCCTGAGGCTCGACGGCCCGCTTTCTTCGGATTCGCCGGTGGTGCCCGATTCGGATTCGGTGGACGTGCCCGATTCGGATTCGCCGGCGGTGCCGGATTCGGATTCGGTGGAGGTCCCCATTTCCGATTCGGTGGACGTTCCAGATTCCGATTCGGTGGCGGAGGAGCCCGTCTGCGCTTCTGTGGATCCGCTGCCGCTCGATTCTCGCTCGCGCTCCGCCTTCGCGTGTTCGACCGCGGTCTTTCGCGCCGCCGCCTTCGCGGACGCGGCGCGGCGTTCACCGTTGGCCGTGAGCGCGGGGTCGTGACCGGAGGCGAGCTGGACGTAGACGATCAGGAACGCGACGACGAACAGCGTGAGCGCCGAGCCCGCGACCCACCTGCGGATCCGCCGCGCTCGCACGGCCATGGCGTCGCGCTTGGCGCGCGCGAGGTCGCGAGGGTCGAGCCTTCCGCCGCCGGCGGGCTGGGATGGGGTGGGGGGCGTGGCGCTCACGGTCTCTCCGTTGCCGGCCGCCCGGTTCCCGCCACAGCGCGGGCCGGAGTGGCGTTCGGGGCCGGGCCCTGCGCGCCTGCGCGGCGCGTCCAGCGCGCGGCCAGCATCGCCAGCGGCGGGAGCGTGACAATCGCGGTCATGACCAGGAACCACCGCTGCCCGGCATCGGTCCCCTCGCCCAGCGAGTGGGCGAGGCCGAGGACCCACGCGAGCGCCGTCAGCCGGTGCAGGCGCCGCCAGCGCTGCACGCCGATCCTCGTGCGCAGGTAGTAGGAGAGCCCGAGGAGCGCGAGCGCCCAGAAGGCGACGATGCCCATGCTCGTCCAGAGCGTCTTGTAAGAGCTGACGAAGGGCAGCCCCACATCCGCGAGCGAGGGGTGCAGGAAGGAGTCGCCGAGAAGCGTGAGCCCGTGCACGACGAGCGCGCCGAGCGTGGCGAGCGAGAGCGCCTCGTGGGCGACGCGCAGCTCGGCGCCGTGGCGGCCGCGCAGGCGGCCGCTCATCAGCAGTCCGATGCAGACGCTGACGCTGGAGAGGATCAGCGCGGCGATGCCGGCCGCGCGGCTGGCGATCCAGAAGATGTGCGGGGCCGTCGCGGTGGCGAGGTTCGCGATCTCGTCGAGGTGCATTGCAGACAGGAAAGCGGCGCTTCCTCAAAGCTCCCTGAGGGTCCGATGAGGAAGGCTTCAGGAGCGCCGTGGCAGCGTGACCACGAACGCGGCGCCGCCCCCGGGGACGTCGCGCACCTCGATCGAGCCGTGGTGGGCGCCCACCACGCCCTGCACGATCGCCAGGCCGAGGCCGGCCCCCGCCCGTCCGCGCTCCCGGCCGCCCTCGCGCCGCCAGAAGCGCTCGAACAGATGCTCGCGCTCCTCCACGGGCACGCCCTGCCCGTGATCGCTGACGCTCACCGTCACGTTCTCGCCCTGCTCCTCGACGGCGACCTCGACGGGTGTTCCCGGCGGCGTATGCACGATCGCGTTGCCGAGCAGGTTCGAGTACAGCTGACGCAGCTGCAGCTCCTCGCCCGACACGGTCGCCGCGCCGTCGGTCGTGAGCGAGATCTCGCGCTCGGGGGCGCGAGCGCGCGCGTCGTGGACGGCGTCGCGCGCGAGCGCCGCGAGATCCACGCTCTGGGGCTCGCGCTCGGGCTGCTCGTCCAGGCGCGCGAGCGCGAGCAGGTCCTCGACCAGCACGCCCATCCGCTTCGACTCCTCCTCGATCCGGCGCATCGCGTTCTCGGTGCCCGCCGGATCGCGGACCGCGCCGAGCCGGAACAGCTCGGCGTAGCCCCGGATCGAGGCCAGCGGCGTGCGCAGCTCGTGCGACGCGTCGGCGAGGAACCGGCGCAGGCGCTCTTCGCTGGCGGTGCGGGCCGCGAACGCCTGCTCGAGGCGGTCTAGCATCGCGTTCAGTGCCAGGCCGAGGCGGCCGACCTCGGTCTTGGTGTTCGCGGGGCTCACACGCCGCGAGAGGTCGCCGGCGGCGATCTGCCCGGCGGTGACCTCGATGCGGCTGAGCGGGCGCAGCCCGAGGCGGACGACGAAGAAGGCCGTGATGCCGAGCAGCAGCAGCGCGCCGCCGATCACGAGGCCCTCGACGAGCAGCAGCCGCCCCAGCGTCTGTTCCACGTCGGTGAGCGGCACGGCGGCGATCGTCACGCCCGTGTCCTCCGGGTCGCCCTGCGCGTAGACGCGGTAGTGGGGTCCCGAGGACGACGTCGACGGCACCTCGAAGATCGCGCCCAGCGGTACCGCCGCCGGTAGCTTGGGCGGAGCCGGGACCGCTTCGGTCGAGCCGTAGGCGATCTGCCGCGAGCCGACGATCTCGCCGGAGGCGGTCCGGCGCTGTCCGTATGTGCCCGGCGGGAGGACCGGCCCGCCGCCGTGGTCGCCCGGCGCTCCGCCCAGCCCCCCGTCGCCGCCCTCGCCCTCGCCACCCGGCGCGAACCCCGGCGGCCGCAGCCCCGCGTTGTCGAGCACGCGCGACATGGCGCCCAGCGCGGAGCGCGCCTGCTGGTCGGCGCGCGAGTACAGGAACGAGCGTTGCTCGGCGTAGGTGACGGCGGCGACGGCGATCATCCCCACGGCTGCGAGCGCCAGCACGCTCGCGAGCACGCGGGCGCGCAGGGAGTGCATCAGCCGCGCGGCGCTCTCAGCCCGTAGCCGACTCCGCGCACGGTCCTGATCAGCGAAGGACCGTGCGCGTCGAGCTTCTTGCGCAGATAGCTGATGTAGGTCTCGAGCACGCGACCGTCGCCGCCGAAGTCGTAGTCCCAGACGTGATCGAGCAACTGCGCGCGGGTCAGGACGCGGCGCGGGTTGAGCATCAGGTAGCGCAGCAGCCGGAACTCCGTCGCGGTCAGCTCGATCGGCTCGCCGCCGCGGCGCACCTCGTGCGACTCCTCGTCGAGCTCGAGGTCTGCGAACTGCAGGCGCCCGGACTCCGCGGCCGCCTGGCCGGTGCGGCGCAGGATCGTGCGGATGCGCGCGACGAGCTCCTCCAAGCTGAACGGCTTGGTCATGTAGTCGTCGCCGCCGCCGGAGAGCCCCCGCACCTTGTCCTCGGTCGAGTCGCGCGCGGTCAGGAAGATGATCGGGACGCCGGCGCGCTGCGCGCCGAGCCGGTTGGCGACCTCGAAGCCCTCGATGTCGGGCAGCATCACGTCGAGCACGAGGAGATGCGGCTGGAAGCGCGCCACCGCGGCGATCGCCTCGCGACCCGTGGCCGCCGTCTCGACCTCGAAGCCCTGGAAGCGCAAGGCCATCGAGATCACCTCCACGATGCTCGGCTCGTCGTCCACGACCAAGATGCGCGATCCCGTGGCGTCCGATGGGGTGGGGTGGGCCGTCGCGCCATCCAGACCCTCGTCGTTCGCGCTCATCAGGCTGCTCCCAGCTTCCGCTTGCATGAGAGCAAGGATCGGGCGTGGCGCTTCGGGGCAGCTGAGCAAAAGCTGAGAGCTTGCTGGGAACGGCTCACGCCGGCTGCGCCTCGTCCACGAGGAACCGCTCGAGCCCCTCGCGCACCCAGGGCGGCACGTCCGTCTTCTGCCAGGTATCGGTCGAGACGCACACGTGGCGCGCCTGCATCGCCACGAGCAGCTCCTCGCCGCGCATGACATCGATCTCGGTGGTGATCGCGCTGCTCCCGAGGCGCACGACGCGCGCGGGCAGCGAGAGGAGGTCGTCGTAGCGCGCCGGGGCACGGAAGTCGAGCTCCGCATGCGCCACGACCGCGTCGAAGCCGCGCTCGACCATCTCCAGCCAGGGGCCGACGGCCTCGCGCCACAGCTCGGTGAACGTGACGTCGAAATACAGCAGGTAGTTGGCGTTGAAGACGATCCCCTGCGGGTCGCACTCGCCGTAGCGGACCCGCAGCTCGTGGACGAAGCGCTCTCCCATCAGCTCGCGGGCGCGGTGTGCTCGACGATCTCCGAGACCAGCTCGTGCAGGTCGCGGTTGGCCTCGAAGACCATCTGCTGGCGCAGCGCGCCGTTTCCGGCGCTCAGCAGGTCCTCGACGCCCTCCAGCTGCTCGGAGCAGCCGAGCGCCTCGGCGTGCGGGCGCAGCTCCTCCAGAAGCGCCGCCGTCATCTCCCGGACCGGGCGCCGGGCGCCGCCGCGGTGGTCGAGCAGCTCCGCCTCGATGCCATGGCGTGCCGCCAGCCACCGGTTCTCGTCGATCACCTCCCAGGGCTCCTCGACAGGCTCCTCGCCGGCCTGCGTGCGCTCGGTCAGCAGCTTCACCAGCGAGACGACGAGCGCCGCCAGCGCGGTCGTGTGCTCGACGCGCGTCTGGGAGTCCATCGCGCGGATCTCGATCGTCCCCAGGCGCGGATGCGGCCTGACGTCGTACCAGAGGTAGGTGTAGTCCTCGATCACGCCACCGGCGACGAGCGTCTGCACGCGCGCCTGGAAGTCGCTCCAGGAGTGAAAGCGCGGCGGCAGCCCCACGCGCGGGAACGCCCGGAAGATCGGGACGCGGCTGGAGGCGAGCCCGGTCGGCTCGCCCCGCCAGAGCGGCGAGTTGGCCGACAGCGCGATCAGCAGCGGCACGTAGGGGCGCAGGCCGTTCGCGACCTGGATCGTCTCCTCGGCGTCCGCCATGCCGACGTGCACGTGCATGCCGAACACGAGCTCCTGGCGGGCGACGAAGCCGAGCGAGCGGATCAGCCCCCGGTAGCGGTCGTCGCTGACAACGCGCTGGTCCTCCCAGCGCGCGAAGGGGTGCGTACCGGACGCGCCGATGCGCAGGCCCTGTGAAGCCGCGTGCTCGGAGACGAAGGCGCGCAGCGCCGCCAGCTCGGCACCCGCCGAGGCCACGTCCGGGCAGGGCGAGGTCGCGATCTCGAGCACGGACTCGAGCAGCTCCGGCTTCACCTCTCCGTGGGGGGGCTGCTCGCCCAGGATCGCGTCGATCGCGCTGGCCAGATCGAGCGTCGAGGCGTCGAGGATCATCAGCTCCTCCTCGATCCCCACGGTGTAGCGCGGCCCGGCGAAGTGGTGCTCCATGCTCACGACCCTAACGGCGGACCTAGATACCCTGGCGCTGCACCTGGTTCCACTCGATCCAGCCGGTGCCGCGCCTGCCGTCGGCGGCTTTCACGCGGCACATCGCCCGCGGGAAGAACGACAGGCGCCCGTCGGGGGCCTCCAGCCGCAGAGGGCCGAACGCGACCGGCTCCACCTCCAGCTGCAGCTCGGGCGGCGAGGAGTCGATCCTGCTCTGCCCGAACAGGCCACCGGCGCCCGGCTCGTGCTCGGCCGCCACCGTCTCGATCTCCTCCAGCTCACCCGCGCGCTGGACGTAGCCCACGCCGAAGCCGGGCATCTCGGGCAGGGCGACGGCGTGGGTGTGGGTGCCGTCCTCGAGGTGCATCGCGCTCCACATCCAGTCGAACGCCCACCAGTCGCGCGAGCCCCAGGAGTGGTCGCGCTGCCCCGGTCCTTCGAGCTCGAACGTCTCCTCCCCGATGCGCACGGTGCCGCGGACGCGACACGGGATCTCGTACCGCGTCGAGGCGCGCCAGGCGTAGGGCACGCCGTCGGTCTGCCAGAGAAGCTCGAGCTCGACGTCCACGGGCTCGCCCGCCGCGCCGCGGAGCGGCATCGAGGGATCGTCGAAGGCCGCGGCGGTGCCGCGCAGCCGCACCGCGAAGCGCTCCAGCGGCTCCTCGCAATGCTGCGAGGCGGTGAACAGCGGCGTCTCGATCGCCTGGCCGTCGTCCTCGGCCGCCGGCAGCGGCGCCGCCGCGTCGATGAGCATCACCGACGGGCGGCCCGGGCCGCACACGCACGCGGAGTACAGAGCCACGTTCTGGTTGGGCAGGCGGCCGAGGCGCACGTAGATGCCGAGCGCCCCGTCATCGGCGACCGCGTCGAAGTACCAGCTCTCGTTCCACAGCGCCTCGGGACCGGGCGCGTGCCGCCCCTCGTCGCCGGGGTGCGGCCGCAGCGGCTCCAGCGGGCCGCTGCGCGGCTCGGGGAGCAGCGCGGCCGCGTCGAGGTCGAGCGCCTGCTGGGCGTTGCGCTCGA
>Ga0134126_10008062_pt1 | contig 13232 bp, 12 predicted proteins | sample KB31752_FD_96881 | JGI IMG/M metagenome (GOLD analysis project Ga0134126, IMG submission 96881) | Terrestrial soil microbial communities with excess Nitrogen fertilizer from Kellogg Biological Station, Michigan, USA - KB3-175-2 | ecosystem: Environmental > Terrestrial > Soil > Unclassified ...
AACAGGTCGAGCGTGGAGATCGTCTTGCCGCCGCGCGTCAGATCGACATGCGAGCCGCGCGTCCCGGGCAGGCCCTTCGCCTGACGCGGATCGATGTCGGGTTTGCCGTCGTCCTGGTAGCCCTCATCGGGCGTGATCGCACGGGAGCGATAGCGGTTCAGCTCAACATGCATGTCCGGGATCGGCGCATGCATGCCCTCGGTGCCGAGCGATGGATCGGAGCGCGTGACGTAGCGATTATAGGCCTGTTCGGTGGCCTGGAATCCCGCGGGCTGGCGTTCCTCGTTATAAGTGTCGAGCAGACCGGGCCCGGCCTCGCCGCGCAGCACCATCGCCAGTTTCCAGGCGAGATTATGCGTGTCCTGAACGCCGGTATTGCCGCCGAAACCGCCGGTCGGCGGCATGGTGTGCGCGGCATCGCCGGCGAGGAAGACGCGGCCCTTCTGGAATGTCTCGGCGGTATCGGCGACCGCGCGCCATTTGTCGATCGCCTCGATACTGACATGAAGGTCCTGGTCGCCGACGGAATCGCGCACCATCTGGATCGCCGCCGCGTCGTCCGCCGTGTCGGCGATGAAGCGGAACGACGTGTCGGATTTGTCCTTGAGATTGCCGGCGAGGAAAATCACCAGGAAGCCGCCAAGCCCGGTTTTCTCCAGACGGAAGAAGCCGCTGACCTTGTCGTTGATGACATAGATCACGCCGAGATTGCGGCCGCGCAGCGCCGTGCTGCAATCGGCGCGGAAATAGATCGTGACGGAACGCGACAACAGGCCGTGGCCGCTCATCCTGATGCCGAGCTGGTCGCGAACGCCACTGCGGTTGCCGTCGCACGCGATCATGTATTTGGCGCGGATCGTGCGCTCCTCGAGACTGTCGATGTCGCGCACGATCGCGGTGACGCCGTCGGCATCCTGCGAGAACCGCACCAGCTCGGTCGAATACTGGAACTGCGCGCCGAATTCGCGGGCGCGCTGAAGCAGGATCGGCTCCAGAACCTGCTGGGGCATGAACAGACGCCGCGCCGGGCTGACATCGGCGACGCCGGCGTTGATGTTGGGGATGTAGTTGGCGATCTCCTTCCCGGCGAGCGTCTCGACCGCGTTGAGCGCGCCGTCGGGTTCATAGAGTTCGAGCGCCGCGGCGCGGACCCGATCCTCGATCCCGGCGTCGCGCATCATTTCCATCATGCGAAGCTGAAAATAGCCGGCGCGCGGATGGATCGCGGTACCGCGATGTTTTTCCACCGAGAAGCATTTGACGCCGTGCTTGGCGAGGAACATCGCGGCACCGAGACCGACCATGCTGCCACCGATGATAAGGACCGGGACTTCGGTCACGGATTTGTGCGTGTCGGCCATCGGGCCCCCCTGTTGTCGAGACGCCTCCCCCGTGTCAGAGTCCGCGGCCTCACGGCGCCAACGGGAGGGATGCGCCATGACCTTGGCGCGCGGGCCCGGCTCGGTCTTTCAAAATCCGGATTTCGGCGAGCAAAAAACCGCCGCGCCGCAATTGCGCGCCGAATTTCCGCGCGACCAGACTCATGGCATCGCGCTGTGGCCCAAGCATCGATTGCTGAACGACAGCCGCGGCCTCGGCTGGCGCGAGGCCTATACGTCGCTCGCGGCGGAGACGTCGTGGCGCCGCACGCTCGAGCCGGTGCCGCATCTGTGCCTCGCCTATTGCCTGCATGGCGGCGCGTCCGTGAACCGCCGCATCGACGGCCAGCATGGTCTCGCCGAAACGGAATTGCGCGCGCGGCTCTTCGGCGTCGTGCCGGAAATGCGCCGCTCGATGTGGAATTTGCGCGGCAATCCGGTGATCCAGCTCGCCTATCTGCGCCGGCCGATGGTCGAGCACGTCGCGCAGGACGTGCTCGGCCTCGATCCCTCGCGCATCGAGATGGTGCCGCGTCTCGGCTTCGCCGATCCGTTGCTGGAACAGTTGATGCTGGAATTGCTCGATGCGGCGCGCGAGGAGGATGGCGGCGGCAACGGACTCTATGCCGACCATCTCGCGCACATGATCGCGCTGCGCATCCTGCGCCGCCATGTCGCGCGGCCGGGAAGCGCGCCGGGACGGCTCGCCTCGGCGTCGCTCGATCCGCGGCTGCGCCACGTTCGCGAATTGATCGAAACGTCGCTCGACGAGGATCTGTCGCTCGACCGGCTGGCGCGCGAGGCCGGCGTCGGCGCGCACGCGTTCTCGGCGGCGTTCCTGCGCGCGGTCGGCACGACGCCGCATAAATACGTGCTGGAGCGGCGGATCGAGCGCGCCAAGACCTTGCTGCGGTCGGGCGCGCCGGTCGCCGACGTGGCGCTGCAAACCGGCTTCGCCAGCCAGAGCCATCTCGCCGCCGCCTTCAAACGCGCGGTCGGGCTGACGCCCGGCCAGTATCGCCGCGGATAAACGGCTTCCGCCGAGTCGGATAGGGGCGAGACGCGGCCCGTTTACCTGTTATATGATCCGGTTGCCGGCGGAGGGGCCGCCGGCGCTGAATATTTCACCGAGCGATGGCGACATCTTCGAACCGATACGGCCGCATCCTGCTGAAGCTATCGGGCGAAGCGTTGATGGGCGATCAGCGCTTCGGCCTCGACGGCAATATCGTGGCGCGCATCGCCCACGAGACGAAAACGGTGGTCGAGCGCGGCGTGCAGGTCTGCCTGGTGATCGGCGGCGGCAATATTTTCCGCGGCCTCGCCGGCGCCGCGGCGGGCATGGAGCGGGCGCAGGCCGATTACATGGGCATGCTGGCGACGGTCATTAACTCGCTGGCAATGCAAAGCGCGCTAGAGCGTATCGATGTTCCCACCCGCGTGTTGTCGGCGATCTCGATGCAATCGGTTTGCGAACCCTATATCCGTCGTCGCGCGGTGCGCCACATGGAGAAGGGGCGGGTGGTGATCTTCGCCGCCGGCACCGGCAATCCGTTTTTCACCACCGACACCGCCGCCGCGCTGCGCGCCTCCGAGATGGAGTGCGAGGCGCTGTTCAAGGCGACCAAGGTGGACGGGGTCTATGACGCGGACCCGATGAAGGAGCCCGAGGCCAACCGCTTCGAGCGTCTCACCTACATGGACGTGCTGTCGCGCGATCTTCAGGTAATGGACGCCGCCGCGATCTCGCTGGCGCGCGAGAACCGCATCCCGATCCTGGTATTCTCCGTGCATCACGAGGGCGGGCTCGCCGACATCGTGCAGGGCAAGGGCCGCTATACCATCATCACCGAATGAGGCAGCAAGCGTGAGCGAGGATCCGACCATCTCCGAGTTGAGACGCCGCATGGACTCCGCGATGGAGGTCTTGCGCAAGGAACTGACGGGACTGCGCACCGGGCGCGCCTCGGTCAATATGCTCGACCCGATCCATGTCGAGGCCTATGGCAACAACATGCCGCTGAAAGAGGTCGGCACGGTCAGCGCGCCGGAACCGCGCCTCCTGATCGTCAGCGTCTGGGACAAGGGCGTCGTCAAGGCCGCCGAAAAGGCGATCCGCGAAGCGCCGCTCGGCCTCAACCCGCAGGTCGACGGCACAACGATCCGTGTGCCGATCCCCGCCCTGAGCGAGGAGCGGCGCAAGGAGCTGACGCGCGTCGCGGCGAAATACGCCGAGGCGGCGCGCGTCTCGGTGCGCAACGTGCGGCGCGACGGGATCGACGGCCTCAAGAAAAAGGAAAAGGCACGCCAGATTACCGAGGATCAGCTGAAGCGCCTCGAGAAGGAAGTGCAGGCGCTGACCGACGCCGAGATCAAGAAGATCGACGAGACGCTCGCGGCCAAGGACAAGGAAATCCTGCAGGTCTGACCGATGGACGGGATCGAATCCGAACGCTCGCCGCCGGCCCATGTCGCGATCATCATGGACGGCAACGGGCGGTGGGCGAAAATGCGCGGCCTGCCGCGCGTCGCCGGCCATCGCCGCGGCGCCGACGCCGTGCGGCGCGCCGTCGAGGCGGCGATCGAACTCGGCGTGTCGTATCTGACGCTGTATGGGTTTTCGTCGGAGAACTGGAAGCGGCCGGCGGGCGAAGTCCACGATCTGATGGGACTGCTGCGCCATTACCTGCGCGCCGAAATCGCCGATCTGCACCGCAACGGCGTGCGCCTGCGCATCATCGGCGAGCGCGACCGGCTCGGCTCCGACATCATTACGCTGATCGAGAACGCCGAGCGGCTGACGCAGGAAAACGCCCGGCTCAACCTCACCATCGCGCTGTCGTATGGCGGGCGCAGCGAGATCGCGCTGGCGGCGCGGCGGCTCGCGCGTCTGGTTCAGGCCGGCGAGCTCGCCCCGGACGCCATCGACGAAAACGCCGTCGCGAGCCAGCTCCTGACGGTCGACGTGCCGGACCCCGACCTGATCATCCGCACCAGCGGCGAACAGCGCATCAGCAACTTCCTGCTGTGGCAGTCGGCCTACGCCGAGCTGGTGTTCGTCGATACCTACTGGCCCGATTTCGACAAGGCCGATTTCGCGCGCGCCATCAGCGATTTCTGCGGCCGCGAACGGCGTTACGGCGCCACCGTCGAATCCCGATAGATGAATTCCGCCGTGGCGCGGGTTTCCGACGTGCTGCGCCTGCGCTTTCAGTCCGCGCTGGTGCTGATCGCAGCCGCGCTCGCCGCTTTGTGGTTCGGCCCGCCCTGGATCGCGATCCTGGTCGGCGCCGCCGGCCTCGCGATGGGGTGGGAGTGGGGACGCCTGACCGCAGACGGGCGGTTCGGCGCGCGCGCCGCTGTCGTCATGGCGACGCCGCCGATTGCCGCCGCCATTGCCGCCTCCGGCTGGTTCCTTGCGGCCCTGATCGCCGCGGCCGTCGGGAGCGTCGCCGGGGCCGCTGTCCGGCGGCGCGACCGGGCGCTGACGGCGTTCGGAACCGGCTGGATCGCGGGCGGTTGCGTCGCCTTTCTATGGCTGATCGAAACCCGACTCGGTGGGCGTCTTACCCTCTGTTTTCTACTCGGAATTGTGTGGTCCACCGATATTTTCGCTTATTTCGTTGGGCGGGCAGTCGGCGGACCGAAGCTGGCTCCGAGCCTCAGCCCCAACAAGACTTGGGCGGGGTTTGCCGGCGGCCTGGCAGGCGCCGCGATCGCGGGAGCGGTGGCCGCGGCGGCGACCGGGTCGTCCTATCTCGCGCCGATTGCCGCCGCTCTGGCGCTGAGCGTCGCCGCGCAGGCCGGAGACCTCGGTGAATCCTGGGTCAAACGGCATTTTGCCGTGAAGGATGCGAGCGGGCTGATCCCCGGTCACGGCGGGGTGCTGGACCGGCTCGATGGGCTGCTGGCCGCGACATTGGCCGCCGCCCTGTTCACCCTGGCGTTCGGGGCCGGTATTCTGGGTTTCGGTTAATGTCCCGAACCACAATTTTGCCAATAAGTGACGACAAATTCCTGTATCGTCGATTCGCGACTCGGGGTAATGGGATGGACCCTCCCGGCAGCGAAGGAATTGGGTGAGGCGAATGGGATTTCTGACCGGCGGTCTCGGCTATTTGGTGCCGTTCTTGGTCGTGTTGACGATTTTGGTTTTCGTTCACGAACTTGGCCATTACCTGGTCGCGCGCTGGAACAAGGTCCGGGTCGAGGTGTTCTCGATCGGGTTCGGGCCGGAACTGTTCGGCTGGACCGACCGTGCCGGCACGCGCTGGAAGGTCAGCGCGCTTCCGCTGGGCGGTTACGTCAAGATGTTCGGCGAGGGTGAACTCGGCACCGCGGAGGGCGGCGTTCCGGCGGAGATGAGCGCGGCCGATCGCGCCGTCTCGTTCAAGCACAAGCGCCTGCCACAGCGCGCTTCCGTCGTCGTCGCCGGACCGGCGGCGAATTTCATTTTCGCAATCGCTGCGTTCGCCATCGTGTTCGCCACGGTCGGGCAGAGCGTGACGCAGCCGGTGGTCGGTCAGGTCATTGCCGGCTCGGCGGCGGAGAAAGCCGGCCTCAAAACCGGCGACAAGTTCGTGGCGGTCGACGGCACGGAGATTGCGCGGTTCGAGCAGATCCAGCAGATCATCGGCCTCAACACCGGCACCACAATCCCGATCGTGGTCGACCGCGACGGCAAGGACGTCACGCTGATGGCGACGCCGGTGATCGTCACCGACACCGACCGGTTCGGCAATCAGCACAAGATCGCGCGTCTCGGCGTGTCGGCGAAAGCGGGCACGCTGGTCAGGCTCGACCCGGGCACCGCGATATTGCACGGCGCGCAGCAGACCTGGGGCATCACGGCCGGCACGCTCGAGGCGCTATGGCAGATGGTGTCCGGCCGCCGCTCGGGCGAGGAGTTGAGCGGCCCGGTCGGCATCGTTCGCATGTCGGGCGAGGTCGCGACCGGCGGCGTAGTCGCGCTGATCGGGTTCATGGCCGTGCTCTCGGTCAATCTCGGTCTGATCAATCTGTTTCCGATCCCGGTGCTCGATGGGGGACACTTGCTCTTTTATGTCGCGGAAGCGATAAGAGGCAAACCGCTGGGGAATCGGGCGCAGGAATACGGCATCCGCCTGGGTCTTGCGCTGGTGCTCACCTTGATGGTGTTCGCGACGTGGAACGATTTTGCACGATTGCATATCGTCGCCTTCATCAAGGGGCTGGTGACCTGAACCGAAACGATAAAACGCACAAACGGTCCAAATTGACGGCGGGGGGTTGTATTGCGATTTAGATGGGCAATCGTTGCGGTGTGCGCCGCAATCGCCGCTGCCTCGGCCGTCGCGGTTTTGCTGCCGCCGCTGAGCCGCGCCGAAGTCGCCGCCGGCGGCACGATCGCCGAAATCCGCATCGAGGGCACCGAACGCGTCGAACCCGAAACCGTCAAATCCTACATGACGGTGCAGCCGGGCGATCCGTTCGACCCCGACCGCATCGACCGCACGCTCAAGGCCCTTTTCAACACCGGCCTGTTCGCTGACGTGCGGCTGAGCCGCCAGGGCAACGCGCTCGTGGTAAAGGTGGTGGAGAATCCGGTCATCAACCGCGTGGTGTTCGAGGGCAATCGCAAACTGTCCGACGACACGCTGAATCAGGAAATTCAGGAAAAGCCGCGCCAGGTCTTCACCCGCACCAAGGTGCAGAGCGACGTGCGGCGCATCGTCGAGCTGTATCGCCGCAGCGGCCGCTTCGCCGCCACGGTCGATCCCAAGATCATCCGCCTGCCGCAGAACCGCGTCGATTTGGTGTTCGAGATCAACGAAGGGTCCGTCACCGAAGTGCGCAGCATCAATTTCGTCGGCAACGCCCATTTCGGCGCCGGCAAGCTGCGCGGCATCCTGCAAACCAAGGAATCGCGCTGGTGGCGGATTCTGTCGACCGACGACAATTACGATCCCGACCGCGTCACGTACGACCGCGAGCTGCTGCGCAAATTCTATCTGAGCGAGGGCTACGCCGATTTTCGCGTGGTCTCGGCGGTCGCGGAACTGACGCCGGCGCAGGACGGATTCCTCATCACCTACACGCTCGACGAGGGGCCGCGCTATCATTTCGGCAAGATCACGTTCGACAGCACCTTCAAGGACGTCAGCAAGGAAGAGATCCGTGACGCGATCCCCGCCCATGACGGCGACTGGTACAACGCGGATCTGATTCAGAAATCGATCACCAACATCACCGACGCGCTCGGCAATCACGGCTATGCGTTCGTCAACATAACGCCGCGCATTCACCGCGATCCGGTGAAGCACACGATCGATATCGCGTTCAGCATCAAGGAAGGCCCGCATGTCTGGGTCGAGCGCATCGACATCAACGGCAACGTTCGGACCCTCGACAAGGTGATCCGCCGCGAGTTCCGGCTGGTCGAAGGCGACGCCTTCAATTCCAGCAAGCTGGAACGCTCGCAGCAGCGCATCAAGAATCTCGGCTTCTTCAAGAAAGTCACCGTCACCAACAAGCCGGGCAGCACGCCCGACAAGACGGTGCTTGACGTGAAGGTCGAGGAGCAATCGACCGGCGAGTTCACCGTCGGCGTCGGTTACTCGACCGCCGAAGGCCCGCTGGCCAATATCGGCATTCGCGAGCGTAACCTGCTCGGCACCGGTCAGGATCTGCGCATCAGCACGCTGATCGCGTTCCTGACGCAACAGGCCGATTTGAGCTTCACGGAGCCCTATTTCCTCGACCGCAATCTGGCGGCGGGCTTCGACCTATTCGCGATGAACAACGATTATCAGCAATTCGCGCAGTACAACCAGTTCTCGTATGGCCTCGTCCTGCGCGCCGGCTATCAGATCAACGAAGATTTGCGTCAGACGCTGCGTTACACGGTGCGGTCGGACGCGATCAACAACATTCTGTCCACCGCTTCGCCCTACATTCTCCAGGACGAAGGACAGCGCTGGACGTCGGCCGTGGGCCAGACGTTGATATTCGACCGCCGCGACAACCGCCTCACACCGACATCGGGGTACTTCGCTCAGTTGTCGACCGATCTTGCCGGACTCGGCTTCAACACCCGCTATTTCCGGACCGTCGTTAAGGGCGGCTATTACTATCCGATTTTTTCGAACTGGATCCTGAGCCTCACCGGAGAAGCGGGTAACATCAGCGGCATCGGTCAGGGCGTCAGGCTCGAAGACCGGTTCTTTGTCGGCGGCGACAATCTGCGCGGCTTCCAGGTCGGCGGCGTCGGTCCGCACGATCTCGCGACGAAGGATTCGCTGGGCGCCAACAACTACTACACGGTCACGTTCAACGTGGACTTCCCGCTCGGCCTGCCTGAAGAATTGGGCGTGCGCGGGCACAGCTTTGTCGATATGGGCTCCGCCTGGGGCATCGACGATACGCCCGTCGCGGGTCATCCGATCGGGGATTCGGCGTCGATCCGCATTTCCCCAGGCATCGGCATCGCCTGGAAATCGCCGCTCGGCCCGATTAATTTCGATTTGGCCTATCCGGTCAAAAAGGAACCCTACGACAAGCGTCAGTTGATCTGGGTCAGTTTCGGAACGAGGTTCTAACCATGTCATTTTGGTCCGCGCGCGTTTTGTCGTGCGCCGTCATCGTTGGCGTTTGCGCGGCGCTGTCGCCGCCGCCTGTCCATGCCGCGGAAAAATCGTCCGCGCTGGTGCCGGCTGTTCTGACCGTCGATCTCGCCCAGGTGTTGCGGGGTTCGAAAGCGGGCAAGGGTGTCCAGACCGCGCTCGGCCAGGAATCGGCCAATTATTCGAAGGAAGTCGCGCGCCAGGAAGACGAGCTTCAGCGCATGCGATCGGACCTCGAGCGCCAGCGCACCGTCCTGTCGGCGTCCGCGTTCGACGCCAAGGCGAAGGCGTTCCAGAACCATCTCAAGGAACTCGATGCGGCGGTTCAGGCCAAGCGCCAGGCGATGCAAAAGGCCTACAACGACGCGATGACCAAGATCGAGCAGGCGACCCGCGACATCATCACGGGACTGGCCAAGGAACGCGGCGCCAATCTCGTCGTGCTGAAGCAGGCAGTCGTGCTGAGCCCCGACTCCTCCGACATCACCAATGAGGTTTTGGCGCGGCTCGACAAGAACCTCGCCTCGGTTGCGATTTCGCTGCCGAAGACCGGCGATCTTCCGGCGGCGGCGCCGGCGACGCGCAGCAGTTCCCGCCGTGAACGTCCGGCGCGCGGCGGAGCGGCTCCGGTACAGCTTCCCGACCAGCAGAAGCAACCCGCGCTGCTGAACATGGAACCGCAGCAATAGGGCATGGCGGATCCGCGCTTCTTCGAGGTAGCTGGTCCTTTCACCGTCGCCGACATCGCGAACCGAACAGGCGCAAGGGTGGCAGGCGCGGCGGCACCCGAGCGGATGCTGCGCGACGTCGCGCCGCTTCAGGACGCGGCCGGCGATCAGCTGGCCTTCATCGACAATCGCAAATATCTCGATGCGTTCCGCGCCGCGCGCGCCGGGGCGGTGCTGGTTCATCCCGCGCTGGTCGGGGAAGCGCCGGCCGATCTGTGCCTGCTCGTCACCGAACGTCCCTATCGCGCCTATGCCGTCGCCGCGCAGGCGTTCTATCCCGAGAAACCGCCGACGCCGTGGATTTCGCCGGACGCGCGCATCGACCCCAGCGCGCGCATCGGCGACGGCGCGCGCGTCGAGGCCTTCGCCGTCATCGGTCCCGGGGTACAGCTCGGCAAACGCTGTCACATCGGCGCCGGCAGCATGATCGGCGCCGCCGTGACGCTCGGTGACGATGTCCGCGTCGGCGCGCATGTCTCGGTCAGCCATGCGGTGGTCGGCTCGCGGGTGCGGCTTTATCCCGGCGTGCGCATCGGGCAGGACGGGTTCGGCTTTTCGCCGGACCCCGACGGCTTCGTCAAAGTGCCCCAGCTCGGCCGCGTCATCATCGGCGACGATGTCGAGATCGGCGCCAACAGCACGGTCGATCGCGGCGCGGGCACCGATACGGTGATCGGAGCCGGCACCATGATCGACAACCTGGTTCAGATCGGCCACAACGTTCAGACCGGACGCAATTGCATACTGGTGGCGCAGTCGGGGGTTTCCGGCAGCACGCGGCTCGGCGATTTCGTCATGATCGGCGGCCAGGCGGGGCTGGTCGGGCACCTCAAAATCGGCGCCGGCGCGCGGATCGGCGCCAAGGCGGGCGTACCCAACGATGTCGGCGCGGGCGAGACCGTGCTGGGGTCGCCGGCGGTGCCCATCAAGCTGCATCATCGTCAGGTGGCGGCGCTGAAGCGCCTCGCCGCGAGGAAGGGCGACTAGATGGAATCCGAAAAATCGGGCGACTTCGGCGTCGAGCGCATCAAGCAACTCATTCCGCATCGCGAGCCGTTCCTGCTGATCGAACGGCTGACCGACGTGATTCCGGGCGTCAGCGCCGTCGGCGTCAAACAGCTCACGGGAGAGGAAGATTATTTCCGCGGCCATTTTCCGACGCGGAAACTGATGCCGGGCGTGCTGATCATCGAGACGATGGCGCAGACGGCGGCGGCGCTCGTGGTGCACACGCTCGGCCCGACCGCCGAGGGCAAGCTGGTTTATTTCATGTCGGTCGAGAAGGCGCGCTTCCGCAAGCCGGTGGTGCCGGGCGATCTGCTTCAGGTGAAGGTCGTGTGCCAGCATCATCGCGGCCCGGTGTGGAAATTCGACGGCGAGGCCTCGGTCGGCGCCGCGCTATGCGCCGAGGCCAGCTTCACGGCGATGATCGTCGATAAATGAGCGCGGCCGTTCATCCCAGCGCGATCGTCGAGACGGGCGCCGAACTGGGCGCCGGCGTGCGCATCGGCCCGTTCTGTCATGTCGGACCGCACGTCGTGCTCGAGGACGGCGTGGAGCTGTTGTCTCACGCCGTCGTCGCCGGCGTTACGCGCGTCGGGGCGCGCACCAAAATCTACCCGTTCGCGTCGATCGGCCATCCGCCGCAGGACCTGAAATTCAAGGGCGAGGAATCGCGGCTCGAGATCGGCCCCGACAATACGATCCGCGAATACGTCACGATGAATCCGGGCACCGATGGCGGAGGCATGGTGACGCAGGTCGGCAGCCACGGCCTGTTCATGGCGAGCGCGCATGTCGCGCATGACTGCCGGCTCGGCGATCACGTCATCATGGCCAACAACGCCACGCTCGCGGGCCATATCTCCGTCGGCGATTACGCGTTTCTCGGCGGTCTCTCGGCGGTGCATCAATTCGTCCGCATCGGTGCGCACGCAATGGTCGGCGGCCTGACGGGAGTCGAGCGCGACGTGATTCCCTATGGCATGGTGGTCGGCGATCGGGCGCGTCTCACCGGGCTCAACATTGTCGGCTTGCAGCGGCGCGGCTTTTCGCGCGAGGAAATTCAGTCGCTGCGCACCGCGTATCAGATGATCTTCGGCGAGGAGCAGGGGACGCTCGCGGATCGCGTCAACGAAGCCGCCGAGCGGTTTCCCGACACGCGGCCGGTGCAGGACGTGATCGGCTTCATCCGCGCGGAATCGTTCCGCGGCTTGGTTCAGCCCAAAGCGGCGAATGGCGGCTAGGCTCGGCATCGTCGCCGGCGCCGGCGACCTGCCGCAACGCATCGCGGACGCGGCCAGGGGAGCGGGCCGCGACGTATTCGTTCTCGGTCTCGAAGGGTTCGCACAGCCGCCCTTGCCGCAGGCCTGGGTGCGGCTCGGCGCGGCGGCGCAAGGCATCGACATCCTGCGCGCGCAAGGCGTGACGGAGCTGGTGCTGGCGGGCGGCGTGCGGCGGCCGTCGCTGCTCGCGCTGCGCCCCGATCTGCGCACCGCCAAGTTCGTCGCGAAAATCGGCATGCGCGCGCTCGGCGACGACGGGCTGTTGCGCGCCATCGTCGCGGAACTCGAAGGCGAGGGGTTCCGCGTCGTCGGCGCCGACACGATCCTCAACGCCGCGCTCGCGCCGGAAGGCGTGCTCGGAAAAATCGTGCCCGACGAGATCGCGCGCGGCGACGTCGCGCGGGGCGTCACGGCGGCGCGCGCGCTCGGCGCGCTCGATATCGGCCAGGCCGTGGTGGTTCAGCAGGGCGTCGTGCTGGGTGTCGAAGGCACCGAAGGCACCGACGCGCTGGTCGCGCGCTGCGCGTCGCTGGCGCTCGACGGGCCGGGCGGCGTACTGGTCAAGATGGCGAAGCCGGAACAGGAGCGCCGCGCCGACCTACCGACGATCGGGCCGGACACCGTGGTGCGGGCAGCGGATGCCGGCCTGCGCGGCATCGCCGTCGAAGCGGGCGCGGCGCTGATCCTCGACCGCGCGGAAACAATCGCCGCCGCCGATGCGCGCGGTCTGTTCATCGTCGGCGTTCCGGCGCCGTGAGCGATGCGCCGCTGATCTATATGATCGCGGGCGAGCCGTCGGGCGATCTGCTCGGCGGCCGCATCATGGCGGCGCTCAAAGAGGAGACCCAGGGGCGCGTGCGTTTCGCCGGCATCGGCGGGCCGCGCATGGCGGAGCAGGGGCTGACCAGCCTGGTGCCGATCTCGGAACTGGCGGTGATGGGGCTCGCCGAAGTGCTGCCGCATGCCCGGCGCATCCTGCGGCGCATCCGGGAAACCGTCGCCGATATCGCCGCGAAGCGGCCCGACATCGTCGTCACCATCGACAGTTCCGGCTTCAACTGGCGCGTCGCGCGGCGGCTTCGCGCCGCCGGGCACAAGGTCAGGCTGGTCCATGTCGTGGCGCCGATGGTGTGGGCGTGGCGCGCGCATCGCGCCGCCGAGATCGCGCGCTGGTACGACCGGCTGCTCGTTCTGTTGCCGTTCGAACCGCCCTATTTTCAGAAGCACGGGCTTGCGACG
>Ga0134126_10008064_pt1 | contig 13231 bp, 7 predicted proteins | sample KB31752_FD_96881 | JGI IMG/M metagenome (GOLD analysis project Ga0134126, IMG submission 96881) | Terrestrial soil microbial communities with excess Nitrogen fertilizer from Kellogg Biological Station, Michigan, USA - KB3-175-2 | ecosystem: Environmental > Terrestrial > Soil > Unclassified ...
GAGCCCTGGCTGTTGAAATAGCTGCCGACCAGCATCCTGGCGTGCTCTTTGGCGGTCGGCAATTCCACGGGCGGCGCGGTGTTCGTCGCCGGATAATACCGGTCCCCGAACTGCTCGATCAGCCCCTTGCGGATGGGGTCGACCGCGGCCGCGCGGCTCGTACCGATGCTGTTCATGGAAATGAACAGGCCGACATTTTCGCCGGGCAAAAGCCACAGATCGCTGTGAAAATAGAACGAGTCGCCGTCATGCCCGATCGCGTCGAGGCCGTTGACCCGCAGTTCGCAGAAACCCAGCGCCATGCGGTTCGTGCCGGGGACCGCACCATAGGCCGGAGTGTGCATCAGCCGCGCCGTCTCGGGCCGCATGAGCCCGGCGCCCTGATTCAAATGAGCGATCATGAACTTCGCCATGTCCTGCCCCGAAATGGCGCTACCGCCCGCGCCGGCCGGCTCGACCAACTCGTAAGGCTTCGCTTCGGCCGAGGCACGCGGATAGCCCTGCGCCATGAACGGCGCAAACTGCGCGGGCAGCGGCTGGCGGAACGTCGAGTGCGTCATGCCGAGGGGCTGGAATATGCGGCGCTCGACATACTCTTCATACGGCATGCCGGAGACGCGCTGCACGATGTAGCCGGCGAGCCCCGCACCATAGTTGGAATACGCCGGCGTCGTGCCGGGCGCGAACACCCGCCGCGGAATCCAGCGCCGCAGCACTTCGCCCATGGGCGACATCTTGCCGCCCAGGTGAATCAGGCCTTTGATCGACTGTTCGAAGCCGGGTGTGTGCGTCATGAGGTTGCGCATGGTGATCGGCCGGCCTTCATAGGACGGGATTTTGAAATCGAGATAGGCGTTTACATCCGTATCCAGATCGATCCTGTCCTGCTCGACCAATTGCATCACCGCAGTCCACGTGAATAGTTTCGAAATCGATCCGGGGCGGAACATGGTGGTGGCCGGATCGACGCGCTTGCGCCGGGCGATATCGGCATAGCCATAGCCGCGCTGCGTGAGCACTTGCCCATTCTTGACGATGACGACCACCGCACCGGCGACGTCGCCCTGCGCCAAGGCATGGGGCATGTAGCCGTCGAGCCAGGCATCAGCATCGGTCCTGGTCAGTTCATGACCCGCCGCGGGCGCGGCAACTGCCGCCGCGGCGATCATTCCAAGCAACGCCGCCGCAGCGCCAAGCCTGCGCGATGGTGTGCGCATCACCAGATCCGTACGCGCCGATCCGGTTCGAGATAGAACACGTCACCCGGTGTCACGCCGAAGGCCGTGTACCACGCGTCGATATTTCGCGTTGGCCCGATGACCCGGAAGGCGCGGGGGGAATGCTCATCGCTGACCACTTGTTTGCGCACATAGTCCTCGCGCGCCTTGCCTCGCCAGGCCTGGGCCCAGCCGAGGAACACCCGCTGGTCGCCGCTGAAGCCGCCGATCACCGGCGCCGACCGGCCATGCAATGATCGGTGATACGCCTCCAATGCAATATTGAGCCCACCCAGGTCGGCGATATTTTCGCCCAGCGTCAAGTCACCGTTGATGTGCACGCCGGGAAATGGCTGATACGCCGAGTACTGTGCGGCAAGGAGCCTGGCCCGAGCCTCGAACGCAGCGGCATCGGCGGGGGTCCACCAATCGCGCAGCTTGCCGGCGGCGTCGAGCTTGCGGCCCTCGTCATCGAAACCATGGGTCAGTTCATGGCCGATCACCGCGCCGATCGCGCCATAGTTGATGGCGGGGTCGGCAGCGGGATCGAAAATCGGCGGCTGCAGAATGCCCGCCGGAAATACGATGTCGCGCAGCGCGCCGCTGTAGGCGTCGTTGGAATGGGACGCCAGCAGCCACTCGGATCGGTCCACCGGCCCCTTCAAGCGGGCAACGTGAAAGCGCCAGTCCCCATCGGCCGCCCGCCGTACGTTGCCGATCAAGTCGTCAGCGCGAATTTCCACGCTCGAGTAGTCGCGCGGGTGGTCGGCATAGCCGACCTTGATCTGATAGGTGTCGAGCTTCCTCAAGGCCTCGCTCTTCGTCGATGGACTCATCCAGTCCAGTCGCTCGAGCCGCGCGCGCATGGCTGCCTTGATGTCGCCCACGAGCGCCTCGATCTTGGCCTTTGAAGCCGCAGGGAAATACCGTGCGACATAGAGTTGGCCGACACCGAAACCCAGATTGCCGAAACAATCGCCCCGGTCGCCGGTGCATTCGCCGCCCGCCACGGCGTGGATCGCGCCTTTCCAGCGAACGGCCTGTTCCGGCTGGCCGGACAGGATTTTGTCCCGGAACCCGGACCGTGCCTGCGAGAAACGGTCGGACAAATAAAAAGCGGCATTGTCCGCGATCGTGAAGGCCTGCCAGGCTCTGATCACGTCGATGGCGGTGGTGCCATAGATCGCGGCGATGCGTGGAAAGGCGGTTTTCTGCGAGACAATCACGCGGTCGGCACCGCGCAAATCGGCGGAGTCCAGAAAGGCCTCCCAGGCGAATTCAGGCGCGTAGGCCGCGAGTTCCGAACGGGTCATCGCATTGTAGAGCTTGTCCGGATCCCGCTGTTCGACCTTCGTCCAGCTGGCCGCGGCGATGCGAGACTCGAACGCCACCACGGCAACGGCGTTGGCGCCGGGCGCCGGCCAGCCGATCAAGGTCAGGAGCCTGGCCACATAGGCTTGGTAGGCGGCCTTCTGCGCAGCAAAGGATGCATCGAGATAGTAGTCGCGGTCAGGCAGACCCAGGCCGGCTTGGTCTATGTAGATGGCGTAGCGGCCCACATCCTTCAGATCGATGTCTTCACGCAGGTTGAAAAGGGACCCCTCGAAATCCTTGTTGGTGCGCCCCATCAACGCCGCCAGCGCCACGCGATCGGGCGCCGCGCGCACTGCATCGAGCTCGGCCGCGATCGGCGCCGCACCCAACCTGTCGATGCGCCGCGTGTCCATGAAGGATTCGAAGAAGGCGCCGACCTTGTCGCTCAGCGTGACGGGCCTTGGCGGCGCCTTGGAGGCGGCGCGTTCCATGATGGCATGCAGGCGCGACTCGATGCGGTCGCTCATCCCGCTTCGCAGCGAAACCAGCGACTTGTCGGCGGGAATATGGGTGCGGGCCAGCCACGCGCCGTTCACGTAACGGTTGAAATCCTCACCGGGCTTGACGGTGGAGTCCATGGCCGACAAGTCGAGACCCCATGCGCCATACGTCGGCCTGTCGCTCCCCAGTGCCGGCACGGGTGCCGCAGCCAACACCATCAGCGCGGCGAATGCACCATGCCTCAGGGTCCGCAGTAATTGCCGTGAAACCGCGCGACGCATCTTGTTACGGAACGCCTATGAACGGTTCCGAGGGGCCGACGGCATCCACTACTTTCGCCTGCGCGCCGCAATCGCCCGGTGAGGCCGCGGCGCCGCGCCGGAGCACGCGCCATAGGCCGAAGGTCATCAGCGGCAACACGTAGATCGTGAGAAAGGCATACGCAAGCCAGCGGTAGCCGCCTGCAATGAGCGACACCAATCCGAACCGGGCGGCGACGAACACCGATCCGGTCAGCACGATCGCCGTGATGCCCAGGCGCGCGCTCCTTGCGAGCACGCGATCGCCCTTGCCCCGGTAGGCCTGAGCAATACGCTCGTTGATCGCGTGAACACCGCCGGTGCCGCTCTCCAGCAGTGCCGCGAATATCATGCCTTGAAAGACCATGCGGAACGCCGGAATATTCAGCCTTTCCAGGAGGAAATCAGACGGCAGCGCCTGGTTTTGGATGTCGGGATAGTACGCGACCATGCAAATGAAAAATAACATGGCGGGTATCATGGCGAGCGGTCCTGCCAACAATCCGGCGACGACGGCGTCCCTGGCACTCATCAAGTGGCGAACGACCGGCAAGATGACAATGGCGCCAATGATGTTGTATCCCGCGTAGGTCAGACCGCCGGTCGCCCACCCCGTGGCCGGCGAAGCGGCGAATGCCGAGAGCGTCCTTCCGCCGAAACGGGCGAGCGACAGGACGACGAATAATGCGTACGTGGCATAAAGAAAAAACGAGACATACTTGAACAGGCGCTCGACGCCTTCGTTGCCCCAGGTCGCGACCAGTGTGATGGCAAACACCAGGCACACCGCTCCCATGAACGCCGGCCACGCGAATAGCGCCTGACCGATAGCCCCAGCCGCCGCCGCGTAGACGGCCAGGATCACCATCAGCGCCAGAAAGTAGGCAACCTCGAACGCGGGCCACAAGGGCCCCAGCAGATGACGGAAAAAAGTACGGTAATCGCGGCTGTTGGTCCGCAACGCGAATAGAAAAGTGACGACGCACACCGCGCTCCAGATCAGCATCGCCAGCAACATGCCGCAAAGGCCGCCCCGAGGACCGCTGGGCAAAAAGAAAGTCGCCAGTTCCCGGCCGGTTGCATAGCCGCCGCCTATTACCACGGCCTTGAATGCAAAGCCGGGCAGCAGAAGTCTTTGAAACCAGGTGGATTCAGAGTGCGCCACGCGTTCCTTGAGACTCCTGTGAAGCGTCGAGCCGGGAGATTGTGCAGCTTACGGGGTAGATTTCAATATAGCAATATTTCCACGACTGGCAACAAGCGCGCCGGCGGACGGTGATCGGAACCCCGGGAACGGTGTGTAAAGCGTATCCGCAACCAGTGAGCCTAGTTTGACAGGCGATAGCCGCGGTGATTGGCCGTAAACTGTCTATGTAGAGAAATATTTCGGTTAAGCAATAAAATGCTTCCAATGCTCCAATTTTCGTGCAGAATGTCTTGGGCGTAGCGGGAGGGAGATGTATGCGGTTTTGGACTTCGCCGGAATTCGACGATCATGAACAGATCTGCCTGTTTTCCGACCGGGAAACAGGGCTTCGGGCGATAGTTGCAATTCACTCCACCGCGCTGGGAACCGCCGTTGGCGGTACGCGGTTCCGATACTACGGCGATGACGGTTTGGCACTGGATGACGCATTGCGGCTCTCGCGCGCAATGTCCTATAAGTCCGCCTTGGCAGGCTTGCCTTGCGGCGGCGGCAAGTCGGTGATCATGGGTGATCCCGACCGCATGAAGACCAAGCCCTTGCTCCACGCCTATGGCCGGTTCATCAATCGCATCGGCTCGACGTTCGCGACAGGTGAAGACGTCGGGATGTCGGTGGCCGATATCGAGACCGTCCGTGAAATTTCTCCCTTCGTCGGTGGCACATCGGACGGCGCCGGCGATCCGTCGGTGCACACTGCGGTCGGAGTGATGCACGGTCTGCGGGCGGTTCTCGAGCATCAGTTCGAGCGCAACGACTTCAAGGGGGTCTCGGTCGCAATCCAGGGTTTGGGCGCTGTCGGCTGGAAGGTGGCCGAAAGGTTGCACGCTGCGGGCGCCCGATTGACGGTCGCCGACGTCCGTCGGCAAACCGCCGAGCGAGCCGTTGCCGAATTCGGCGCCGCCATCGTTCTCCCCGAAAACATCCACGCGGAGAAGGTCGACATTTATTCACCTTGCGCGCTCGGCGGAGCCATCACCGAGCAGATCGTGCCGGCGATACGAGCTCGCGCGGTGGCGGGCGCGGCCAACAATCAGCTCGCGTCGCGGCAGGCCGGCGCAGCGCTCGCTGCGCGCGGCATTTTGTACGCGCCTGATTTCGTGATCAACGCCGGAGGCATCATCAGTGGTCTGGATGCATATTTCAAAATGCCCGGACGGAACGGCTCCGAATCCATGCCCTTGGATACGCGATTGGAGCGAATCCATGGCCGCCTGACGGAGATTTTCAAGCGCGCTGCCTCGGAGCACCGGCCGCCGGAGGCAGCCGCGGAGCAGATGGCGCGCGAACTCATAGGACGAATGCCGGTTCATTGACTCTGTGCCGTCACACTCAATGCAGCACATCCAAATGAATCGCAAAACGCCATGGCGTGGCGCAATGCTCACGCTGGCTGCCATGGCCTCCTCTGCGATCGCAGGTACACCCGATGGTTATGCGCATGTCAGACAGGTCATTGCGAAGGCCGTCCGATCCAAGTCGCTGCCGTCCGTCAGCGTGGCGGTCTTCAGCCACGGACGGATCGAATGGGCAGAAGGGTTTGGGTGGGCAGACCGCGAACATCGCGTCAGGGCAACCCCGGATACCATTTATCAGCTGGCATCCATCTCGAAGTCGTTCACCGCAACGGCGTTGATGTCCTTGGTTCAGCAGAAAAAGATCGATCTAAACCGGCCCATCAACGACTATCTCGGGGCCGCGAAGATTGTCGCACGCGTCGGCCATGCCGAGGACGCAACGGTTCTGCGGGTTGCGAACCACACCAGCGGGCTGCCGTTCCACGTCGATTTCTTCTACTCCAACACTCCGCTTCGCCGGCCTGATGCACAGACGACCATCCGCAAATATGGCCAGCTGACCAACCCTCCCGGTGATCGGTACTTCTACTCCAATCTGGGCTATGGCCTGCTGGGGGACGTGGTCGCGAGCCAACAGGGAACCGACTACGCCACAGCCATGAAGGATCTGGTATTCCAGCCCCTGGGCCTTGCCTCGACATTCGTGGGTCCGCCAGGCAGACGCACCGTCGCGGTCCAGTATCAGACCAATGGTGCACGCGTGCCGTATTTTGAGACGGATCACGCCGGCGCATCGGAGGTCTTCAGCAGCGCAAACGATCTCGTTCGCTTTGCCGCTTTTCACCTCAAGGCGCACCTGCCCGGACAGCGCTCCATTCTGAGCGATGCATCGATCGATCGGATGCACCAATTGTCGTCGCGCGAAGATGACAGAAGCGGGTATGGGATAGGGTTCGAGGTTTCGACCCGCAGTGGCCGTCAAGTGGTGTCGCATAGCGGCGCGATGCCGGGCGTCGCGACCGATATGCTGCTGGTGCCCGCCGAAGACCTGGCCATCGTCGTTCTTTGCAACGCCTGGTCATCGGAGCAGGTTGACGAGATCGTGGATCAGATTGCGGCGGTGAAGCTGCCGGGGTGGAGGCCGCAGGAAGCAGGCGGATTTCCGACGCCGACACGGGATTTTGTTCCGCCCGGCAATCTGGTTGGCCGCTGGACAGGTCAGGTGTTGCGTGACGAGGGGGTTTTGCCGGTCATCCTGGATGTCAGGCCGGACGGCAAAATTGCCGGTACATTTGGCGATCAGCCCACCGTCGACCTGGTGAATTTATCGTTCAAGGAGGGGCGTCTGAGCGGCGCCTTCCCGACTTCGCTGCAAACGAAGGATTCGGAACGTTATTCCTACGTGGTCTATCTCGATCTCAAGTTGGATGGCGAGCGGCTGTTTGGAGCCGCCGTGGCATTGGACAACCCGAAGTCGCAAACATTCGTCGCCGGCCTGTCCCATTGGATGGATCTTCATCGAGTCAGATAACAGCGTCCAGTCGGATAACAGCATCGAGTCGGATAACAGCATCGAGTCGGATAACAGCATCGAGTCGGATAACCAGGGGAGCGAATTACATGTCTGAAAGCCGTGGGATTTATACGAGTGCGATTCTTGTGTCGGCCTTCGCGATGAGCATCAGCGATCCCGCCGCGGCGCAAAGTGCCGGGCGCGAGCACCCCGCGGCCGCCGAAATGTCGGAGATCATCGTTACCGCCGAGAAGATCTCGGAGAACTTGCAGCACGTTCCGCTGGCCGTTACCGCGATCGGAGAAAAACAACTGGCGCAATTCCACGCGACGCAGCTCACGGATATCGGCGGCTACGTTCCCGGGATGCAAATCGATTCGACGGGGACGCCCGGACAAACCACCGTTGCAATCCGCGGCATCGGCGGCTTGGACAACAACGCGACCGCCAGCATGTATATCGATGAGACCCCGATTGGGGCGAATGCACCCGACCAGCGGGGCGGCGTGTACATGCTCGACATTCTGCCTTATGACGTGCAGCGAATCGAGGTGCTGGCGGGGCCCCAGGGTACTCTCTACGGTGCCAACGCTTTCGGTGGCGTTGTGAAATATGTGCTGACCAAGCCCAATCTCGATCATGCCGACGTTCGCGTGGGCGTCGATGGCTTCAGCATTTCCCATGCGAAGGACGCCGGCATCGGCGTTCATGCCATGGTCAATACTCCGATCATCCAAGATAAGCTGGGAGTCTTGTTCAGCTACTCCAAGCTCGACACGCCTGGTTTCATCGACAATGCCAATACCGGGCAAAAGGATCAGAACACGGTCAAACAGCAAAGCGCCAGATTCTCGATATTGGGGCAGCCTTCCGACGATCTTACGATCCGCCTCGGCATCCTGTATTCAGACATCAAGGCGGACGGGAATGCGAGCATTCCTTTGGACAATACCGACAATCCCAAGCCTTTGTATGCGGGCTACACGGACAACAACTTCGCGCCCAACATCTACGACGACCGGATGTACTACTACAGCCTGGACCTCAATTGGGATCTGCACTGGGCCAAGCTGGTGTCGGCAACCAGCTACACCAACGATCACAGCGTGACGGATATCGATGCCACGCAAACCTATTTCGGACTCGCTGATCTGATTTACAACACGGTGACCGGCGCCGATCTCGATCCTGCCCGGACGATCGTCAAATTTCCCCTGGATATCACCAACAAGAAATTTACGCAGGAACTGCGGCTGAACTCCAACGTCGGCAAGCTGGACTGGATGCTGGGCGGATATTACGACGATGAGCGGGGCTCCAACCTGCAGAACTTGCCGGTGACCACCCTGGACGGCGCCGCTGTCCCCATTGTCGATCCGCTGTTTGACGGAAGCTTTCCGGTTACCTATCGGGAAATCGCCGCGTTTGGCAATGTCGACTACCACTTCACGGACAGATTCGACGTGGCACTGGGCCTTCGCTACGCGCACAACAGGCAAACCTTTCGCCACACGATAACCCCGGTCACTTACAACATCATCGACCCGGGCGATGTGCTTGGCCGCTCGAGCGAAGGCGTCACCACCTACAATTTTGCCCCGCGCTATCAGGTGGACCCGAACAATATGGTCTATGCGCGCGTGGCGACGGGCTATCAGGCGGGAGGTCCCAATATTGCGGTGTTCGGCGCCGTGCCGCAGATAGAGGCATCCAGAATCACCACCTATGAGACAGGGTGGAAAGCGAGCTTTCCCGCGGCGCACGCGGAGCTCAATCTGGCGATATACGACAATGAATGGAGCAAGATTCAGGTTGGCGCAACTGCTCCCGGCGGCGTGGGCATCACGCTCAATGCCGGCAAGGCCCGCAGCAGCGGCTTCACCCTGGACGGCAATATTCGCCCGCTTGCCGGCCTGACTCTTTCGGCGAATTTCGCTTACACGGATGCAAGACTGATTGACGACAGCGCACACGCGGCCGGCGGCCCCGGTGGATTCAGAGGAGACAACCTTCCCCATACTCCCAAGGTTGCCGGTGCGCTGAAGGCCGATTACGCATGGCCCCTGAACACCGAGTGGACGGCCCGCATGGGCGGCGGCGTTCATGCAACCGGCAGCCGCTGGATGAGCGGAACAGAGCTGGCTTCCGAAACCATCGGCGGTATCACGCTCAATCCGGGGGACAACCGTCTCGACAAATATCGGTTGGGTGGCTACACCGCGGCGGATCTGAATGCCGATCTATCCAACGGCCGCTATACCTTCGGGCTCTATGTGAAGAACGTGACCGACAAGAAGGCATTTCTCACCGCCCAAGATGTGCCCGATGGCCTGACGAATGCGCCCATCGAGCGCGAAGCCGTGGTCTTGCGTCCCCGTACCATCGGCGTTTCCATCGACGTCAAATTCCAGTGACGGAGCAAAATCAGCGCATTTCCGCCGGATGGCAGGCCATACCCGAGGGCTCAACATGTCCAATCCCGTCTCGATGACTCTGCTCGGCGTTCTTGCGTCGATTGGCGTGCATGTGAGTCCCGCCATGCCGCAGCCGGCCGCGACCGCCGCTCCGGCAGCTCGGCACGAGTTGACCCAGGTAGATGCCGATGCATGGCTCGACGGCTTCATGCCCAGTTCGCTGGCCCGGGGGGACATTGCCGGTGCGGTGGTGGTCATCGTCAAGGATGGCGAGGTTCTGACACAACGCGGGTTCGGCTATGCGGATATCGCTGCCCGCACCGGCGTCGATCCGGCGAACACGCTGTTTCGCGTGGGCTCGACGTCGAAGCTGTTCACATGGACTGCGGTGATGCAGTTGGTCGAACAGGGAAAGATCGACCTCGATACCGACGTCAATCGCTATCTCGATTTCAAGATACCGCCGTATCGGGGAAAACCGATCACCATGCGCCAGATCATGACGCATACTTCCGGGTTCGAAGATGCCTTCAAGGGAGGCATCACCTTCAGCGGGAAGGTGGACCCCCTGGGCGACGTGGTCAAGCGCATGCTTCCTGAGCGGATCTATGAGCCCGGCACGACGCCGGCTTATTCCAACTACGCGACGGCGGTTGCCGGCTACATCGTTGAGCGGGTCTCCGGCATGCCCTTCGACGACTACATCGAGCGCCACATCTTCCAGCCGCTCGGCATGAACCAATCGAGCTTCCGTCAGCCCTTGCCGGCATCGCTGGCACCCTACATGGCCAGAGGATATCCGAAGGCTTCCGTCGATCCGAAGCCGTTCGAACTGATCTCGGTGCCTCCCGCCGGCTCGCTGTCGATGTCGGGAGCGGACAGCGCCAAATTCATGATCGCGCAGCTCAATCACGGCGCCGGGCTGCTGCGGCCGGCGACCGCGCAACTCATGCAGACGCCCGGGCACGGTTCCGTGCCGGGCCTCAATCGCATGGCGCTGGGTTTCTACGAGCAGCAGATCAACGATCTCGATGCGATTGCCCACGGCGGCGACCTGAATTTTTTCCATGGAGATCTGTGGCTTTTCCCCAAAAAGCATGTCGGTCTGTTCATCGAGATGAACAGCGCCGGTGAGGGGTCCGCCACCTCGCTCATCCGCCAGATGCTGTTCGAAGAGTTTAGCGACCGGTATTTCCCCGCCGAGAACGTCAGGCCTCCGGTGGAGCTCGCGACCGCCAGGGAGCACGCTCGAATGCTCACCGGCAACTACATCAGCAGCCGGGGCGCCTTCACGAATTTCGCCGATATCAACAATCTCCTGAGTCAGGTAAAGATCGGGCTGGACCGGCAGGGCCGGCCGCTGGTGCCCGAGCTGTTCGGCGGGCCGCCGCGCACGTGGATCGAGATCGCCCCTTTTCTCTGGCAGGACGCCTTTGGGCATGCACGGCTCGGGGCCGTCCTCGAGAACGGTCGAGTGGTCCGCTGGAGCGTCAATGAAGTTTCGCCGTTCATGGTCTACGACCGGGCGCCCTGGCATCGTGATGCCGGTTGGTTGGTTCCCACATCTCTGGCCGCGATCATCATCGTCCTGATCGCCGCGCTGGCATGGCCCATCGGCGCCGTCACGCAGCGCTACTGGCGCGCCCGGGGAGCCGTGGTCTCACCGCAGGCAAACGCCCTGGGATCTGATCGCCTCTTCGGCCTGTTCGCCTGGCTTGTCGTGGTGGTGACCGGCGGGTGGGCCCTCTCATTGGCCTTGTTGGAGTCCGAGGGTGCCGCGGATTGGTCGATCTGGCTGCTGGAGATCGCGGGCACCATCGGTTTCTTCGGACTGCTTGCCGCCTCGTTGTGGAAACTGACACGGACGTGGCAGGCCGGCCGCGGCTGGTTCGCCAAGCTATGGGGCGTCGTGCTCGTCGGCGCCGCTTGCGTCGTTCTTTGGGTGGCCCTCGACTTCCACCTGATCAGCGTCGGCACGAAATACTGACCGTATCCGCGGTATAGCCGGCATTTGACGAATGTCTCGAGGCGGGTCAGGATTGCCCTGTAGCAATGAATTGACGTGGCGGAAAAATTCTCCGGAGGGGACGTGCAGATGACGGATGGCGGCAAGCGCGGTCGGGCTTTGATCACTCCCGGCGCCGCGCTCAAGACGCTGCGCACGGAACGCCGCTGGACTCTCGCCGATGTCAGCGAGCGCACCGGCATTCCGATATCGACGCTATCCAAAGTGGAAAACGGCCACACTGAGTTGACGATGGACAGGCTGCTGCGTATCAGCGTCGCACTCGAAGTGAACATCGCCGATTTGTTCGGCTCTCCCGCGCACGAATATGCAGCGGGTGTGCGCGGCCGGCGCAGCATCACGCGGCTGGGGGAAGGCAACGCGGTGGCCTCACCGTATGGAGACTACTGCTATCACGCCCAGGATTTGTTGGAGAAGCGCGTCGCACCGCTGATCGCGACCATCCGCGCCAAGACTCTGGAAGAATTCGGCGTGTATCATCGTCACGAGGGCGAAGAGTTCCTGCTGGTGCTGGAAGGTGAACTCGCATTGCACACGGACACCTACGCGCCCGTGCATCTCAAAACCGGCGAGTCCATCTACTTCGACAGCGAGATGGGTCACGCCTATGTCTCGATCGGCAAAGAGGCCTGCCGCCTTCTCCTGATCTGCGTGCCGAGCGAGAACGGTCTGGTACGAATGGTCGAGGGCGCGGGCAGCCCGCCGGACGAGTCCAATGTACGGTCGATTCGAAAACTGCACGCCGAACGCTTGTCCTGAGTCATGTTTCACGTCGTCATTCCGGCGCGCTTCGGCGCTTCGCGCCTTCCGGGCAAGCCGTTGCTGCTCATCGGCGACAAGCCGCTCATTCAATGGGTGTGGCAATGCGCGCGCGCCAGCGGTGCGCTGAGCGTGACTGTGGCCACCGACGACGCGCGCATCGCCGAAGCGGCGGCCGGGTTCGGCGCGGAATGCCTCATGACGTCGCCGCGGCATGCCTCCGGTACGGACCGATTGGCCGAAGTCGTCCGGACCAAGGGTTTCGGCGCGGACGACATCGTCGTGAACCTGCAAGGCGACGAACCGATGATGCCGGCCGCCGTGATCGATGCGGTCGCGGCCGCCCTGCGTGAGCGGCCGCAGGCCGACATGGCGAGCGCCATCGCCCCCATTCTGTCGCTGGCGGAATTCCTCGATACCGGGTGCGTCAAGGCGCTGCGCGCGGAACACGGCGACGCGCTCTATTTCAGCCGCGCGCCGGTGCCATGGCCGCGGGACGCCGTCGCACAGGGCCGGCCCACCCGCTTCGACGGTGCGTGGCGGCATATCGGCATCTATGCTTATCGGGTGCGCAGCCTGCTGCAATTTGCCTCGTGGCCGCCCACGCCGTTGGAAGAGACGGAGAAACTCGAGCAGCTGCGTGCCCTGGAGCATGGCATGCGGATTCACCTGCTGACACTGTCCGA
>Ga0134126_10008066_pt1 | contig 13229 bp, 15 predicted proteins | sample KB31752_FD_96881 | JGI IMG/M metagenome (GOLD analysis project Ga0134126, IMG submission 96881) | Terrestrial soil microbial communities with excess Nitrogen fertilizer from Kellogg Biological Station, Michigan, USA - KB3-175-2 | ecosystem: Environmental > Terrestrial > Soil > Unclassified ...
GCAGCTCTACGTCAAGGGCGAGTTTGTCGGCGGTTGCGACATCGTCCGCGAAATGTTCCAGGCAGGCGAGTTGCAGCAGACGCTGAAGGACAAGGGCGTCGTTCTTCGCCAGACCGCCTGAGCAAGCGTCTTACGGCAGTATTCTATCGTCGGGATTGACGCGTCGCCGTCGGCGGCGCGGGCCGGCTCGCGCGCGGACGGGCGCCGTTCATCCGCTGCATGATCAGGTAGATGATCGCCAGGATCAGCGCGAGCCCGATGAGGCTCGGCGTCGGCACCGCGCCGGCGAATTTGATCACGTTGTCGGCGACCCCGAGCACGAAGACGCCCGACGATTGGCCGAGGATCAGATAGATCAGCATGATCGCCAGTATGGCGGCGAAGCCGATCTCGACGAACGCCCACAGATAACGCTTGGTCTTGTCGAGCATGTCCATCATGGCGCACCCGCGATGTCACAAGGGACGATTGGGTGGGGGCGTCGGTCCCCACCCAAAGGCGCCGCGACCGGCGGCGCGTTGCAAGCGGCCGGCAGGCTCAGGCGAGCGAGCGTTTGGAGAACAACCAAACGATGAAGCCGAGAGCGATCAAGCCGACGATGCCGTTCTTGCCGAGGTCGCCGACCAAAGCGACGATGTTGGCGGCAACGTTGCCGAGGAACGGCACTTGTGGGCCCGCGAGCAGCGCCAGAACGATGCCGAGCGCCAGCAGCATCAGGCCGATTTCCGTCAGCGAACCGATCCAGCCCTTCAAAGAATTCAACCCATTCATGAGCGATTCTCCCCATAGTTCTGATGCGACGCATCAGGCCGCCTGATTACTAAATCTAGCGATTCGCAGCAATGACGGCACAAGATATTGGAAATGCACAATAAAGCGGCTGCGCGCCCCATACGGACGCGCAGCGTGCCGGCTCGTGTTCGGCCGGGAAAAGCGAAATGAAATCGCCGATTGCGCGTCGGCTAACGCCGCTCAGCGCGAATAATATTCAACCACCAGATGCGGCTCCATCTGCACCGCGTAGGGAACGTCGGTGAGGACGGGGATGCGCGTGAGCTTGGCGGAGAGCTTGGAGCCGTCGACGTCGATGTAGTCGGGCACCTCTCGCTCGGCCAAAGCCTGCGCCTCGAGCACGAGCGTCATCTGCTTCGACTTTTCCTTGACCGCGACCACGTCGCCGACCTTGACGCGGAAGCTCGGGATGTTGACGCGCTTGCCGTTGACCGTGATGTGGCCGTGATTGATGAACTGGCGCGCGGCAAACACCGTCGGCACGAATTTGGCGCGGAAGATGATGGCGTCGAGCCGGCGCTCAAGCAGGCCGATCATGTGCGCGCCGCTGTCGCCCTTGAGGCGGCGGGCTTCCTGATAGATGCCGCGGAACTGCTTCTCGGAAATGTTGCCGTAATAGCCACGCAGCTTCTGCTTGGCCTTGAGCTGCACGCCGTAGTCGGAGAGCTTGGACTTGCGGCGCTGGCCGTGCTGGCCGGGGCCGTATTCGCGGCGGTTGACGGGGCTCTTCGGGCGGCCCCAGACGTTCTCGCCCATACGGCGGTCGAGCTTGTACTTGGCTTCATGGCGCTTGGTCATCGCGTCCTCTCAAAAACAGATAAGTGGGTGAGGAACCGCGCCCATCCTCTGTCCCGGGTCTCCCCGGAACCGACAGGCAAAACCTTAAAAAGCGCAAGGTCTTGCCGCGGGTCGCGAAACGCCGCTGGAAGCATAAACCGCCAGCGGCGCGCGGGTTTTAGGGGGATCGGCGGGGGGTGTCAAATCGCCGTTTTAGCCGGCGGCGGCGAGGCTTAGCCCATAGCCGGCAAGGGCGACCGTCAGCCGCGGCAGCGGCGGTTTGCCCGAGGTGAAGATGATCTGCGCCGGCGCAAGCTTTGCCCGGTAGGACGGCGGCCCGATCAGGTCGGTGACGCGGCGGGCAATGGCCGTGGCGGGGTCGAGCCAGGTGACAGGCCAGCGGGCGAGCGCCCGGAAGCGCGTCGCGAGCAGCGGGTAATGCGTGCAGGCGAGCACCACGATGTCGGTGCGGCGGCCGTTCTCGTCGACGAAGCAGGGGGCTATCTCGGCGGCGATGGCCGCGTCGGAAGCAGGCTGGCCGCCAAGCTCGGCCTCGGCGAAGGCCGCAAGCTTTGCGGAGCCGACCAGCTTGACCTCGCAACCTTGCGCGAATTCGCGGATCAGCGCGCGGGTGTATTCGCGGCTGACGGTTGCCTGTGTGCCCAGCACCGCGACCTGCTTCGTCCGCGATAGGGCGCAGGCCGGCTTGATCGCCGGCACCATGCCGACAAATGGCACGGAAAATTGCTCGCGCAATTCGGTCAGCGCCAGCGTCGAGGCGGTATTGCAGGCGACCACCACCAGATCGGGCTGGTGCTGCTCGACCGCGGTGCCGATGACGTCGATGACGCGCTCGATCAACTGCGGTTCGGTGAGGTCGCCGTAAGGAAAGGCGTGGTCGTCGGCGACGTAGACGAAAGTTGCATCCGGTCGGGTCGCTGCGATCTCGCGGTAGACGGTGAGGCCGCCAAGGCCGGAATCGAAAACAAGGATGGTCGGAGAGCCGGGCATTGCAAAAGCTGCTTAGCCAAACACTCGTTTATAAATCGTATCGACGTGCTTGAAATGGTGGGCGAGGTCGAAATTGGCTTCCAGCTCCTTGTCGGAGAGCGCCGCGCGCACGTCCTTGTCGGCCTTGAGCAGGCCAAGGAAATCGTTGCTCTCGCCGCTCCACACTTTCATCGCGTTGCGCTGGACGAAGCGATAGGCGTCCTCGCGCGCGACGCCCTTTTGCGTGAGCGCGATCATCACCCGCTGCGAGTGAACGAGCCCGCCCAGCCGGTCGAGATTTTTCTTCATGTTGGCGGGATAAACGATGAGCTTATCGACGATCCCGGCCATGCGGGCGAGCGCGAAGTCGAGCGTGATGGTTGCATCCGGTCCGATCATGCGTTCGACCGAGGAGTGCGAGATGTCGCGCTCGTGCCAGAGGGCGACGTCTTCCATCGCCGGCACGGCGTAAGCGCGCACCATGCGGGCAAGCCCGGTGACGTTTTCCGACAGCACCGGATTGCGCTTGTGCGGCATGGCGGAGGAGCCCTTCTGCTTCTCGGAGAAGAACTCTTCCGCTTCCAGCACCTCGGTGCGCTGCAGGTGGCGGATTTCGATGGCGAGGCGCTCAAGCGAGGACGCGATCACGCCGAGGGTGGTGAAATAGACGGCATGGCGGTCGCGCGGGATGATCTGCGTCGACACCGGCTCCGGCGTCAGCCCCATCGCCTTGGCGACATGGGCTTCGACGCGCGGGTCGATCTGCGCGAAGGTGCCGACGGCGCCGGAAATGGCGCAGGTCGCAACCTCCTTGCGCGCGGCGAGCATGCGCTCTTTGGCGCGCGAGAACTCGGCGTAAGCCTGCGCGAGCTTGAGCCCGAACGTCGTCGGCTCGGCGTGGATGCCGTGCGAGCGGCCGATGGTCGGCGTCATCTTGTGCTCGAGCGCACGGCGCTTGAGCGCGGCGAGCAGGGCGTCGATGTCCTTGAGCAGAAGGTCGGCCGCGCGCACGAGCTGCACGTTGAGGCAGGTGTCGAGCACGTCCGACGAGGTCATGCCGGAATGGACGAAGCGCGCCTCCGGCCCGACGAATTCGGCAAGATGGGTCAGAAAGGCGATGACGTCGTGCTTGACCTCGGCCTCGATGGCGTCGATGCGGGCGACGTCGAATTTGGCGGCGCTGCCTTTGTCCCAGATTTTCTGCGCGGCATCCTTCGGAATGAGGCCGAGCTCGGCCAGCGCGCTCGCCGCGTGTGCTTCGATCTCGAACCAGATGCGGAATTTCGTCTCCGGCGACCAGATCGCGGTCATCTCGGGACGGGAGTAACGAGGGATCACGCCGCTTCCCCCCGCGCCAGCGACGCCGCCTGGCGGATCGCGGCGATGTTGCCCTTGTAATTTCCGCCAGCAAGACCGCCCTTAAAGACGGCCGAGCCCGCGACCAGCACGTTGGCGCCGGCCTGCACGACACGCGCCGCGTTGTCGGCGGTGACGCCGCCATCGACCTCGATGTCGATGGGCCGCGCGCCGATGAGCGTGCGCACCTCTTTGAGCTTGTCGAGCGCTGCCGGGATGAAGCTCTGCCCGCCGAAGCCCGGATTGACCGACATGATGAGCACGAGATCGACCAGGTCGATGACATGCTCGATGCTCGATACTGGCGTCGCCGGGTTCATCGTCACGCCGGCCTTCTTGCCCAGCGCCCGGATCGCCTGCAGCGAACGATGCACATGCGGGCCCGCCTCGACATGGACTGTGATGATGTCGGAGCCGGCCTTGGCGAAGGCTTCGAGATAGGGGTCGCACGGCGCGATCATCAGATGCACGTCGAGGGTCTTTTTGGTGAGCGGCCGCAGCGCGCTCACCACGCCCGGGCCGATGCTGATATTGGGCACGAAATGGCCGTCCATCACGTCGACGTGGATCCAGTCGGCGCCTGCGGCTTCGACCGCGCGCACCTCTTCGCCCAATCTGGCGAAGTCGGCCGCGAGGATCGACGGCGCGATGATCAACGGACGCATCAAGGCCTCCAAACGCCGTTCGCCTAACACGGGGAGGGCCGCCGGGCAACGCCGCGCGCCAGGCCGTACACCGCTTCCGTCAGCGGTCGGCGACGAGGCGCCTGGCCAAAGGCTTGAGCGCGAGCGGGAAGAGATAAATCGGAAACTGCACCAGCCCGCGGAAGGTGGCGAGCATGCCGATCACCATGCCGCTGCGCGCGCCGGCGCGCGTGAAGACCAGCATGCTGAAGCCGATCAGGAAGCAGCTCAGGAGAATTATGAGTGCGAGCAGCACGGCGGCAAACAGCGGATGCGCCATCACGTTGCGCGGCACGCTTTCCATCGCCACGATGGCGAAGACGAAGACGGCAATCACGTTGAGGCCGTCGATCTGGTCCTTCTGCCGCTCGATCCAGTCCTGCCCGGCGAGCCGGCGGATCGCGAATGCGACCGCGGCACGGCGAGACCGAAAAAGATCGAGACGGCGAGCGCGCGCGTGCCCTGACGGCCGAGCCACCCCAGCGCGACGGCTGGAGCATTCAAAAATTGCATGGGGGAACGGTCTCCGGCGATAGCGAAAGGTCATAGCGCCTGGAATAATTTCGTTCCATATAAAAGGTTGTCGGCTAAACGACCGGAATTGGGGAGAATGAGATCATGGCACGCACCGATGCGATGGTGCTTGGCGCGGGCACGGTCGGAACGTCGATCGCGCTGCACTTGGCCAAGCGGGGCCTGAGCGTCGCGCTCGTCGACCGCGGCGGCGTCGGCGAGGAAACCTCCTACGGCAATGCCGGCATTATCGAGGGCAACACGATCTTCCCGCCGGCCTTTCCCTCCGACCCGATGGATCTCCTGAAGATCGCGCTCAAGCAGTCGACTGTGGCGAACTATCACCTGTCGTTCCTGCCGCAGATCGCGCCCTGGCTCATGGCCTATCGGGCGGCGACCCGGCCGGACAAGCTCGCCGAGCACGCACGGGTGATCCGCCCGCTCTTTGCCAGCGCCGTCGCCGAGCACGAGGCGCTGCTCGCCGAATCCGGCGGCACGAAATATCTGCGCAAGAACGGCTGGCTCAAGGTCTATCGCGACGAGAAAAGCTACGCGGCGCTGGAACGTGAATTCGACGCGGCGGCGGCTCTCGGCCTGCCGCTGCAACAGCTTGCGCCGGAGGCCGCGCTGGCGATGGAGCCCTCGCTCAAGCCGATATTTTCGCATGCGGTGTTCTGGCCACAGGCGGCAAGCGTCAGCAATCCACTCGGCGTCACGCGGGCCTATGCCTCGCGGTTTGCCTCGCTCGGCGGCATCACGCTCAAGGGCAATGCATTGTCGCTGCATCGTGCTGGCGACCGCTGGCGCGTGGAGACGGATGAGGGCCCGCTCGATGCAAACGAGGCGGTCGTTGCGCTCGGCCCCTGGGCGCGCGATCTACTCGACCCCATGGGCCTCAAGCTGCCGATGGCGGTCAAGCGCGGCTATCACCGGCATTTCCGTGCGCAGGGAAACGCCGGCCTGTCGCGGCCAGTGCTCGACGGCACCGTCGGCTACGTCATCACGCCGATGGAGCAGGGCATCCGCATGACGACCGGGGTCGAGTTTGCTCCGCGCGACGCGGCGCCGACGCCTGTGCAATTCGACCGCATCATGCCTTATGCGCAGCAACTGTTTCCGCTCGGCGAGCGCGCCGAGGCCAGGACCTGGCTGGGGCGGCGTCCGACGTTTCCCGATTCAAAGCCGGTGATCGGCCGCGCGCCGGGCAAAGCCGGGCTCTGGCTCGCCATCGGCCACGCGCACTGGGGACTGACGCTGGGGCCCTCGACCGGGCATCTGCTCGCCGACATGATGACCGGCGGCACGCCGTTCATCGATCCGGCGCCGTATCGGGCGGAGCGGTTTCTCGCCTAGCCGATATTATTTGCCGAACTTGTCTTTCCACGCCGGCAGCGCGTTGGCGAAGGGCAACGCCGCCGCCTCATAGACGCCGCGTGCGATGGCGCGCGCCATGACGTTGGCGGCGAGCATGCCAAGGCCGGCGAGCCCGTAGCGGGGATCGGTCAACGGCTTTGCCCCGGTCGCTGCGGAAAACACCACGTCGCCGTCGAGCGGCGTATGCACCGGATAAAGCGCGCGTGCGAGTCCGTCCTGCGCCATAACCGCAAGGCGGTGACATTGCGCCTTGTTCAGCTTCGCGTCGGTTGCAATGACGGCGATGGTCGTGTTTTCGCCGGGTCCGCCTTTGGCGCGCAAGGCAAGGTCGGTGGGCGAGACCGACTTCGGGGAGCCGAGCCCGCCGAATTCCTTGTTCTGCTCGAATGGCGCCGCCCAGAAATGCGGCCCGTTGCCGACGACTGCGCTGCCGACGGCGTTGACGACGGCGAGGGCGCCGACTGTGATGCCGTCCGCCGTCGTCGCGGAGGCCGAGCCGACGCCGCCCTTGAGCGTGGCGGTGGTGGCGCCGAAGCCCGCGCCGGCAGTGCCGAGCGCGAAATTCGCTTTGGCTGCGTTCGCGGCCTCGTAGCCGAGTTCGCGGTATGGCGGGTAACGGCCCCAATCCTTGTCGCCGCCGTTGAGCAGGTCGAACAAGATCGCGCCGGGCACGATCGGCACCGTCGCCTCGCGAATGCGGAAGCCGCGGCCATGCTCACGCATATAGGCCTGCACGCCGGAGGCGGCATCGAGGCCGAAAGCGGAGCCGCCGGCAAGCACGATTGCGTCGATGCCTTCGACCGTCTGCGCGGGATCGAGCAGCGCCGTTTCGCGCGTGCCCGGCCCGCCGCCGCGCACGTCGACGCTGCCGACGGCAGGCGCATCGAACACGACGACTGTGACCCCCGAGGCGAGCGGCGCGCCGTGGGCATGGCCGACGCGCAAGCCGGCGATGTCGGTGATGAGATTGCGCGCTGTCATGGGTGCATTCCTTCGGGGGGCAGCCTAGCACGTCCGATCACGTCGCGGTCACAACTGCGCCAGCATCCGTGGCCGTCCTTGCCAAGGCCATGTTTCCCGTCGCATCTAGGGCGGCATGCATAGCGACGTCACGATTCTTGCCGCCCTGATCGCCGGTCTGGTCAGTTTTCTCTCGCCCTGCGTCCTGCCGCTGGTGCCGCCTTATCTCATCTACATCGCCGGCACCTCGTTGGAGCGCTTGGCCGGCGAGGAGCCGGAGCCGCGGGTGCGGCGCGAGACGGTGGCGGCGGCCCTGCTGTTCGTCGCCGGCTTTTCTACGGTGTTCGTTGCGCTCGGCGCCAGCGCCAGCGTCATCGGCTCGCTCATCCGCGCCTATTCCGGACCGCTCGCCATCGTCGCCGGCATCGTCATCATCGTCATGGGGCTGCATTTCCTCGGCGTGACGCCGATCGCCTGGCTCAACCGGCAGAAGCGGCTGGAGGTGGTAAAGCCCGTCGGGCTGTGGGGCGCCTATGTGATCGGGCTCGCCTTTGCCTTCGGCTGGACGCCGTGCATCGGGCCGATCCTCGCCGCCATTCTGGCGGTGGCGGCGTCCGAGCAGACGGTGGCGCGCGGCGCGGGGCTGCTTGCAGTCTATTCGCTGGGGCTGGGAATACCGTTCGTCATCGCCGCGTTCGCCATCGAGCCGTTCGCGGCGTTTCTGGCGCGCTTCAAGACCCATCTGCACCGCGTCGAGCAGGCGATGGGCGCGCTGCTGGTGCTTACGGGAATCGCCTTTCTCACCGGCAGCATCAATCAGTTGAGCGTCTGGCTGCTCGATATGTTCCCCGGTCTCGGCAATATCGGCTGACGGCAAAAGAAAACGCCCGCCCCGGTGGGGGCGGGCGCTGTCTGAAATGACGATCTTAGTTGGTCGCGCTCGGCGGCATTTCGACGTAAGTGATCTTGCCGCTCGCGTCCTTCTTCCACACGTACATCGTGTAGTCGAGGCGGGTGATGTCACCCTTCTTGTTGTAGGAGAGGTCGCCGATGACGGTATGGAATTTCATACCGGAGTGCATTTTCTCGGCAACTTTCTTCGGATCGAGCGACTTGGCCGCGTTGGCGGCCTGCACCATCACCTGCACAGCGGCGTAGCTGTACAGCGTGTAGGCTTCCGGCTCGAACTTGTTGGCGCGGAACTTCGCCACGATGTCCTTGGCGGCCGGGTTGTTGCGCGGGTCCGGCGGGAAGGTCATGAGCGTGCCTTCGACGCCAGGACCGCCGATCGAAGCGAATTCGTCGGTGGTGATGCCGTCAGCGCCCATCAGCGTGCTCTTGACGCCCTGGTCGCGCATCTGGCGCACGATCAGACCGCCTTCGGTGTGCAGGCCGCCCCAGTAGACGAGATCGGCGCCGGACTGCTTGATCTTCGAGACGAGCGCGGAGAAGTCCTTCTCGCCGACGTTGATGCCTTCATAGAGCACCGGCTTGACACCGCCCTTGGCCAAAGCCTTGACGGTTTCGTCGGCGACGCCCTTGCCGTACGTGGTCTTGTCGTGGACGACGGCGATCTTCTTGCCCTTGAGGTGCTTGAGGATGTAGGCACCGGCAACGGCACCCTGCTGATCGTCGCGGCCGCAGGTGCGGAACACGTCCCACATATTGCGCTCGGTGATCTGCGGGTTCGTGGCGGACGGCGTGACCATCAGCATACCGTTTTCTTGATAGACTTCGGACGCCGGCATGGTGACGCCGGAGTTGAAGTGACCGACCACGAACTTGACGCCGTCGCCGGTGAACTTGTTGGCGACCGAGACGCCTTGCTTCGGATCGGAGACGTCGTCGCCGAATTCGAGCGAGATCTTCTGGCCGTTCATGCCGCCGGCCGCGTTGATGTCATCGACGGCCTGCTGCGCGCCGTTCTTGAGCTGCGCGCCGAAAGCGGCGTTCGGGCCGGTGATCGGTCCGGCGACTCCCATCTTCACTTGTGCCGTAGCCGTTCCCGCGAAGGCCAAGCCAAGGCCGAGCGCGAGACTAAGTGTCGTCAGTTTCTTCATGCGTCTTCCCCTTACTGTTACAGGCAGGTTCGTTGATTGCTTTATCGAGGCTTGGTGTTGGGACGATCCTACGTCAAGACGATTTGCGGCGCCAGCGCATTGGGCCGGCGGTCTCGTTGATCCATTTGTATTGATTGAGCATCTGCGCCTTGCGCGCGGCCCGGAATCCGGCGAAGCCCGCCGCCAGGCAAACCGCCGTATCCACCAGGTAGTAGTGTAACGACAAAAGCGTACCGCTGAAAAGGGAGAAATGGAAGAAGCGGACGACGCAGCCGAGCATCAGCATATAGGCGATAATCTGCCACCACGGCCGCCAGGTCTGGGCGATGGCGCGCCCGGCAAGCGCGGCGGCGCCGCCGCCAAGAATGACGGTCACCAGCAGGAAAACGCCGAGGCTCTCCTCGTAAATCAGGCTGGAGATCGAGAACGCGGTCGAGGCGTTATCCATTACGGTTCGGCCTGCTGCCGGCCGCCCTCCAGATACGCGGATTTAATTTCCGGCCGGTCGAGCAATTCCTTGCCGGTACCGGAAAGAGTGATCACACCGTTGACCATGACATAGCCGCGGTGCGCGAGCTTGAGCGCGTGAAAGGCGTTCTGCTCGACCAGGAACACCGTGAGCCGGTCCTGCGTGTTGAGCATGCGGATGACGTCGAAAATCTGCCGCACGATGAGCGGGGCAAGACCGAGCGAAGGTTCGTCGAGCAACAAGAGCCGCGGCCGGCTCATCAGCGCGCGCGAGATCGCCAGCATCTGCTGCTCGCCGCCCGACAACGTTCCGCCGCGCTGGGCGAGCCGCTGCTTGAGACGGGGAAAGAGCGTGAGCACGCGTTCGAGATCGGCGTCGAAATTGCCCTCGTCGGCGACGGTCGCGCCCATCTGCAAATTTTCGAGCACGGTCATGCGCGAGAAGATGCGGCGGCCCTCGGGCGACTGCGACAGCTTCAGGCGGGCGATTTCGTGCGTCGGCATGCGGGTGATGTCGCGGCCTTCGAACTCGATCGTGCCCGAGCGCGCGCGGGGGTTGCCGCAGATCGTCATCATCAGCGTGGATTTGCCGGCGCCATTGGCGCCGATCAGCGTGACGATCTCGCCGTCGTTGACGTCGAGGTCGATGCCTTTGAGCGCCTGCACGCGGCCGTAAAACGCCGTCACGCCGCGCACGACCAGGAGCGGGCCGGTCATAGGCCGACCTCCGCCTCGACGTCGGCGACGTCCTTGTCGTCGACGCCGAGATAGGCGGCGATCACCTTTTCGTCGTTGCGCACCGCCTCGGGGCTGCCGTCGGCGATCTTCACGCCGTAGTCGAGCACGACGATATGGTCGGAAATTCCCATGACCACCGACATGTCGTGCTCGATGAGCAGGATCGAGGTGTTGTGGTCCTTGCGGATCGACAGCAGCAATTCGTTGAGCTCGCCGCTCTCTTTGGGGTTGAGGCCGGCCGCCGGCTCGTCGAGGCACAACAGCACCGGATCGGTGCACATGGCGCGGGCGACCTCGAGACGCCGCTGCGCGCCGTAGGGCAGGTCGCCGGCCGGGTCGTCCGCGCGATCCATGAGGCCGATGCGATCGAGCCAGAATCTTGCCTTGTCGATCGAGGCGCGCTCGGCGGCGGTGTAGGTCGGGATGCCGAAGATGCCGAGGAAGGTGAAGCCCGACGCCCGCATCAAAACGTTGTGCTGGGCGACCAGCAGGTTCTCCAGCACGGTCATGCCGGCAAACAGGCGGATGTTCTGAAAGGTGCGGGCGACGCGCGCTTTCTGCGTTACCAGAAAATCCGGCGTGCGCTCGAGCAGAAAAAGCGCGCCGTCGGCGCGCGCAAGGCTGCGCTGGCCGAGATCGGTGAGCGGCTCGAGCGCCTCCCAGATCGCCGGGTTGCCGTGCTTGAGCGCGATGCGGCCTTCGCTCGGCTTGTAGAAGCCGGTGATGCAGTTAAACACCGTGGTTTTTCCGGCGCCGTTCGGCCCGATCAAGGCGGTGATGTCGCCGCTTTTGGCTTCGAACGACAAATTGTCGACCGCGACCAGGCCGCCGAAGCGCATGCTGAGATGCTCGACGCGGAGCACGATATCGGCAGCGTCTGCCATTACTGCAAAATCCCCCGCACACGATACACTGTGCGGCCCCAACATTTTAGCCGGCGCATGGCCTTTTCCGAAAACCGGTCTCCACTTTTCGGGGCCATGCGCTAGCCGTGCCCTTCCTTGATCAGATCGGCGCCGATGCTCTTGCGCTCCTTCAGGAACACCGAGGGGTCGCGCGAGGAAATCATCCCGCGCGGGCGCCAGATCATGATCAGCACCATCGCCGCGCCGAACAGCAGCATGCGGTACTGGGTTGGATCGAAATCGGGGCCGAAAATCTGTTTGAGGAAGTCCAACTCGCGCAGCATCTCGGTGCCGCCGACAAACGCGGTGGCCGCGAGGGCCACGCCGATTTGGCTGCCCATGCCGCCCAACACGACGATGGAGAGCACGGTCGCCGATTCCAGGAAGGTGAAGCTTTCCGGCGAGATGAAGCCCTGCCGCGCGGCGAAGAACGATCCGGCAAAACCTGCAAACATCGCGCCCATGGCGAAGGCTGTGAGCTTGGTGCTGGTGGTGTTGATGCCGAGAGAGCGGCAGGCGATTTCGTCCTCGCGCAAGGCTTCCCAGGCGCGCCCGACCGGCAAGCGGCGCAGGCGCACGGTGACGAAGGAGGTGATGAACGCCAGCGCCAGGATCACGTAATAGAGAAAGATCGTGCGGTGCAGCGGCGAGAATTCAAAGCCGAACGTGGCGTCAAAACCGGTGTCGCTGGCGTTGAAGGGGAGGCCGAAAAAGCTCGGCCGCGGAATGGCGCTGATGCCGGCATAGCCGTTGGTGAGGTCGACGAAATTGATCAGGATGATGCGGATGATCTCGCCGAAGGCGAGGGTGACGATCGCGAGGTAGTCGCCGCGCAGCCGCAGCACCGGAAAGCCGAGCAAAATTCCCCAGAACGAGGAGAGAATGCCGGCGAGCGGCAGCAGCAGCCAGAAGGTGAAGCCGAAGTTCTTGGCCAGCAGCGCGTAGGAATAGGCGCCGACGGCGTAAAACGCGACATAGCCGAGGTCGAGCAGGCCGGCGAGGCCGACCACGATATTCAGCCCCCAGCCGAGCATCACATAAATCAGGATTTGGATGCCGAAGTTGTCGATCCATTTCAGCGCGTGATCGTAGCCGGCGCCGAAGATGGCGATGACCGGATAGGCGATGGCGAAACCGATGGCGAAAGGGATAAACCATCGCCCGATAAACATCCGCCAGGCCGGCGGCGCCGTGGGCACGCGGTGCAGGGCACGCGCTGCCAGGCGCGGTGCGAGGATGAGCGAATAAAAAAACCGTCCGAAGAAGACGATGCCGACCCAAATGAACAGCAGCGGCCAGCGCGTCGTCAGGATCAGTTCGTTGCGGATATTGGTAAGGGTGAGGAAGCCGATCAGCGGCAAAAGCAGGAAGAATGCGATGACGCCGGCGCGGGCGGAATCGTTCAACGCGCGAACCACATCGACGCGCTCCCCCTGACCCCCCGCCATACTACACCTTACCTTCTACACCTTCTCGACATCCGGTCGGCCGAACAGACCCTGGGGCAGGAAGATCAAGGTGATCGCCAGCACCGAGAACGCGGCGACGTCCTTGTAGTCGATCGAGAAATAGGCCGACCAGAACGTTTCGATCAGGCCGATGAGAATGCCGCC
>Ga0134126_10008067_pt1 | contig 13228 bp, 7 predicted proteins | sample KB31752_FD_96881 | JGI IMG/M metagenome (GOLD analysis project Ga0134126, IMG submission 96881) | Terrestrial soil microbial communities with excess Nitrogen fertilizer from Kellogg Biological Station, Michigan, USA - KB3-175-2 | ecosystem: Environmental > Terrestrial > Soil > Unclassified ...
TCGCACGATAGTATCGCAGCCCAGGCCGCCCTGGTCGGCTGTAAAACGGCGCGGCGGCTAGGATTCCTGTTTCCGCGAATCCCCGACCCACCAGTCCCCGCTCTCCCTCCTCGCCTTCAATCTTTTCCCGCAAGCCGGCAGATCCGCGCTTCTGCCTCGGCCGGCCATCTAAGGGCTAAGTGGCCTCGGCTATCTTGCCGATAGTATCCATTGCTTGCACTCAACCCAGATTCTCTGATCTGTACTCGCGTTGCCTCCTTGCGCAACCGACCGTACACAGCTAGGAGATTTCCGCGCTCATGTTGATCAGTGAACGACAAATTCAATCGCTGGACGACTTACGGAACTACGTCAATGAAATTTTGTGCGAATTCGACCAACTCGAAACCGGAGCTTTCCGGATGACGGAGCGCATCTTGCTCCGAGGGGGCAAACCCTGTGGCTTGTACTTTTGCCTGCACGGTCCCCGGGCCGTGAAGTTTTCAGCCATTTGGGAAACCGAGCGCAACATGGTGCTGTTTTACAGCTCCAGCGGCGAACGATTTCAGAAGACCCAGCTTGTGGCCGCACCGGCCTTGGAACTTGTGGCAGCCTGAGTCCTTTTGCGCTGAAAGGGCCAATGGACGGCCCGCTGCGCAAAAGCCGCAATGTTTTCGGTCAATCACGCTTGACCGGAAGGCGCGCTGCAAGTATACATAATTACACTAATAGTCACACATGGAGGTTGGCTCATGCTGGTGCTCTCTCGGAAGGAAAACGAACGGATCAGGCTCGGCGACTCGATCGTGGTCACGGTAGTGCGGCTGTCGGGCGACAAAGTTCGCCTGGGCATCGAAGCCCCGGCCAACGTGGTTGTGCTGCGCGAAGAATTGCAGCCCCACTCAATGACCGAAACGGCCGGGTCGCCTCTGAAGGAAGCGTGTAGTCGCTCATCCTTGTCTGCCGACGTCGTTCCCTTGGCGGGCCGCTGTCCGCTCTGATTCTCGCTTGTTTTCCCGTTCTCTTTGCGTTCGCCCCCTGGCGTTGCAAAATTGTCACTTCCGGGCGGCGGCCCCGCCGCCCGGAAAGTCACTTTTCGCTCTGCGAAAGGGCGCCTTGTCGCGGGAGCGAAAAGCGACAATGCCGCGACATTCCGTGCTTGCCGAGTCCCGCGGCGATTTCGCTGGACTTTCCGCCCTGCTTGCACCTCGCACAATATCTTTAATTTTGTGCGATTGGGGTGCGCATGAACATGTACTTATGCTCAGTAAACAAATCAACATAGCTACATGTATTTTTGCAAATTTCTTTGACTTCCCAAGGTCGCTCGGGTAATTTAAGCCCCTGGAGAACCGGCCGAGCAGACACCGGGCGTTCCGGCAGGCGGAACTTGGCGCTGCTCGCCGCCCACCCCAAACGCCAAGTGCGAAAGAAGACCATCCCCCGCACTTGGCAATGCCGGAAGCGTCAATGAGTGACGTCCCGCCCCGGCGCAGATTGCGAAGAATCTTGGCTGAATATCTAGGCCCGCGGGCCTAGTTGGATCGTTTCGCACGAGCGTTGTTGCGCCATCAATAGATCAATCCACTACCAGCGAGGGAGAAGAAGCATGGCTAACGTCAGGATGGGTCGTCGCGGGTTCTTGACCGTCGGAGCTCTGGCCGGGACCGGGTTGACGCTGGGCGATTTCTTCCAGCTTCGCCACGCCCAGGCCGAGAAGAAGAATTACGATTTCATCGAAGCCAAAGCCCAGAGCGTCATTCATATCTATCTGCCTGGCGGCGCCGCTCACCAGGAGACGTTCGACCCCAAGCCGTTCGCTCCGATCGAATACCGCGGCGAACTGAAGCCGATCCCGACCAAGATTCCGGGGGCCGAATTCTCCGAACTGCTGCCCAAAACCGCGAACATCGCCGACAAGATCACGGTCGTCCGTTCGATGTCGCACGGCGAAGCCGCCCACGAGCGCGGCACGCACAATATGTTCACCGGCTACCGGCCGAGCCCGGCGCTGATCTTCCCCAGCATGGGCAGCGTGGTCAGCCACGAGTACGGGCCGCGCAACAATTTGCCACCCTACGTTTGCGTTCCCAATGTCCCCAATGAATTCGCCAGCACCGGCTACCTCAGTTCGTCGTTCGCCCCGTTCAGCCTCGGCTCCGATCCGGCGGCCGGCGGCTTCAAGGTGCGCGACCTGAACCTGGCCGGCGGCGTGGACGACGCGCGTTTCGCCCGCCGGCGCACGGCGCTGGAGGCGGTGAACGATTATTTCGCCAACAAGGAAAAGTCCGACGCGCTGGGCGCGATGAACACCTTCTACGATCGGGCCTACAGCCTGATTAGTTCGCCGGCCGCCCGCGAGGCGTTCAACATCGACGCCGAATCGCCGGGCGTTCGCGACGAGTACGGCCGCCACGACGCGGGCCAGCGGATGCTGATGGCGCGCCGCCTGGTGGCCGCGGGCGTGCGGTTCGTGTCGCTGACCTACGGCGGGTGGGACATGCACAACCAGATCACCGCCAGCATGCGGCAGCAGTTACCGAAGTTCGACCAGGCGTTCTCCACGCTGATCACCGACCTGGAGCGCAACGGCCTGCTCGATACGACGCTGGTCATGGTTTCGTCCGAATTCGGCCGCACGCCGAAGATCAACGCCACCGCGGGCCGCGACCACTGGCCCAAGGTGTTCAGCGTGGTGCTGGCCGGCGGCGGCATCAAGAAAGGCTCAATCTTCGGCTCGTCGAACTCGACGGCGAGCGAGCCTGAAGAAGAAGAAATCGGACCGGCCGACTTGGCGACCACCATTTATCATCAACTGGGCATCGTCGCCGACAAGGAGTTGATGGCGCCCGGCGATCGTCCGATCGAGATCGTCGATGGCGGTAACGTCCGCAAGGGCTTGTTGGCCTAAAAAAACTTCCTCTCCCAAAGGGAGAGGGGACTGAAGAACTCCCTCTCCCTTTGGGAGAGGGGGCCGGCGTGAGGGAGAAATCGCGAGTCGCTCCAACATCGGAGATTTCTCGAACGCCGCCCTCACCCTAACCCTCTCCCAAAGGGAGAGGGGACAAACGGGACGAACAGCTTGAGAGAGGTGACCATGACTGAGAGCGTTTTCCGCCGCTTGCGCTCGCCGTATCGCTGCTGGCCCGCCGCGCTCGTTGCAGTAGCGGCGGCTCTCGCCGCCAGCCAGGCTCAGGCCGCCAGCCCGTCGTTGGGCGGGATCGCCCCGTACGGCGCGCAGCGCGGCACGGAAATCGAGGTCAACTTCAACGGCGGCAATCTCGCCGATGCCCAGGAGATCCTGCTCTATTACCCGGGCATCAAGGTCTTGCAGCTTGAGGCGGTGAACGAGACTACGATCAAAACCAAGCTGCAAATCGCTCCCGATTGCCGGCTGGGCATTCATGCGATGCGGGTGCGGACGGCGACCGGCGTCACCAACCTGCGGACGTTCAACGTCGGCGCCCTGCCGGAAGTCGCTGAAGTCGAACCGAACAACGAATTTGCTACGCCGCAGAAAATCAACCTGGACAGCACGGTTAACGGCTTCGTCAACAACGAAGACGTCGATTACTACCTGGTCGAAGCCAAAAAAGGCGAACGGATCACGGCCGAAGTCGAAGGCATCCGGCTGGGAAACACGTTCTTCGACCCCTACCTCGCGATTCTCGACGCCAAGCGCTTCGAGTTGGCCAGTTGCGACGATGCGGCGCTCGTTTGGCAAGACGCGGTGGCCTCGATCGTAGCGCCGGAAGACGGCGCCTACATCGTACAGATCCGCGAAAGCGCGTTCGGCGGCAACGGCGCCTGCACCTACCGTTTGCACGTCGGGCGGTTCCCGCGTCCGACGGCTGCCATCCCCGCTGGCGGCAAGCCGGGCGAGGCGATCAATCTCCGCTGGCTTGGCGACGCACTGGGCGAACGGGCGGAACCTTTCACCGTACCCGCCGCGACGGCGCCCTGGGCGCTGCTGGCCGAGCCGTTCGGCTTGTTCGCCAAGGACGACAAAGGGTTGTCGCCATCGCCCAACGTCTTCTTGATCAGCGAACTGGGCAACGTGCTGGAGGTTGAACCGAACGAAGCGGCGGCTGCCGCCACGGCGTTCGAAGCGCCGATGGCGCTCAACGGCGTGATCTCGCAGGACGGCGACGTCGATTGCTTCAAGTTCGCCGCCAAAAAGGGCCAGGTCTACGACATTCGCGTGCTAGCCCGCGGCATTCGCTCGCCGCTCGATCCGGTGATGTATGTCAATCGCAGCAATGGCGCTGGCGTCGGGGCGAATGACGACAGCGGCGGGCCCGACGCTTATCTGCGATTTTCGGCGCCTGAAGACGACACTTACGTCATCACCATCAAAGACCACTTGGGCAAGGGGCGGGCCGACTATGCCTATCGCATCGAACTTAAGCCAATTCAGCCGGAACTGGTGATGGGCCTGCCCGAGCGGCAGCAGTATGTCGACGTCACGGTCGACGTGCCGCAAGGCAACCGTACCGCCTTTTTGGTCAGCGCCAACCGCCGCGATTTTGGCGGCGATTTGACGTTGGAAATGAAAGATCTCCCGGCCGGAGTCACGCTGGAAACCGTGCCGATGGCGGCCAATCAAACCACGGTCCCCGTGCTGCTCACGGCCGCGCCCGGCACGCCCCTTTCAGGGACTCTGGTCGACGTGATCGGCCGGCACGCCGACCCGAACCAGAAGATCGAAGGCCACCTGGAGCAAGTCACCGGCTTGGCTCGCGGCCAGAACAATATTCTGGTGTGGGGCCACACGGCCCATCGCATGGCCACGGCCGTGACGGCCGAGGCGCCGTTCACCATCAACGTCATCGAACCCAAGGTTCCGCTGGTCAAGAACGGCTCGATGAGCTTGAAGGTCGTCGCCACGCGCAAGGAAGGCTTTACGGCGCCGATCAACGTCCGCATGCTTTACAACCCGCCGGGCGTCGGCTCGTCGGGCGACATCGCCATCGCCGAGGGCCAGACGGAAGCCCTCATCCCACTCACCGCCAACGGCGGCGCCGAGGTCAAGGTTTGGAAGATCGCCATCATGGGCGAGGCCACGGTCGGCAACGGCCGGGTGCTGGTCTCGTCGCAATTGGCCAATTTGGACGTCGCCGAGCCGTTCTTGGGCTTTGCCTTCAATGCCGCCGCCGTCGAGCAGGGCAAGGAAACGGATCTGGTCGTCAAGGTCACGGCCAACAAGCCGTTCGACGGCGAGGCGGCCGTTCAACTGCTGGGCCTGCCGTTCGAAGCGACAACCGAACCGCTCAAGCTGACCAAGGACACGGCCGAACTGGTGTTCAAGGTCAAAACAACCGCAAAGTCTCCCGCGGGCCGCCATAAGACGCTGCTTTGCCAGGCCGTCGTGACGGCCAACGGGGAGCCGATCGTGCATGGTCTCGGCCCCGGCGAGTTGCGGATCGACGTGCCGCTTCCGCCGAAGCCAAACGCCCCGGCGCCCGCGCCAATGCCCGTCGCCGTGGCCCAAGCCCCGGCGCCCGCTCGGGAGAAGCGTTTGACGCGGCTGGAGCAGTTGCGGTTGGATCGCGAGAAGGCGTTGAAGGCCGGCGAGACGAAACCTGCCGGGCAGTGATGTTAGACAAACGCTTTTTATTCCGCCTGGACGATTGGAGAAAACCGTGAGCAGCTATGGATGGACCGTGCGAGCTTTGGCGGCCTTGCTGCTGGCCTTGTCGGCCGGCGTCGAAATGGCGCGGGCCGACGCCGCGATCGCCAAGATCGAAGTCTTCCCGCCCGACGTGAACTTGAACACGGCCCGCGATCGCCAGCGGTTTGTGGTCGTGGCCACGCGGACCGACGGCGTGACGCTCGACGTCACGGCGCAGGCCCAAGTCTCGCTGGAGAACCCGGCGCTGGCGAAGCTCGAAGCCTCGACGCTGCACCCGCTCGCCGACGGCGCCACGATGCTGAACGTGGCCTTCGGCGGTCATGCGGTCAAGGCCCCGGTGACGGTCAAAGACGCCGCCGCCGACCAGCCGATCAGCTTCAAACTCGACGTGATGCCGGTCTTCATGCGCGCCGGCTGCAACACGGGCAGTTGCCACGGCGCCGCCCGCGGCAAGGACGGCTTCCGCTTGTCGCTGTTCGGATTCGATCCGGTCGGCGACCACTACCGCCTGACCCACGAGTTGGCGTATCGGCGCATCAACCTGGCGCTGCCCGCCGAGAGCTTGGTGATGGAAAAGACCGACGGCACGGTCCCGCATACAGGCGGCAAGCGCTTTGAGCGCGACAGCGAGCTGTATCAGACCTTGCTGCGTTGGCTGGAAGTCGGCGCCCCGCTCGACGCCGCCGAAACGCCCAAAGTGCTGGAAGTCGAACTCTATCCCAAGCAGATCGTGCTGGAAGGCGCCGGGGCCACGCAGCAAATGATCGCTCGGGCCAAGTACGCCGACGGCACGGATCGCGATGTGACGAGCCTGGCCGTGTTTCTGACGAATAACGACAACTCGGCGGCCATTTCGCCCGAGGGGCTGGTCACGGCCGCCAATCGCGGCGAAGCGTTCGTGATGGCCCGCTTCGAGACGCACACCGTCGGCAGCCAGGCCTTGGTCTTGCCGAAGGACGTGCAATACACGCCGTCACCGGAGCCGCCGGTCAACTACGTCGACGAACTAGTCAATGCCAAGCTGCAAAAGCTGCGGATTCTGCCCAGCGAGCGCTGCTCCGACGAAGTCTTTCTGCGGCGCGTGACGATCGACATCACCGGCGTGCTGCCGACCGAAGAAGAATATCAAGCTTTCACGGCCGACGCCGACCCGGCCAAGCGGGCCAAGCTGGTCGATCGCCTGTTGGACCGCAAAGAGTTTTCCGAGATTTGGGCCATGAAATGGGCCGAGCTGCTCACGATCCGCTCGACGAACCAGGTCAGCGTGAAGTCGGCGTTTTTGTACGCCAACTGGCTGACGGCCCAGATTCAAGACAACGTGCCCTTGAACAAGATGGTGCAGGATCTGCTCGGCGCCTCGGGAGGCACGTTCAAGAGCCCGCCGACGAATTATTACCAGATCGAAACCGACACGCTGAAGACCGCGGAGAACGTGGCCCAGGTGTTCATGGGCATTCGCACGCAGTGCTCCCAATGCCACAACCACCCGTTCGATCGCTGGACGATGAACGACTACTACAGCTTCGCCGCTTTTTTCTCGCAGATCGGCCGCAAGCGCGGCGAAGATTATCGCGAGATCATCGTCTTCAATTCAGGCGGCGGCGAGGTCAAGCATCCGGTGAGCGGGCAGGTGATGCCGCCGAAGTTCCTCGGCGGGCCGGAGCCCGACGTGAAAGGCAAGGACCGCCGCGAGGTGTTGTCGGCCTGGCTGGCCTCGCCCGAGAACCCGTACTTCGCCACCAGCGTGGCCAACCGCGTTTGGGACCACTTCTTCGGCATCGGCATCGTGCAGCCGGTCGACGACGTGCGGATCAGCAACCCGGCCAGCAATCCCGAGTTGTACAAGGCGCTGGGCGAAAAGTTCACCGGCTACAATTACGACTTCAAGCAGCTCGTGCGCGACATCTGCAACTCGAACGCGTATCAGCGCTCGACGCAGCGAAACGCCAGCAACGAGTCGGACGAGTTGAACTTCGCCCACTCGCGCATTCGCCGCATTCGCGCCGAAAACCTGCTCGATTGCATCAGCGAAGTCACCGAAACCAAGGACAAGTTCGGCGGCTTGCCGCTCGGCTCGCGGGCCGTGCAAATCGCCAATGGCGGCACCAGCACCTACTTCCTGACCACCTTCGGCCGCTCGACGCGGGCCACGGTCTGCTCGTGCGAAGTCAAGACGGAGCCGACCTTGTCGCAGTCGCTGCACATGCTCAACGGCGACACGGTGGAGGGCAAAATTCGCGGCGGCGGCTTCATCCAGCGGCAGCTCGCCGCCGGCAAGACGCCCGACCAGGTGACCGAGTCGATCTACGTCCGCGCTTTGTGCCGCAAGCCTACGCCGGACGAAACGGCCAAGCTCAAGGCCGCCGTGGCCGCCGAAACCAATCCCCAACTCGCCTTGGAAGATATTTTCTGGGCCGTGCTGAACTCGCGCGAGTTCATGTTCAATCACTGATGAGAGTCACTTCGAAGCGACGGTCATGGGAAAGGAGATAAGGGGATGCGGAGGAGATAAGGAGATAGGATTTTATTGAAAACAAGAATCCCTCCGTCATCCCCATATCTCCTCCGCATCTCCCTATCTCCTTGAAAAAAGCGTTGAACAGAGATGAAAGTAGACACTGCCTTGAAAATCAGACTGCCATTGTATTTCTGTGCGATCTTCGCCGTGTTCGGAAGTGGTTCGGCCCTGGCCGAAGACGCGAAGCCGGCGCCGAAGATCACCTACGCCGAGCACGTGCAGCCGATCTTTCGCGAGCATTGCTTCACCTGCCATAGCCAGGACACGGCCAAGAGCGACTTGGCGCTCGACAATTTCGCCGCCGTGATGCGTGGCGGCGCCAGCGGCGAAGTGATCGAAGCGGGCGATCCGGACAACTCGCGGCTCTGGGCGCTCATTTCCCACAAGGAAACGCCCGAAATGCCGCCCCAGCAGCCCAAGCTGGCCGACGCCAAGCTGGATCTCATCAAGCAATGGATTTCGGGCGGGGCCTTGGAAAACGCCGGCTCGACGGCCAAGGTCAAAAAGGCCCCGACGATCGATCTGAAGATGAGCGCCGGCTCGGGCAGGCCCAGCGGACCGGTCGCCATGCCCGAGGGGCTGCTGCGGCAGCCCGCCGTGTACACCTCGCGCGGCGGCGCGGTGACGGCGATCGCCTCGAGCCCCTGGGCGCCGCTGGTGGCGCTGGCCGGGCAAAAGCAGATCGTGCTCTACAATTCGGACTCGGGCGCCTTGTTGGGCGTGCTGCCGTTTCCCGAAGGCATCGCTCAAACGCTGAAGTTCAGCCGATCCGGCGCGCTGCTGCTCGCCGGCGGCGGTCGCGGCGGCAAGCAGGGGCTTGTCGCCGTGTACGACGTCAAAACGGGCGCCCGCGTGTTTCAAGTGGGCGACGAGCTCGATACGGTGCTGGCCGCCGACATCAACAACAACCACACGCTGATCGCCTTGGGCGGCCCGCGGCGGACGGTGCGCGTCTACTCGGCGGCCGACGGCGCCTTGTTGTACGAATTGAAGAAGCACACCGACTGGATCACGGCCCTCGAATTCAGCCCCGACGGCGTATTGCTGGCCACCGGCGACCGCAACGGCGGGCTGTTCGTCTGGGAGGCCGACACGGGCCGCGAGTATCAGAACCTGGCCGGCCATACCGGTTCGATCAGCGACGTCAGTTGGCGGCTCGATTCCAACGTGCTGGCCAGCACCAGCGAAGATACGACGATCAAGCTCTGGGAACTGGAAAACGGCAAGCAGATCAAGAACTGGGGCGCCCACGGCGGCGGCAGCCTCGCGGTCGATTTCACGCACGACGGGCGGCTGGTCTCGACCGGCCGCGATCGCGTGACGAAAACCTGGGACCAAAACGGTCAGCAGCTCAAGGCCTTCGACGTCTTCGCCGACGTGGGCATTAGGGCCGCGTTCACGCACGATGGCGCCCGCGTGATCGCCGGAGATTGGACCGGTGACGTGCGGATGTGGAACTTCGCCGACGGCAAATTGCTGATGCCGTTGGCCGTGAACCCGCCGACCTTGGAAATGGCCGCTTCGGCCGCCGCCCAGAAAGCCGCCGCCGCCGCGACCGCAGCCCAGCAAACGGCCGCCGCGCAAGCCGCCGCCCAAAAGGCGGCCGCCGACCTCGCCGCCGCGCTCGCCGCCGCGAATCAAAAGGTTGCCGACGTGCAAGTCGGGATCGCCAAGACCGAAGCCGAGCGCGTGGCCGCCGAAAAACTATTGGCCGAAAAGACGGCCGCCGTCAAGACGGCCAACGACGCTTCGGCCGCCGAGAAGGCCGCCAGTGAAAAAGCCGCGGCCGAGCAAGCCGCTGCCGCGAAGCTCGCCGCCGAAAAGGCCGCTGCCAACAAGGCCGCGGCCGATGCGCTGGCCGCCGACGCCAGCGACGCTAACAACCAAGCGGCCGAAAAAGCCGCGGCGGAACTGGCCGCGGCCGAAAAAGCGGCGACCGAGAAAGCCGCCGCGGCCAAGACGGCGGCCGACAAGGCGGCCGCTTCGCTCGTGGCTTCGCAGCAGGCCGAAGCCGCCCGCGTAGCGACCGAAAAAGATTTCGTCGCCAAGACGGCGATTGCCAAGACGACCGCCGACGCGCTGCCGTCGGCCAAGGCCGAGGTCGAAAAGAAGACGGCCGAAAAGGCCGCCGCGGACAAAGTCTTCGCCGACAAATCGGCCGCGGCCAAAGCCGCCGCCGATCAGGCCGCCGCCGCCAAGACCGCGGCCGACCAGGCCTCGGCCGAGAAGGCCGCTTACGATCAATCGCAAGCCGCCAAGACCGCGCAGGCCAGCGCGGGGCAGTAACCTTACTCCCTCTCCCTTTGGGAGAGGGCCGGGGTGAGGGCGCACTGCTCAGCGGCGGGCTATCGCGCTGCCCCTCCCATATGAAGGGATCTTTCAAGTGAAGTGATCGAGGGCAGCATCTGGAGAGATGATCGGCCGACCAAACCTTCACCGGCCGGCCCTCACCCTGCCCTCTCCCAAAGGGAGAGGGTTCTCACGCATCAGCGCGCGGCGAAAATACCCGAGCGATTCCAACTTTTGCACCAACCGCTTGGCGATCGGTCCCGCGGCTTCGCTGCCGGAACCGGCGTGCTCCAAGGCGACGACGAACGCCACGCGCGGCGCCTCGGCCGGCGCGTAGCCGGCGAACCAGGCGTGGTCGTCGCGGCCGTTGCCGGTCTCGGCGGTGCCGGTCTTGCCGGCGATGGCTACGCTCTCGCAATAGACGGTGCGATGCCCCGTGCCGGCCGGGTCGGCCACGACCTGCTCCAACCCGCGGCGAATGGCGGCCAGCGTCGAGGGATGCAAACCTTCGATCGAGCGGGGCGGGCGCCGATCCGACGGCGCTTCGAAGCTTTGATACTCTTCGCCGCCATTGGGGAACTGACTCTCCTCGCTCGCCAGCCCGACGCGCAAGGCGACGCGCGGCGTCTGCAGTCGCCCGCCGTTGGAGATGGCCGCGAACAGCCGCGCGATTTGCAGCGGCGTCGCGGTCAGGTCTCCCTGGCCGATGGCCAAAGCCAGCGTGTCGCCTTCGCGCCAGCCATGCCCGTGCCGGGCGCGGACAGTCTCGGGCGTCGGCAGTTCGCCGGGCGATTCGTCGGGCAGGTCGATCCCCGTGGGCTGGCCGAAGCCGAATTTTTCGGCCCAGGCGACGAGCGGTCCGGGGCCCATTTGCTCTGCGAAGTGAAAGAAGTAGACGTTGCAGCTTTGCGCCAGCGCATCGAGCAGCGTGACGCGCTCGTGCCCGCGCTGATGGCGGCGATAGATCATGCACCGCTGCCGGTTCGGCTGGCGCAAATAACCTTGGCAATAAAACGCTTCGTCGGGCGTCGTTGCGCTGCTCTCCAACAGCGCCGCGGCGGATAGCGCCTTGAACACGGAGCCGGGCGGGATCGCCATCCGGATCGCGCGATCGAAGAGCGGATGCGCCGGCTGCTCCAAAGCTTCTTGGATCGCCGCCTGGTTGCCGGCGGCGAAGGGGTTGGGATCGAATCGCGGCGCCGAGGCCAAGGCCAGCACGTCGCCCGTTTCGATGTCGATTGCGACGACGGCGCCGCCGGCTTCTTCCGCCGCTGGCCCGCGCAGACGGCGGGCCAGCGTTTGATCGAGCAAGCTCTCGGCCGCGCGCTGCAAGGCCGAATCGATCGACAGCGTCACGTCGCGGCCCGCTCGCGGCGCGAGGCGGCGTTCGGCGGCGAGCAACGCCCCGCTGCGATTGCTGCGCTCAAGCGACTGTCCGTCTTGGCCTCGCAGAGCGGACTCGAACCGCCGCTCGATTCCCACCCGGCCGACCAGCGCATTGGTTGCTTGCGACGGGGCGTCAGTGGCTTGCGGCGCCGCGCCGGCGCCGCGGTCTTCGTCGCCTGGGCCATCTTCGGTACCCTCCGCGTCGCGTGGGCCAAGATGGCCCAAGAGATTTGCGGCAAGCGCGCCCGAGGGGTAAACGCGCCGGCGCCGTTCGACGATCCGCGCGCCCGGGTAACGCTCCGGATGGGCCTCGATTTCCGCGACGGCTTCCAGCGACAAATCTTCGAACACTATATGATCGTCCAACTCTTCCGCGACGGCGATCGGAACGAACGGCGGCGCTTCGTCCGGCACGACGACTAGCGCAGCCAGCCAGCGGCCAAGCCGATTCAGGAATTGTTCACCCTCGGGAAGAGGGGCGACCCGATAAGATGCCGCGTTCGCCAACTCGTCGTGAATCTTCCGCCGGCGTTCGTTGACGCTCGCCGCGATGCGCCTGACTTGAGATTGAACCTGCGCGGCGCGCGCGCGAAACTCTTCCGGCGTTCGCCCGCAGAGCGCGGCCAATCGGCGGTGGGTCTCGTCGCGCTCCGCCAGCAGTCGCCGCCGCTCGGCCTCGATCCGCTCGCGGTCGCCGCGCTTGGCGCGCGGCAATCGGCGCCGGGCCGTTTGTTCGAGCCAGCGGGGATTGGGCGGTTCTTCAAGAAAGCGGTAACGGACCGCGAGCACGGAAATCTGGCGGTCGTAGGCCAGCACGATTCCGTCGCGAGTCAAGATCCGGCCGCGCGCGGCGGGGATGCGCTCGACGCGCTCGATCGGCCGCGCGGCCTCATGCCGATAGGCGGCGCCGTAAAACAATTCCAGCGACGCCACTCTTGCAAAAACGACCAGCGCGCCACCGGCGATGACCGCCAGCACCCGGCGCAGCCGCCCTCGCGAGCCGGGCGCGACCTCGTCGCCGTCGTTCGCGGCCAGCCGTCGCCAATTGAAATCGCGATCGGGAAGCACTAGGGATTGCTCTCTCTTGACTTCAAAACGGCCGCGGCCGAGGCAGCCAGTCGAGCGCCATCAACAGCGGCAGCGCCAAGCCGGCCGTGTACGCTCCGACCGCGGCGCTGCGGCCGGCCAGCGCCAAGAATCCGAGATCGATCTCGCCCAACCATCGCCGGCCCAAGCCGATCGCCAAGACTTGCGCGGCCACGGCGGGCGCGACGGCCGCGGCTTTCGCCCAAGGCGGCCAAATCACGCCCCGGCCGCGCATGGCAGCCAGGGCATACGCCACGGCGGCGAACGCGGCCATCCCGACTCCCAGCCGTCCCGGAGAAACCAGGTCGGCCAGCAGGCCGATGGCCGCGGCGGCCAGA
>Ga0134126_10008070_pt1 | contig 13226 bp, 13 predicted proteins | sample KB31752_FD_96881 | JGI IMG/M metagenome (GOLD analysis project Ga0134126, IMG submission 96881) | Terrestrial soil microbial communities with excess Nitrogen fertilizer from Kellogg Biological Station, Michigan, USA - KB3-175-2 | ecosystem: Environmental > Terrestrial > Soil > Unclassified ...
GCCCCGCTGTGAGCAGCCGATATCCGGATCGTTCTCGCCCACGCTGCGTACTATCGCGTGTATCCCTGCCTGCTTGAGCACGCTCTGCAGTCCGGCAGGATCGCTAAAGACTTCACGCAGCGTCACCGTCACCGCGGAACGCGAGGCCGCGTGCACAGACCACCCGGCCATGTCCACGTTCACCACATGCCCGTTCGCGTTGAGCGTCTGCCCACTGCTCGCATCCGACAGCGGCAGCACCACAGCCAGACTTAGCCCGAGCGCACCTGCCACTGCAGTGCCGCTCAGTGCCCTGCGTCGCCTGCGCAGTCCCCGGCCGCGGGTCGTGATCGCCTCGATCGGTCGCCGCATGCTGACCGCCCTGAGTGAACCTTCGACAGCTTCGAGTACTTCCTCGTCAGTGATCGTGTTGTAGTTCATCGGGATCGTGTCTCCTCCTCGACGCTCGATGCGAGCCGATCGCGCAGCGCGGCGATGGCACGCGAGAGGTGCGCCGTGACTGTGCCGGGCGCTATCGCTAGCGTCCGAGCCGTGGTCTCCGTGTCGAGATCGAGGAAAACGCGCAGCGCGATCACCTCGCGTTGCCGGAGGGGAAGGCTGCGCACCGCCGCGAGCACCTGTTCGTCCACGCTCGAAGCGGCTTGCGTCGTCGGCAATGGAGTGTCCGTTGAGCCCCTGCTCTCCCAGGACACTTCACGCCGTCGCCGACGCCACCAGGACACGTGTGTGTTCAGTGCGGTGCGCACCACCCACGCCGGCGGAGCCGGATGACGGCTCACCTTGCGCCACGACGCCCACGCTCGGGCATACGCCTCCGCTACCAGTTCCTCGGCCAGCAGCCGATCGCCGACCGAGGCGTAGACCGCGCGCAGGCAGCCGTCGCGCGAGGTTTGGTAGAACTCCGCGAATTCCTCGAGTCCGTCTTCCACACCCCTGTTACGCATCGGCGGCCCGATCCGCTTACCTACTCAACAAGGCAATTCGGCCGGCGCGTCAACGGCTGCCCGCGACCTCGCCCTCCAAGGCAGGTATTCGCTCTTGCAGCTTCTCCCGCGGCGCGGACTTGTGCGTGGACAACCAACTGCCGAGCAGCACCAGGGGGAAGCCGACGGCCACTCCTGCGGTGAAGCGCTCGCCGAGCACGATCATGCCGAGCAGCACGGCGACCGCCGGATTGATGAACGTGATCACTGTCGCGCGAACCGGACCGGCCTCGGCGATCAGCTGGAAGAACAGCAGGAACGCCGCCGCGGTGCAGATCAGGCCGAGGGTGAGGATCGACCCGATCACATTGGCGTGCGGCCAGGTGTGCGGGCGCGTGACGATCGCGGCCGGGACGTACGCCAGCGCGACGCCGGTCAGCGACAGCGAGATGACCGCCAGCGTCGGCACGTTCTTAAGCTTCCGGTCCGCGATGATCGGCGCGATCGCATAACCGAGGGCCACGAGCAGCACCTCGCCCATGCGCAGCGCGGAGGTGGATCCGATATCCAGGCCGACGACCGCCGCCACGCCGCCCATCCCGACCAGCAGTCCGAGCAGCCGCCGCGGCTCGAGCGCCGAGTGGTCGCCCAGCCGCCAGATAACCAGGGTGCTGATAAACGGCACCGCCGCGATCAGCAGGCCGGCCAGGCTGCTGCTGATGTGCTGCTCGGCGTCGTTGAGCAGCAGCCAGGGACCGCCGATCTCCAGCACGGCGAAGGCCAGCAGCGGCCGCCACGCGCGCAGGGCCGGCCGGATCAGCCCGCGCCGCCACGCGATCGGCAGGAGGATCGCCGCGCCGATGCCGGTACGCGCGAGCACCAGGAACGGCGCGCTGACGCCCTCCAACGCGATCTTGATGAACAGGTACGGTATGCCCCAGATCACGGACATCAGCGCGAACAGCAGCCACCCTCGCCTGGACATGTAACTCCCCTCGGTATCGTGTGCAGCTTACGACAAGCCCCCGACACTCGATAGCCCACGACCAACCGCAGGACCCTCGCCCACCGCCGCGCGCAGCCCGAGCCGGCGAACGAACGCTGTTCCTACGTCGCGCCGCCGACCTTCCGTAACATTCTCTGCAATGCGAACTCCCCGCCAAGCCGCCCGCATCCTCGTCATCGCCCCCGATGGCGCCGTCTTCCTCTTCCGGTATGACGACGACGAGATCGGACCGCACTGGACCACGCCCGGCGGTGGCCTGGACGCCGGGGAGACGCCCGAAGCGGGCGCGCGCCGGGAGTTGCGCGAGGAAACCGGCTGGACCGATCTCGAACCCGGGCCGCTGCTGTTCACGTGGACTCACGACTATCGGCGCGGAGACGTTCCGGTCCGCCAGTTCGAGCACGTATTCGTCACACGCACCGCGCGCCGCGAACCGACCGGCGACCTGACCGCCGCGCATGCCGAGGACGGCATTCTGCGGTGGCGCTGGTGGCCGCTGGCCGAGCTGCCCGCGTGTCCCGAAAAGCTCCTGCCGCCACAGCTGCCTGACCTGGTCGCCGCCGTCCTGCGCGCCGCGCCGCGGGTGCCCGACCCGATGGATCTCGGCTACGTGCCGCTCCGGTAACCCGCGCCTCCTGCCGCCATAGCTGCCGTTACCGCACGACCACGGTCACCTTGAAGTTCTCCTGGTCTGTTGCGCAGGGCTTCGCCTCGCCGCACGCCGTACGGCTGGCCGTGATCGACGCTGTGCCCGGCGTCACTGCTTTGAAGAAGGTACGCACCGGCACACAGCCCAACCCGGGGATCTTGGGACAGTTCGTCGGTCGCGGGAGCGGCGTCGTCGCGCCGTCTTGATGCACCACATTGGGCGCCGACGAGCCCGACACGGTCCAGTAGTTGCTGCTCAGGATCAGCTCTACCGTTTGGCCGACCGAAGCGTTGACGGTCTTGCCGTTCGAATCGTCCGTCACCACGACCATGGCGCCGGTGCCTTTCGGCTGGCCTCCATTCGCCGACGATGCACAACCAACCGCGAGCACCATGCATAACGCCGCTAGAACTGCGAACAGCAGCCCCGCGTTAACGCGAACTTTCGCTACTGACGACATCGCTCCTCCGGAACCCGCCGCTTGGTTGTCACTTGGACGGGTGCCACTGCCGCACGGTTCCCCTTCACATCACGTTGCCTGGCGTGCGACGCCCATCAGGGAGAACTCCAGCGGTATACCTGTTCCGGCCGCCCCGCGCCGCCGTATCGCGGTGCCCGCAGCGCCAGCCGTTGCGCCGCGAGGTAGTCCAGGTAGCGTCGCGCGGTCTGCACTGAGATGCCGACCTGCGGAGCGATTTGACCGGCCGAAAGCTGATCATGTGACCGGAGTAGCGCGACAACGGACGCGAGCGTTGCTTCGGTTAACCCCTTAGGAAGCGCAGTCTGCTTAGACGCATCATGCAACGCGGCCAATGCCCTATCCACGTCGTCCTGTGCGAGAAGGTCAGGCGCTTGCTCTGCGCGCCGCCGGAACTCCGCATATGCGCGCAGCTTCTCCTGGAACGTAGCGAAGGCGAATGGCTTGAGCAGATACTGCACGACGCCGAGCGAGACTGCTGCGCGTACCGTAGCCAGATCGCGAGCCGACGTGACCGCGATGACGTCGACCTGGTTGCCGTGCGCGCGCAACGTCCGGCACAGCTCGATGCCGGTCATGTCCGGCAGGTTCACGTCGAGCAGCAGCAGGTCGACCCGCCGAGTCGCTACCAGACGCAACGCCTCGGCACCAAGATGTGCGATCCCGGCCGCCGCAAAGCCGGGTACCCGCGCGACGAACTCGGCGTGTGCATCCGCCAGCACCGGATCGTCCTCGACGATCAGCGTGCTGATCACACCTTCCTTGTCCGCGCCATCCTTCGTCATTGCGGCGCTCACTGCGCGCCTCCTGACCTTCCGTGCACTGCCGCCACGGCCGCCGCCTGCGCTCCGGTCGCCGACTCGGCCCCGCGGTCAGCCCGCTCCCTTTGCCCGATTACCGGCAGTCGCACCGCCACCGCCGCGCCACCCAGTTCCTCGTCGCAGGCCACGTCGATACTTCCGCTGTTGCGATTGACCGCTTGTCGCACCAACGCCAGGCCGATCCCGTGTCCCGCTTCGTTCTTCGTGGTCCAGCCGCGGGTGAACAGATCGCCGATTCGCTCGGGATCGATGCCCGCGCCGCTGACCGCGACCCGAACCAGCAGCTCCTGAGCCTCGGCCCGGATCGTGACCGAGACCCGCCTCGGCGGCGAGCCGCGCAGCGCCGCCTCGACGGCGTTGTCGATCAGGTTGCCCGCGATCGTGAGCAGGTCGCGCGTCTCGAACGGCAGCTCCGGCGCCGCCGTGTCCTCGCCGACCGTCAGCTCTACCCCTCGCTCCGCCGCCTGGGCGATCTTGCCGAGCAGCAGCGCAGCGAGCGCCGCGTCGCCCACCGCGCCCAGCAACCGGTCGACGAGTTGCTGCGACGCGGCGAGCTCCGCCGTGGCGAAACGCACCGCGTCCTGCGGCTTGCCGAGCTCGATCAGCGTGACGACGGTGTGCAAGCGGTTCGCGGCCTCATGCGCAGTCGACGAAAGCGCGTCCGCGAAGCCGCGCGCGGAATCCAGCTCGCCAGCCAGCGCCCGCAGCTCGGTATGGTCGCGCAGCGTCGTAACCGTGCCCAGAACCCGACCTTCGCGGCGCGCCACGGACTGATTCACCGCCAGCACGCGATCGCCGGCCAAGTGCGTCTCGTCGTGCGCCTCGAGCCCCGACTCCAACAAGCCGGTGAGCGCGGGATTCAAACCGAGACCGCCGACCGGACGCCCTGTCGGATCATCCGCCAAATCCAGCAGCCGAACCGCCTCGTCGTTCGCGAGCAGTACCCTGCGCTGCCGGTCGACGACCAGCAAGCCTTCGTGCATCGCGTGCAGTACCGCGTCGTGATGCTCGTAAAGGCGGGTGATCTCCTGCGGGCCCATCCCGAGAGTCTGCTTGCGCAGCCGCCGCGACAGCCCCCAGGAGCCGAGGCTGACTAGCGCGACCGCGCCCGCCCCGACCGCCAAGATCAGCGGCAGCTCCCGGTTCACCAGAGCCGAAAGCTGTTCGATCGTGATGCCGACCGAAACCAGGCCGACAATCCGGTGATCCGGCCCGTAAATCGGCGCGACCGAGCGCACCGAAGGACCGAGCGTGCCCGTATAGGTCTCGCTGAACGCATGGCCCGCCAACGCGGGAGCGATGTCGCCAAGGTAGTGCTTGCCGATCTCAGTCAAAGTCGGATGCGTATACCGGATCCCCGCCGGGCTCATGATCACCACGAAGTCGACGCCGGTCGCACGCTGAATCGTCAACGACGCCGGTTCCAGTTGCGCCGTGGGATCAGGCCCGGCGACCTCATCCGCGACGCCCGGATCGCCCGCGATCGTCTCCGCCAGCGCAAGGGTCTCCTGCCGAGCCCGGGAAAACTGCCCGGAGCGTGCCTCGTGGATCGCCGCGTATGTACCCACAGCCGTGAGCAGCACGACCACCAGGAGCTGAAGCAGCAAGACCTGCTTCGCGATGCTCAACTTGGCGGCTCGCGCTCCCAACTTCAGCGGTGGAACCAGGCGCGGCATTGGCTCAGTGTTACACCCGCCTGCGCGCCCGACCAGGCCCTTCCCCAACCAGCCCATGCGCGTTATGCGCGTAACGCAGACCGCACGGTGTGCGCCGCGCCACATTCACCCGAGCGCCCTATCTATGCACCAAGCAAGGCGCCAAGCCGCAACACCGCGACGTTCCACGCAGCAACGCGTGATCACAGCGGCCACGACGCAGTGGCCGCCTGAGCATCCTGGAGCCCCGATGCACGAGGCACCCGCCCCGTTCAACGAGTACGCATCCCCGGCCGCCGAAGCAACAGCGGCCACACGCGCCAGCAGCGCACGGACAACCTCTCCCTGGTACCGCAAGCTCTACACCTGGGTTCTGATCGGCATCGTGGCCGGCGTCGCCGTCGGAGCGGCGTGGCCGAAGACCGCAGAGAGCCTGCAACCGCTCGGCACCGTCTTCATCAGCATGATCACCATGGTGGTCACGCCGATCATCTTCGTCACCATCGTCGGCGGCATCGCGGGCGTGGACGACCTGCGCAAGGTCGGCAGGATCGGCGTTAAGTCGCTGATCTACTTCGAGGGCATGACCACGATCGCGCTGCTCCTCGGCCTGGTCGTGATGAATGTGTTCCACCCGGGCAGTGCGATTCACGCGAATCCGGCCTCGCTCAAGCTCACCGGCACCGCCGCGCAGTACGCAGCCCAGGGCAAAGCGCAGGGCTTCTGGTCGATCTTGACCGAGATCGTGCCGAGCAGCGCGTTCGGCGCCTTCTCCACGGGCAACGACCTGCAGGTGGTGTTCTTCTCGGTGCTCTTCGGCGTCGCCATCAAGCTCGTCGGCGCCCCCGCGACCGGCATCGCCCACGGGGTCAACCGACTCGGCCTGGTCTTCTTCGCGATCCTGCGGGTCATCATGTACGCGGCCCCGGTCGGCGCGTTCGGCGCGATGGCCTTCACCGTCGGCAAGTACGGCCTGCACACGCTCACCAGCCTCGGCTCGCTCATCGGCCTGATGTACGGCACCAGCGCGGTGTTCGTGCTCGTCGCCCTCGGCACCGTGTGTGCGCTGTTCCGGCTCAACATTCTGGCGCTGCTGCGCTACATCAAGGACGAGCTGCTCATCGTGCTCGGCACCTCGTCGAGCGAGACGGTCCTGCCGCAGCTTATGCGCAAGATCGAGCGCGCGGGCGTCCCGGAGGACGTAGTCGGCCTGACCGTGCCGACCGGCTACTCGTTCAACCTGGATGGCACCTGCATCTATCTCACGCTCGCGGCGCTGTTCGTCGCCCAGGCCACCGGCGTGCACCTCTCCCTCGCCCAGCAGCTCGGCATCCTCGCGATCCTGCTGCTCACCAGCAAGGGCGCGGCAGGCGTCACCGGCTCCGGCTTCATCGTCCTCGCGGCCACGCTGGCCTCGGTGGGCACGATCCCCGTCGCCGGCATCATGCTCATCTTCGGCATCGACCGCTTCATGTCCACGTGCAGGGCCCTGACAAACGCCTGCGGCAACGCGGTCGGCTCGTTCGTCGTCGCGGCCTGGGAAGGTGTCCTGGACCGCCCCACGGCCCAGCGCGTCCTCGGCGGCAGCCGTTCCCCGGTAACCCCGACCCCTGACCGCACCCTCGAAGCGGTGTAACGCAGCCAGGACAAAACAAAGAAAACAAAGGACGGTCGGCCCAAAGCGCCGACCGTCCCGTTTTGCCGAACCCAGAAATCGCAGGCGAACCGCGGAAACTAGGCGGCCAGCTGCACCGGGCTACCCACCGGTGCGCCCGGGTAGCAGTCCCAGACCTTGTTCAGCTCGCCCTGGTAGTACAGGGAGTAGAGCCCGAACACGAACCCGAGCAGCAGCCCGACCACCGGGTTGCAGGTCCCCGGCAGCCCAGCGGCGATCTGCGCCTTGCGGATCCGCTCGCCGGTCTTGTAGATCGACACGAACATCGGAACGCCGCACAGCGCGGCTCCCGGGATGAACGCCAGCACCGACAGCGCAGGGTTCACCACGATCCGCTGGTCGTACTGCCGCAGCTCGTTGTTGATCTTGTACCACCACACGTAGGTGTAGATCCCGAGCGTGATCAGCGGCAGCCCGAGCCACACGCCGACCACGTTGCGCTTCTTGCCTACAGCACCCATCTTCAGCCCCCTTGCCTGTCGCGAGAACTTGCACAGCGGGGGCGATCATTTCAGGTGGAGGCGCTATCAGGTCCTTTGTATGCAGAATCGAAATCCAACCGACCCACGCGACAGGTCCGACTAGCCTCTCAGCCGACGCAACAGCCGACAAATGAGACTGGAAATGAGACCGCGGACGGTGGCGCGGCCCGCAGATCTCTACCGCTTGAGTCTTCGACCGCAGGTGAGAACCTGTGCCCGGAACGGGGGTCGAACCCGTACGACCTCACGGTCCGGGAGGTTTAAGCTCCCTGCGTCTGCCATTCCGCCATCCGGGCGCTGCATAGCGCACGGGCACAGCGTAGCGGCTCGGGGCGGTGGTCCGAGGTCTGTTCGCCGCACGCGAGGACTCGGCCGACCCGGTTCGTTGGTGCGCGGTGGGGCGCGGGAGGCGGCTGCGAGCGCCCGCCTGCTTCGCTATGTCAGGCGAAGGCGCGGTTGGCGCGGCGGACGTCGTGCTCGTGGATGATCGCTGTGGCGTAGCCGTGCGAGATGTTGTATTCGGCGCGCAGCCAGTTCACGCGCTCGTCGAAGCGGAGGAGCGCCGGCCCGGCGTCGACCTCGTGGAACCAATCGGTAAGGGCGCGGCCCGTGACTTCGGGCAGTCGGGCGAGCAGGTTCCGGTGGGTCTGTTCCGAGTGGTGCAGCGACATTTGGCGTCTCCCGGGTCGTGCGACTGAATTGGAGGGTGGACGGGCCGATCGTCGGCGGTGCTCCGGCTGAGGACTGAGTTGCCTTGCTCGCTGGCTTCTTGTCTTTTTGTTAGGCCCGGCTCTAGTCGGACCTGCCGTGGCTTCTGTTGTCCTCTGCCTGAGCGCCTCGCCGTGACCGGCGGTGACTGCGGGGACCTCGGTTGAAACGGAGTACGGCTGCGCGGCGTTCACGGTGGCTGTCTGGCTGTGCGTCTATGGCGTAACCGCTCCGTGACTTCGACTTTGCCTGACGTAGGTGGGTCAGGCAAGCCCTGCGGACGTAGTTCTTTTCGTGCGATTGTCGACTGATGTTGGACGACTGCTCGCCTGGCTTCGGCTAGAGGGTGGCGCACGGTGGCGAACTGGAGGCTCGAGAGCCGAGCCCCTAGCCTGGATGGGTGATCGAAACCGGCCATCGCACCGATCCGCTGACTCAGGCGGTTGCATTCTTTGCTGCTACGTACCGCTCGCTGCCGCAGTCGAAACTCCTCGGGCTGCTTTCCGATGGACGTTCTCGGGCGCAGGCCGGACACCGGTTCGCCGCGCTGCTCGCGGCGATGGGGCAGGGGGTTGAGGAACGGGCGTCCGCGAGCGCGCCGCGGTGGCGGGATCTGCCGTTCGACGGGCATTTCATCGTCGGCGACCAGATCGCGGTGACTGGGCACGATCTGGTCGCCGGGATGCGCGCGCTTGACGATCTGGACGCGCCGGTGTGGTCGGTCGACGGCGGACGGGTCGCGGCGGGCGAGGTGCTGGAGGCGGCGCTCCGGGCGGCGGAGGGATTGCGGGAGTTGATTTAGCGGACCGGAGCGAGCTCGGGCCGGAGATTAGATCAGCGTGCGGTCAGGAGAGGCGCTCGAGGATGAGGGCCATGCCCTGACCGCCGCCGACGCACATCGTCTCCAGGCCGAACTGCTTGTCGTGCCACTGCAGCGAGTTGAGCAGCGTGGTGGTGATGCGCGCGCCGGTCATGCCGAAGGGGTGCCCGACCGCGATTGCGCCGCCGTTGACGTTCAGCCGGTCGATGTCGATGCCGAGATCGCGGTAGGACGGAATCACCTGCGCCGCGAATGCCTCGTTGATCTCCACCAGATCGATGTCATTGATCGTCATTCCGGCCTTGGCCAGCGCCTTGTTCGACGCTTCGACCGGGCCGAGCCCCATGATCTCGGGAGAGAGCGCGGTCAGACCGGTCGAGACGACGCGAGCCAGCGGGGTGATGCCCAGTTCGTGGGCCTTCCTGTCGCTCATGATGACCACGGCCGCGGCGCCGTCGTTGAGAGGGCAGCAGTTGCCTGCGGTAACTGTGCCGTCGGGACGGAAGACCGGCTTGAGTGCCTCGACGCCCTCCAGCGTCACGCCGGCGCGCGGCCCGTCGTCCTTCGACACGATCGTGCCGTCCGGCAGCGTGACCGGGACGATCTCGCGCTGCCAGAAGCCGTCCGCGATCGCCTTCTCGGCGAGGTTCTGCGACCGCACCCCGAACTCGTCCTGGTCGCGGCGCGTGATCCCCTTGATCTGGGCCAGATTCTCGGCGGTCTGGCCCATCGCGATGTAGATGTCGGGCACCGCGCCGTCCTCGCGCGGGTCGGTCCAGGTCGGCGCGCCGGCCTCGGCGCGAGTCAGGGTGCGGGCTTTGGCCTCGCCGAATACCGGGTTTTCCGTGTCCGGCAGCGAGTCGGAGTTGCCAAGCGCGTAGCTGGATACCGACTCGACTCCCGCGGAGATGAACACGTCACCCTCACCGGATCGGATCGCGTGTAGCGCCATCCGCGTGGTCTGCAGCGAGGAGGAGCAGTAGCGGGTGATCGTCGTGCCGGGCAGGAAGTCGTAGCCCAGCAGCACTGACACGACCCGGCCCATGTTGAAACCGGAAGCCCCGCCGGGCAGACCGCAGCCGAGCATCAGGTCTTCGATGTCGTGCGGGTCCAACTGCGGGACCTTGTCCAGCGCGGCGCGCACGGCGGTGGCCGCGAGGTCGTCCGGTCGCACATCCTTTAGCGAGCCTTTGAACGCGCGGCCGATCGGCGTGCGCGCGGTGGCGACGATCACTGCCTCGGGCATGGGTAGCTCCTTCGTGCGACGTGCGGAAGACGACTGCGGTGTCGTACCGAGGAAGACGCTACCGGATATGTTACTGGCGGGTAAGCGTGCTGGGGGAGGGGGCGTGCCCAGCCGTCGCGGGAGGAGTGGCTGACGCCGGGTCAGGCGAAGCCGAGCGAGTGATCTGCCACACGGCGGCGGCGAGCGCGGGAAGGACGGCCGCGGCGGCCGTGGCGTAACCCTCGGCGGAGGGGTGGAACCGGTCCGGACCGAACAGTTCGGCGCGCGCCGCGAACTCGGGCCCGAGCAACGCGCCGATCGGGACGGAGCGGCCGCCGGCCTCGTACACGGCGCGGGCCTGCAGCGCGGCGAGCCGGCGACTCCAGCGGCGCGCCAACCAGCGCAGCGGAACCTGGATCGGACGGATCGTGCCGAGGTCGGGGCAGGTGCCGACGACCACCTGACACCCGGCCGCGCGCAGCCGCAGCACCGCCTCGCCGAGGCACCTGGACGCCTCGGTCGGCGACATGCGGTGCGTTACGTCGTTCGCGCCGATCATGATCGCGGCGACCTGCGGGGCATGCTCCGGGCCGTCGACGAGCAGCGCGTCGACCTGCTCGGCAAGTCGATCCGAACAGGCGCCGACGCGGGCAACGTTGGCCAGCAGCAGCGGGCGACCCGAGTGCGCGGCGAGAGCCGCGGCGAGCAGCGCACCGGGAGTCTGATCCGCGCGCTCCACCCCGTAACCGGCCGCGGTGGAGTCGCCGAGCACGGCGAACCGCAGCGGTCGGGAGTCGAAGGGGGAGGGGATGGGATCGGCGGGTTCGGGGGCGGAGCCGGTGTCGACGACGCCGGCGCCGGGCGTCGTGGAGGTGATCGTAGGGGAGAGGACCGAAGACTCTGGCTCAACGCTTGTGGTGCGTGCGGCCAAATGGGCGCCGAACAGGCCGTCGGCGCGCGGCGGGATAGCCATGGCCTGCCCGATCGCCCGCCGGGCCAGCTTCGCCTCCGCCATGACCAGTCCGATCGAAGCCCCGGTCAGCACGGTGAGCCCGCCCCCACCCACCGCCGCCGCGGCCACTACCCGTTTCGCGCTCAACGCCGCCATCGCTGTGGCCTCCTACTTTTGGCCTCTCGCTTACTCTTCTTCCCCCGTCGCGAAGATCCAAGTAAGCCGCAGAATAGGAATGTACCGGCTACCACTGACCGGATGGCGGATTTTCGCTCGCGTGCACCTAACCTGGTGGCATCGATCCCGCTTTTGATCACCGCCCACAAGGCGCTCCCGTCGAAAGGCTCCCGATGCGTTACGTCGAGTCGGTCATCGACTTGGTCGGCAACACACCGCTGGTCAAGCTGAACTCGGTCACCCACGGCCTGGCCGCCACCGTCCTGGCCAAGGTCGAGTACGTGAACCCCGGCGGCTCGGTCAAGGACCGGATCGCGCTGCGCATGATTGAAGCGGCGGAGGCTTCTGGCGAGCTAAAGGCAGGCGGCACGATCGTCGAGCCGACCAGTGGCAACACCGGCGTCGGGCTGGCCATGGTGGCGCAGCGCAAGGGATACCGCTGCGTATTCGTCTGTCCGGACAAGGTCTCGCAGGACAAGATCAACGTGCTGCGAGCGTACGGAGCCGAAGTGGTCGTCTGCCCGACCGCCGTCGCACCGGAACACCCGCAGTCGTACTACAACGTCTCGGACCGACTGGTGCGCGAGATCCCGGACGCCTGGAAGCCGGACCAGTACTCCAATCCGAACAACCCGTTGTCGCACTACCACTCCACCGGCCCGGAGATCTGGGAACAGACCGAGGGTCGGATCAGCGCCTTCGTGGCGGGGGTCGGTACCGGCGGGACGATCAGCGGGACCGGCCGCTTCCTGAAGGAGATCTCCGGCGGGAACGTCAAGATCATCGGTGCGGATCCGGAGGGGTCGGTCTACTCAGGTGGCAGCGGTCGGCCTTACCTCGTCGAGGGTGTGGGTGAGGATTTCTGGCCAGAGTGCTACGACCGGACGGTAACCGACGAGGTTATTGCGGTCTCCGATAAGGACTCGTTCCAGATGACGCGGCGGCTTGCCCGTGAGGAGGGGCTGCTGGTCGGAGGGTCCTGTGGGATGGCTGTGGTCGCGGCGCTGCGGTACGCACAGAGGTTGACGGCCGACGACGTGGTCGTGGTGATCCTGCCGGACTCCGGGCGCGGCTACCTCTCGAAAATCTTCAACGACGACTGGATGGCCGACTATGGCTTCCTGACGCCCGCGTCGCAGGAAGCGACGGTCGGTGACGTGCTTACGCGCAAGGGCGAAGCGCTGCCGGATCTAGTTCACATGCACCCGCATGAGACGGTCGGCCAGGCGGTCGAGACCCTGCGCGAGTACGGCGTCAGCCAGATGCCGCTGGTCAAGGAGGAACCGCCGGTCATGGCGGCGGAGATCGTCGGCTCGATCGTGGAGCGGGACCTGCTTGAGGCGCTGTTCAAGGGGCAGGCGCAGCTGACCGATCCGCTGGAGGACCACAAGTCGGCGCCGCTGCCGCAGGTCGGCTCCGGCGAGCCAATCAGTGCTCTAATGTCGGCGCTGGAGAAAGCGGACGCGGCAGTGGTGCTGATCGAGGGCAAGCCGCGCACGGTGGTCTCGCGGCAGGACTTGCTGGCGTTCCTGGCTGGAAGTTGACGGACGCAGGAGCTGCCGGACGGGCTGGTTGACGGATGGCCGAGGCGCAGGCGCAGCGCGGCAACGATCAGGCGTCGGGGATCGCGCCGCGCCCGGTCCGGATGATCAGCA
>Ga0134126_10008071_pt1 | contig 13226 bp, 10 predicted proteins | sample KB31752_FD_96881 | JGI IMG/M metagenome (GOLD analysis project Ga0134126, IMG submission 96881) | Terrestrial soil microbial communities with excess Nitrogen fertilizer from Kellogg Biological Station, Michigan, USA - KB3-175-2 | ecosystem: Environmental > Terrestrial > Soil > Unclassified ...
AAACATTCTTTACCCAATTCCGCGACGGCCAATCCATCAGCCAATGTAGGTTGCGTATCGATCCGCGTGATCTGGCCGGCTTTCATCGAAGCGAGGAGCGTTGGTGCTTTGACCGATTCAACGCCGATGACGCGCGCGGTGGGTCGAAGCGCTTTAATTGCGCTTCCGACGCCCGCGAGCAACCCGCCGCCGCCAACGGGAACGACGACCGCATCGACATCCGGCACATCCTCAACGATTTCCAATCCCATCGTTCCTGCGCCGGCAATAATGTCCGGATCGTCGAATCCTGGAATGAAAGTGCGCCCAGTTTCCGCGCTCATCTTCTTTGCGATCGCATAAGCATCGGCAAAGCTTTCGCCCTGCAGCAGCACCTCAGCTCCAAAACCCCGGCAGTTGCTCACCTTCACCAGCGGCGCCCATTTGGGCATCACCACGACCACTGAAATCCCAAGCAACTGTCCGTGATAAGCCAGCGCAAGAGCATGATTTCCTGCCGATGCAGCAATGACCCCTTTTTCGCGCAGCGCCTTTGGCAGTAGCTCAAGCTTGTTGCGCGCACCGCGCTCTTTGAATGAGCCGGTCATCTGCAAGTGATCGAGCTTGCAATAAATATCGCAGCCGCAGAGTCGACTCAGTGTCAGGGAATAAGGGCATGGACTGTGATAGATGACGTCCTTAAGGCGGGTGGCAGCCGCCTGGATCGATTCGAGTGTGACCATCGCGCATCGATCCTACCGGCAAGATTCAAAAACGCCGAACGGTATGCAATTCGGCGCTATCTTATTGCGGTACGAGATAGGTGCCGGTCAGGCGTTCCTGCAGCCCGCGGCTTGGCGTGAACAGCGGCACCAGCGCCCCCGCCACCAGCAGCGCCGCCAGTGGCAATCCCACCCAAAATGTCAGCGCCGATCGCTCCACCAGCAGCAATTCCAGCAACAGCAGCGGCGACCAGGTAACGAACGATCTGGCGAAGGTGCGTAGTCTTGAAGCGCGGCTCCCCCTCCGATCGACGATTGCCAGGTCCATCGAATGAAGCAGCATGCCGCCGCGAAAGAGCATCGCCGCCGCCATTGCGGGCAGCATAATGAAGACGATCGCTGTTCCACCAAGAACGGCTGCTGCCTCCAGCAACAGGGTTGGACTGGGCGCGTGCCAACGATTGAGCTCGTCGATGAGCGGCTTGATCTGCGCCATCGCACGATTCATCTCCTCTGACGAGACGTGCGGATGTTTGCCAAGCGATTCCTCGGCGAGCCGCTGCTCATCGGGCGTCAGCACCGTCTGGATCGATGGACTATCCCACACAGTCGGGTCGAGGATCATCGTTCGAAATCGGCCGGCGATATAAACCTCGATCGCATCTTTCTCGGCTTTTCGATTGGGCCCGAGCGGCACGTCGCTTTGTTCCATCGTGTCCAGCCGCTTCAATAAAACCTGCAACGGCCCCAAATCCGGATACATCGAATGCCATTGCTCGACGACATATTGAACGCAAAGGACCGCAATGGTCATCACGACCGGAAATAGCAGACATCCCGCGACGAGCGCTAGGCGAGCGCGCGATGAAACCGCTGGCGGTTTCTGCAGAGCAGCGCGCAGGTCTGCCACCAACGGCTCCGGCGCCGGACTTTCGGGCAGGTCTTTAAGAAGCTGGCGCGCAGACAGTGGCAGCGGAATCTGGATCGAATGATTGGGCTGCGAGCCGTCAACCACCCTCCCTTCCAGAGCTGAACAAGCCACCTCACGCAGAAAACTGCGGATGCGCTGAAAATCGGTGGCTTCATTGTCTGACTGATCGGTTTGTGCCGTGGGGCGCACGATCGTTGGTGGTAATGGCGCCGGGAAATCCAGCAGCTTCGCTCGGTTTTCGGTGTCGATCCAGACTCGGTCCAGCGACAGAACTCTTGGAAAAGTCCCATCCTTCGAAGCGGCACTGAGTTCTTCGGCCAGGTCGGTCAGCCAGTAACGGACGGCTGCCCAAGGCTGGGGCTTGGCGATGAGCGCTAATAGAGCCGATCCTGAAGCAGCTTCGTATGCATCCCAGTTTTCATCGGGGAGTCGGCGGCTGCTGAGCCAGTGCAGTCGTCCGGGCCGGCAGATGCAACGCAAATTACCCTCGACTGGCGCCTGTTGTGGCTGGGCCGGTCGAATCCAGACGGTTCTTCGTAACCGGCTGTCATACCCCAGGAACATTTCATCGCTCGGCGTGGAATCAAGGCGACCGAGTGTCAGATAGGGACCGATCCTGGGCGCATCGGGATCGACTTCAGGCAAAGAAGCCGCGGTCGCGGCGCGGGGGCGCGTCTGGTACCGCGCGGTGCGGATCACACGCGTGGAGCTGAGCAGCTCATGCAGTCCGGCAAACCGGTTCGACCGGCGCATCGTGCAAAACAAAAGCAGTAAACACAGCAAATGCGGCAGGCCCATGAGAAAATCATGCATGCCGCTGTGCACCGCGGTAGCCGGGACCAACGCTACCAGCGCCCAGGAAGGGATATCCGGGAGAACTACAAACAGTCCGGATCGCACCAGTGCCTGCACAAAGGTAAACCTTGTTCGCGTGCTGATCACTCGAAGCTGGCATAACGATTTGCCCGGCGTGGCCCGCAAAAAATATTCGCTCAGGCAAAAATAAGCCCAAGTCCACAGCATCTCGAAGACTGAAAAGGAGAGCATGTTGCCTGGACGAGCGCCCAATCTTTTGAACACCGTCCAATCAGAGCGCATCGCCAGCAGCGCGATCGCAAGGCCCACCGCACCGTACGCTATGCTGTCGATGGCAAATGCCAATAGCCGTAATCCCAGTGTCGCGGAACTGACTGACGCGGAGCTGAACGGCAGCAGTGCGTTGCGCAGTTCAGCATAGTTGCCAAACCGTGCAGTCGGCTGCTTTTCCAGACTGCGCATCACCACTTTCGATAGCTCGCTGGAGATCTCGGGCCGAAGCTTCGAGGGCGATTCAGGCGGGCGCTCCAACACTTTGCTCAGAAGCCGAACCACGCTCGTGCCCACAAAAGGCGCATGGCCGGTGAGCAGGTAGTAGAAAGTCGCCCCGACCGAATAAATGTCGGATCTAACATCCAGCGGATCGCCGCGAACCTGTTCCGGCGAGCAATAGGCCGGCGTGCCCATGTAGCAATCTTCGCGCGTGAGATTTGGATCCTCCGAAGGCAGGCTCGATACCGAAAGTCCGAAATCTCCGACTTTGACCGTGCCATCCGGCGCGATGAAACAATTGGATGGCTTGATGTCCCGATGGAGAACACCGGCCGTCCAGACTGACTCCAGCCCCTCGATGATCTGCAGAATCGAATCGACCGCCTTGGTCACCGGCATCGGCCCTTCGCGGCAGATCAGCTCTTCCAGCGTGCCGCCGGTCATCAACTCCATCGTGATGATGGGAACATCGTTGATTTCTTCGGTGCCGTAGACGTAGACGAGATTCGGATGGCTCACGAGTGCCGCGAGGCGTCCCTCGCGCAAAAACCTGGCGCGCGCTTCCGGCGTGTTCAGCGATCGCCCCAGAACCTTCAGCGCCAGCCGGCGGTTGGACTCAATATGCTCGGCCTCGAAGACCGTCCCCATGCCGCCAGCGCCGAGTCGTCGGATCAACCGATATTCACCAAAGGGCTGATCGCGCCTGTGCTCAAAATGCGACAGGTCCGACACTTCATCCGGCGGCGTGGTGGCCGTGCGCAGGGCCGACTGCGGTAATTGCTCGCCGCGCTTCTCAAGCGGGATCGCCGGGTTGCTGGGATCAGTAGGCGCCATCTTGCCAAATTAGGAAATGCGCTGTGCTCTCAAACGATTCATAGACTATGACAATTTCGCCGAAACTGCACGCGGCATCCTTCAACCCCGCTTGACAGTGTCCAGAATCATGCGGATTCAGCCGCTTGTATTCACTTTTTTAGCCCCTTGGGCCGCTTTGAGTGAGATATTTCGCGGTCGCGCGAGGCATGGGTATCCATTTTGCGAAAAGGGCTGCGGAAGTCGTTGCGTTCTCATGATCTATATCAGTGGTGCATCAGAAAAGGGTTTGTGAAATGGCTCAATCGAATAAAACTTCGAATGCTGGCTCTAACGCTGTCGGGTCCACGAGTGACCGCCTCAATCCCGATGCCCCTGCGCAGGAAAAACGTCCCGGTGCGGAGCCACCGCCCGAAGCGATCGCGAACGCACAAGCCACGCCTCGACCGGGCTCAGCTTCAAGGACAATCGCCGCAAGTGCTCAATGAACCTAAGCCGCCTTTTCCGCAACAACACCAGGGAAAGTTCGGCCTTGAGAGCGAGATGAATCCGCGCCCGCAATATATGGCGCCGCTCTATAAGGCTGCCGGGAAGCTGGCGGGCAAAGTTGCCCTCATCACGGGCGGCGACAGCGGAATCGGTCGCGCAGTGGCCAATCTTTATGGCAAGGAAGGCGCGGACGTCGCGATCGTTTTTCTGCCATCGGAGATCTCCGATGCGCAGGAAACGCAGCGCGCGGTTGAAGCTTCGGGCCGGCGGTGTTTGCTCATTCCGGGTGATCTAACCGACGCGAAGTTCTGCACCGAAGCCATCGAACGCACCGTGCGCGAGCTGGGCAAGTTGGACATTCTGGTCAGCAATGCCGCCTATCAGAATCGCACCGAAAGCGTGTCCGATCTAACCGAAGACGAATTCGATACCACCTTCAAAACCAACATTTATGCCTACTTCTGGCTGTGCAAAGCGGCCCTCAAGCATCTAAAGCCCGGCGGCGCGATCATCGCGACGAGTTCTGAGACCGGTCTCGAAGGCTCCAAAAAACTTCCCGCCTACTCGGCCACCAAGGGCGCAATCAACGCATTTACGAAGGTGCTGGCCATGGAATTGGCCGAGAAGGGAATACGCGTGAACGCGGTTGCTCCAGGCCCCGTCTGGACGCCGCTGAATCCCGCCGACCAGGGTGCAACGCCCAAGAAGATCAGTGAGTTCGGCAAGGACACGATGTTCAAGCGCCCCGCGCAGCCCGAAGAAATCGCACCGGCTTATGTGTTCCTGGCTTCCGATGCCGACTCAAGCTTCATCAGCGGCATCGTTCTGGAAGAAATGGGAAAGACGACGGCAGGATGATTCGCATCGTTCCGTAATGCGAATGGGTATAGGAAATACCCATCTAAAGAGAGGGTTGTAAATTCTTCAATAATTCCTTGCGTTTCAAACGCGGTAGAGATACTATTGATTCTGTCGGCGGTCCTCCCCGCGGAAAGTTCCCCCCCTCTTTCCGCACCCGCCGACTTTTTTATTGCGCCCTTTTCAAGCCGGTTGAATGTTGAATTCGTCGCCATCTGCCGGCACAAAGTCACTAACATCTGCGGGTTCGGATAAGTGAGCAGAGCAAATTAAAGGTATCAGGAACTCAATCATTGGACATTCTGACGAAGCCGGATACCACATCCCGTGCAGTTTCTGCTCCACGCGGTAGTCCTGGGAAAAGCGATCCTCAGTTCATGCCCATGCTGCGCATCTTTTGCCATCCCATCCCGATACCACAAGCGATCATCAAGGCAAGCCCGGCAGGAGCGACCGGTGGCAGCGGCGCCGCGGGCACATCCTCATTCTTGAAGAAGAGGTATTCCAAGGTGGCATCATTCGGATTGCCACCGATGCCGTTGACGCCAGGCACCCATACCGTGGGCTGGTCTTCGGTCAGAACGACATGGGTCGCGCTAATCGTCGGAAAGACAGCCACGTCGCCCAGGTTCAACGGGTCGGTTTGAATGAGGGTGATCCCGCTCGCGTGGGCGCTGGCCAGCGGCGCGGCAAGCGTGACGCCGGTGCCGGTCGCGCCGGATGTCCCGACAGACGCAATCGTGGCAAATTCCTCGTTTGCCCCAAGAGCAATATTGATCTGCTGGCCCGCCTTCAGACCGACGATGCTTTGAACCTTGATATTCGTTGCACCTGAATTTGCCGCAGCGGCCAGAAATGTTCCATTCTTCGAATAGAAAGCCATCGTGTTGTCGCCGGCAAAGCGCACCAGGTCCGTTGCGCCCGAGCCGTTGGCGATCACGACGTCGCCGGCATTGGCCGTGAAAGGCAGCGTATAGACCACCGGCTCATCGTTGCCCCCGAAAAACTTCGGCGTCCCGGCGATCCCGTCGATGAAAATGTTATCATTCGCGTCGGCCTGGATGGTTTCCGCGAATGACAGCGAAGCTGAATTGACCGCGATTCCCACCACCACAGCGCATAACAACAGCAGTCCCGCGCGCCCCATGTCGCCTCCAAATATATTTGATCCGATACACTTTAACGACGAATGGAGTAATTACCAGTGTATTTTCGGGACATTTGCGGGCATGTTCGAGCTTCCCAGCGCGTGAGATTCGGCCTGGGCATTTTGGATAAGATATCCACGAAGAACGTCCCACTCGTCTACGGCCGAATGCAATCGTCGGTCACCAGTTTTTTCGGGTCCGGATAGCTCGGCGGAATGCCAGGCTCTATCTGGAAACTCCCCGCGCGGCGAGGTGCCGCGGATGAGGGCGAGCATGCGAGGCGCGACGACGAAGCGTATTAGTAAGGAAATACTCGCCAGGAGGAGCAACGAAGCAGGCTCGCCCTCAGACGCAAGCATCGCCCGCGCGCAGTTTGCAGATAGAGCCATTGGCGATGACGGGCTTGCCTTGCTTTTCAAGGCGGCCATTTACCGTGACGGATGACACCGGGGCCGGACGAGCATGAACAGCAAAGTGGCGACGCCGCCGAGCATACCGGGTTCAGGGGTCGGATTTGCCAGATAGATACCGGTGCGGCCGTCGGCAAGTTTTGCCCAAAAGGTGATCTGGCCATTGTCGTTCATACCGAATGGGCCAAAATCCAGTTCACTGATGGTGGACCCGTCGAGCGGGTCGCCGGCGCGAACGACGGCGCTGTTGGTCGGATCGGCGCCGGTAAAAATCCCGCCGCTTGCAAATCCATTATAGGGTTTAGTGTATGCGAGGAACGCGAGATTACCGCTGGTGTTGATCGAGACGTTGCCTTCGCTGTAGCCCGTCTCGTCGCGGAATGTGGAAAACGGGCCGGTGGAATCCGAATAAACCGATAGTGGCCCCGTGCCAACCAATAGTTGATCGGTGCCAGACAGTGTGGCCTTGGAAACGGCCATAACGCCGTTGGCATTAATGGCGGCATCGCCAAAGGCGTTGCCAAAGGTGTTGCTGGTGATGACGGGTGACAGGCCTGCGGAGCTGGCCAGGTAGACGCCCGTTTTTTGGCCGCCGATGTTCCGCCCGGTAATGACGATCGTACCTGAGCTATTGATAGACGGCCTGGGCGTCATTTCTGACAGGTCGTATGTGCCAAGGCTGCCCAATTGAGTGGGATTCCCACTTCCGGACCATTGATATAGATAGATCGTGCCGGAGGTGAATCCGTACGCTCCACCGGTGAACGCAACGCTGCCGGCGTTGTTGATCGCCGGGGAATTTACGATAGTTCCCGCAGGAAGCGATGAGCCATTGGCAACGGTGACCAGTGAGCCGCCCGCGCGCGTCGTGTAGACCGCGAGCCCGGTCATGAATGCGACGACGCCGGAGTCATTAATGGCAGTGTTGAGCTTGAATCCTGTCACGCCCGGCGTGGGAAGCTGAACGACGGTCGAGCCATCCCACATCTGAACTCCGCCACCGCCAAGGAAGGAGACCTTTCCAAGGTTGTTGATGGCCGGGACCTGGTGCGCCACGGTACCCACGGCGATGTCCCCGACGTCGTACCCGCGGATGATGCTCGCGCGGACGGGTTGATCGATCAGCACCATGCTGAGCGCCGCGATAGCCACGCAGACTGTTCGAGAGAGAATTAGCGCGCAGTTATAGCGCCCGCCAGTGATGAGTCGCATGATCGCCTTTCCTAAAGCCCGAATCGGAAAACGACCTGCGGTACGGAATTCCGCCCGATCCGTAGGCCACGAGGCTAGCGTCAACCGCAAGCCAATGCAACGCCGCAATAGTTAGAATCTTGCCGATAAGGGTGAATCGCTTGGGCAGTCAGTCAAGTTGGGAAAAAAGAGCGATTTGTAATGGTGGCGCCAGAATTAGAGTTGCAGTGTACAGCGGAACCGAAGACGGCGAATTGCTCGCGGCTGCGCGAAAGCAGCGCCCCTATCGAATGTTTTGATCTTTCAGCGTTGCTGGACGGGATCGAACAAACGGCGTGACTCGCACAACTTAGCCAAATGCGATGGGTTGTCTTCTCGCACCCGGTCGGCCAGTTCGCGCTCACGGCCGAATGCAGTCATCGGTCACGAGCTTTTGCGGGTTCGGATAGTTCAGCGGAATGCCGGGCGCGGTGACGAGTTTGCCTTGCTTTTCAAGGCAGCGACGGACAGGTTCAGTTCGAGCAGTTGGGCGAGCAGGTCTTTCTTCGCGTCGAATCCGTACGCGGCCAGCACTGCCGCGTCGAGGGCGGAGTGGGCGTCCTTGAGCGGATGCCGGCCCGGCAATTCGAGCGTCCGGTAGACCGCCCGCAGTCCGCCGGTCGTGACCTTCAACGCCTCGGCCCCGCACCCGCCGAACCTCCACCGCCGCTGTAAATCTAAGACAAAATGACTTTTCGGTACCTGGCCCCCTTATCTGACGGCTCCCAAATCCGGGGCGGCGCGATTACGCTCTGCCACCGGCGTGGACAAGCAGCGATTCAGCGTCCCATCACGGGAACTCCCAAATTTCCCGTACACAACCTTTTTGCTTCCATTTCTGATTGGAATTCGACGCCGCTCCCGCAAGGGCGCGAATTGGGGCTTCAAGTCCCATCCTGATCCACTGCAATTTCGATATCGCTGAAAACCTGACGTTTTCGCCTTTGCTCGACACCGATCACGTTTACTCGCTGATTGACCATCGGCCCAATCACGTCGTCCAAAAGTAGGTCGTTGGCATAAAGTCGTTTTTTTTCGTCGTTAATTGTGAGGTCAATGAATCGCCTGTCGAGATCAAGTCCGCGTAGTACACCCACAATGGTCTTGCTGCCGGGTGCCGAACTAGTCCGCTCGCCAAGGGATTGACGAATTCCAAGCCGGGTGTCGCTCGTAAACTGAATCCGTGAACGGTCCAAGGAGCCAAGCCCCACAAACTCCACTTCTGTCATTTGTTTACCGTCTGGCGTTATGTTCCTTAAAAGCTTGAGCAACGCCTTGCGGTATTGGTCGTCCGGGACGGTTTCCTTCATCGCGGTCTCATCAGCCATCGCGACATGCTCAATGAAGTCGAAGAGTGTTTGTGAGACCTCGGAAGGCTGGATAAAAGGTCCGTGTTCAAACATTTCAAGTTGAGCGGGCTGAACGAATCGAATAAGGAGCCTATAACTGCCGGGGAGCGGCTGTGTGGTGCGGGCCTGCATTACCTCTCGAACGGCGGGGAGCGGAAGCCCTTTTGTCCTGAAGGGCAATTGTTTGACGTACTCCGCCATTCGATAGCACAGGCTTCGGAGGCCGTCGTAAACATGGAGCAGCGGATCCAGCGGCGCGGTACCAAATCCGATTTTCCCGCCACGAAGACGAAGTTCGATGCCCTCACTCGCGTATGCGGCGTTCGACTCTTTCTCGAGCGCCTGTTCATCAAGAACGGCTTCGAGCAGTTCCTTAAGCGTTCGTCGGGTACTTTCATTGAAGTCGCTGATCGTGAGGAAACGGTATATCGAGTTCTCGGCTTCCTGCCAGCGCCGAGCCTTGTACCAGAGGGAGGCGACGCTCACTGCTAAGGCAGCCCGCGTATTCGTTGCCTGCTGGGACGTTATCCCGAGCGCTTCTTCTTCCTGCGTGGCGGCTTGCTGGTAAAGCTTGAATGCCTTTGCTCGCTCGCCTGCGCGCAATGCAAGCCCCGCCTTCGCCGCCAGCGCTTCCGCCTTCCTGTGCGCGCCGTCAAGCATCATCCCTCCGCCGTTCCGTAAAGAACGACGCAATCGCGAAAGCTCACGACGGCTGCAAACGCGGGAAGATCAGACGCGCCAACGGTGGCCTGCACTTTCTTCTGCTTAAGACGACTAGCTGCCTCGGATTCGCCTCCATCGGTCCCGGAAACTTCGAGCCTGAACGCTCGCTCTAAATCGGTTGCCGTCTTATCTCGCCCGAGGTAATAGTCAGCGCCCGTCCGCGTTTCAGTTCTGCCAACGGCATACAAACCCTCGGCAACTTCCATCGAGGCGATGCTGACCGCGTAGGCTCCATCGCGCGTTGCGTCATCCCTATTCCCCCAAGATGCTTTCGCTCGCGCCGACGGTTTGCGCCATTTTGCCCGCCGCACCAAGGAGCGCGTCCCGTTCTTGATCGAAATATCAATCGGCGGGTTGTGGTGACGGTCGAAGGCGACGCACGCGGCTTGTGCAAAAGACCGGCACACCTCCTTTATCAGACCGTAATGTGATTTGTGAAGGTCGACGAGGTTCGGAAATGCCTGCGGCTTCGTCGATGCGCCTACCGCCACTCTTCCGCGTTTCGGGTTCCCCATTTGGCTGAGCTTGTCCGAAGGCGCGCGCCATGTCAACGCCGCCGGCTAGTCCGTAAAGTCTATGTGACTTCGGGCCGACGTGATGCATCGCGATTCCAACAAATGGGTTCCTTCCAAACAAAGGGTGAGTAACTCTGAAGAGGACACGCCCTTTACTCTGCTTTCAGGCCCGTTGGGTTGATCTCGATCCATGCCGCGAAACGGAACGGCCGGTCATGTGCGCTTTCACAAGCGGCAATCGCGCCACTTTCGTTCATTGCTCGGCCCGCGCGTAGAACACGTTCATTTCGGCGGCAGCACGTCGAACCCTTCGCGCCGCCGTGGGCGATCGGGCTTGCGCGGATCCATATACAGCATCAGCGCAAACAGCATCGCGCAAATTCCAACGAAGACAATCGCGCCGATGAGAAAGTGCCCGTTCCGGCCCACTAGATAGTTAAACTGCGATTGCAGTAGGGCCTCAATGCTATCAGCGATCGCAGTCGTGATGAACGCCGAAGCGATTAAGGCTATCACCACATAAGAAATGATTCGTTTCTGCATCGGCCGCACATCGTAGCATATCCCGCTTCTGTTTGGTGATGTGTACCGTCTTCACCTTAGGTGCCGACGCGACCGGAGCGCTGCCGGCTGATCAGATCACCGAGGGCATGTGGGAACTGCTCCACCCCGTCATTTTTTGGATCGCTGGCCGATATCCTGAGTTTGATGACGTGGGACCTTAGGGCGGTGATATAGGTGAAGGACATCATCGGGCGCCCCTTATTCAGCGTGAAAAAAGCGCCTCGGGCCCAGATCAAATTGGGGGGGTCGCTGCCCAGTTTTTGGGGTTCTGCGGAAAAGAACTCTATCGAATCGTAATAGCCGAGCTGCTGCATTTCCTGGACGGCGACCATGGCGCTTTCCAATTCGTTCCTGATGAAATCACTTTCACCGCCTTCAGGAAATTGGGCGCCGCCGACGGTGGTGACGTAGATAGTCGCGTGTACTTGGTTAGCGCCATATGGAATGGATTCGCCAGAGCCATTGTCTTCGGCATAGGGCCGGCCGAGCCCGAAGCGACGCAAACCGCCTAGCTCCATTGGGAAGACGAGACCCGACTGCGGCTCGGTGTAATCGTCAGCGATCTCTCCGGAAGCTCCCGACGGACCGAAGATTTTTCGGAAGATGTTCATTTATCGGCTACCCTTTTTTATCCCATAATATGGTGTCGATGATCGCCCCGCATTGAGCGATGTGCGGGCAAACGAACATAAATCCATGACTCTGCTTTGAGCAGCGAATTAGTCCGACCGAAGAATCATTTAGGTTGTGTATCCTCTCTTCGAGCGCGTCGCGAGATCAAGTCCAAAATGCATATGACGATAACTGCCATCTCGTTTTCGGCCGCATCGATGCTTCAAGAGAGGAGACGCGGCTCGCCCGACAGCGGCGAGCCGCGCCATGCAACCAAACATCATTGGCCGGCAACCCGTTCATCACCTCCTTAGAATTTCCGGCTCGACCCCACGTCCCCCTTGTTCATTTCTGGTTCGTTGATTGTGCCTTCACCTGGGATTGGGAAGAGACCTTTCGGCCCGTCATTGGCGGTGAGGACGCCGAGTTTGGAAAGCAACGTGATGGCGACGCGGACCCTTCGATGGAACTCAGGGCTGGCATCGTCCTGGTCGAGCGCGCGTTCGACGATGCGGGCGGAGCGCTCGATGAGAGTCAGCATGATGTTGTGGCCGGACTCTTTGGTCTGGGATTGCCAGGCCTGCAGGCATTTCTGGAAATCGGGATTTTGCCGCCAGCGATAGACGGTGCTGCGTCCGACGCCCGCCTCCCGGCCGGCGGCCACGATGTCTTTGCCGCTGGCGATGGCGCGGAGCACGGTGACCTGCTGAGGGCTCAAATTTGCCGCCGCAAAATCGGCCGATTCCTGCGCCGGATCGAGCTGCGCGTGGGGCGAATGATCCCCCTGTTTAGCGGGCTCGCTTGCGAGCCGTTGCGCGCCGCCATTGAGAGGCGCAGCGGGTGGAGACGTGGGCGGGTGCTGGAGAGCGTTAATTGGAATTTGCAGCGGCGACCCTGACGTTAGAAACTTGTTTGGGTTCATGCGGGATATGATAGAATCGTGATACTCGAAGTCAACAAAAAAATTTGTGATTTGTTAGGGTAAGGAGATTGGCTATAGGAATCGTGGTTTGTGCCCACAGTCACCGGTGCCGAGTATGACGGTGAGTAGCGGCCGCCTCGCTCTACAAATGTATATATATACATTTGTATGAATGAGACAAATGGGACGCCAGTCCCACCGAGCTCAGCAGTAAATCAAAAACTGCAAATATTTAATGGATAATGATTTGCAACGAAAAAAGCGCGCGAATGGGACGAAATGGGACTCGCCAAATGTGTCCCACTGTCCCATTCTAGGGTCTAGGGTCTAGAGACTAGAGACTTGAGGACTAGGCGCAGCGGAAGTCACATGCGCGGGCGGTTGAGATTATCCAGTTTCTAGTCTCTGGTTTCTCACCCCTAGCATGCAACATCCGCCATGTTGCAAAAAATGTTGCATTTGGTTGCACGGCGTTGCATGGCTCAGGGGAGCCGCCCGGTTTCAGGTGCTTAGCGCTTGGATTTGACCTCAATCCCCCGCTTCGAGGATGGCCATGAAGGCTTCCTGGGGGATATCGACGCTGCCGACGCGCTTCATGCGCTTCTTGCCTTCTTTTTGCTTCTCGAGCAGCTTGCGTTTGCGGGTGATGTCGC
>Ga0134126_10008072_pt1 | contig 13226 bp, 11 predicted proteins | sample KB31752_FD_96881 | JGI IMG/M metagenome (GOLD analysis project Ga0134126, IMG submission 96881) | Terrestrial soil microbial communities with excess Nitrogen fertilizer from Kellogg Biological Station, Michigan, USA - KB3-175-2 | ecosystem: Environmental > Terrestrial > Soil > Unclassified ...
TACGTCCGCGGAGTACCCGCCCGTTTAGGTGACTCCTCCGGTACGACGACCTGCGCGCCTGCGATCGCGAGAATCGGGAGCGATAACCGCTCCTCGGCTCGTGGAAGGTCACCATGTCGCACGCCAGCTTGTCTCGCGCCCCGCACGCCGGCCAGGGAGACGGCCTGCTGGGCGGGCTGGGCCGGGCCTGCTACCGGCACCGCTGGGTCACGCTGCTCACCTGGGTCGCCGGCGTCGCCTGCCTCATCACGCTGTGGCTGCAGTTCGGCGCCGCCGCGCTGAACACCTTCAATGGCAGCGACCCGGGCCAGGCCGTGCTCAGCCAGCATTTCCCCCGCGCGTCAGGGGACACGCTCACCCTCGCGATCAGGTCAACGGCCCCGGTTACCTCGCCGGCCGTCAGGGCGCAGGTCGCCAGCGCCCTCGTCCCGTTCGAACGGGCGGCGCACGTCACCTCGGTCAGTGACCCGTACGCCACCCCGGGGCAGGTATCGCGCGACGGGCACATCGCGTTCTCGACCGTGCAGTTCGGCATCGCGGGCTCCAGCATCGCCAACGGCGAGGCCGCCTCGCTGATGAATGACGCCAGGGCCGCCTCGGGTCACGGCCTGACGTTCAGCCTCGGCGGCGACGTGGTCGACCAGGAGGAGACGCCGTACGGGGGCCCGACGGAAGGCGTCGGCGTTATCGCCGCCGCGGTCATCCTGCTCATCGCCTTCGGGTCGCTGCTGGCCATGGGACTGCCGATAGCGACGGCGCTGCTCGGCATCGGCGCGGGCCTGTCGCTGATCGGGCTGCTCGGCCACGTCTTCCCCGCGCCGTCGTTCTCCCCGATCATCGCCGGGCTGATCGGCCTCGGGGTCGGCATTGACTACGCGCTGTTCATCGTCACCCGGTTCCGGGAAGGCCTGCGGGCGGGCAGCGCACCCGAGACCGCCGCGGTGACGGCGATGCGCACCGCCGGCCGGTCGGTGCTTGTAGCGGGCACTACGGTGGTGATCGGGATGCTCGGGCTCCTCATCCTGCGCCAGGCACTGCTGAACGGGGTCGCCGTCGCCGCCGCGGCGACGGTCGCCATGGTGCTGCTCGCCTCGCTCACCCTGCTGCCCGCCCTGCTCGGCTTCAGCGGCACCCGGCTGGCCAGGCCGTCCCGGGTCAGGCGGCCGGCCTGGCTACGTAAAACCACCACTCGTTCGGGCAAATCCGGGTTGCCCGCCGCTGAGCGGTGGGCCGGGGTGATCCAGCGCCGGCCGGTGGCCGCCGCCGCCTTGTCCGGCGCGTTCATCCTGGTGCTCGCCGCGCCGGCGCTCGGTATGAAGCTGAGCTTCCCCGACGAGTCGGCGCAGGCGCGCGGCACCATGGGGTACGCGAGCTACGCGACGATGGCGCAGGGGTTCGGGCCCGGGTTCGACGCCCCGGTCATCATCGCCGCCACGCTGCCGGGACCGCACGCCAGTACCGCGCGGCTGGCCGCCGCGGTCACCGCGACCCCGGGGGTCGCGGCGGTGACTCCCGTGGTCGTGAGCAGGGACGGGCAGGCGGCCATGCTGATCGCCTACCCCGCCACCGGCGAGCAGGACCCGGCTACGGACACGCTGGTTAACCGGATTCAGGGCACCGTGCTGCCGGAGGCGACCGCGGGCACCGGCATCAGCGCCTACGTCACCGGGCCGAACGCCGGCAACGTGAGCTTCGCCAACCTCATCGGGCAGCGGCTGCCGTGGCTGATCGGCGTGGTGGTCGCGCTGTCCATGCTGCTGCTGCTGGTGGTGTTCCGCTCGGTGGTGATCGCGGTCAAGGCCGCGGTGATGAACCTGCTGTCCATCACCGCCGCCTACGGGGCGCTCGTCATGGTCTCGCAGAACGGGTGGCTCGGCTCCTTGTTCGGGTTCCCCGAGAAGGTCCCGGTGACCACCTGGGTGCCGATGTTCCTGTTCGTCATCTTGTTCGGCCTGTCCATGGACTACGAGGTGTTCCTGCTCTCCCGCGTCCGTGAGGAGTACGACTCCTGCGGCGACAACGCCGCGGCCGTGGCCCGCGGGCTGTCCCGCACCGCCCGGGTGATCACGGCGGCGGCGGCCATCATGGTGGCGGTGTTCCTGTCCATCGTGATCGCGCCGAACGTCTCGACCAAGCAGATCGGGCTCGGGCTGGCGGTCGCGATCCTGGTCGACGCGACGGTGGTGCGCCTGGTGCTGGTGCCCGCCGTGATGGAACTGCTCGGACGGGCCAACTGGTGGCTGCCAGGGTGGCTAGACCGGCTGCTGCCGCAGGCCCGCCTCAGCGAGGGCGAGCCCGCTGTCGCTGACGCCGCGCGGTAACGACCGGGGCCTTGCCCGCGGTCACCGCGACGTGAGCGCGGGCAAGGCTACCTCGGTTTTGGTTTGACCTCCATGGTCAGCGAACATGACTAGGACGGTTCCTGGCTGAGGAGACGGCGCGGTGACTCGAGTACGGCCAGCCGCCTGGCTCATGGCCTCGGTCATACTGTTCCTGCTGGCCGTGGCCGGTTATGCCCTGCTCGTCCGCGCGTACCCGCAGTACTACTGGGAGCAGATCGACACGGCCGTCTACCGCGATGGCGGCATCGCCGCGCGGAACCAGCCGGCGACGCTTTACGCGCTGGGGCTCGGTCCGGCGAAGCTGCCGTTCATCTACGCGCCGTTCGCCGCGCTCCTGTTCGCCGCGGGGAGCGGCGCCTCGTTTGTTACCTGGCAGGTCGGGCTGACGGTGCTCACGATCGGGCTGCTGCCGGTGGTGGCGTACCTTTCCGTGGGACTCGCCGGACGTCCCGCCGGCCTGGCCCGGGCGACGGCGGCGTTCGCGATCGCCGCGGTGGGCCTGTGGCTCGAGCCGGTCGCGATGACGTTGTTCTTCGGACAGGTCAACCTCCTCCTGCTGGCCCTGGTGGTGGGCGATCTCGCGCTGCCGGACCGCGCCAGGGGCAAGGGCATCGGGATCGGGCTGGCGGCGGGGATCAAGCTCACGCCGTTGATCTTCATTCCCTACCTGCTGCTCACGCGGCGGGTAAGGGCGGCGGCGGTCAGCACGCTGACGTTCGCGGTCACGGTAGGACTTGGCTTCGCGCTGCTGCCGCACGCCTCCGCGGTCTTCTGGGGCGGGCAGTTCTTCGGGCCGAGCAAGCACTTCCACCTGGACAACCAGTCCCTCAACGGCGTCATCCTGCGCCTCACGCACGCCGGGCCCGGCGCGCACGCGTACTGGCTGGCCGCGGCGGTCGCCGTCGGGGCCTCCGGGCTCGCCACCGCCGTACTGGCGAGCCGGCGCGGCCACGAGCTACTCGGCCTGATCGCGTGCGCCGCGACCGGCCTGCTGGTCTCCCCGGTCAGCTGGTCGCACCACTACGTCTACGTGGTGCCGGCACTTGCCCTCGCCGCGTACGGGCCACGGCGCGCCGGCTACCGGGTCCTCGGTGCCGGGCTGCTGGTGGGCTTGTTCGGCTGGTGGCCCGTGCCCGTTGGCAGCCAGGGCGGCTACGACCCCAAGGTCCAGTTCCTGCCGCGCGGGCTGCTGCTTCTCGCGCCGAACCGGGGCAACTACGGGGCAGTGGAGTTCACCTGGCGCGGGCTGGAACTGATCGTCGGCAACTACTACGTGCTCACCCTGCTCGTGTTTATCGCCGCTACCGCGTGCGCTTTGGTGCTTACCGGTGGCGCGAGGCCTGAGCTCCACAGGGCCCGGTGGGACCTGGTTATAGGGGGTTAGCCTCCGGCGCCGTGAGTTCGGGCTGCTGCGGATGGCCGGCGCGGCCCCGCCAGGTCCGCAGGCTGGTCCTCAGCGAGGCCCTCGCCGTCGGCGTCATCGCATCGCTGGCGGGTGACCTGCTCGGTACCGTCATCGCGGGACCAGGGCGCGCCACTCGCGTTCCGCGTCAAGTCGGTACAGGTCGCGGTAGGCCCGTCTTCCAGCCAGTGTTCGGTTGCCTTGCCTTGCCTCATGCTGATAGCGTTGATATCAGACGCAATCAAGATAGCGTGCGATATCAACGCGAGGATAGTTATGCCTGATAACGAGACTGCGGGCGAAGGCGAGCCCGGGAAGTTTCACGCGTCGTTTCCGGGGCCCGGGTCCCAGCCGGGGAAGAACGTCACGTTCTGGGCGGCCGAGGAAGGCAGCGCCGGGGGCCGGGAGTTCGAGGACATCATGCTGCGCCGGGTCCCGGCCGCGGTCGCGCACCGGTTCCGCGGCGCGGCCGGGGCCCGCGGGTTCACCCACGCCCAGTACCTGACTGCGCTGGTTGCCCTGCATGAGGCGATGCGCGGGCGTGCCGATGAGGGGGACGCCGAGGTGGCGGCGGCGCTGGAGCAGCTGGGCCTGGGCACGGTCTCGATCTGATCATTGATCTTTCTGTCGTCCGGGAGCCTGCTCCCGGACGCTTAGCGGGAGGTTGTCGTGTTCTTCTTCACCTACCTGCGCCGTGAGCTGCGGCGCCGGCTGCGGCAGGCCGTGGTGACCGCCCTCGGGCTCGCCCTGGGGATCGGCCTGGTGGTCACCGTGACCGCGGTGTCGTCGGGGGTGAGCGCCGCCCAGGGCAAGGTGCTGGGGGCGCTGTTCGGGGTGGGCACCGATATCACGGTCACCACGGCGACCGCGCCGTCCTCCGGCGGCATGGCGCAGATCACGCCCGAGCCCTACGTGCAGCACACCGATACCCTGTCCAGCCCGACCCAGGGTTCCATCGGCGCCTCCGCGGTGACCGCCATCGCCCGGCTGCATGACGTCGGCACCGCCGCCGGCGGCCTCGTGCTGACGGAGATCAAGACCACGATCCCGGCCGACAACGCCCCGCCGCCGGCCAGCTTCCAGCCCCCGGTCCAGGTCGGCGTCACCGGCGTGGACCTCACCCGCGGGAGGCTCGGCCCGCTGGCCGCGGCCCGGCTGGTCTCCGGCCGGAACTTCGCGGCCGGCCAGGCCGGCGCGGACGTGACCGTGGCGGATTCCGCTTACGCGGCGGCGCACCGGCTGAGGATCGGCTCGGCGGCCGCGATCGCCGGGACCAGGTTCACGGTGATCGGGATCGTGCGCCAGGCGCCCGGCAGCAACGCGCCGCAACTGTACATCCCGCTGGCCCGCGCCCAGGCCCTGTCCGGGCTCGGCGGCAAGGTGAACACTGTCTACGTGCAGGCCGCCAGCGCGTCCGGCGTCGGCCTGGTAGCCGGGGAGATCAGCAGGCTGCTGCCGTCAGCGACCGTGACCAGCTCGGCCAGCCTCGCCAGCAGCGTAGCCGGGTCGCTGAAGACCACCGCGCAGCTGGCCCGCAGCCTGGGCACCTGGCTGGCCGTGCTGGCGCTGCTGGCCGCGGCCGCGGTCGCCAGCCTGCTGACCGTGGCCGCGGTGGCCCGCCGGGTCCGCGAGTTCGGCACCCTCAAGGCCCTGGGCTGGCGCAGCGGCCGGATCACGGCCCAGGTCATGGGCGAGACCCTTGCCATGGGCATCGCCGGCGCCGCGGCCGGCATCGCCCTGGGCCTGGGCGGCGCGGCAGCCGCGTCCGCGGCCGCGCCGAACCTGACCGCTACCGTGCAGACCAGCAACGTCGGCCAGGGCGGCTTCGGCGGCGGCCTGAGCGCGGACGGCGGCATCTTCCAGGGCACCGTCGGCGGCCCGGTGCAGACCTTCGCCAACCCGAACGCCACCCACACCGTCGCCGTCCCGTTCACCGCCCCGGTCACCGCCGCCGCCATCGTCCTGGCCGCGAGCCTGGCCATCGCCGCCGCCCTGGCCGCCGGGTCACTCGGCGGCTGGCGGATCACCCGGCTCCGCCCGGCCCAGGCCCTGTCCAAGGTCGCATGAGGGAGCCAGATCCATGTACGACCTGAGCAACGTCACCAGGCACTACCAGAAAGGCGGCCGCGCCGTCACCGCCCTGCACGAGCTCAACCTGGCCATCGGCGACGGCGAATGGCTGGCCATCCAGGGCCGCACCGGGCACGGCAAGACCACGCTGCTGCACATCCTCGGCGGCCTGGACCGGCCTACCGCTGGAACCGTCACCTTCGCCGGGCGCGACCTCGGCCGGCTCCGCGAAGCGCAGGCCACCCGGCTGCGCGCGGAGTCAATCGGGTTCATCTTCCAGACCTTCAACCTGGTCCCCACCCTGTCCGCAGCCGAGAACATCGAATCCGCGCTCATCCCGCTCGGCACCGGGCCCGCCGAACGGCGCCGCCGGGTGACCGCCGCCCTGGAATCAGTCGGACTAGGCGACCGCGCCCGCCACCTGCCGTCTGAGCTGTCCGGCGGCCAGCAGCAAAGAGTCGCGATCGCCCGCGCCCTGGTCAAGCAGCCCAAGGTGCTGCTGGCGGACGAGCCCACCGGCAACCTGGACGAGGACACCCGCGACGAGATCACCGCGCTGCTCGAGCAGCTGTGGCGCGACCACGGCCTCACCCTGGTCCTCGTCACCCACGACAGCGCCGTGGCCCGCCGCGCCCAGCGCGTCGCCATCATGCACAAGGGACGCCTGTCCATCCGGCAAGATACCCGGCGAGCCGCCAAATGACCCGCCCCGGCGTGTCCCGGCGGCGCCTCATCGGTGCCTGCGCCGCAGGACTCGGCATCGCGGGCGCCGCGGGGAGCACCTGGCCTGCCCGCGCGGCGGAAGGCGGGCCGCCCGATCCGCTGGATCTCGCCGGCACCGTCTTCGAAGCCTTCCGGCGGCACCGGCTCGTCGCCATCGGCGAATACCACGGGCTGCAAGAACACCACGACGCCCTGGTCACGCTGCTGACCGATCCCCGGTTCCCGGAACTGGCCGACGACGTGGTCATCGAGTTCGGCAACTCGCTGCACCAGGACGTGGCGGATCGCTTCGTGCTGGCTCTCCAGCCGGTGCAGAACGCCGAGTTGCGCCGGGTCTGGCGGGACAACACCAACTCACCCCTCGCCACCTGGGACGAGCCGGCCTACGAAAACTTCTTCCGGGTACTGCGCGCCGCCAACTGGCGGCTGCCCGCCGGGCGCCGCATCCGGCTGCTGCTCGCAGACCCGCCCATCGACTGGGCCAACGCCACAACGCCGGGCCAGGTGACCTCGCTGCGCAACCAGCGCGACGCGTTCGCCGCGTCCCTGGTAGAACGCGAGGTGCTCAGCAAGGGCCGCAGGGCACTGATCTGCTACGGCGCCAGCCACGTGCTGCACCAGGCTGCGGGGCAGCCGCCACCCGGCGGCGTGGTATCCCTCATTGAACAGCAGACAGGCCAGCGGGCGTTCTCCCTCATCGCCTTGACACCGCTGGCAGGAGATCCCGGCGGCACGTTCGGGCGCCTCGCGCACTACCCCCCGGGAATCGTCATCCCGGCCGCCGGCACCTGGCTCGGGCCGGTCAACTCCGGAGACGTCCTTTCCCCGGTCATCGCTCCCGGCCCCTCCGGGCAGCCGGCCAACATCAACTGCGGCGTCCCCCTCGGCTCCGTCATCGACGGCGGGCTCTACCTCGGCCAGGCCAGCGACCTGACGATGTCGCGCCCCGATCCCGCCATCTACCTGGACCAGGCGTACTGGGCTGAGCTACAGCGGCGCAACATCCTGCAAGGCGGCGTTTCCGACCTGAACGCGCTGCGACAGGAGCAGTCCGCGCGCTTCACACCGCAGGCCGTCCCGCCCTCACTGCTGTGCTCGTAGCGATCACGACCACCAGGAAACCCGGTCCTGCCCGGATCGGCAGCGCCGACATGTACCCCGGCCCCCGAGGAACGTGCCGAACGAATGATCTGCGTGCTACCGCCCGCCACACCGGAAGGGCCTGCTGTTCTTGCTGTTCATCGCCATTGCCGGGTTCCTCGGCGCCCTTGTGTTCGGCGCCCTGCGGATGCGGCGGCGCCCTGTACGCTCTCCAGCGCGCTAACCCCGGACCGCGTTCCAGGCACCGCGGCGCGTTGCCTCATCCAGTGAGCCGGGCGGCGAGGAGGCAGACGTCATCGGCGAGCGACGCGCCGCCGGGCAGCCGGGTGATCCCCGCGCTGCTGCCCACGGAGGCGTGGCTGACCGTCACGCCGGGGTGGGCCTGCTGGTAGGCGGGGAAGGCCAGGTCGAAGAACCGGGCGTCGAAGGTTGACCCGGCCCCGGTGAGGCGGACCGCCGTGGCGGCGGCGCTCGCCGTGGCGGCCGGCTTCGGCGGGGCGGGCGAGCTGGTGCAGGCGGCCAGCCCCGCCGTCCTCTGCGGGTTGACGTGCTAGCGGGTTTGGCGGGCGCTCTGGTGGCGGACCCAGGCCTGGGCGCCCATCTGGACGGCTTCCCAGGGGGAGCCCAGCGGCGGGGTGTAGGACAGGTCGAGGTCGCTGACCTCGTCGACGCTCATCCCGTGGTAGATCGCGGTCGCCGCGATGTCGATCCGCTTGGCGACCTCGGCGTTCTTGTGGCCGAACAACTGCACGCCGAGCAGCCGCCCGGTGGCGCGGTCGCCGGTGAACCGCATGGCGATCTTGTGGCTGCCGGGGTAGTACGCCTTGTGGTCGTCGGCCTCGAACGCGACGGTGACCGGGTCGAACCCGGCCGCGGCGGCCTCGTGGTCGCGCAGCCCGGTACGGGCGGCGGCCTGGTCGAAGACCTTCACGACCTGGGTACCGAGGCTGCCGGCGAACTGCCGGTGCCCGCCGGCGGCGTTCTCCCCGGCGACCCGGCCCTGCTTGTGCGCCGTGGTGCCGAGCGGCAGGTAGGTCTCTCCCAGCAGCCGGTGGTGGGTGATCACGCAGTCGCCGGCCGCGTACACGCCCGGGAGGCCGGTGCGCATCGCCTTGTCGACGTGGATGGCGCCCCGCGCGCCCAGGTCGGCCCCGGCGCTGGCCGCCAGGCCGGTCTCCGGGCGCACCCCGGTCACGACGAGGACCAGGCCGGCGTGCACGGTGACCGGCTCGCCGCCCGCGGTGACGGCATCGACCCGCAGCCGTTCCGGTGCGCCCGCGTCGGCGCGGGCGATGGCCTTGACGTCGGTCCCGGTGTGTACCGTGACGCCGTGGCTCTCCAGCTGGGCGCGGACCAGCGCGCCGAGTTCCCCGTCGACCGTGGGCAGTACCTCGGGCAGCCGCTCCAGCTGGGTCACGGCCAGGCCCCGGGCCGACAGGCCCTCGGCCATCTCCAGCCCGACATAGCCCGCCCCGACGATCACCGCGCTGCCGGTGCCGGCCTCCGCTAGGGTCCGCATGACGGCGAAGGTGTCGTCCATCGAGTGCAGCAGGTGCACCCCGTCGGCGGGGCCGAGGCCGTCCAGCCCGGCGATGGGCGGGCGGACGGGGACGGCACCGGTGCCGATGACCAGCTGGTCATACGGCACCGGGTCCTGGTCGGTGCCGTCCGGCCCGGTCAGGTGCAGCAGGCGGCCGGCCACGTCGATCTTGCGGGCGACAGTGTCCAGCCGCAGCGCCATCCCGGCCGCTTCCAGGTCGCCGTGGGTGCGGTGGGCGAGGTTGCGCCAGTGGGTGACCTCGCCGGAGACGTAGTACGGGATGCCGCAGATGGAGAAGTTCGGGTAGGCGTCGGCGACCACCACGGTGACCTCCGCGTCCGGATCGACTTCACGTGCCCGCAGCGCGGCGCTGATGCCCGCGTCGCTTCCCCCGATGGCGACTATGTGCATGACCTGTCCCTTTCCTGCGTGGCTGGCTTGCGGTGCTACCGGGCGTCCGGCACGCGGGCCGGACGGTCCCCGTCCAGGGCGGCAGTGTCCGTGACCGCCTCGCGGGGCATGACGGCCTCCGCCGCCTGGGCGGGCGTCAGCGCCGGGTACAGCAGCCGGATAATCAGTACCCCGGCGATCGCGCCGCCGATCTGGGCGGCGATGAAGACCGGGGCCGACGACGGGGCGATCCCGGCGAACGTGTTGGAGAACATCCGGCCGATGGTGATGGCCGGGTTGGCGAAGCTGGTGGAGGAGGTGAACCAGTACGCCGCCCCGATGTAGGCGCCGACGGCCGCCGGGGCGGTCGCGGCCCGCCCGGTCCGGGCGAGCGCGAAGATCACCAGCAGCAGCCCGGCCGTGGCGATCACCTCGGAGAAGGCGTGCGCCCCGCTGGCCCGGTGCTTGGCCGAGATCGAGACCGCCTGCAGGCTGAACATCAGGTTCGCGGCGACCGCGCCGGTCACGCACCCGGCGACCTGGGCGGGCAGGTAAGCAAGCGCGTCGCGCCAGGAGATCCCGCCGAGTGCCGCGTCGGCGAAGGAGACCACCGGGTTGAAGTGCGCCCCGGACACCGGCCCGAACATCAAGATGACCGCGAACAGCCCGGCGGCGGTCACCGCCGAGTTCTCCAGCAGCTCCAAGCCGGTATCCGACGGGGACAGCCGCTGCGCGGCGATCCCGGAGCCGATCACGATCGCGGCCAGCAGCGCGCTGCCGAGGAACTCCGCCGCCAGCCGGCGCAGCAGGTCAGGTGTCATCTTCACGGCCTCATCTTGACTGCCCGGAGGTACCTCAGTCAAGATTGACTCAATGAACACTGAGGAAGACAGGGACCTGGCACGCCGCGCGGCGGTGCACGCGGCGCTCGCCGACCCGGCGCGGCTGCTGATCACCGACACCCTCGCCGACGGCGACGCGTCCCCCTCGGAGCTGGCCGGGATGCTGGCGATGCCGTCGAACCTGCTCGCCCACCACCTGCGCGTCCTGGAGGAGACGGGGCTGGTCACCCGGCACCGCTCCGAGGGGGACCGCCGCCGCAGTTACCTGCGGCTCGTCCCCGGCGCCCTCGACACGCTCACCGTGTCGCCGCAGCGGGCCGCGCGGCGGGTGCTGTTCGTCTGCACCGCCAACTCCGCCCGTTCCCACCTCGCCGCGGCGCTGTGGCGGCAGGCTAGCCGCCTCCCCGTCGCCTCCGCCGGCACCCGTCCCGCCGGCGCCATCGACCCCGGCGCCCTCGACGCCGCGCAGCGGCACCAGCTCCCGCTGCCCCGGCGCCGGCCCCGGCACATCAGCGGCGTGCAGGAGGACGGCGACCTGGTCATCACCGTCTGCGACATGGCCCACGAAGAACTCGGCCAGCTCGCGGCACTGCACTGGTCGGTCCCCGACCCCGTCCCGGCCGGCGACCCGGCCGGCTTCGACGCCGCCCTTGACGAGCTGGGCCGCCGCGTCCGGCAGCTCGCCCCCCGCCTAGCAGGCCCCGCCGCCGGAAAGGCGAGCTGACAGGCCCGCCTCCCCGCCGGCCGCCGCCCTGCGCGGTGCACGGAGACCTGCCGTAAGCACGCCGGCCAGCGGCGGGTCAGCGCGCGGTTCCCCCAAGCGCAACCGGAGGCGCGAGCACCGCCGACATCCGCGCCATCACCTGCGGGTTGACCCGGTAGTACACCCAGGTGCCGCGCCGCTGCGAGCTGATCAGCCCGGCCTCCCGCAAGATCTTCAGGTGGTAGCTGACCGACGGGGCGGTCATGTCGAACGCCTCCAGCAGGTCGCACACGCACGACTCCCCGCCGTCGTGGCAGGCGATCAGCGACAGCAGCCGCAGCCGCACCGGATCGGCGAGCGCCTTGAACAGCGACGCCAGCTCGTCGGCCCCGGCCGGGGGCAGCGGCTCGCGCGCCAGCGGCTCGCAGCACGGAACCGCGGTGACGTCGACGACCGGCAGCAGCTTCTGGTTAACCATTTCTCTAATTTGACACATCTTTAAGCAGAGGGCAAACTGAGGCCGGACGCTGGTTAGAGATCTCTTTAATCAGCGTGCCCTGTGCCCATCCCAACGAGGGAGGAACCCGTGTCCCGAGTCCAGCTCGCCCTCCGCGTCGCCGACCTGGAAGGCTCCGTCGCCTTCTACGCCAAGCTGTTCGGCGCCGAGCCCGCCAAGCGGCGCCCCGGCTACGCCAACTTCGCCATCACCGAGCCGCCGCTCAAGCTCGTCCTCATCGAGGGCCAGCCCGGCGAGCCCACCCGCATGGACCACCTCGGCGTCGAGGTCCAGACCACCGAGGAAGTCACCGCCGCCACAGCCCGGCTCGCTGCGGAGGGCCTGGCGACCGCGACAGAGGAGGACACCGCCTGCTGCTACGCCGTCCAGGACAAGGTCTGGGTCACCGGCCCCGGCCAGGAACCCTGGGAGGTCTACGTGGTCAAGGGCGACGCCGACGTCCTAGACAAGCCCGCCGACTCCGCCTGCTGCGCCCCCGCCGCCAGCACGACGGACGCCGCGCCGGCATCCGCCTCGGCCTGCTGCTAGGCCGGCCCAATCCCAGATCGCCACGCTGGCGGCAGCCCTCGGTCAGGGCCGCCGCCAGCGTCCGCTACCCGGGAATGGGCCTGATCTTCCCGCAGATCGAGCAAGGGGCGGGAGGCAGGAGCCCCGCGCAGTTCGCGCAGAGGTCGGGGCGCCTGTCAACGGCCCGGCGGGCGATGACAGTGATGAGCCCGCACCTGCCGCATTCGCGGCGCGGCCTGTTGGCCTTGTCGTAGCAAGGCCGGCAGAGGGGGCCTTGCGAGCCTTCCCTCGCCGGTCCGAGCACGCCGCACACACCGCAGACTCGGTGAGCATCCCGGTGAGATGGTGCTCGGCGATCCACCCGGCAGCCGTCTCGCGAGAGCTGAAGTCGTTGCGCGGGTGCGGGGCGTATCGGCTGTTAGAGCCGTGGGGTCACCTGGCGTACCGGTGTCGCAGCGCCGGGCATGCCGCCGGCTGCCGACGCGTACTCGGCGACGCCAACGCAGGTGAGCAGCAGGCCGTCCAGCGGCTGGCCCAGCAGCGCCGGTATCAGGCGGTCGGCGAAGGTCATGCCGGAGGCACTCGCGCCGAGAGCGTAGGCGAGCAGGTGCAGCCGGCCCTCCACCAGGCCGGCCGCGAGCTGCGCTTCACGGTACTCCCGGTCATCAAGGGCACTGGTGTCAGTCGCGGCAAGCACGACGAACGCCGCGTCACGACCGAGCCCCTGGTCGAGGCAGACGTGGTAGAGCTCGTCGCGCAGCTGGCCGGCGCGCGCCGGCGCCGACAGCCCGGCCGCCCGGTAAAGGCCCGGCGTGAGCCCGTCCACGTTGTGGACCACGACCCAGTGGGGGACCGTTACGCCTCTCAGCGATACCGCCAGCGAGGTGCGCAGCAGGGTCTGCGGCAGTCCGCCGGAGGGGTCCATGAGACGCTGCGACCCTCGGGAAAGGACGACAGCCTCGACTGGCGGGCCGTCATGAACCGGCACCTCGGCCGGAGCGCCGCGATCCCAGGCCAGCCCGAGCGTGTCTTGCTCGCCCGCTCGCTGCGCGGCCGTGATGAGCGGGAACTCCACTGGCGCCGCGTCCA
>Ga0134126_10008073_pt1 | contig 13226 bp, 3 predicted proteins | sample KB31752_FD_96881 | JGI IMG/M metagenome (GOLD analysis project Ga0134126, IMG submission 96881) | Terrestrial soil microbial communities with excess Nitrogen fertilizer from Kellogg Biological Station, Michigan, USA - KB3-175-2 | ecosystem: Environmental > Terrestrial > Soil > Unclassified ...
ATGTTCCTCGCGGTGATGTTCCTCTATAGCGGCGTTCTCACCTGTGTGACGCTCGCGAGCATCCCGCTCTTCGTCGCCCTATCGCTCGTCATGCGCCCGATGCTGCGGGAGAGACTCGGGGAGAAGTTCGATCGGGGGGCGGAGAACCAGTCGTATCTCGTCGAGGCGGTGACCGGGGTTCAGACCGTCAAGGCGATGGCGCTGGAGCCCGTCTTCTACCGCCGGTGGGAGGTGCAGCTCGCCCGGTATGTGACCGCCTCGTTCCGCACCTCGCATCTCTCCGGCATCGGCAGCGCGCTTGGCCAGAGCTTCCAGAAGCTCTCGACGCTCTCGATCCTCTGGGCGGGAGCCTACCTCGTGATGCGCGGTCAGCTCACCGTGGGCCAGCTCATCGCCTTTCAAATGCTCTCGGCACGGGTGATCTCCCCGATCCTGCGCACCGTGCAGCTCTGGCAGGACTTCCAGCAGGTGGGCATCTCGATCGACCGGCTGGGAGATCTGATCAATACGCCGGCGGAGCCGGCCTTGAACCCCGGAAAGATGAGCCTGCCTGCGATCCGCGGTGCCGTGCGTCTCGAGGGCGTTCGCTTCCGCTACCAGCTCGATGGGCCGGAGATCCTACGCAATCTCTCGTGTGAAATCCTGCCTGGAACGACCGTAGGGGTAGTGGGGCGCAGCGGCTCGGGCAAAAGCACCCTCGCCAAGCTCCTGCAGCGGCTCTATGTTCCGGAATCCGGGCGGGTGCTCATCGATGGCATCGATCTTGCCCAAGCGGATCCTTTCTGGCTGCGCCGCCAGATAGGCGTGGTGCTGCAGGAGAGTTTCCTCTTCAACGGTACGGTGCGGGAGAACATCGCGATCCAATTTCCGGGAGCCTCCATGGCGGAGATCGTGGAGGCAGCGAAGCTCGCGGGCGCGCACGATTTCATTTTGGAGCTGCCGGAAGGCTATGACACGCCGGTCGGGGAGCGCGGGGCCGCACTCTCCGGGGGGCAGCGCCAGCGCATTGCGATCGCCAGGGCGCTGATGGCGAATCCGCGGATTCTGATCTTCGATGAGGCGACGAGCGCCCTCGACTACGAGTCGGAGCGGATCATCCAGGAGAACCTCGGGAAGATCTGCCGCGGCCGCACGGTCTTCATCATCGCGCATCGCCTCTCGACCCTGCGCCACGCGGACCGGATCCTGGTACTCGATCGGGGGCAGCTCGTCGAGCAGGGAAGTCACGCCGAGCTCATGGCGCGGCCGGGCGTCTATAACCATCTCTTCTCCCAGCAGTCCGCCGGAGTCGCCCATGCCGTCGCCTAAGCGGCTGCCGCCGCCAACCGAGGTGCTGGATCCTCATCCGGACGCTCCCAAGTTGGCGATCGTGAAGGCCGAGGCGCGAGGCCGTGAGCTCACGCCGCTCGAGCGCGAGTTCCTGCCGCCTCTGCTCGAAATCCAGGAGACACCCCCCTCGCCGGTCAATCGCTGGGTGGCGGGGACGCTGATTGTCCTGGTCATTGCGCTCATCGTGTGGGCCACGGTCGGCAAGGTGTCTATCGTCGCGACCGCGCCAGGGAAGTTCATCCCGGACGGGCGTCTGAAGCAGATCCAGCCGCTCGAATCCTCGATCGTGCGATCGATCGACGTCACCGAGGGGCAGCGCGTGCGCAAAGGACAGTTGCTGATCGAGCTGGATCCGACCTTGAGCGCCGCAGCCCTGAATGCGAACGCCCAGAAGTACGGGTTCAACCGGCTCGAGCAGGCGCGTCTGGTCGCGGAGCTGACGGACCGAAAGCCCGATTACACGGGTCTCGATGAGCCCCGCGCCGAGGTTCTCCTCGAGGAGCGCATCCGGCGAGCTCAGGAGCAGGACTATGCGGCAAAGCTCGCCGAGGCGCAGGCGGCGGTCGAGGAAAAATCCGCGGCGCTGGCTGCAGCGCAGGCAAGCCTCACGAAGTATCGGCAGATGACGGCGCTCGCCGAGGAGCAGGTCGCGAGCGCACGGCCACTCGTGCCGATCGGGGCGATCTCCCGGATCGATTACCTGAAGCTCGAGGAGGCTCTCATCCAGAACCGCAACGACGGGGTAGCCGAGCAGAGAACAGTCCAGCAGGATCAAGCGGCACTGACGGAAGCCCAAAAGGCACTCGATCAAGTCAGGCGCGACCACCGCAAGGATCTCTATCACGACCTCGCGCGGAGGGTTGCCGATGAGCCCACGCTGAGGGGCGACTACGACAAGTCGAGAAGACTCTACGCGCTCGAGTGGCTGCGCTCACCGGTGGATGGGATCGTGCAGAGCGTCAATGTGACGACCGTAGGGCAGGTGGTGACGCCGGCTCAGTCGCTCGTGACCATTGTGCCAGATGGTACGCCGTTGATTGTCGAAGCCACGGTCTCGAACAACGACATCGGCTACATCAGGGTGGGCCAGCCCGTGCAGGTGAAGGTCGATACTTTCCCCTTCCAGCAATATGGCACGTTGACTGGAACCCTGGTGTGGGTGAGTCCTGATGCGGAGGACCGGTCCGCCATTTCCCAGGACATCGACACTCGAACGGGTGCGATCGCCGCTTCCTCACCCGAGGCTCCCGGGCACGATAAGAACGCGGGATTCGTCTACAGGGTGCACATCCGTGTCACACACGCCCAGTTCCTCGTCAACGGGCAGTACCGCTCGGTCGAGCCCGGAATGACGGTGCAGGCGGATGTCCTGACCGGCCGGCGGCGGGTGATCGAGTTCTTCCTCTCCCCCGTCGTCAAGTATTTGAACGAAGGGGTGAGTGTGCGATGAAGCCCGTCAGCGCGCCAACTCCGGCTGCGCGACGCGCACCGGCTGGGCTATGCGCGCGCGCCCTTCCAAAGATACGGGCCGTTCGGCTCCGCCGCCTCCCGCACGAGCTTGAGTTGAGCTGGGAGCGCGAGAGTGTGCAGGTCGTATCCTTCGATTACGGTTCGCCTGGCTCGCTCGCGAATCGTCCGGTATGCATCGGGGTTTGCGAGAGCATCCATCACCGCATCGGCAATACCTGCAATGTCATGGAAGTCCACCAAAAGGCCGTTCTCACGGTTTCTCAGGACTTCCTCGACGGGAGCGGTTTTGGACCCGATCACGAGACAGCCCGCCGAGAGCGCCTCGAGCATCGACCAGGAGAGGACGAAGGGGTAGGTCAGATACACGTGTGCTCGAGAGATCTGAAGGACGGTCAAGAAGGTGGAGTAGGGCACCCGCCCGAGAAAGTGCACGCGACTCACATCCAGAGAATCCCCGAGCTCCTTCAACATCTCTTCACGGTACGTCTTTCCCGCGGGCAGTCGGATTCCGTAGCTGACTTCATCCCCTCCGACGATGACCACATGGGCGCTTGGGCGGCGGGAGAGTATCGCCGGGAGGCTTCGCATGAGGCTCTGGAATCCGCGGTAAGGCTCGAGGTTGCGGGCGACATAGGTGACGATCTCATCCTGAGTCGTCAGCTCCCGGTCGCCGTTGGGAAGGGCCAGTTTGGCCAACGGATTGGGTTTGACGACACGGGTATCGATTCCCTCGTGGATGACCCGCAGCATGGAACGGTAGCGCTCGGGGTAGAGCGATTGCTGCCAGCGAGTAGGGCATTGGCCGAGATCCGCCGCCTCGAGACCCAGGAGATTGCCCAGATTCTTAGTGCGAAGGCGAGGAGCGGTATCGAGCTGCTCGGAGACGCCGGGCTCGAACTGGATATCCGCTCCCTCAGTCCGATAGAAGAACTCGAAGTACCCGATGAGGGGGACTTTCGGGTAAATGTCTTTCAGGTACCAGATCTCGCCCCATCCATTGTGGCCCAGCATGACATCGGGCACGAAGCCAGACGTCTTGAGTGCATGAGCGGCGCGCGCGACTTCCTGGCCATTCAGTACTCCCGCCTCGGTGTCCCTCAGGTAATGGTGCGTCTGTCGGCCCGGCTTGCGTTTCGGGGCGTAGAGGACCTTCTTGACTCCAGGCAGAGCAGCGTCCTTCCGCTGAGTCAGGAACGCCACTTCGTTGCCTGGTTGATTTCCAAGATAACGAGCGAGATGAAGATACTGACCGGGAAAATTTTGGTGAGCGAACAGGATTTTCATTTATGCATGAAACGAGTCGAGTAGGCTGGAGGAGTTCTCGCGTGCGTGTTGACGTAATAACTGGGATAGCAGGGCCACGGAGATCAAGCGTGCTTGCCACTAACAATGTACTACCAATACGTCCTGGTTTCCTGCTTGCTATTGCGTGTTCCCTAATCACGCTTGGGTGTAACGCTTGCAACGCCAGTACAACAACATCCCGTCCCGTCAATCTCCCTCCGCTTCCTCCAGGAACGAAGGTAGACACGTCGTCACCCTATTTCAAATACTGGCCTAGAGGACGCCCCGCCTTATTCGAAGTTAGGAGCAATCTGGTCCTCGCGGTCCCCGCACAATACCAACCATTCTGGCATCCGGATCTCAAACTGGTCAGGGCGCCCGCGCCGATCAGTGCAATTCCGAAAAATCAACGCGGTAGTGTCGCTTTCCAATTCTTTCTTCCAGATTTCACTGGCTACACCCCTGAAAATTACACCGAGAAATTCGCTCCAAACAGAGTGGACGTAATCGAGCTTCAGCCGGCAGATCCAAGGCAAATAGTGCGCGGCGCGCCAGGAGAGTACCCGCCCAACATGCTTGCGAGAGCTCTGAAGAGTTTGCTTGATCCAAGCACTGCCATAAGCATGTACGGACTGACCTGCTATAAATTTTCGCGCGACTCACCTGAGACGCATAACATGGTATCGTGTTGGGGTCGGGACAAGCAAGCGGGCGGGAATTACGTCATGTTTGATGTGCCATTGCGACCATTTAGGTCGTGGATGAAGTTCCCCACTATGCAGGCAAGATACTTCACGCCTATGTACGGCGGTCTACGTATTGTTTGGCGCACCAACGCCAAGAATCTCCCGAATTGGCAGGTGATCGATGCGGCCATATGGAGATTCATCAAGGAATGGAACCTGATCCCTAAAGAAACGAATAACACTGGATCGAGATAGGAGAGCGATCGATGTCCAACGGACAAACGCTTCCGCTTAGTGCCGAGCAGCTAGCGGTCATCGAGAACCTCGGGTCTCAGGGTTACTACGCTGCGATGTACAAGTACATTGCCGACCAGATGTCAGCCGGCCTGATCTCGGGCTACACGGAAGATCAGCTGTTCTGGTTTCGTGCGGCAGCGGCGGTCAACGCCAACGAGGAATCGAACGCGGCGGCATTCTTTATACGAGATATGACCCGCCTTGGCATGGGGCTATCCAGTACTAGCGACCCGGCTATACAGACTGCATCAAATGAGATTGCGCAGAAAGTCCTCGAGCAAATCACGGAGGATTCCGGGATACCGGATTTTAGCATTCAACTCAATGATGACATTGGCGTAGCACTGAGCGATTCGGGCCTCACGATCGGCGAGTGGGGCGGCTCATTCTATTTTTGGAATGCGCCTTACACGGATCCTGCGACAGGAGTCCAAACTACAGTTGGACAATACATCCTATCTAATCCTGCCGAAAAATCTGTGTTCGTTGCAAATACGGCGCAAGCGTTAGCGGATACGATGGAGAACTTTTGGCCATCGCTATCAAACGACTCGTCAATGCTTCAGGCATTCGAGCAGGGTTTCAAAAACCTCGCGCTCGGTGGCATCCAATCGGCGATAGTCGGGCTTGAAATATGGGACCAGTTGCAACTTGACATGCCCAGTGCTGCCTCGGCGCCCTTACTCCAGATGTTGGAGGGCGGCGGGACGGGAAATGGCCTGTACGCGGCCGCGGGATCAGCAAGTCTTACCGCGGGTGATGGTGTGGATGTCCTATTTGGGGGGCAGGAGCTTGGGAGTGTCGAGAATGACACGCTAATTGGCGGCTCTGGAAGCGACATATTCGCGTTTTCCTTGCCGACGTCGGGCTCGGCGACTGAGACGATTGAAAACGCCAGTGGGGAGGGGCAGATCGCTGTTCTGGAGGGCGGCGAGGTCACTATGCTGGGCGGCGTTGGATCTCAGTCTCTGAGCGCCGCGCAGGGCTCGGTTGATACCTGGGAGGACTCCGCCGGAACTCTTTATACGTATGATCCGGCCACACAAGACCTTACGATCAGTGGTGGTGACCTTGGCAGCGGCAATCAGATTGTCGTCGACAACTTCAATATTGGAGCGGCGACAGGTTTGTCTGCGGACTCTACGGGGTCCCTCGGCCTTAGTTTTACGGACGAGGTTTCCATTGCGTCTGGTGCTACTGATAGGGTGGATCCACCCACTGGTAATTTCACGGCGGGCTCGACTCAGGCGTATACGATTTCGGTTGATGCCCCGAGTGCCTCGAGCCAGACAGTCACTGTGACTCTTAGCGGAGCACCGACTTCCGACTTTGGAATCGTTTCAGGGACGTCCGTAGCTCCGATCAACAGTGACGGGACGTTCACCGTCACGATTCCCGCTGGGGAGACCAGTGCATCTTTCTCTCTTGCCAATACCGGCGACGTTGGCGTTTCTGCCAGTCTGCAGTTGGTGGCATCGATAGCAGATCCTGCCAACCAAAATGACACGATCTCCAGTAAGGCGCTGACCCAGAATTACGTTGAGCCCACAAACGACCCATTTACCAGTCCATCGACAGACACTCTGTATTACCTGGAAACTCAGACCATTCCAGGAGGAGCAGCTTATAACTGGTACGATGCCACAACGGTCGCTGGCGGAAACTATCCGGGCTCGCCGGTTGGATCGGCGAGCGATGGCGATAACTACATCGAGGTGTCCGATGATCCGGGTGCGAGCATCAATGGTGGAGCTGGCAACGACACGATAAACGCGGATTTCGGCTACGACGAAGGCAACGGAGGCGTGAATGTCGTTAATGGTAATGGAGGACAGGACGCGATTCTAGTTGGTTTCACCGGGACACCATATACGCATTCGGATGGGACTGTTGCGCCGGATGGTCCCACGGCTGTCGCAATCTATGCGAACTCGCAGACGAGCCTCGCGACGGCAATTGCTGATGCGAACACAGATACGTCTACCGGGCAGCAGGGGGACATCATACTGTCTGGCTATTTGGAGTCGGAGTCTCCTACCGTTGGTAGTGGGCTAACAACCACGATTGTTGGAGGCAATGGCAACGACTTGATTGTTGCGGGAGGGGTAATTGTTGCCGGGTCCGGAAATGACACAATAGCCGCGGGCGCTTCGTATACGTATGTAACCGCAGATTGGAGCAACTTTGGATCTGTTCCGATTGATGGTGTGACTTGGAATACATCGTTTGCGAACAAACAGCTTAGCGTCGGAGGGGGAAGCGTATACCTGGGCACCTTGGGCCCAGATGGGCAAGTCGTGCCACCGTTCGCGCCGCCGCCTGCTGGATACGAGGGGAACCTCGATGACTCCGGGAACATGTTCGATAGCGTGAGTGATACGATCTTTGGTGGGGCTGGTAAGGATGTTATTTTGCTTTCGAATGGGAACGAAGAAGTGCATCTGGGAGTTGGAGACTCTACGGTCCTGGGCGGAATGGGTGACAGCACGATCTTCGGAGGATCCGGAGACGACAGCATCGTAGGGGGCGGCGGTAGCGAATACATTACAGCAGGGGACGGAAACGATTGGATCGTCGGCCGCGGAGGAAACAATACGATTTTTGGCGGTGGCGGGATGGACACCATCTTTGCCGGTGGCTCCGACAGCAATTGGGCGACGGAGGAGACGGGCAGCAATTACGTCCAGGCTGGATCCGGAAATACGTTGATCGATGGATCAGGCGGCAATGACACACTGATCGGGGGTGCGGGAACGGACACGATACAGGCGGGCGATGGGAGCGAATCCGTGGTCGCCGGATCCGGCGATACCTCCATCAATGGGGGAAGTGGCGCGGATACTCTCGTCGCGGGAAGTGGAGCCGATACGATTTTTGGCTCTACCGGCAGTACCACCATCTACGGAGGGACTGGGACGGACCAGCTATATGGCCAGGGCGGGACAGACGTGATCTACGCCGGAGACGGGGGTACCTCGCAGGCGGCAACCAGTGTGACGGCCGGTTCGGGCGACACGACGATTTACGGCGGCGATGGCGTAGACGAGATCTGGGGAGGCAGCGGGAATGATGTGATTTACGCGGGAGACGGTGGGACTGCCGGCGCCGCAACGCAGATCGTGGCGGGAACAGGAAATTCCACTATCTACGGCGGTGACGGCGTAGATCATATCTTTGGTGGAAGCGGGGCTGATGTCCTCTATGCTGGCGACGGAGGAACCGACGGCGATGCTACCTATGTGACGGCAGGCACGGGAGTCTCTACCCTCTACGGGGGAGCCGGCGTGTCCGTGCTGACGGATAGTGTGGGCGGGGGCGATGTCCTCGAAGCGGGGAGTGGTACCACCAATCTGATTGGGGTCGGGCAGGACACGCTGATTGCAGGAAGCGGAAGCGACTACCTCTCGGGTGGGCCCGATAGTACCTATGTGTTTGGCTCTAATACGGGGATCGACGAGGTAGCAAATGACGGCGCTGCTGAGACACTAGAGTTCACGTCATCCGTTACGTCAAGCGATCTCTCTCTATCGGCGGCGCTCGATGGCTCAGGAATGGGCTCTCTCACTATCGATGAAGGTGATGGCTCGATCACGGTAGATGGGGGGCTGGGCGGAGGGAATATCAGCTCGGTAAACTTCCAGGGTTCCGGCTCGATGAGTCTGGTGCAACTCGTGCAGCAGGCGGCGGCTCTCGGAAATGTCACGGCATCAACACTCGCGGGGCAGAAAGGAAACTTCATCTTCAACGCCACGACGGGCGACTCAATCGCCGGTGGCTCAGGGCAGGACACGATTTCGGCCTGGGGAAATAGCGATACGCTTGCTGCGGGAGCTGGTGGAAGCGACATACTCGCTGAAGGCAATAACAATTCGGTGACGGGCGGATCCGGGAACGACACCCTGGATGCAGTGGGAACCGGAAGCACTCTCGTTGGCGGTGTGGGGAATGAGGTCTTTCAGGTCAACGATGCATCGGAAGTAGTTGAGGCTCAGGCGAATGCTGCGAGCAACCAACTGATCTCTTCAGTCAGTTACACCCTGCCGACTAACGTCGACGTCATGACATTGACCGGCACTGCCGGCCTCAGCGCGACCGGCAATGATGATGCGGGAAATATCATCACCGGAAACTCCGGCAATGACACGCTCGCGGCAGGATCTGGCAGCGACACCCTGGTGTCGGGCACCGGGGCTAGTACCCTGGTGGGCGGAATTGGTCCTGATACGTTCGTGGTCAACAACTCTGCCGACGTGGTCGAGCCTCAGGCGTATAACGGCTGGCAAGATACCATTGAGTCGTCCGTGAGCTACACCCTGACGGCTGCTGTCTCGACGCTACAGCTTACAGGCGCAGCCGATCTCTCCGCCGTTGACGATTATGGTGATGCGAGCATCACCGGAAATGCCGGCAACGACACGCTGACCGCAGGATCCGGCAACGACACGCTCGTTGCGGGAACAGGTGTCGATACCTTGGTTGCGGGTGCCGGTAGCACAGTATTTGTGATCGACAATGCGGCGGACGTGATTCAAGTGCCGGGCGCAACGGGAAGTGACACGGTCCAGTCTTCGGTGAGCTTCTCTTTGGTGCAGGGCGTCGATACCCTTGAACTAACAGGTAGCGGCAATGTCGAGGGAGACGGGAACTCCGATGCATCCAATCAAATCACCGCAAACTCCGGGAATGACACCCTCATCGCAGGCACGGGCAAGGACACGCTAGTTGCCGGCGCCGGTAACGATTCCTTGGTAGCGGGCTCCGGCACGGATGTGCTCGAGGGCGGGGCAGGGCAGACCACGTATGCCTTCAACGCTGATTTTGGGCAGGTGGAAATACAGCCTGGCTCGGGCGCTGGAACAGTTGAGTTCGGCGCAGGAATCGCTGCTTCGGACCTCACGCTCGGAGTCACGACCGATTCCAATGGAAGACCGGCGCTTCTGGTGAGCGACGGCACTAGTGCGATCACGATCGACGGCGGTTTGACAGGGAGTATTGGAAGCTTCGAGTTTTCGGATGGGACGCAGCTCAATCTGGCCGAACTCTTGACGGAAGCCCATGTCACTTCCGCCACGGTGCCGGGAGCGAGCGGCAGTGCGATCCTGAACTCATCGCCAGACGCTTCCCTCAGTGGTGGGTACGGTAACGATACGCTCGTTGGGACGGGAGATTCGGATACCCTGATGGCTGGCACTGGCTCCCAGCAGCTCGTTGGGGCTGGAAGCGGTGATGTCCTGAAAGGTGGGACTGGTGCAGACACTCTCTACGGAGGCGTCGGCAACGACACCCTGATCGGCGGTGGCGGCAATACCGTTGCATACGGCGGACTCGGCATGGACACGCTCGTCCTTACCGAGGGCGCGACCGTAGCATTCCATCCAGGCAGCACGCCGGGTGCCGAAATCATCAACCTCCCGGCTGGGATGAGCCTCGCGGACTTTACTTCCTTCGAAGGCACAAATGGCGACCTCATCTTGCAGTCTCTTACAGGAGACACCACGGCGGTCATCAAGGGATATTACGGAAGTGAGGCGAGCAGCAAGACATGGGTCATCGCGGACAGTTCTGGCGATGCGCAGCTCCTCTCCGCTTGGCTGAATGGGCAAAGCCAGACCTCATCGGGGTACTCAGCCCAGGTTGAAGAGCAACGGCAGGCATTTACGGCGGATTTGGCAGCGACGCTCAATCAGATCGGTCAGCAGGGCGGGTCGATCGAGCAACCCGACAACACGGTGGCGCCGAATCCAGATTACAGCTACAAATTCAACGGCGTTAGCACACAGGACATGACGGTTCAGGCGGGGGCGCTCAACCTTGCCACCTCTGAAAGCGACCAAAGGACGTACACCGACGAGCAGACGGGATCCTACACGTATTCGATAACAGAGCCGGTTTACGGCGAGGTCACTATTCCCGGCCAACGGTTATTCATTCCTCAGAACGATCCAAATCTCGAGAACGAACTGCAGTCGTTCTCAGGCGAGGGGGCCACGCCAGGTACCGACTCGCAAGGCGTTCCTGGGTACTGGATCACGTTGCCGCCGACCACGGAATACGAGCAGACGGGAACTACGACCCAGGTGCAGACGGTTCCCCAATATACCGTCTACGAGCAGGAGACGCAGGGCTTCACTTCATACAACGTCACGGGGGATGGCGGAAACGATGTGATTACGGCTGCCGGTCCGTTTGTCGGAACTGTCTCGACGGGCAACGGTAATGTCTCGGTCAACCTCGGCATGACTAATGGCGATTACGTATTTGGTATGCCGGCGTTTTACCCCAACAATGGGCTTGCGCCAGGCGCGTTCATTGAAGCGGGCAACGGCAACGACACCTTGGTCGGCAGTGGGGGCGCCGATGAAATCGCAGCCGGAACCGGGTTCGATAACATCCTTGCGGGCCTCGGGAGCACTATCTATGTCCCGCTCGAGGGCTCATCGGCTGAAGACATTTATGTCCAAGGACCTTTTTACGGCGGAGGACCTTTGCCGCGCAGTACCCTGGTGTTGCCGACTGGCATCACGCCTCAGGATCTGCAGTACCGTCTGATCAGCGGTGTTTCGAGCGCGAGCCTTCCATCGCCCCCCAATATGCCGGATCTTAACAGCGATGGAGATGCGCTCGAGATCACCTATGGCGGCTCAACGGTGCTCGTCAATTTCGGGTTCAATGGGACGCCTGCGAACAACCTCAGTTCTGTGCCTGCCGACGACGTTGATGGGATCGATCAATTCCAATTCGCTGACGGGACCGTGCTCTCGCGAGCTCAGGTGCTGGCAATGGCCGGACCGGCCATTTCCGCGACTACGCTCAATCCCACAGTCACGCCGACGGGCGCGCCTGTGTCGGCGAATTCGACAGTCGAGGGATCCAGCCTGTTTAGCGGATCGGATAGCAGCGGCTTACCTGTAACCTGGTATCAGGTATCGAATACCGGGGCGAACGGGGGATACTTCGAGCTAAACGGCGTGGCGCAGACCCCTGGGCAGGCGTTCTATATGAGCGTGGATCAGTTGCCCGACCTCTTGTACGTGCCAGGAGCTGCAGGTTCCTCTGATGGCATTCAGGTGTCGGCGTTCGACGGCGTGGTATGGGGGAATGCGACTTCTTTCAACGTCAATGTAACCTCCTCGCAATACGCAGCAAGCGGGCCGAACCAGGAGGTCACAGGCGGAGCGAGTGGGCCGGATACTTTGGTGGGCGGGTATGCCGGAGATACGTTGGTGGGGGGGTCGGGACAGGACACTTTCGAGTACAGCCCGGGCGGTGGCGCAGAGGCCATTTCTGAGACTGCAGCCACCGGTACGACGAGCGACAATGTGCTCGACCTCGGCGCCGGGATCACACCGTCATCCTTAACATTGAGCGTGACCGGTGACCCCTCGCTTGTGCTCTCGACAGGGGGGAGTGGGGACTCGGTGCTCATCGGGGGCTTTGACCCGCTGAATCCACTCACGTCGATCTTCTTACAATCGATCGAATTTTCAGACGGGACTCGCCTCACGCCGTTGCAGCTGCTTTCCGACAGCGCGGTGACTGGAGCCAGCGGTAGCGTCACGAACGCGGACGGATCTGTCACGAGCTACGAATTCACGCCGTCCGGTACGCGGATCTATTATGCCCAGAGTGAAAATGCTGCTGGAAAGGTGACTCAGAGTATCTCGCTGAACCATGATGGCTCGGAGGTTGCAAGCAGCTACGCGTACAATGCCGACGGCACGTATACGGACACTGCCGTCTCTACGCCGGCAGGCGGTGGAGCCTCCACAACGCGAACCTACGATTACGATGCGACGGGTCACCTGACGGCGGAACAGGTCAAGAACCCGGATGGCTCCAGTGACTCGTACACCTACAATGCTGCGGGCAAGGAGGTCACCGGCGATGTGACCAATGCGGACGGGTCCACGGCGGATTCGACCTTCACGTACAACCCGGATGGCACGTATAGCGATCAAGTGGTCTCGGCGCCCGCTGGGGGTGGGGCCTCGACGACTCGAACCTACGATTACAACGCAACCGGTCACCTGACGGCCGAGCAGGTCCAGAACCCGGACGGCTCGAGTGACTCGTACACTTACAATACTGCGGGCAAGGAGGTCACCGGCGATGTGATCAATGCGGATGGCTCGACGGCGGATTCGACCTTCACGTACAACC
>Ga0134126_10008076_pt1 | contig 13224 bp, 8 predicted proteins | sample KB31752_FD_96881 | JGI IMG/M metagenome (GOLD analysis project Ga0134126, IMG submission 96881) | Terrestrial soil microbial communities with excess Nitrogen fertilizer from Kellogg Biological Station, Michigan, USA - KB3-175-2 | ecosystem: Environmental > Terrestrial > Soil > Unclassified ...
CCCATCCCGAACTCGGAAGTGAAACGCACCAGCGCCGATGGTAGTTTGGCATTCGCCATGCAAGAGTAGGACACTGCCAGGGGCTTCAAACGAAAACCCCCGTCGAAAGACGGGGGTTTTTTTTTGCCGCACTGCCCGGTGGGTTCGATCAGGGTACCGCGTACCAGGTGGTGACGATCGAATTCAATATTGCCTCGTTGCTTTCGTAATTCGAACCGGGACAAGTCGCCAGATAATTGCGGCGGACCTGGGCGGTATCGGGCGCATCGAAATAGGGGTCGAAAACCACCAGCACGCCGAAGAAATAATCGGTGGCGGCCGTGCAGTCCGGGCCGCCACTTGCGCCCGAGCCGGAAATGCCTGCCATGCAGGTGTAGACGGTGCAGGGATCCACGCTTTGCGCGTGGACGGGGGCCATGGTCATCATCCCCAAAACACCGAACGCCAACGTTGCACACAAAACGCGCAGTTTCATGAGTTACCTCCAATGTATGACGGTGTCGTTACTTGACAATCCATGCGTGTACTGCGCGGCCGAGTATAGCCGCTGGTTTTCGGCAGTTGGATCGGCGGCGCGGCGCAGAAACGCTGGCTCGCGCCAAATCGTGACGAACCGATCAATATCAATCGATTGCAGCTCAGGCGGATTCGCCGAGCGATTCAAATCACGTTGCGCATGGCCGCCGTGTATTGCGGAAACCGCGTGGTGACCGCGCGGCGAATGCCGGCGGCATCGAGTCCGGCTTGCGCGAGCGATTGCTCGCGCGTCGCGTGTTCGAGAAAAGCGTCCGCAAGCCCGAGCTGCAATATCGGAATCTCGAGGGCATTTGCCGCCAGCAACTCCGCCACGGCTGATCCCGCACCGCCGGCGACCACGTTGTCTTCCAGTGTCACGAATGCGTCATGCGTGCGTGCGAGCTCCAACAGCAGCGCTTGGTCCAGCGGCTTCACGAAACGCATGTTGACGACGGTCGCGCCGAGTTCCGCGCCGACGGTTTCAGCGGGCGCAAGCGTGCAGCCGAATGCGAGCAGGGCGATACCGCGTCCATGTCGTCGCATTTCGGCCTTGCCGATCGGCAGTTCCGCCAATTCCGGCTCGATGACGGCGCCCGGACCGCCCCCGCGCGGATAGCGGATCGCGGCGGGACCTTCGTGGCGGAAGCCCGTCGTCAGCAATCGCCGGCATTCGTTTTCGTCGGCCGGCGCCATTACCACCATGTTGGGAATGCAGCGCAGGTACGAAAGATCGAAGCTGCCCGCGTGGGTGGGGCCATCGGGACCCACCACGCCGGCACGGTCGATCGCGAAAGTGACGTCGAGATTCTGCAACGCGACGTCGTGGATCAGCTGGTCGTAGGCGCGCTGCAGGAAAGTCGAATAGATCGCGACAACGGGTTTCATGCCTTCGCAGCCGAGGCCGGCGGCCAGCGTCACCGCATGCTGTTCGGCGATTGCGACGTCGAAATAACGGTCGGGGAACGCCTGCGAGAAACGTACCATGCCGGAGCCTTCACGCATCGCCGGCGTGATCGCCACGAGTCGCTGATCCGCCGCGGCCATGTCGCACAGCCAGTCGCCGAAAACGTCGCTGTAGGTTGGCGCCTTGCCGGGAGCGTGCGAAACGCCCCGGGCGGGATCGAACGTACCGACGGCGTGGTATTCGATTTGCGCCAGTTCGGCCGGCGCGTAGCCCTTGCCCTTGGTGGTGACCACGTGCAGCAGTTGCGGGCCGCGTTTGTCTTTCAGCGCGCGCAGGGCCACCAGCAGTTGCGGCAAATCATGGCCGTCCACCGGACCCGCATACGCGAAGCCCAATTCCTCGAACAACGCTTCGGGATGCGGCCCCGATTCGCCGGCTTCGCCCGCGCGCAGCCGCGCCAGCGTGCGATCGAGGCCACCCACGTTTTCGCTGATCGACATGCCGTTGTCGTTCAACACCACCAGCATGTCGGGCGCGACGCCGCCCGCGTGGTTCAACGCTTCGTAGGCCATGCCGCCGGTGATCGCGCCGTCGCCGATCACCGCGACGACCTTGCGGTGATCGCCGCGTGCCTGCAGCGCGATCGCCATGCCCAGTGCGGCGGAGATCGACGTGGACGCGTGGCCGACGCCGAAAGTGTCGTACTCGCTTTCGGCGCGGCGCAGGAACGGCGCGAGGCCGTCCTTTTTCTTGATCGTCGTGATCGCGTCGCGACGGCCGGTGAGGATCTTGTGCGGATAGCCCTGATGGCCGACGTCCCACACGATCCGATCGCGCGGCGTGTCGTAGAGATAGTGCAGCGCGATCGTCAGTTCGACCACGCCGAGTCCGGCGCCGAAATGGCCGCCGACGCTGGCGACCGATTCAATCAGGTACGCGCGCAGTTCGGCGGCGACGCGCGGCAGCTCCGCTTCCGGAACGTGCTTCAACTCGTCCGGCGAATCGATGCGGGCGAGCAGGGGATAGCGGGTGGCGTCGATCATCCGCGCATTGTCGCGCAGCACAAGGATTCACGCTCGTGCGGCACGACTACGACGCCTTCGCCTTGTCGCCTGCTTGCGTGCGGCCGCCGAAACGCCGCAGCGTCTGCCGGAACCGGATCTGCCGCGTCGCGTCGTGCATCTCGTGGATGCGCCGGCTGTTGGCCGCCATCACGTCGCTGCGGGTAAGGATGCCGACCATGCGATTGGGATTTTCGCGCGCGACCACGATCAGGCGGCCCACGTTTTCACCCACCATCAGGTCGGTGGCGTCGCGCAGGGTGTGATCCTCGAACACCACGATCGGCCCGCGCTTGAGCATGTCGCCGATGCGCGTGAGCCCGGGCTTGTCCGGATCGAGCAAGTCGCGACGCGTGATCACGCCGCGCACGCGGCCGGCGTCGTCGAGCACCGGATAGCCCTGGTGCTGCGCGCGCACGCGGCCGGAGTTCATCCATTTCCGCACTTCACCCAGTTCGTCGGACGTCTTGAGCGAACGCACGTCGCGGGTACAGGCCTTGCCCACCTGCACCTGTTCCAGGAAATCGGCGGAATATTCGCTGGGCACGCGGACGCCGCGACGCGCGATCTTCTCGGTCATGATGGTGTTGCGCATCGAGAGTGCCGAGATCAGGTACGCGGCGGTGCAACCGCCCAGCAGCGGCAGCAGGCCAGCGGGTTGGCGCGTGGTTTCGAAGGCGAACACGATCGACGTGAGCAGCGCGCGCGAAGAACCGGCGAACATCGCGGCCATGCCGACCAGCGCCGCGATGCGCAGATCGATGCCGAGTCCCGGCCACAGGCGTCCGAAGCCGAGCGCGATCAGCGCACCCAGCGCGCCGCCGATCATGAAGAGCGGCGCCAGCGTGCCGCCCGAGGTGCCGCTGCCCAGCGCGATCACCCACGAGGTGAATTTCAAAATGCACAGCGACAACAGCACCTTCAAGCCGAAGCTTCCCGACACCAGTCCGTCGATGTTGTCGTAGCCGACGCCCAGCGTGTGCGGCGCGAAATAGCCGATCAGGCCGGCGGCGAGCCCGCCGATCGCCGGCCACCACATCCAGTGCACCGGCAGCTTTTCGAACAGATCCTCGACGCCGTACACGGCCTTGGTGACCCACACGCTGGCATAGCCGACCAGCGCGCCCAGCACGATGTAGCTCACGAGTGCCCAGCCGTCGGGCTCGGCAACCAGCGGCATCGCGAACACCGCGCCGGGTCCGAATGTCGCGTAGCGCACGCCGGTCGCGGTGACGCAAGCCAGCGCGACGGGGATCAGTGAACTCGAGCGCAATTCGAACAACAACAGTTCGATCGCCATCACCACCGACGCGATGGGCGCGCCGAACACCGCGGCCATGCCGGCTGCTGCGCCCGCCGCCAGCAACACCTTGCGCTCCTGCGCCGTGACGGAAAGGAATTGCCCGATCAGCGAGCCCAGCGCGCCGCCGGTCGAGATGATTGGACCTTCGGCGCCGAACGGGCCGCCGGTGCCGATCGCGAATGCCGACGACAGCGGTTTCAGCCAGGTGACGCGCGCGGGGATGTTGGACTCGTGTTCCAGGATGCGCTCCATCGCTTCCGGAATGCCGTGGCCCTGGATCGCGCGCGAACCCCAGCGCGCCATGATGCCGGCGAGCAATCCGCCGATCGCGGGAATCACGATCACCCACAAGCCGAGATGGTTATGTGCGGGCGACAGCACACCGGTGTGCTTGGGCGCGAGCGGCCCGATCACGTCGGACACGCGGCCGTAGAAAAAGATGTCGGTGAACAGGTTGATCAGCAGCAGCAGGATTTGCGCGACGCCGGCCGCCACCGCACCCAGCACGATCGCCATCGCGCTGATCAACACCACGCGCTTCGACACCAGCGTCGATTCGCGCGGCATCGCGGCCGCGTCCAGCGATGCACCCAGCGCAGGCGCGACCGGCAACGCGTCGGTGCTGCCGGTGGTGCGGACGCTGGTGTGATCGGCCGGCTGGCCTTTTTCAGCGCGCACCGGATCATGCTCCGGCGCTGCGGAAGTCGGGTCTTGCTGAGTCATGAGGGATGCGTGGGCAACGGCTGCTGCAACGCATCATAACCGGCGCATCGTTCTCACCCAAGCGTGCCGGCGCGCGGCGTTCGGTTTCCAGCGGGTTTTTGCGGGCGCTTCAGGCCGTCGGCCGGCGATCCCGCGGCAAGTGGTGCACCAGGAATTCCATCTGGTCCGCGAGGATGTTGCGGTTGGACAGGATCAGGTGTTCCACCCAGCTCGGCTTGTACGGAACCGCCAACAACGGCATGCCGGCCTGCTGCGGCGAGCGGCCGCCTTTTTTCAGATTGCATGCAAGGCACGCCGAGACCACGTTTTCCCAAATGTCATGGCCGCCGCGCGACAACGGCATCACGTGGTCGCGCGTGAGTTCTCCGCGCGTGCAGCGGCGGCCGCAGTACATGCAGAGGTAACGATCGCGCGCGAACAGCGCGGCGTTGCTGAGCGCGGGTGAAGGATCGACGGCGCTGCTGTGGCAGTGGCCGCGGCTGGCCACGATCGGGTGCAGTTGCAGGATGCTCTGGTCACCGGAATCGCGACGATAACCGCCGTGCAGCGTCAGGCAGGGTTCGCCCAGCGTCCACGCGACCGCTTCGCGCACATACAGACAGGCTGCGTCCTGCCAACTGATCCAGTCGAGGATGCGCCCGCCCGCATCGAGCGACAGCACGCGCGTGGTGTGCAGATCGGCGACCGTGCAGGCGGGGTGTTCGATGGCGCTGGCTGTGTGCGAGTCCATGATTCGCGCAGCATAGAACAAATCGCCAAACGGGCGGTAGCGAGGGCCCCGTCGTCCGCCCTCCGGTACTCCGTGACCTGTATCACGTTATGCTTGGAAACCGATGGTCCCGCGGCGCCCGACCTGTTTTTTGGGGGGTTGATCCGAATGGCTGATGTTTTTGTTTCCTATGCCCGCGCCGACAAGGCGCGCGTCGCGCCGCTGGTCGCCGCGATCGAGGCCAAGGGCTGGAAGGTGTGGTGGGATCCGGAGATCACGCCGGGCCAGGAATTCGATGACCAGATCGACGCCGAGATCGACGCCGCCAAGGCGGTGCTGGTGGTCTGGACGCCGACTTCGGTGACGTCGCGCTGGGTGCGCGGCGAAGCGCGCGAAGCCGCCGAGCGCGGGATTCTTGTTCCCGTGCGTTTCGAGCAGGCGCGCCTGCCGATGGACGTGCGCGCGATCCACACCACCGACCTTGACGAATGGCGGGAGAATCCGTCCCATCCCGCGTTGCAGGAATGCCTGCGCGCGCTGTCTGCGATGATTGCGCGCTCGCAAGTCCCGCAAAATGCCAAGGCCGGCGAGGGGGCCGCGGGCACATCCGAAAAGGAAGCGCCGCGGCTTTCGGTCTGCGTGCTGCCCTTCAACAACATGAGCGGCGATTCCGAGCAGGAATACTTCAGCGACGGCATCACCGAAGACATCATCACCGACCTCAGCAAGGTGTCGGCGCTGGCGGTCGCGTCCAGCAACAGCGCGTTCCTGTACAAGGGCAAGCACGTCGACATCCAGAAGGTCGTGCGCGAGTTGAAGGTCACGCACGTGCTGGAAGGCAGCGTGCGCAAGGCCGGCGGCCGGGTGCGGATCAACGCGCAGTTGATCGACGGCGCCAGCAACAACCATGTCTGGGCCGAGCGCTATGACCGCGACGCCAGCGACATCTTCGCGATCCAGGATGAAATCTCGCAGGCCATCGTCAAGGCGTTGAAGCTGCGCTTGCTGCCGGAGGAAAAGAAGGCCATCGAGCGGCGCGGGACCAACAGCGCCGAAGCACACGACCTTTATTTGATGGCGCGCCAGATCTACGTGATCAACCAGGAGAACGACGAGCATTCCGCGCGGGCAATCGTCCGCATGTGCACGCGCGCCACCGGGATCGATCCGGACTATGCCCAGGCATGGGCGATGATGGCGATGGCCTACAGGGCCCTGCGCGGTCTGGGCGTGGAATCGGACGACGGCATGGCGGCGGCGGAACGTGCACTGGCGTTGAATCCGGACCTGGCCGAGGCGCATGCCGTCAAGGGTTACATCCTCATGGCGAGCGGCGATACCGATGCGGCGGCTGCCGAAGCCGCCATCGCACGGAAACTGGATCCGGAATCCTATGAAGCCAATCGCACCGCCGGACGTTTGAACTATCAACTCCATCGCTACGAAGAAGCCATCCGCTTGTTCGAAAAGGCAGTCAGCCTGATGGAGGCTGACCTCAACTCGGCGATGATGCTGATCAGCTGTCATAACGCACTGGGCCATACCGCCGGCAGGCGCCAGGCCGCCGAGTTCGCGTTCAAACGAGCCGAGGTCATCCTTGCGCGCGACCAGAACAATTCCGGGGTCCTGGCGTACAGCGCCTACGCCCTTGCGGCATCGGGCGAGGGCGAGCGCGCCAAGGCGCGCATGAACCGCGCGCTTCTGATCGATCCGGACAACTGGAACATGCGCTACAACTTCGCGTGCGCCCTGAGCGTGTACCTGAAGGACAAGGACGCCGCCCTGGAGATGCTTGAGTCCATCTTCGCCACGATCACCGATGCCTTCTTTTCCTACGCCAAGGCCGATCCCGATTTCGCGTTGCTGCACGATGATCCGCGCTACCAGGCCATGGTCGCAGCCGCCGAGGCACGTCTCGCGGCTGCCAATTCCGCAGTTCCCGCAACGGCCGCGGGGAGCTGACGGCCATGGCTGACGTTTTCATCTCCTACGCCCGCGCCGACAAGGCGCGCGTCGCGCCGCTGGTCGCCGCGATCGAGGCCAAGGGTTGGAGTGTGTGGTGGGATCCGGAGATCAGCCCGGGCAAGGAGTTCGACGACGAGATCGACGTTGCACTGCAGGCAGCCAAGGCCGTGCTGGTGGTGTGGACGCCGACGTCCGTGGTGTCGCGCTGGGTGCGCGGCGAAGCACGCGATGCGGCCGAGCGCGGGCTGCTGGTGCCGGTGCGATTCGACCAGGCGCGCCTGCCGATCGACGTGCGCGCAATCCACACGACCGACCTGGATGATTGGGGCGAAAATGCATCCAGTCCCGCGGCGCAGGAGTGCCTGCACGCGTTGGCCGCGATGATCGCGTGTTCCGAAACGGCACAAGCCGCGAAAGCGGCGAGTGCTTCGGGGCCGCCGGCGTCGGGCAAGGAACCCGCGTGTTTTTCGATCTGCGTATTGCCGTTCGTCAACATGAGCGGCGATCCCGAGCAGGAATATTTCAGCGACGGCATCAGCGAAGACATCATCACCGATCTCAGCAAGGTGTCGGCGCTGGAAGTCGTGTCGCGCAATGGTTCGTTCCTGTACAAGGGCAAGCAGATCGACGTGCCGAAGGTCGCGCGGGAACTCAAGGTCACGCACGTGCTGGAAGGCAGCGTGCGCAGGGCGGGCGGCCGGGTGCGGATCAGCGCGCAGTTGATCGACGGCGCCAGCAACCGGCACGTCTGGGCCGAGCGTTATGACCGCGACGCCAGCGACATCTTTGCACTGCAGGACGAGATCTCCCACGCGATCGTCAAGGCGCTGAAGCTGCGGCTATTGCCCGAGGAGAAGAAGGCCATCGAGCGGCGCGGAACCGAAAGCGTCGAAGCGCACGATCTTTACCTGATGGCACGGCAGACATACGTGAACAATCAGGAGGACTTGCGTTCGGCGCAAGCGATCGTCCGTCTGTGTACGCGAGCGACAGACATCGATCCGAAATACGCACAGGCCTGGGCGCTGATGGCGACGGGGTATCGCAGCTTGCGCGAATGGGGTGTGGAATCGAACGACGGGATGGAGGCCGTGGAACGGGCGCTCTCCCTCAATCCGGATTTGGCGGAGGCGCACGCCGTCAAGGCCTACATTCTGTTGACGAAGGACGATACCGACGCGGCGGCTTCCGAGATTGCCATTGCGCTGAAACTGGACCCCGATTCCTACGAGGCCAATCGTTCAGCAGGTCGGTTGAACTACATTTTGCATCACTACGAAATGGCCATCCGGCGGTATGAAAAAGCGGTTGGGCTGATGGAGACCGACGTCAATTCGACGGGAATGCTGATTGCTTGTTACAAGGTGATAGGTGACCAAACCGGAGAGCGCCGGGCCGCGGAATTCGCGCTCAAGCGTGCCGAAGCGATCCTGGCGCGCGACCAGAACAACTCGAGCGCGCTGGTCTACAGCGCCTACGCGCTGGCGTCGTTGGGCGAGAGCGAACGCGCCAAGACCCGCATGAATCGCGCGCTCGTGATCGATCCCGACAATTGGGACATGCGCTACAACTTTGCCTGTGCCTTGAACAGTCACCTGAAGGAGAAAGAAGCTGCCCTGGAAATGCTCAAGGCGCTTTTCGACGAAATCACCGGCTCATTCCTGCGCTATCTGAAAGCAGACCCGGATCTTGAATCGTTGCACGACGACCCGCGCTACCAAGCCATGGTCGCCGCCGCCGAAGCACGCCTCGCGGCGGCGGAGCCGACAGCACCGGCGGCCTGAACCTTCAGCTCGTCATTCCGGCGCAGGCCGGAATCCATCTTCGCCGTGAAAAAAATTGATTACCCGCGCCATCCATGGCGCTCGCGCTACCCGCCGCCTTCGGCGTTCGCGTTTGCGATCCTGCAAACGCAGTCCGGCTTACGCCGGGATGACGATCAAAGCAGCGCCGCCCGCTGAATCGTCACATCCTTCCCGCTTCCAGCGGCCGCTGCCGGTGCATCACCGCCCATTCGACGTGCTCGGCCAGCGAAGCTTCGCCCAGCGCGCGCAGGATTTCGCGTTGCTCGTCGGCGTCATCGGTCTCGTCCAGCGCAGTGCGCGCGTTGCCGAACACGCGTTCCATGAAGCGGTACTGGCGGATCAGTTCGCGGTCGGCCTTGCGGAACGAATACGCCTCGCGCACCGCTGCGAAGATCGAGAACACCGCCATCACCACGATCAGGTCGTTCTTGGCATCGGTCGAAAGGGTGTGCGCCAGCACCGCCAGCACCACGCTGATGAAAATGCCCGCCAGCAGGCACATCGCGCCGATCGCCTCGTTGACGCGATGGCTGCGTTCGCGCTGTGCGGTGCGGACCCGGTAATAGCCGAGCTCGCCGTGCGTGGCGTCGCCAACCCATTCGTCGATCACGCCGCGCAGCGCCGTTCCGTTCTGCCGTTCCGGCCATGCCTGGCCGAACAGCCCGGCGCTGCGCATCACGTTGCGCACCCAGCCCAGTTCGATGTCCTGCTTCTGCATCAGGCTGTCGCGGGCGAATTCCGGATCGCCGGTCAGCGAGATGCCGGCGCGCCGCCAGTAGCACTGCACGCGCAGGCCTTCGGCGAGCGCGCGGTAATCGAGGTATTTGCGGTGCCAGCCGCGCCGCGTCGCAATGGTGCTTATCAACAGGCCCGTCGCAAACAGGAACAGGAACACGTACAACATGTTGTCCTGCGCGGGCAGGTTGTCGTACATCGTGAACGCCACGCCCATGATGAACGCGACCAGGTAGATCACGCGCATCGCCAGCAGCACGCGTTTCTGGAAATGGATCGCCAGCCAGTCGGCGGCGCGGAACAAGGTGGATGGCGAAGGTTGCGCAGGCATGCCTTCGTTCGTCGCGAAGGTCCCGTCGTCGATACCGGCGCCGCTGGCTTCGATGTGATCGCCATATTTGGTGGCATCGAGATTGAAGGCGTCGGTATGCGCGAATACCGTGCGGAATGCCTGCGGCATCGGCGCATCGGGTGCGGAAGCCTGGTCGAGGTTGCGCCAAACCATTTGGCCCGGCTGCAGCGGAGCAAGCGGTGCGCCGTTCGGCAGATCGCGCGAACACACGAGGTGGCACAGCAGCCGCTCGTCGCCACCGCCGTACAGGCGTGGACGTCTTTCGCGCCTGCGCTCGATGCCACCGGGAGGCATGCCGGTGAGGAAATATTCCACGATCTGCGCGGTGCCGCCCAAGCGGTGCGAAGGCTTGCCGTCCCAGATCGCCAGCAGCAGATGGCAATGCCGCGCCACGAACATGCCGACGTGCGCGTACTGGCGATCGCGCTGGTCGCCCGGCTCCGAAACCTCGTCGCGCGTGTGGCCCGTCAGCAGCGGCAATTCGATCAGGCGCGCCTGCGCGCAGAGCGACTCGAATCGTCCGCGTGCCGCGGCATCGGTGAAATCCTGCGCGTACAGTTCGCGCGCGAACGGCAGCGGCGCGACGATCTGCGCGCCGAGCTTCAAGCCTTCCTCCGCCACCAGTTGATCGCCGCCCTCGGCCAGCGGCGACAGGATGGTCAATGGCGCGTGCGGAAACTCGCTCCGCAATTGATCGAGAAGATGCCGGACGCGTTGCCGCACCGATTCGATTTCGTGCGCCGCGATATTGCGATGGCTGGTGACGCCGACGACCAGTGGCGCGAGCGTGCAGTTCGCTGCCGCGGTGCTTGTTGGCTCCGAATCGACCATATCCATCGCAACGTTCCGTTCGCCTTTACCGCTCATTCTGATGCCGCGCCCTTCATCGAACATCTTTTCCGAGCAAAGCGGGCGCAATCCGGAACCCCTCCGGCTTCTGTTTGAGGAAAAGTCGGAATGGATCCCGGGTTGCATGCAAACGCCGCCGCCTCGGAATGCAAAATACGGGGCGGCCGCCTGCAGTGACGGCTACCGGTTCCGTATCGATGGGTTTCCGCTTGCGGGGTAAGTTGTCGCGCCGGACGTTACCGAGAGGGCGTAGTTGAAGGTACCACTCTGGCCCGTATGGTTGTCCGTAACGGTGACGGTATTGTTGCTTGAGTTGTAGCTCGGGGCCGAGAATGGAGGGTTCGGCAATCCGGAAATCGAAGTGGCGGAGAACTGGAAATTGGCACCCGTCGTATCGCGTGTCCACGTGAGCGTGGTAGGGCCGCCGGAATCCACTTCGTGAAGCGGGGTTACGCTCAGAACGGGTTGGGGTGTTAGAACGAGCTTGACTGCAAGATCCATGACAGGGTTCCTTCTGCATGCGGCGCTCGAGGCGGGCCGCGTCGCCTGACCCGATTCGACGGGTTCAATCCTTGGTTCCCGCAGGCGGTTGGGCCGCCGCGGTCGTACCGCTTCGTTCTGTTTCCGCGATCCGATGCTGGAATGCAGGATTGGCCGGGTACGCGATGCGTTCGCGCTGCAACATCTCGACGAAGCCGGGTTCGCGATAGCCCGCGCTCCAGAGCTGCTTGATCAGCAGTTTCGCCTCGCCATTCCCGCCCATACCAAGCAGCGCCCCGGCCTGCAAGCCCAGCAGACGTGGATCCTTGCGATCGCTCTTCACCGCCAGCATGGTTTGCAGCGCCTGTTCGCGCAGCGACCGCGCAGCGTCGGGATCGTTGCTCACCGAAGCCAGCAGCAGTTTCGCATTCGTCGTTGCGAGCAGCGTGTCACGTTGGTCGGGGTGCTTGGCCAGCATCGGTTCCAGGATGCGCAGTGCGATTCGTGCCTGCGACCGCGCCGCAGCGACATCGGCCAGTGCGCGTGATTCGGCCGCCTGTTCGATCAACGCCCCCGCGTAGTCGCCTTGCCAGTCATCATTGGTCGGGTCCTTTTTGATCAACGCCGCAAGGATCGTGACTGCACGGACATTGAGAATGTTCGCCGCCGGCAAGTTGCCGCTCTCACGCTGCAAACGTGCCAGTTGCGTCGAATACAACGCGGTGAGATCAAGTAAACCGGTGTCTTGCGGATCGAATTTCGACAATTCGATTGCCCAATCGACCGACTGCTGCAGGTCGTGCATGCCGCCGGCTTCGTCGCCGGCCAAGGCCAGTGTGCGGCCCAGGATCGCGTGCGTTTGCAGCATGAATTGACGCTGTGAACGATCGGAGGCATTCCGCAGCGACAAGCGGGTTTCGATCGTGTCGTCTTCGCGGTATTCAGTGATAGCGGTCGCCAGATCGCCGCGTTGCAAGGCCAGTCTGCCCAACTCATTGTGTGCGGCACCCAAGTCCGAGGCGTAGTCGATATCGTCCGGTTTGACCTTGAGCAGCCTTTGATCGAATTCAAGCCGCTCACGGCTCAGTTGGCTGGCCTTGGCGGATTGCCCCAGCGACGCCAGGACGTGATCGAGGTCATTGTCCAGATAGGTCAACTGTTGCAGAAGCGGCAGATTGTTCGGCGTGTATTTCAAGGAACGCTGCAGTGCCTTTCTCGCCGTTTCGAAATTCGTGTGCGCATCGGCCAGCTTGCCTTGGTTCCAGCGCGCCATGCCGATGTAAGCCAAGGTACGCGAGTAGGCGACCCATCTCGCCGTATCGGCAGGTTCGGCGTTTGCGAGCCCTGAAGAAAGCGACGCGGAGGCGCGAAAAGCTTCCAGGGCACCGGGCAAATCGCCCGAAGCCATTCGCACGGAGCCGATCTTTTCCAGCGCCTTGGCGCGTTGTGCCAAGGCGGTGTCGTTGATGTCAGTTGTAGGTAGCGACTTGAAATAAGCCATGGCGTGGTTGTCCACGTCCTGCATGACGTCAAGACGTGATTCCGCCAGCAGCTTGTCGCTCAGGTTGCCCAGCATGAAATCGACGAGATTCTCGGCCTGCTTCTGGCGGCGCTCGGCGGCCTGCTGCGAGACCACGGCGTCGTGCCGTGCGACTTCTGCCTTGTGCTGTGCGATTACGGCGTCGTGGCGGGAGATCAGCGCGAACACCGCCAGTGCAATGGTCACCGCCATCACCGCCAGCGCAAGTGCGGTGATCGAGACCATGCGCCGGTTGCGGCGCTGCAGTTCGCGTTGCTTCAGCGCGTCGAAGCCGACGTCCAG
>Ga0134126_10008077_pt1 | contig 13224 bp, 8 predicted proteins | sample KB31752_FD_96881 | JGI IMG/M metagenome (GOLD analysis project Ga0134126, IMG submission 96881) | Terrestrial soil microbial communities with excess Nitrogen fertilizer from Kellogg Biological Station, Michigan, USA - KB3-175-2 | ecosystem: Environmental > Terrestrial > Soil > Unclassified ...
GATCTCGTGTGCGTTGCGGTCGGCGATCCACAAAGCGCCGGCCGCGAACGAAATACCTTGCGGCTCATGGAAGCGCCACTCCACATTGAGCGTGGTCACCTCGCCGCTGCGCGACTGGATCGCGCGCATCCGGTGGTTCAGGGTGTCGGCCACGTATACGGTCGCCCCGTCGGCAGCCAGGCCCAGTGGATGCGCGAAGCGCGCCTGCGTGCCCATGCCATCTTCGCTGCCTGCCACATAAGGCGCGCCGCCGGCGAGCGTGCCCAGCGAAAAATCCGACAGCCGCAACTGGCGGATCGCATTGCCCGCCGCATCCGCAATCAGCAGCGTACCGGGCAGCATCGCCAGCGCACTCGGCTGCGCCAGCCTGGATTCGGCGCCCACCCCATCGCGCACGCCGCAACGCCCGCTACCGGCCAGCACATCGATGCCACGGGTGTGCAGATCGATGCGCCATATCTGGTGTTGCCCGGCCACGGCGACATAAATGCGATCGCCCGAAAGCGCGATCGCGGTCGGCGCGCTGATCGCGATGCGTTGCCCAGGCGGACAATCGTCCGGCGTCTGGTGTCCCGGCAATCCGCTGCCGAGCAGCGTTTCCACTTCGCCGCGCAACAGGCGGATGCGGCGCACGCAATGGTTACCGGTATCGGCCACATACAGGGCGTCATTGGAAATCGCCAAACCTTGCGGCCCGTTGAAGCCGGCATCGGCAAGGCGACCATCCCAATAGCCCGCATTGCCGGAACCGAACTGCCGAAGCACGCGACCCTGATGCGTACACTCCAGAATGCGGTTGTGGCCGGTGTCGCTGACGTACAGGCGTTCGGCGGTGGCCAGTGCGTGTGCGGGGAACCGCAACGCCATGCGCGGCTCGGTGCGAAACGCCGAGCGCGCGGCGGTATAGATGCGCAAATCGCGGCTCGCCGCATCTTCCAGCAACGCCGCCACGGCATCATCGATTCGGCGCAGCGCGCCTTCGCCGGCGAAGCGGCCGGCGATATTGCCTTCGCAATCGATCAACAACACGCCCGGCCATGCCTCGATGCCGTACTGCTGCCACGCCCGCCAATGCGCATCGTTGGCGACCGGGTGGCGCACGTAATGGCGATTGACCGCTTTCAGCACCGCATCGTCGGATTGCTGCGCCGGATATTTCGGCGTGTGCAAGCCGAGCACGGTCAGGCCGTCGTGATATTTGTTTTCGAGCTGACGCAACCCGGCCAGCAGATTGATGCAATGCACACAATCGTAGCTCCAGAAATAAAGCAGCACCACGCGCCGGCGCAGGCCGGCCAGGCTGAACGGCTCGCGCGTGTTCACCCATTCCAGCGGCACCGGAAACTCCGGCGCGGCCTGACGGCGTTCCGGATCGAGCCCGGATTCGCGGCGGCGGTCCACGATCATGCGGTACTCCGCTCGAAAAGGCGCTGCGCGGCCTCAAGGTCGGCTTGCGTATCCACACCGGGCGGGAATGGTTCCGGTGCGATGCGCACCGCGATCGCGAACCCGTGTTCCAGCGCGCGCAGTTGTTCCAGCGATTCGGCGCGTTCCAGCGGCGTAGGCGGCAGCGCGGAAAAATCTTTCAGGAACCCGGCGCGATAGGCGTAGATGCCGATGTGCCGCAAAAACGGGATGCCTTGCGGCAAGCATTCGCGATCGCGCGCAAACGCATCGCGTGCCCAAGGCAACGGCGCGCGCGAAAAATACAGCGCATGGCCGCTCGCATCGGTCACCAGCTTGACGCAATTTGGATCGAACACCTGCGCGGCGTCCATGATCGGCGCGGCGAGCGTCGCCATCGGGGCATCATCTTCGACCAGCGCCTGCGCCACCGCGCGCAAACCCGAGGCGGGCGCAAACGGTTCGTCGCCTTGCAGGTTGACCACGATCGCGTCGTCGGGCCACCGCAGTTGCGCCGCGCATTCGGCCAGGCGATCGCTGCCAGAGACGTGATCGGCGCGGGTGATGCAGATGGTGACATCGGTATCGCGCAGCGCATCCGCAACCCGCGCGTCATCGGTGGCCACCACCACCGCCCGCGCGCCCGCGCCAAGCGCGCGCCGCGCGACATGCGCGATCAGGGGCTCGCCGCCGAGCAGCCGCAACGGCTTGCCCGGCAAGCGCGTGGATGCCATGCGCGCCGGAATGGCGACAATGAAAGCGGGCGCTTGCGCGGATTGCGGCGATGGCGACATGACCGTCGCAGACTAGCCGAGCGGCGCACGCGCAACAACCGCGCGGCCCACACTCCAGCGCCGGTGTTGCGGCTACCATGAGCCTTTGCGCCCGTTCGCCGCCGTGTCCGAGATCGACTCCGACTCCCTTGCCCCCGCGCCCCCATCGCAGGTAATGCGCGCGGCGCTGCTCATGGTGGGCAGCGCCTGCTTTTTCGGCTCGATGGCGATCGTGATCCGGCTGGCTTCGCGGCAGTTGCACCCGTTCGAGATCGCGTTCTTCCGCAACGTGTTCGGGCTGATGTTCACACTGCCGCTGATCGCGCGCGCCGGCCCGCAACTGCTGCGCACGCAACGTCTGCCGCTGTATCTGTTTCGCTGCGTGCTCGGCACCATCTCGATGCTGGCCGCGTTCTGGGCGATCGTGCACCTGCCGCTGGCACAGGCGATCGCGCTGTCCTATTCCACGCCGCTGTTCGTCACCATCGGCGCGATTTTCGTGCTCGGCGAGATCGTGCGCGCGCGGCGCTGGAGCGCGGTGCTGATCGGCTTTCTCGGCGTGCTGCTGATCGTGCGCCCTGGCTTGCATGGCTATTCCCCGGCCGCGCTGGTCGCATTGTTGGCCGCGCTCATGAGCGCGTGCGTGTCGATCAGCCTGAAATTCCTGAGTCGCACCGAGACACCGGACACGATCGTGGTCTGGACCACGCTGCTGTGGGTACCGCTGTCGCTGCCGGCGGCACTGCTCTACTGGCAATGGCCGCACGGCGAGACGTGGCTGTTCGTCATCGCAGCCGGCTTGTTCGGCACCAGCGGGCACATGTGCTGGATGCGCGCGCTGAAAATAGGCGATGTGTCGCTGCTGGCACCGATCAGCTTCGTGCAGATGCCGATCGTGGCGGTGCTGGCCTATTTCCTGTTCGACGAAAAGCTCGATCGCTGGACCGCCGTGGGCGCCGCGATCATCTTTGTCGCGAACGCCTACATCACCCATCGTGAAGCGCGGCTGGGGCGCACCCGCATGCGCGAAGCTCGCGCGGTCGCGGGTGGTGCGGAGAGCTGACGCAGCGCGGTCTTCGCCAATCGACCGGGAGCGCCAACGGGGGGCGGAACCCCGCCCTAAGGGCGCTTCGGCCGTGGACGCCGTGCCAGTTCACCGCCGCAGTTGGGGCAAACGTATGCCATCTCGTCGCTGCAATCCGCGCAGAATGTACATTCGAACGTGCAAATGTACGCCTCGTCCTCCCTTGCGATCGGCGCATGGCAACGTTCGCAGGCTTCACGCATTTCAAGCGCCATCGGATTCCCCTGACGAGCCGCGCACCACGTATTTCCTGGCCACGTAATCCTCCACGATCCCCACGAACTCCTGCGCGATGTTCCCGCCGCGAAGGGTCATCGCCTTCTTGCCGTCGATGAACACCGGCGCGGCCGGCGCCTCGCCGCTGCCCGGCAGCGAGATGCCGATGTCGGCATGCTTGCTTTCGCCCGGCCCGTTGACCACGCATCCCATCACCGCGAGCGTGAGATTTTCCACACCGTCGTACTTCAGCCGCCACTCCGGCATTTTCCCGCGCACGTGCTGCTGCACGGTCTGCGCGAGCTCCTGGAAGAAACTCGAGGTGGTGCGCCCGCAGCCCGGGCAGGCGGTCACCAGCGGCGTGAACGCGCGCAGACCCATGGTCTGCAACAGTTCCTGCGCGACGATCACCTCGGCAGTGCGCGATTGACCGGGCTCGGGCGTCAGCGAAATGCGGATGGTGTCGCCGATGCCTTCCTGCAACAGCACGGCGAGCGCAGCGGTCGAGGCGACGATGCCTTTGGAACCCATGCCGGCTTCGGTCAACCCAAGATGCAGCGCGTAATCGCAGCGCGCAGCCAGGTCGCGATACACCGCGATCAGCTCCTGCACGCCGGACACCTTGCAGGAAAGAATGATGCGATCGCGGGCCAGCCCGAGTTCCTCCGCACGCGCGGCCGAATCCAGCGCGGAACGGATCAATGCCTCGCGGCCGACGCGCGCGGCATCCCAGGGTTCGGTGCGCGCGTGGTTCTCGTCCATCAACGCCGCCAGCAGGGACTGATCGAGCGAACCCCAGTTGACCCCGATGCGCACCGGCTTTTCGTACTGCAATGCCAGCTCGATGATCGACGCGAACTGCGTGTCGCGTTTCCTGCCGAAGCCGACGTTGCCTGGATTGATGCGGTATTTCGCCAGCGCCCGCGCGGCGGCGGGTTCGTCGTGCAGCAGTTGATGGCCGTTGTAATGGAAATCGCCGATCAGCGGCACGTCCACGCCCATCATGTCCAGCCGCTCGCGGATGCGCGGCACGGCCGCGGCGGCTTCGGTGGTGTTGACCGTGATGCGCACCAGCTCCGAACCTGCGCGCGCCAATTCCGCCACTTGCTTCGCGGTCGCCACCGCGTCGGCGGTGTCGGTGTTGGTCATCGACTGCACCACGATGGGTGCGCCGCCGCCGACCCGCACGTGGCCCATGTTCACACCGATGCTGCGACGGCGCGGGATCAACCTCGTGTGCTCTTGCATGATCCGGAGGGCGCCGCTCAACCCGCGGGCGCGGCGAACCCGGAAGTGAACGCATCGGCAGCATCATCCGATTCGGCGCCCACGTCGGCAATCGCAATGCGGTAATACGCCGCGCTGAGTTCCTCGACCGCCTGCACCGCATATTCGCGCACGCTCGGGCGCGAAGCCCAGTTGGCCGGATCCGCGGGCAAGGTCAGTTCGATTGCGGTTGCGCGGTGGTCGAACAGATGCGCGACCAGCAGCGAGGTGGCGCCGGCGTGCGGCAACACCACCGCGCGTTGCGGCGCGCGCAGATCATCACCATCGACCGACAGTCGCACGCCGGCGGCATGCGCGCGGCGCGCCAGCAGCTCGACGCCGGCGAACACGCCGTCATCATCCGTGCGCAACCACCGGATCAAGCCGACCATCCATTCCTGCGCCTCGCCTTCTTCCGCGACCGGCGCCAATCCGATCACCTCGCCGACGCGGATGCGCAGCGCGCCGCCGGAATGCAATTGCAGGCGATAACCGCCCAGGCTCTGATCGAGCACCTGCGCAGTCAACACCTGCGGATGTGCATTGTCGCCACCAGCGGTCCAGGACGCCGCCTGCTCGCGCGAACCGAGCGTGATCGCGCTGCCGCGGATGCGCTGGATGAAGGCGCCAAAATCCTGATTGCCGGCCAGCACGAAATGCAGTGCGTGCAGGCCGACCACCGCATCCAGCGCGTGGCCCGCGCCCAGCCGCACAAAACCGCGCTCGGCGGCCCCCGCCCAACTGGAACGCAGGCGATGCAGGAACGCGATCGGCACCTCGACGACCGGACCACCCCGCTGGCGGTAGCTCAGGCGCTCGATGCCGGGCGGTTGCAAGGCCGCATGATCTTCCAGAAACCGCTTCAGCGGCGACAAATTCAACGCGAAGATGCCGCCCTGCGCCAGCGCGCGTTCTTCGGGCACGTAACCGGGACCGTCGTCGCTGGCCTCGTCCACCGCTATCGCGGCGCCCGCGGCGGGACCCAGCGCGCAGTACGGCGCGAAGCAGCGGGTCAGCAGCCACGCTTCGCGCAATTCACGCGCGGAGAAGCGATACGGATTGGACAGCGCAAGCAGCAAGGTGTGCGCATAGGCTTGGCGCACGTCCAGTTCGGCGCCGTCCGGAAGTGCATCGGCCACCATCTTGTCGGCGATATCGATCTGCTGCGCAAAGCGGTGCAATGCATGCACGCGCCGCCACGCGCCCGCCGGTGGCGTGCGATACAGACGATATGACCACTGCAGGACGACGCCCAGGTGGGTCAGCGCGCGCACCGCGGCAGTGGCGGCTGGCTTGCCCTTGAACATCGGCAGCCTGCCTTCGGGCGCGCAGAGTTCATGCAAAGCCAGCGCGTAATTGCGTGCGAGCCCACGGTGGAAGGCACAGGCGGACTCGACCAGCTTTTCCTTGGCCGGCGGCAGCGGATGCGATTCCACGCCGAGTTGCTGTTCGATGCCTTCGCACAGGCTCGCCACCGGCGCGCGCAGTGCTTCCAGCGCCTCGATACGCTCGCCGGCCGGCCAACGCGTGCCTTCCATCGCGCCAAGCGTCTCGCCGACTTCACGCGCGGCCTGGGTCGGATTGGCAAGTGGCAAATGCGCCACGAATTCGCGCATCGCGCGCGCGCTGGCCACGCGGCCGCGCTCGGGCTCGGCCGGCGGCGGCAGGTCTTCAATCAGGCGCGCGTAACTGTCGTTCATGCAACCCTCGATCCGGCGGCAACGACGGTCGCGCCGGAAGCCGCATTCTAGCCCGATCCGCGCGGCGGTGCCGCCCCCTGCCAGCACGCTTCCACGAGGCGCTCATCGCGCCGCGATAGACTGCAGAGATCATGTCGGCAACCCTGAGCCAGCAAGCGCCCGCCGTTCGCCCGCTCGCCGAGCAGGCGCTGTCGCGCGCGGCTGGCGCGCCGTTGTCCTGCGGCAACGCGATCGAGCTGCTGATCGACGCGCGCGCCAATTTCGACGCCTGGCTGGGCGCGATCCGCTCCGCGCGGCGCAGCGTTTTCCTCGCCAACTACATCATCCGCGCCGACGCGGTGGGTCACGCGTTCCTGGACGCGCTCACCGAACGCGCGCGGGCCGGGGTGTACGTATGCGTGATGCGCGACTGGCTCGGGTGCCTGGGCCAATCCGGCACGCGCTTCTGGAAGCCACTGCTGGAAGCCGGCGGACACGTGCGGGTGTGGAATCCTTTCGATCCGCTCAGCCCGTTCGGCTGGGTCAACCGCGACCACCGCAAGCTGGTAAGCGTGGACGGCCGCATCGCTTTCATCTCGGGCATCTGCATCAGCGGCAAGTGGCTGGGTGATCCAAAGCGCAAGGTGCCGCCGTGGCGCGACACCGGCGTGGCGTTGCGGGGCCCGGCAGTAGCTGAAATCGAGGCGGCGTTCGCGGCGACCTGGAACGTGGGCGGCGAGCCGCTGCCACGCGAAGCGCTCACCGACGAGGTAACCATGCCGCATGTCGGCGAAGTCGCGCTGCGCGTGATCGCCACGCATCCGAGCAGCGCCGGCATGTATCGGCTGGATCAGATGATCGCCGCGCTCGCACGCGAGCGGCTATGGTTGACCGACGCCTACTTCGTCGGTATCGCGCCGTACGTGCGCGCGCTGACCAATGCAGCGGAAGACGGCGTGGACGTGCGCCTGCTGGTGCCGGGCACCTCCGACCTTCCGCCGGTGGCGGCGATCTCGCGCAGCGGTTACCGGCCGCTGCTGGCTGCCGGCGTGCGCGTGTTCGAATGGAACGGTTCGATGCTGCACGCCAAGACCGCGGTGGCGGACGCGCGCTGGGCGCGCGTGGGCTCCACCAATCTGAATCTCGCCAGCTGGATGGGCAATTGCGAAATCGATGTGGCGGTCGAAGACGAAGACTTCGCGTGCACCCTGGCGGCGCAATACGAGCGCGATCTGGAAAACTCCACGGAAATCGTATTGAGCAAAAGGCGCGTGCGCCGCGATCCGCAAAGCCCGCCGCGCGAGCGCGGGGCACGCGGCAAACCGGGCACGCGCGGCAGCGCAGGGCGTGGTGCCGCCGGCGCGCTGCGGCTGGCGCATACGGTCGGAGCGGTCTTGAACGAGCGGAGGCTGCCGAGCGGCGGCGAGACCGGCCCGCTGCTGGGCGGCGCGCTGGCGTTGCTGATCCTCACCGCGATCGCGGTGCTGTGGCCACGCGTTATCGCCTGGCCGCTGGCGGCGTTCGCGCTCTGGATCGCGCTGGGCCTGGCGGTGCGCTGGGTACGGGTTCGGCGCCGACGACATCGTGCCATCAATGCGGCGAAATGAGCATGACCGATCAAGGCAATACTCACTACGAAACGCAACGCGAGATCCTGACGCCTTCCTCGCTCAACCGGCTTGCGCGCGATTTGATCGAAGGCGCATTGCCGCTGATCTGGATCGAAGGCGAGTTGTCCAACGTCTCGCGTCCGGCCTCCGGCCACCTGTATTTCACGCTGAAGGATTCCGCTGCGCAGGTGCGCTGCGCGATGTTCAAGCCGCGCAGCACCTGGCTGCGTTTCAAACCCGCCGACGGCGCGCACGTGCTGGCCCGCGCGCGTGTAAGCCTTTACGAAGCGCGTGGCGAATTCCAGTTGCTGGTCGAGCACATGGAGGAAGCCGGCGAAGGCGCGCTGCGCCGCGCCTTCGAACTGCTGAAGACAAAGTTGCAAGCCGAGGGCCTGTTCGATGCGCAACGCAAGCGTGCATTGCCGCGGTATCCACGCCGCATCGGCGTGATCACTTCCGCAACCGGTGCGGCGATCCGCGACGTGCTGAGCGTGGCGCGGCGACGCTGCCCGCTGACCGAAATCGAAGTCCTGCCCGTGCCGGTGCAGGGCCGCGAAGCGCCCGCGGCGATCATCGCGATGCTGAATGCGGCATCGCGCAGCGCGCGCTATGACGTGCTGCTGCTGACGCGCGGCGGCGGCTCGCTGGAAGACCTCATCGCCTTCAACGACGAAGGCGTGGCGCGTGCGGTCGCGGCGAGCGCGGTGCCGGTCGTCTGCGCGGTCGGGCATGAAGTGGATTTCTCGATCGCCGATTTCGTTGCCGACCTGCGCGCACCCACGCCGTCGGCCGCCGCTGAAGTGCTGCTGCCGGATTCCGATGCGCTCATCCGCATGCTGGCGCAACACCGCGCGCGCATCACGCACGCGTGGAGCCGCCGCGCACACGCGTTGATCCAGCGGCTCGATCATCTGCATGCACGGCTGCTGGGGCGTGCACCGCAACAGCGGCTTGCGGCCGGGAGCGAGCGATTGTTCGCCTTGCGCGCCCGCATGCAGCGCTGCACCTCGACGCGGCTCGAATCGGCGGGTACGCGCGTGCGGCATGTGGACGCGCGCCTGCGGCTGGCGCATCCGGCACGCCGGTTGCCCTTGCTCGCGCGTGGTGCCAGCGGTTTGAACCAGCGCCTGCTGGGAGCGTGGGCGCAGGCCGCGCAACGCGACGCCCGCCGCGTGGCGGCGCTCGCCCGCGCCTTGCAGGCGGTCAGCCCATTGAACGTGCTGCAACGCGGTTACGCCATCCTGTTTGATGAAAACGGGAAAGTCCTGCGCTCTGCGCTCGGGGTGGCGCCCGGCAGTTCGCTGAGTGCGCGATTGCACGATGGCGAGTTGCTTTTGTCGGTTCGCGAACCCAGGGAGCCATGATGAAACTCAAGGAACGTTATCCGTACTACCTCGCGAACCAACCGCAACAGCCGAACGAGAATCTCGCGGTACTGGACAAGTATTCCGGCGAAGTCGCCACGCGCGTGGCACTGGCCGATGCGACGGCGATCGAAAACGCGATCGCCGCTGCCGCGCAGGCGGCGGTGCCGATGGCGGCATTTAAACCGTTCCAGCGGCGCGCGGTGCTGGAACACTGCATTGCGCATCTGGGCGAACGCAAGGACGAGCTTGCCTTTGCGCTGTGCGTGGAAGCCGGCAAACCGATCAAGGATGCGCAGGGCGAAGTCACGCGGCTGATCGACACCTTCCGCATCGCGGCGGACGAATCCACGCGGCTCGGCGGTGAAATCCTCAACCTCGAAATTTCCGAACGCACCCGCGGCTACCGCGGTTTCGTCAAGCGCGTGCCGCTCGGGCCGTGCTCGTTCATCACGCCGTTCAATTTCCCGCTGAACCTGGTCGCCCACAAGGTCGCGCCGGCGATCGCGGCGGGTTGTCCGTTCGTGCTGAAACCTTCCGAGAAGACGCCGATCGGCGCGCTGATCATCGGCGAGGCGCTGGCGCAAACCGATCTGCCGCGCGGCGCGTTTTCGATCCTGCCCTGCAACATCAAGGATGCCGATCCCTTCGTGGAAGACGAGCGGCTGAAGCTGCTGTCCTTCACCGGCGGCCAGATCGGCTGGCAGCTGAAGGCGCGCGCCGGCCGCAAGAAGGTCGTGCTGGAACTGGGCGGCAATGCGGCGTGCATCGTGGATTCGGACCAGCGCGAGCGGCTGGAGTTCGTGATCGAGCGACTGATCTCGGGCAGCTTCTATCAATCCGGCCAAAGCTGCATCAAGGTGCAACGCATCTTGATTCACGCATCGCTCTATGAGGAAGTGAAGCGGCGATTCATCGCCGCAACGCAGAAGTTGAAAGCGGGCGATCCGAAAGACCCCGAAACATTCCTCGGGCCCATGATCGACGAGGCCGCTGCGAAGCGGCTGGAAACCTGGATCGGCGAAGCGCGGGCAGTGGGCGCAAAAATCCTTTGCGGCGGCGAACGTCACGGCAACATGCTGCAAGCGACGGTGCTCGAAAATGTGCCGAATGACGCCAAGCTTTCCTGCATGGAGGCGTTCGGCCCGGTCACGGTGCTGGCGAAATTCGAAACATTCGACGAGGCCTTGCACGCGGTCAACGATTCCGATTACGGCTTGCAGGCGGGCGTGTTCACCAACGATCTCGCGCACACGATGCGCGCATGGGACACGCTGGTCGAAGGCGGCGTGATCGTCGGCGACATTCCGAGTTTTCGCGTTGACAACATGCCTTACGGCGGCGTGAAACTTTCCGGTATGGGGCGCGAAGGCGTGCGCTACGCGATCGAGGACATGTCCGAAGCGCGGCTGCTGGTGATCCGCGACGGATAAATCAGCGCGGGCGGTTCGCCGGCACCGTCAGGGTTGCGGCAAAGCGCCAGCCGTCGCAGTCCAGCCGTCGCGCCGCGTACAGCGCCTGACTTGCTGCGAGCAACAGGCCGGCGGCATCGGGGGCATCATCCGGAAACCCGGCGATGCCGATGCGCAGCCCGAGCCGAAAGCGGATGCTGTCCACGCCGTAGGGTTTGGTGAGGCTTTCGGTGACGCGCTGCGCGACGGTTTCGCCCGCCGCGCGCAGCGATCCTTCGACACCCTGCGTCAGCAGCGCGAATTCGTCAGTGCCGGTGCGCGCGACCAGATCCTCCTCGCGCACCTGACGGCGCAGGCGCTCCGCGATCACGCGCGAGACACTCTCCGCGAAGGCTTCACCCTGCTGATTCAACAGCGCATCCATTCCGTGCAACTGCAATCGCAACAGCAGGCAGCCGCACTGCTGCCGCCGCGCGGCTGCCAGCGCACGCCCGACCCGCCGCAGCAGGGCCGCGCGGCTGCGCAACGCACCCGCCGGCGGCTTGCGCGCGGCGAACGAATTCAGCGGATGCAACCAGGCCCAATCCATCGATTCCCCTTCATTGCGTGCATCGCCGCGCCAACGCAAACCCCATGCATGCAACGTGCCTCAGTTCGGGCGGCCGCGCAAGCGTTAAACTCGCAGGTTCCGCGCCCGATGCGACACGATGCCTTGCAGCAAGTGACCGAACCCCTTCCCGCCGCACCGACACCGCGCCGCCTGTCCGCGCTCCGCGCATTGTGGCCGTACTTGCGCAGGCACCGCGCGCTGGTGGCCGGCTGGCTCGGCTTTCTCGCGCTGTCCTCGGCTGCCACGCTGTCGCTGCCGGTCGCGGTGCGGCGCATGATCGATCGCGGCTTCGCCGCGCACGATCCGGCGCTGGTCAATCGCACTTTCCTGATCCTGTTCGGCGTGGCGCTGGTGCTGGCGCTGGCCACCGCCGCGCGCTACTTCTGCATCACCCTGCTGGGCGAGCGAGCGGTCGCGGAGTTGCGCGAGAAATTGTATGCGCACCTGGTCGGGCTCGACATCGCTTTTTTCGAGCATGCGCGCGTGGGCGAGCTGGTTTCGCGCCTGGGCACCGATACCGAAGTGGTGCAGACTTTGATCGGCTCCAGCGTGTCGATCGCATTGCGCAGCGTGGTGATGGTGATCGGCGCGGCGGCGATGATGGTGTTCACCAGCCCGCGACTGGCAGGCTTCACCGCTCTGGTCATTCCGCTGGTGATCGTGCCGATTGCCCTGTACGGCCGCAAGCTGCGCGCGCTTTCGCGCATCAACCAGGACCGCATCGCCGACACCAGCGCGATCGCCAATGAAACCCTCAACGCGGTGCACGCGGTCAAGGCTTACGCGCGCGAGCGCATCGAGAGCGCGCGCTATGCCGAGGCGGTGCGCCGCGCGCTGCGCGCCGCGCAGAAGCGCATCACGGCGCGCGCGATCCTGACCGCGGGCGTGATCGTGCTGGTGTTTGGCGCGATCACGCTGGTGCTGTGGGCCGGCGCGCGCGACGTGCTGACCGGCTCCCTGGATGCCGGCGTGCTCAGCCAGTTCATCCTGTATGCGGTGCTGGCGGCGGGCTCGGTCGGCGCGCTCGGCGAGGTCTGGGGGGATGTGCTGCGCGCGGCGGGTTCGATGGGCCGCATCGGTGAATTGCTGGCCGAGCAACCGCGCATCACCGCGCCCCCGCAGCCTGCGCACTTGCCTCGTCCCGCGCGCGGGGCAATCGCATTCGAGCATGTCGAATTCCGCTATCCCACTCGGCTCGAGGTGCCCGCGCTGCACGATTTCGATCTGCGCGTGCAGCCGGGCGAAACGGTCGCGCTGGTTGGCCCGTCCGGCGCCGGCAAAAGCACGGTATTCAATCTGCTGTTGCGCTTCCACGATCCGCAGCGAGGTCGCATCACGTTGGACGGCGTGGACCTGCGCGCGCTGACACTGGACGAATTGCGCGGTGCGCTGGCGCTGGTGCCGCAGGAAACCGTGATCTTCGCCGCAAGCGCGGCGGACAATATCCGCTTCGGCCGCCACGACGCCGACGATGATGACGTGCACGCCGCCGCGCGCGATGCGGAAGCCTACGGGTTCCTTGCCGCGCAGCCGGAAGGTTTCGACGCACCACTGGGCGAACGCGGCGTGCGCCTGTCAGGTGGCCAGCGTCAGCGCATAGCGATCGCGCGGGCGATCCTGAAAGACGCGCCGGTGTTGTTGCTGGATGAGGCGACTTCAAGCCTGGATGCGCAATCGGAAGCGGCGATCCAGCAGGCACTGGAGCGCGCCGGCCGGGGACGCACCACGCTGGTGATAGCCCATCGCCTGGCCACCGTGCAGCGCGCGGATCGAATCGTGGTGCTCGACGGCGGACGCATTGTCGCC
>Ga0134126_10008078_pt1 | contig 13223 bp, 13 predicted proteins | sample KB31752_FD_96881 | JGI IMG/M metagenome (GOLD analysis project Ga0134126, IMG submission 96881) | Terrestrial soil microbial communities with excess Nitrogen fertilizer from Kellogg Biological Station, Michigan, USA - KB3-175-2 | ecosystem: Environmental > Terrestrial > Soil > Unclassified ...
GAGGGGCGGCTCGGCGATGGCGAAGTTCGCGTATCCGGGCCGCCGCTTGGCGGGCTCGGTGCCGAACAGCCGCGAGTAGAAGGTCACGGCCTGGTCGATGTCATTGACGTTCAGGGCGAGCTGGAGACGGCTGGGCATGAGAACCTCCGGGGTCAGATATTGACGTTCATCTATGTCTACGCTCCGCAGCGTGCCACAGACATCGACCTTAGTCAATATAGATACATGTCTAAGTCTAAGTCTTCCCTCTCCGCTCTTCCCTACCGAGCTTTCATCGTCTATCGTCGATAAACGATGAAAGTTAATGCTGAACCGCTGGACCGCCCGACCGCCGCCGAGTACGCGAGCTGGTTCAGGGCACTGGCCGACCCGACCCGGATCCAGATCGTCTCGCTGCTGGCCCGCCGGGGCGAGCCGATGAACGTCGGTCAGATCGTCGCCGCGGTGGACGTTGGCCAGTCCACCGTGTCCGCTCACCTCAAGGTGCTGGCCGAGGTGCGGTTCGTGCTCGCCGACCACCGCGGCACCGCCACCTACTACCGGGTCAACGACGCCTGCGTGGAGTGCTTCCCCACCGCCGCCGACATCGTCATGGGCAAGCCCGTCCCGGCGCTGCCCGTCCCGGCCCGGCCCGGCCCTTCCTGCCAGCCCTGAGGAGAACCCGCGATGACCGAACACCAGCCGCCGGCAGAAGAGGCAGAAGAGGCAGAAGACCGCACCGAGGACGTCATCAGCCGCTACTCCGGTCTGGCGCAGGCGGCCCGCGACGGGCGGCAGATCATCGACTGCGGCGCCGGCGAGTTCGAGGCCGGGTGCTTCGGCGCGGCGGGATATGACGACACCAGCGGGCTGCCGGACGGCGCGATACGGGCCAGCCTAGGCTGCGGCAACCCGGTCGCCGTCGCCGCTTTGCATCCCGGCGAGACGGTCCTGGATCTCGGCTCGGGCGGCGGCATCGACGTGCTGCTGTCCGCCCGCCGGGTCGCGCCCGGCGGGACGGCCTATGGCCTGGACGGCTCGCCCGACATGCTCGCCCTGGCCCGTGACAACGCCGCCACCGCCGGGGTGACCAACGCCGAGTTCCTGCACGGCCGCATCGAGGACATCCCCCTGCCTGCCGCCACCGTGGACGTGGTCATCTCCAACTGCGTCATCAACCTGTCCGCCGACAAGCCCCGCGTGCTGGCGGAGACGTTCCGCGTCCTGCGGCCCGGCGGCCGCATCGGGATCAGCGACCTCATCGCCGACGAAGACCTGGACTCCGCCCGGCGGGCAGAGGCCGAACGGCTCACCGGCTGCGCCACCGGCACCCTCACCACCACCGATTACCGCCACCACCTGATCGCCGCGGGGTTCACGGCCATCGCCGTCACCCCCGTCAGCGAGCCCGCGCCCGGCCTGCACTCGGCCATCATCCAGGCGACCCGGCCCGCAGCCCCCGCGGGCGTTCTCATCCGGCCCATGACCCCCGCCGACGCCGAGGCCGTTCTGGCCATCTACCAGGCCGGCCTGGACACCGGCCACGCCAGCTTCGAGATCACCGCACCCGACTGGAGCACCTTCGACCACGCCCGGCTCCCCCAGCATCGGCACGTCGCCACCACCGACAACGGGCCAGTCATCGGGTGGGCCGCCGCCAGCGCCGTCTCTGACCGGTGCGTCTACGCGGGAGTCATCGAGCATTCCGTCTACATCGACCCCGGCGCCCGCGGCCGAGGTGTTGGTGCCGCGCTCCTGGCCGCGCTCATCGGCTCGACGGAAGCGGCCGGGATCTGGACCATCCAGACCGGGATCTTCCCCGAGAACACCGCCAGCCTTCGCCTGCACGAGCAGGCCGGATTCCGCGTCGTCGGGACCCGCCACCGGATCGGCAGTCACCACGGCCGCTGGCGCGACGTCATCCTCCTCGAGCGACGCAGTACCGCCATCGGTGTCTGACGGCCACGAGGGGGTGAACTGGGCACCCCGATCGCAGGCGGCTCGGTTATGGCGGTGCGGCGGGCAGCGTCGGCCGGCTGTCGCCGGCCAGCCGACGCAGCACCCTTCGCCACAGCGCCTGCCACCGGCCACGGCGGCGGGCGGGCCGGGCCGAGACCGAGCCACTACCGACCCGGCCGGAGACCCTCACCCGCAGCTCCACCGGGGTGTCAGGCCGGGCCGGAGGGGCCACCACCCTGACGCTGCCGCTCCCGACGGTCACCTCGCCGGTGTCCACCACGATGCCAGGACGGGTGATGAGCTTCAGGCTGCCGCCGGAGATCTGAACAGTGATCCGCAGCTCCGGCACGGCGATCACGGCCTGCTGGAAGTCCAGACAGACCGAACCGCTGCCGATGTTGATCTCCAGGCGCCGGGGCACCACCCAGGAACTATTCCGCTTGGCGGTGCCGGAACCGCAGTCGATGCGCGCCAGGTCCGGCACCTCGGCGGGGGCGGTGGTGGTTTTGGTGGTGGAGGTGGCGGCGGTCAGGTCGGCGAGTAGCGGCTCGAGTTCGGCCACCGTGCGAGCGGTGAGCGCGGCCTCCAGCCGCTGATCGAGTTCGTCAGCGGTGAGCCGGCCGTCGCCCGCGGCCGTCCTGAGCACCTCGACAGCCCGGTCCCGGTCCGCATGCGAGGCCAGCTGTCCGGCCGGGCGGCCGGGCTGCCTCGCGTCGGGGATGGCCACCCGGGCGACCAGGAACGCCGCCTCGACCTGGTAGATCCGCTCCGGCCGGCTGAGATCCTTCAGCTGGCGCGTCCCGAGCTCCCGCAGCCCCACGCCGTCGGGCAGCTCATCGGACAGCAGCTCGGCCGCCACTCCGGACACCAGCACCTCGCCGCCGCTGGCGACCGCCAGCAGCCGCGCGGTCCGGTTCACGGCCGGCCCGAAGTAGTCCCCGTCGCGCTCCTCGCACACCCCGGCGTGCAGGCCCATCCGCACCACGATCGGCCGGCTGGTTGGCCATGACTGCCCGGCCAGCGTCCGCTGCGCGGCCAGCGCCGCCTCGAGCCCGGCACGGGCGGCCGAGAACGCCGCGCAGAACGAGTCGCCGACAGTCTTGAAAACGTAGCCGCCGGCCTGCTCGATCGCGCCTCGCATGATCTCGTCGTGGCGGCGCAGCGCAACCGCCATGGCCTCCCGCTCGGCGTCCCACAGCCGGGTGGAGCCTTCCACGTCAGTGAACAACAGCGTCACGGTCCCCGACGGTGCACCGCTCATGGGTGCCCCGCCAGCGGAGACAGCGTCACCGGGACCACCTCCAGGCCGTTGAGTTCCCTCGAAGTCTGCCGGATGCCAGGAGTACACGGGAAGACCTGGCCGAGGCCGAAGAGACGGGGCGTCATTGTTTGCCTGAGCCCGCATCGGTCAGGAATCGAGAAGCCCTGGTGATGGGGCGAGCCTAGCCTTCACTCAACGGGCCGGCGCCGCGCTGGCCTACCGAGTCGAAAGGGAGAGACATGCCCGCGAAGAGTTCCCAGGCTGAGTCCGGCGGCTTCACCGCTGCCGAGCGAGCCGCGATGAAAACGCGCGCGGCCGAGCTGCGCGCCGAGGGCAAGCAGGGCGCCAAGAAGGCCGACGGCCTGCAGGCGCTCCTCGACTCGATGGCGAAGATGACCCCGGAGGACCGCGCGGTCGCTGAGCGCGTCCATGCCACGGTGAGCGCGGCCGCCCCGGAGCTGTTGGCGAAGACCTGGTACGGGATGCCCGCCTACGCCAACGCGGAGGGCAAGATCGTCGTCGCCTTCAAGAACGCGGGCAAATTCAACACCCGGTATTCGACACTGGAGTTCCAGGACGCCGCGAACCTCGACGACGGGGATGTGTGGCCCGTGTCGTGGGCGCTGCCGCAGTGGAGCCCGGCGGTGGAGCAGAAGATTGCCGAGGTGGTGAAGGCCGCGGTCTCCTGACGGGTGCGCCATGCTTGAGGTCCGGTGAGATCGGACGAGATGAGCAGGTACCTGCGTTATGACCGACTTCAACGGCGAGCTCGGCATGGACCCCGCGCAATACGCTGCCGCGGCCGCCCGAGCCGACCTCGGGTGACGCGATCGGCTTCACCCATCATGACGAACTGGCACGGTCCAGGGCGGCGGTCCGGTCCGCCTCCCGGTGCCGGGCGGGGCCGGACGAGAGTGGCTGTCAGGGCTGACCGGCCCCGGACGGCCGAGGATCGTTCGTCATGATGTTAAATCGCGGCCAGCTGGCTAGTGGCCCGCGATCTGGCCGCCGTCGATGTGCAGGATCTCCCCGGTGATGTAGGGCGCGGCCTCCAGGGCCAGGATGCCGTTGACAACGTCGCTGACCTGCCCGACGCGGCCCATGGGCGGGAGCTGGTCGTCGTCCAGGCCCTCGTAGCTCTCGGGCGGGTGCATGGGGGTCTGGATGATGCCGGGCGAGACGGCGTTGACCCGGATGCCGCGCCGGGCGTACTCGACGGCCAGCGACCGCGTGGCGGCGGCCAGGCCGCCCTTGGTCAGCGCGGCCAGCACGGAGGGCGAACTGGAGCTGGCGAAGTCGGCGACGGTGGCGCTGATGTTGACGATGTGGCCACCACCGCGGCTGAGCATCTCGGGGATGACCCGCTGGGTCATCCAGAAGAACCCGGTCAGGTTGACGCTGGTCGCGAGCGCGTAGTCGTGCGCCGTGAAGTCGGTGAACGGCTTGGAGATGAACACGCCGGCGTTGTTGACCAGGGTGTCGAGCCGGCCGAAGCGGTCGAGCGCCGCGCTGACGGCCTGCTCGGCGGTGGCCGGGTTGGCCACGTCTCCGGGCACCGTGACCACGTCCGGGTCGGGCGAGGGCTGGATGCTGAGCGAGTTGGCCACCACGGCCCAGCCCAGGGCGCGGTACCCGGCCACCAGGCCGGCGCCGATGCCCTGGGAGCCTCCGGTGATGATGGCCACCCGCTGTTCGTCCGCCATGCTGGGACACTTACCCCGGCTGGCGGGCGGGTGATCCCTGGACGTTATACGGGCCGCGCCGGGCTCACTGGGCGCAGAGGGCCCAGACGATCTTCCCGGCCTGGCCGTCCGGCGCACAGCAGCCCCATCGCGCGCTGAGGGTGTCGACGAGCAGCAGCCCGCGTCCGGCCTCGGCGTCCAGTTCCTCGTCCTGCTGGACGGGCCGGCGATGGTCGCTGTCCCACACCTGGATCAGGACGCTTTCCCGGTCCGAGGTGAGCCAGAATCGAATTCGCGGCACTGGCCCGGATTTTTCCGGGCCAGTGGCGATAAAGGATGACGCGCGCACGGCGTTGGTGATGAGCTCGGAGACGAGCAGTTCCACGGTGTCGGTGAGGGCGTCTATGCGCCATTCGCGCAGAATGCTCCGGACGTGCAGCCGAGCCGACCGCGCCGACACGGGCAGGGCGCGCAGCTCCAGGTAGGTCCACAGGGGCCACTCCGTGGCCCGGGCCAGTTCCTGGCCAGCCACGACTGCCAGGGCGGCGGGCGGCCAGGGCTCCGAGGCTGCGAAGGCAGCCGCGGAACCGCGGAGCGTGTCAGTCCCTGGGACGGTCATTGCCGCGCGGACCCTCCGATCGGCTGAAGGCACGAGGCCGCAACAGCGGCGACCAGCCCGCTGGGGCGGGAACGGCACGGTCACAATGTCAGAAAAGGCTCACGAAATGCTGTCAGAAGCATCGCTATCGCTCACTGATCGCTCACGAAGCCAGGTACGCTGCGGTCGTGCCCGCGGTGAGACCGCGATGCGGGTACCGCGACCACAGCGCGCAGATGGCCGGGAAGAGGTGTGGGCGTGGAGTTCGGGCTGCTGGGGCCCCTCGTGGTCCGGGACGGCACGAGTGACGTGCCGATCTCGGCGCCGCGCCAGCGCGTGCTGCTCGCGGCCCTGCTGCTGAGCGCCGGGCGGGTCGTCAGCCTGGACGATCTGGCCGAGATGCTGTGGGAGGGCCAGCCGCCGGGCGGGGCGCGGGGCGCGCTGCACAGCGCCGTTCAGCGGCTGCGCTCGTCGCTCGGCCCGCGGGGCGCGGACCTGATCGAGACGCGGCCGCCCGGTTACCTGATGCGGACGGGCGACGGCCAGCTCGACGTCGCTCAGTTCACGGTGCTCGCCGCTCGCGGGCACGCGGCCGCCGACGCCGGCGACTGGGCCAAGGCGGCGGACGTGCTGGGCGAGGCGCTCAGGCTGTGGCGAGGCGAGCCGCTGGCCGACGTGCCCTCCCGGCTGCTGCGGGACCGGGAGGTCCCCCCGATCGAGGACAAGCGGGTGCAGGCGCTGGCCACGCGTATCGACGCCGACCTGCACCTGGGCCGGCACGGTGAGCTGGTGGCCGAGCTGCGCCAGCTGGTCAAGGTCCACCCGCTGCAGGAGCAGTTCCACGCACAGCTGATGCTGAGCCTGTACCGCAGCGGCCGTCAGGCCGACGCCCTGGCCGCCTACCAGGACGTGCGGCGGGTGCTGGCTGACGAGCTGGGCATCGATCCCGGCCCCGAGCTGCGGCTGCTGCAGCAGCGGATCCTGGCCGCCGACGGGGAGCTGCTGCTGTCCGCGGACGGGACGTCCGCCGCGTCGGCGACGCTGAGCCCGCCCGCCCCGGACCGCACCACCAGCGACCGCGCTGCCGCGGACCGCGGCACGCCGGATGCCCAGGCCGCCCCCGGGCCACGGGAGCACCTGGTACCGCGGCAGCTGCCCGCGTCGACGCGGCACTTCGCCGGCCGGGATGAGGAGCTGGCCGCGTTGGCCGCGCTGGCCGCGCTGGCCGCCGAGTCGGCCGAGTCGGCCGAGCAGGCCAGCCACGCGCCGGTGATCTCAGTCATCGCCGGGACGGCCGGGGTCGGTAAGACCACGCTGGCCCTGCACTTCGCGCACCGGGTGGCGGACCGGTTCCCGCACGGTCAGCTCTACGTGAACCTGCGCGGCTTCGACCCGGCCGGGCCGCCGATGACGCCGGCCGAGGCCGTCCGTCTGCTCCTGGACGCTCTGGCGGTGCCCGCGGCCCGGATCCCGGCCGGCCTGAACGCGCAGGCGGGCCTGTACCGCAGCCTGCTGGCCGGCCAGCGGATGCTGGTCCTGCTGGACAACGCGCGGGACGTCGACCAGGTCCGCCCGCTGCTGCCGGCCAGCCCCGGCTGCCTGGTCATCGTGACTAGCCGCAGCCAGCTCACCAGCCTGGTGGCCGCCGAGGGCGCGCAGCCGCTGGCCCTGGGCGTGCTGGACGAGGCCGAGTCCCAGACGCTGCTGGCCCGGCGGCTCGGCCAGGGGCGCCTGGCCGGCGACCCGCAGGCCGCCGAGGACCTGATCAACCTGTGCGCGCAGCTACCCCTGGCCCTGAGCATCGCCGCCGCCCGCACGGCCAGCCAGCCCGGCCTGTCGTTGGCGGCGCTGGCCGCCGACCTGCGCGATGCCCGCGGACGGCTGGACGCGCTGGACGCCGGGCACTCGGCGGCCAACGTCCGGGCCGTGCTGTCCTGGTCCTACCAGCAGCTCGACCCGGCGGCGGCCCGGATGTTCCGGCTGCTGGGACTGCACGGCGGCCCGGACATCAGCACCGCCGCCGCGGCCAGCCTGGCCGGGCTGCCGCCGGACGAGGGACGCCGCTGCCTGGGCGAGCTGACCAGGGCCAACCTGCTGGCCGAGCCGGCCCCTGGGCGGTTCTCCAGCCACGATCTGCTCCGTGCCTACGCCGCCGAGCTAACCCAGATCACCGACAGCGAGGCCGAGCGCCAGGCGGCCACGGCCCGGATGCTGGAGCATTACCTGCACACGGCCAACAGGGCCGTGTTCCTCATGCACCCCACCCGCCGGCCGATCTCGCTGCCCGAGCTTCAGCCGGGCATCGAGCCTGAGCCCATCGAGGCGGCCGGGCAGGCCCTGGCCTGGTTCGAGGCCGAGCGCCGGGTGCTGATAGCGGCCGCCGGCCGGGCCCAGGAGGCCGGCCTGGACACCCATGTGTGGCAGATCGCCTGGGCGCTGTCGCGCTACCTGGACACGCGGGGCCGCTGGAACGACTGGGTCGACATCGAGCGGGTTGCCCTGGCCGCCACCGAGCGGCTGGGCGATCGGGCCGCGGAGGCCACCGTCCATCAGCGCCTCGGCTACGCGCTGGCCCATCTGTCCAGCTACGACGACGCCTACGCGCATCTGGGCCAGGCGGTGAGCATCCACACCGAGCTGGGCGACCACGCCGGCCAGGCCTACGCCCGCAACGCGCTGTCGATCTCGCTGTTCTACCAGGACCGCTTCGCCGAGGCCCTCGACCAGGCCCGGCAGTCGCTGCGGTTGTACACCGACATCGGCGACCGCTCCGGCCGGGCCCTGGCGCTGAACCTGGTCGGCTGGTTTAACGCGACGCTCGGGGAGTACCGGGAGGCGCAGGGCTACTGCGAGCAGGCGATCGAGCTGTTCAGTGAGCTCGGCCACCGGGAGGGCCTGGCCGACGCACTCGACGCCCTCGGGTACACCCACCACCACCTCGGCCGCCACGCCGAGGCTGTCGCCTGCTACCAGCGGTCCATCAGCGTGTACCGGGAGCACGGCACCCGCAAGGGCCTGGCCGAGGTGCTCGGCCACCTCGGCGACACCCACCGCGCGGCCGGGGACCCGGACCAGGCCCGAGCCGCCTGGACCGAGGCGCTGGCCATCGTCGACGAACTCGGCCACCCGGACGCGGACCAGATCCGGGCCCAGCTCGCGGAGCTGGACACGGCCGCCGTCCAGACCTGACGGCGGTTAGCCGGCCGCCGGCACCATGATCGTTGGCTCGTTGCCCACACCCGGGTGTGGGCAACGAGCCAACGATCATGGTCAGGTCCTCCCGGCTGGGGCTCGCGCCGCCTTGGACAGGGCCGCCTCGGCCTGCGCGGCCAGCACGGCGACCAGGTCGGACGCCGACGGCAGGTCGGTGATCAGCTCGGTGGCCTGGCCCGCCCAGACCGGCTGCGGCGGCAGCTCGCCGCTGGCCACGCCCTCGCGGTAGGCCTGCCGCGCCCCCGCGTCCGCGGCCAGCTCGTCCTCTCGGCCCCGCCACTGCTCCAGGAACGGGTGGCCCAGCGTGCGGGCCGGGTACCGGGACGGCCAGGCGGAGCCCCGGACGATGTCCAGCACCCGGCTCCGCTCGGTTTCCTCGCCCTGCCCGGCCACGATCGCCTTCTTCACCTCGGCCTCCGCCAGCGACTCGGCCGTGGCCTGGAACCGGGTCCCGATGAGCGCCCCGGCCGCCCCGAGAGCCAGGGCCGCGGCCACCCCCCGCCCGTCGGCGATCCCGCCCGCAGCCAGCACCGGGGTCGGCGCGGCCAGGTCGGCCACGACCGGTACGAACGGCAGCGTGGCCCAGCCGCGCTGGCTGCCGTGCCCGCCGCTTTCCGTGCCCTGGGCCACGATCACGTCGGCGCCCAGGTCCACCGCCTGACGAGCCTCCTCCAGGTCGGTGACCTGGAGGATCAGCGCCGCGCCCGCGGCGCGGACGGCGGCGGTGAACGGGCGCGGGTCCCCAAAGGACAGCATCACCGCCCGCGGCCGCTGGCTCAGCGCCTGCTCGAGCGTGCCCAGGCTGACGGACCAGCTCTGGAAGCCGACGCCCCACGGCGCGCTGGTGCTCTCGGCCACGATGGGCAGCTCACGCTCCAGCCAGGCCCGGTCCCCGCCGCCTCCGCCGAGCAGCCCCAGGCCACCCCCGTTCGAGACCGCCGCGGTGAGCGCCCCGCCCGCCGTGCCGCCCATGGGCGCCAGCGCGATGGGGTACTCGAGTGAGAACAGCTCCGTGAACGCCGTCGACCAGGCCATGCCCCCATCATCGCCGCTGTGCGTCGCGTCGGCACGACACTGTCAGTGCATGTATAACTGCATGCATGGTGGCTCTGCAGATCCGCGGTGTCCCTGAGGAACTGCGCGACCGGCTGAGTGAGCTGGCCGGCCAGCGCGGGCAGTCGCTCCAGGCCTACCTTTTCGACGTCATCAGCGACGAGGCGCGCCGGGCGGACAACCTCGCGGTGCTCGACCGGTTCGGGCACGGTGCCTATGGCTCCCGGCTGAGCGCCGGGGACGTCAGCGAGGCCCTGGACGCGTCGCGGGCCGAGCGCGACGCCGAGCTTGGGGTGAACTCGCGAGTTAGCGAGTGATCGTCCTCGACGCGTCGACAACGGCCTTCGCGCTCCTGGATGAAGGAGACGTCGGGGATCGGTGCCGCGCGGCCATGCGCGCCGACTCGCGCTGGATCGTCCCCGAGCAATGGCTGGTTGAGCTGTTGTCCGTGATACGCGGAACCCTGCTGGGCGGCAAGATCACGCCGGTTCACGCGGCCGACGCTGTTACCGCGGCCGCGGATCTCAACCCCGTGGTGGTGCGCACTCGCCTGCTCGCGTCACGGATCTGGGCCCTGCGCGCCAATCTGACCACGTACGACGCCGCCTACGTCGCGGCCGCCGAGCAGTACAACTGCGCGCTCGTGACGACCCACGCCAGGCTGGCTCGGGCTCCGGGGATTCGATGTCCCATCAACCTGCTGCCGACCTAGCGACCGGCTGACCGGGGGCTTCGTGATCGGCTCTGGTCACGACCAGCGAGGTGCGAGTAGGTTGCCCTTCGACCAGCACCTGATCTTCCTCAGGGAGGGCTTTTATGCGGGTAAGACAAGCGGTGGCGGCGACGTCGGGAGCGGCGTTCGTGCTCGCGCTGACTCTGGGCGCGGCGGGCCCGGTGGCAGCCACCAGCGCGACGCACGGCCTGCGCCCGGCGCACGCCGGCGCGCTCGGGCGGCTCGTGCTGCCGCGCGGGGCCAGGGCGACCTTCGAGGGCGCCAGCCCGCCGACCGACGCGCAGTGCCGGGCTCAGACCGGCCGCCCCTGCTACAGCCCGCAGGAGATCCGCCACGCCTACGGGGTGGACACGCTGCTGAGCCACGGTGACAACGGCAAGGGCGAGACGATCGTCATCGTCGACTCCTACGGCAGCCCCACGATCGCCGCCGACCTGGCCGCGTTCGACAAGGGTTACAAGCTGCCCGCGCCGCCGTCGTTCAAGGTCTTGCACCCGCTGGGCACCGTGCCCTGGAACCCGTCCAAGTTCAAGGACCAGCCCAACTGGGCGGCCGAGACGACGCTGGACGTGGCGTGGTCGCACGCCATGGCGCCGGACGCGAAAATCGTCCTGCTGACCAGCCCGGTGGACGAGACCGAGGGCGTCCAGGGCATGCCGCAGTTCAACGCGCTGGAGAACTACGCGCTCAAGCACCACCTGGGCCAGGTCTGGTCGCAGAGCTGGGGCGCCACCGAGAACACGCTGTTCACCAAGGCCGGCAAGAAGGTGCTCGCCAGCTTCGAGGCGACCTACGCGCAGGCGGCCAAGGCGGGCGTGACCGTGCTGGCCTCCACCGGTGATGCCGGAACGGCCAACGTCAACGTGGCGGGCAAGGTCTATCCGTTCCCGACGGTGAACTTCCCGGCCTCCTCGCCGCTGGTCACCGCGGTCGGCGGCACGAGCCTGACGGCTAGCACCAAGGGCGCCTACAAGTCCGAGCAGGTGTGGAACTCCGGCGGCGGCGCCACCGGCGGCGGCATCAGCCAGTTCTTCAAGGAGCCGTCCTACCAGAAGAACCTGCCTGCGGCGATGCAGAAGAAGCTGGGCAACCACCGCGGCATCCCGGACATCTCCTGGAACGCCGATCCCAGCACGGCCGTCCTGATCTACCTGTCGGCCAAGGTCGCGGGCCAGGCGGGCTACTACGCCATCGGCGGCACCAGCGAGGGTTCGCCGGACTGGGCCGGGCTGGTGGCCGACCTGGACCAGGCCGCCGGGCATCCGCTGGGGCTGCTCAACACCACCCTGTACACGCTGGGCAAGGCGGGCACCGGCTTCCACGACGTCACGGTCGGCAACAACGGCCTGGACGGCATCAAGGGCTACAGCGCCGCGAAGGGCTGGGACCTGGCCACCGGATGGGGCACGCCGAACGTCCGCACGCTCGTTGGTGGCGTGCTGCTTCGGGCCGAGTCCCTGCGCCACTAGCTCTCTGCTTGACTTCTCTGCTTGACTTCTCTGCTTGACGGGCTGCCCGGCGCGACGCGACTCGCTTGAGCTGCGCCGCGCGGGGCAGTCGTCGCGCCGGGCCTCGGGCGGCTAGCTTCTGAGTATGAGCGCAGCGGCGGAGGTCGAGGTCGGGGGCCGGGTGGTACGGGTCACCAACCCGGACCGGGTGTACTTCCCGGCCCGCGGTGAGACCAAGCTCGACCTGGTCCAGTACTACCTGTCGGTCGGCGACGGGATCGTGCGCGCCCTGCGCGAGCGGCCGTGCATGATGCACCGCTTCCCGGCCGGGGTGGCCGGGGAGAAGGTGCACCAGAAGCGGATCCCGGCCGGCGCCCCCGACTGGCTGGAGACGGTTCGGGTGGACTTTCCGCGCTACAACCGGCACGCCGACGAGCTGTGCGTGACCGAGCTGGCCAGCGTGGTGTGGGCGGTGCAGATGTCGACCGTGGAGTTCCACCCGTGGAACTCCCGCCGGGCCGACACCGAGCGGCCCGACGAATGGCGCATCGACCTGGACCCCATGCCTCAGTGCGGGTTCGGCACCGTGCGCCGGGTCGCCCTGGTCGTGCAGGAACTGCTGGACGAGCTGGGCGCGACCGGCTGGCCCAAGACCTCGGGCGGCAACGGCCTGCACATCTACGTGCGGATCGAGCCGCGGTGGAGCTTCGCCGAACTGCGCCGGGCGGCGCACGCGTTCGCCAGGGAGGTCGAGCGCCGCGCGCCCGACGAGGTGACCACCACCTGGTGGCGCAAGGACCGCGACCCGGCCAAGCTGTTCGTGGACTACAACCAGAACACCAGGGACCACACCATCGCCAGCGCCTACTCGGTGCGCGGGGTGCCCGAGGCGACCGTGTCCACGCCGGTGGCCTGGGACGAGATCGACGACGTGGAGCCGCGCGAGTTCACCATCGCCACCGTGCCGGACCGCTTCGCCCGGCTCGGCGACCTGCACCGGGGCATCGACGACACCGCTTACTCGATCGACACCCTGCTGGCCTGGGCCGACCGCGACGGACTGGACTAGCCCGCTGCGGCCGGCCCCAGCCGGGCCAGCCCGTCCGGGCCGGTGCGCAGCCTCGGCGGCACCGTCATCAAGGACTCACTCGGCCAGCCCGGCTTCCCCGGCTACGACGGAATGACCGCGACCAACGGCCTGGCCTACACCCTGGACATGCAGTTGCACGGCGTGCCCGTCACCGACACCTACCTCAGCGACGTGCACGACTCGTCCACCGCCGGCACCCCGTTCGGC
>Ga0134126_10008080_pt1 | contig 13223 bp, 13 predicted proteins | sample KB31752_FD_96881 | JGI IMG/M metagenome (GOLD analysis project Ga0134126, IMG submission 96881) | Terrestrial soil microbial communities with excess Nitrogen fertilizer from Kellogg Biological Station, Michigan, USA - KB3-175-2 | ecosystem: Environmental > Terrestrial > Soil > Unclassified ...
CGTTCGACGAGATTATCGGTGGCGAAGTCGTTCATCAGGAAACCAACGGTGCCGCGGTGCATGCCGTAGATCGGCTTACCGGAGCTCATGAACTTATGCAGGGTTTGCAGCATCAGGCCGTCGCCACCGAGTGCGACGATCACATCGGCGTCCTTCGGCTCGACGTTGCCGTAGCGGGCTGCCAGCCGGTCATAGGCCTCGCGCGCCTCCGGCGTCGCACCGGCGACGAAGGCGATATGCTTGAAACGCTGGGCCAGAAGGTTCATTTGCAAGCTTTGGGACGAATTGTCGAAACCTTAAAATGAAACGCGCGGGGTTCGTCTATACGACTTGGCCCTCGATTGTCGAGCGAGGCCCTCTCTATAAACGAAATCGCCGGGAGTAGCCCGGCGATGACGTATTTTCCGTTAATGAAATGACCACTCAGTAGTTGGCTTTGCCGTCGATCACGGCCTTGAGCTCGATATATTCCTTGCAGTCGGTAGTGTCGCACAACAGCTTCACCTTCTGGAGGTCATCTTCGGCCTTGAGCCGGTTGCCCTGTTCCATCTGCCACATGCCGTAATAGGACCATGTGCGGGTGTGGTTTGGATCGGCCTTCAGCGCCGCCTCGTACCAGATCTTCGACTGTTCATAGTTGCCCATCTTGCGGTTGGCGTAGCCGATATAATTGGCGACATCGGGGTGCTCGTCATGACCGAGCGCGTGCATGGCGGCGATGCCACCTTGATAATTGCCGGCGAGGATCATCTGGCGGGCGGCGCGGTAATCGCGCAAGAATCTTTCTTGCGCCAGCTGCTGTTCCTGCTGCTCGATGACGTTGTTGCTTTTCTTTTTCTTTTTCTTGTTGCTGTCGTCGGCCGGCGCCGGCGGATTGTCGGTGCCGAAGGCGTAGACCGCGACCGGCTTGATGCTCACGGCGGTCACGAGCAAAGCGACTGTAGCCAGGAGGCCGATGGCGCGAAGTGCTTGGAGCAGGGTTACGTAGTTCTTCTCTCGGAAGGCGGCTGGGTTGGATATTACGCCGAAAACGGGTGTTGCGGAGAAACAGCCCACGGATTAATTCACCGCAATCTTGCCGCGCTAATAGCCGGTGCCGGGGACGACGTCGGGCCGGTAACGCGAAGCGTCCGATTGCGGCGTCTTGTCTTCTGATTTCTCGCGCTTCATCTTGGCAGGTTTGACCGCAGTTTTATGATCGGCCTTTTTGTCGATGGCGCTGTCGGATTTGCCCGTGTCGACGGCGTAAAGCGGCTTGGTGCCGATGCTCACCGCGAGCAAGGCGGCTGCCGCCACAACCGCGAGGTGGCGTAGCTGGGCTGACGTCATGGAACAACCTCGTTTCATTGAATACGAGACATAAACACCCGATCCATGACGTCTAGTCCCTCACAGGAAATACAATCTGGCGGAGCTGTCCTTGACTCGCTGGCGGGTTTCAGGGAACATTTTTGTGTGCTGGTTCCCCGGGTACTCCGGGGACGAAAGAGGGAACACGGAATCTGCCCGTTCGCAGAACTCCGTGGCTGCCCCCGCAACTGTGAGCGGCGAGCCCGCGTCCGTATGGCCACTGGGAAACCGGGAAGGCCGGGCGCAACTGGGTGACGACCCGCGAGCCAGGAGACCTGCCAGCGCAGTCACCCAACCGATGGACGGGGTGTCCATACGGAGCGGTCTTTCGCAGCGGTGACGGCAATGCCGGTGCGATGGCCGTGAGAGACGACTCTCACACGACATTCGGCAACTGAGGCTCGCGGCTCGTCGCTTGCGTGGCTCATTTGCGTCCTTCGCCCCGGGCTTGGTCTCACCCGATGCGCCGCCCTTGCGCGCGCGCAAACGAAGGAACGTCGTGTCATGGGAATGAAAATCCGTTTACGCGGCGCCGGCTTGGCGCTGACCGTGCTCGCGCAAACCGCGAACGCTCAAGATAATCCATCAGGCAACGGCGTGGTTTTGCCGCCGATCGATGTTTCGACGTCCCGTTTGGGCGGCGCCATCACCGGTTCTTCCAGAACGGTAATCACGGCCGAGGATATCGAGCATTCACCCAGCCAAACTTTGCCGGACATTTTGTCGCAAGCGGCTGGCGTGCAAGTCATGCATCTGTTCGGCAGCCCACTTGGCACCAACGATATGGTCGACCTGCGCGGCTTCGGCGCATTCGCGCAATCGAACGTGCTCGTGTTGGTGAACGGACGGCGCTTTCAAGATCTGGATTCGCAAGGCTTCGATTTTTCAACAATTCCGCTCAACAGCATCGAGCGCATCGAAATCACACGCGGCAATTCCGGTACCGTCGTCTATGGCGACGGCGCCATCGGCGGCGTCATCAACATTGTGACCAAGACCGTGTCAGCGGCTCCATTCTCCGGCAAGGTGGAGAGCGCCGTCGGTTCGTATGGTTATGAAGAAGGGCGTCTATCGGCCGCCACGTCATCGGGCCCGTGGTCGACATCCGTTTATGGCGACACTGTCGGCTCGTCCGGCTACCGCCAGAACAGCAAATTGAATCAGCAAGATGTGGTCGGCAATCTCAATTACAAAGCGCTGGGATGGAGCAGTTACCTTACCATCGGCGCTGACCGCCAGGCGCAAGATCTCCCCGGCGGGCTTGAAAACTTGCCGCTGGTTTACCCCATCACGCTGAGCAACCCGCGGGCCTCGGTCACGCCGCTCGATTGGGCGGCCAAACGGGACATCAATATCACGGCCGGTCTTACCAACACGCTGGGGTCAGGTGTCGAACTTATTGCCGATGCCGGCGTGCGGCGGAAATACCAGCAGGCCAACTTTCTAAACTATTTCAATAACCCCGGATTTGTTTTCGACCCATCGACCGCCGGTCCGATGTCCTACGTCAATACGATGATGACGACCTCGTCGCTGACCCCGCGGCTGGATGTTTCGCATCAGTTGTTTGGCGTTCCGAACCATCTGCTGACCGGGGTCGATATCTACAATACCCAGTATGATTCCGACCGCAGCCTTTCACCCGGCGATTTACCAATCCATCACTACGACATTCGTCAGACGACGGCCGCGATTTACGGCATGAATACCACGACCGTAATGCCAAGTCTGGATATATCGTTCGGCGGGCGGCTGCAGCGCAATATGGTCAATGCGCAGGACGCTTACAATCCGAGCATGGATCCCAATGCCGGATTTTACTCTACCGATCCGCAGGCGCCGCCGGTCGACATGGGTGAATGGCAATGGGCCGCACACCTCGGCTACGAGTATCGGGCCAACTCGGCATTGACCTTCTTCGGCCGCGCCGCCCGCGCATTCCGCTTGCCTAACGCGGATGAACGCGTGGGGGCTGGCAGCCCGTTTAGTCTCATTACGCCGCCGAGTTTGGGCCTCAAGACCCAAACATCCTACGACGTCGAAGACGGATTCCACGTGAGATGGAGACGGTTCAATTTCGAAAGCAGCGCTTATATGATGGAGCTCAACAACGAGATCCATTTCATTCCCGCGCTGTTTCTGGACGTCAATCTCGACCCGACCCAACGGCTGGGCTGGGAGAACAGCGCGAGCTATCAACTGACGGACAACGTCCGTCTGCATGGCGGCCTTGCTTATACGCGGGCAACCTTCCGAGAGGGGCCATTCACCGGCAACGACATCCCGCTGGTGTCGCGCTGGAGCGGCAATGCCGGTGCGACGTGGGACATCTGGAAGAAACTGGCTGTCCTCGACGTCACAGCCCGTTTCGTGGGTGAACGCCGCATGGACAATGACCAGACGAATACCCAGCCGCTGATCCCGGCGGATGCCACGGTGGATGTGAAGATCGGCGGGCAATACGACCGCTTTTTCTGGTCAGCCGCAGTTTTGAACCTCTTCAATGTGAGCTATTTCGACTACGCCATCGCGAGCGCCTTCACGCAGGGGTTCTACAGTGCTTATCCGCAACCGGGACGAACGTTTGTGCTGCGGGCGGGGGCAACCTTTTGATCAAGTGGCGGAAGTTCTGCTAATTTGATGCCGGATTCGTTTCCGGAGGGCGACATCATGCCGTCACTGCGCACTATCTTTGGCGCGATTTTACTTATGACGGCGGCGACACCATCCTTTGCCGCCGACGATATCCTCGATGCCATGGATCAAGCCCGCAAAGCCTACCAGGCCGGCGATATGGCGGCTGCCAAGCAGTCGCTCGATCTGGCCTCGCAACTGGTCGGGCAGAAGAACGCTGAAAGTTTCGCGGCGCTATTGCCGCCGCCGCTGCCAGGCTGGAAGGCCGAGAAGGTCGAGACCGCGTCCGTCGGCGTCGCCATGTTCGGCGCGTCGTCAGCGAGTCGCCGCTACGCCGGCGCCGACGGCCACGACGTGCAGGTGCGCATCACCGGCGACTCGGCGATGGTCATGCAGTTCGCGCAAATCTTCATGAATCCGGCCATCGCCGGCGCCATGGGCAAGCTCATCCGGATCGGTGACCAGCGTGCGATCCAGACTAATGAGGGCACCATCAATATGGTGGTCGCCAACAAGTTTCTGGTCACGGTGGAAGGTTCAGCCGCGGCGGAGGCGAAACTCGCTTATGCTCAAGCGATCAATATCGCCAAACTGTCAAAGATGTGATTTTTTATAATGGCTGCCACATCGCCGGCACGAGTTCGTAGCCGCCGCCGGTCTTGGTGATGTGGCCGCAGGCCGGGAAGGGGAAGTGGTAGGCCTCGACCAGCATGCGGTCGGCCGCCGCACGATCGAGCATCGCGATGCGCGTCTTGACCGCCAAGGGCCCATCCATGTCGTAGCTCGGTTGCCATTCCGGATGGCGCACGAACAGCCACGGTTCGCGCGCCGTATCGCTCATGGCCAGTATCGACTGATTGCCGGAATGGATCGCGAAGGCGGTATGGCCCGGTGTGTGACCGAACGCCGGGACCGAGACGATGCCGGGGGCCACTTCGGCACCAGGCTTGAAGGGCCGCACTTCCTTGACGATGTCTTTGAAGATGCGCCGCGCATTCAGGAAATAGCGATGCACGGTGCCGGCCGTCCGGCTCATGTTACCGTCGTCCATCCAGAACGTTAATTCAGGCTCGGGCACCAATATCTCGGCATTGGCGAACACTTTGTCGCCGTCCTTGGTCTTGATGCCATCGATGTGGTCGGGGTGGAAATGCGAAATGAGGATGATGTCGATCGCGCTCGGGCTTATGCCGGCGGCAGCGAGATTGGCGTTCATGAATCCGGCGCTGTCGGCGATCTGGCCGGCGGTGCCGGTATCGATCAGCACCAATTTGGCGCCGGTATTCACCAGAAGCGCGGTGAAGGAAATCGGCAGCACGCCCGGGGCTAAGAAGGCCGCTGCCAGTGCCTCGTTTACCGACGCGCCGCTGGCATTGCGTACGAACTTGTCGTCGATCGGCAAATACCATGTACCGTCGTAAAGCGCAGTGAGCTGGTGGTCGCCGAGCTGATAGCGGTAAACGCCGGGACCTTGCGTGCCGGCTATGGGCGCTGCGGTGTGGCCCGGCACCGGCAGCGTGGCGGCTCCCGCGGCAAGCAGGGGGCCGGTCAGAAACGAACGTCGGGTAAGAGCTGCCATGATGTCTCGTCGTTGTGAGCCAGCCGCACGGTATCCCTAGCCGACGCGACCCAAATAGCTATGATCGTGCTGGGGAGCGCATGGATGGCGATGCGGGGATAGCGAATGCGATGGTTGGCGCTGCTAGCGGTGGTTTTGGTCGGCGGTTGCACCACGGAGGTCGGCCCAAGCCAGGCCGAACTCAAGGCGCAGTGGGAAGCGCAGAATATTTTTCCGCAAAATTACAAGAGCGACCTGATTGCATTTCTGCGTACCTATATCAATGATCTGAGCCATATCCGCGGCGCGATGGTGTCGCAGCCGCAGCTCAAGAATGCCGGTTCGCGGGGCGACCGATATGTCGCCTGCGTGCGCTACGGCGCGCGCAAGGGTGGCGGACAATATACCGGCCCGAAGGACGGCGCCGCGACCTTTGTGTCGGGAAAGCTCGACCGTTACGTCGATGTACCCAGAGAAGTGCGGGAGTTTTGCAAGGACGCTACTTATGAACCGTTTCCAGAACTCGAAAGACTCGCGCGTTAGCGCACGCTCCTGGCGCACCAAGACGACGCACAACAACCGCCGGGCTCAAGGAGCTCGGCGGTACCAGGTTCAGACGAAAACGCCGAAAGTAGCCTCGGGCGACGAGGTCACTTAACCTTGAGGTTCTCCGCGGATGTTTTTCCGCGGTTCTCGACGAGCTCGAACTGAACGGTCTGACCTTCGTTCAGTGTGCTAAGTCCGGCGCGTTCAACCGCCGAAATGTGCACGAACACATCCTTCCCGCCTTCTTGCGGCTGGATGAAGCCATAGCCCTTCGTCGGATTGAACCACTTTACGGTGCCCTGAGGCATGCTAGATCTCCGAGGTATTACTGGTAACAGCCTCAGTCTGGCACAGTCGGCAACCACCGAACAAGGTCCCGAACGGCTGGCGACGTGGACTTTTGGGTGAACGCCGCGTCTTGGGCTGCCTGATTGCGGTGCCGGGTGAGAGGATTGAACTCCCGACCTTCGCTTTACAAAAGCGCTGCTCTACCGCTGAGCTAACCCGGCTCGAATCCACAGCTATCAGCCTCGTAAGCCTGCCACAAGCTGGCTCGGCGCCCCCAGCCGGGCGGTTATCGGCCTTAAAAAACGCCCCACACGGAGTGCAGGGCGCCGAAGTAGATAAAGGGGCGGCCTTATCCCGCCGCCCCTGGTCCGGTTAGATCTTTGCAATATCGCGGTCTTTGGTTTCGGGCAGGAAGATCAGCCCGACGACGAAGCTCATCGCCGCCACCACGATCGGATACCAGAGGCCGGAGTAAATGTTCCCAGTTGCCGCCACGATGGCGAACACGGTGGCCGGCAGGAACCCACCGAACCAGCCGTTGCCAATGTGATAGGGCAGTGACAGCCCGCTGTAACGGATGCGAGTCGGGAACAATTCTACCAGCCAGGCGGCGATCGGCCCGTACACCATGGTTACGTAGATGACCAGGATGGTGAGCAGCAAAACCGTCATGACATGGTTGATCTCGGCGGGGTCGGCGCTCGCCGGATAACCGTGCGCCTTCACCGCCGCGGTGATTGCGGCCGGAAGGTTGGGGGTTTCGGCCGTCAGGGTCTGCTCGCCAATCTTCACGCTCGCCTTGGTGCCGGCGGCCGCATTGGCGTTTTCATAGTTCACGGATAGGTTCACGAGCGTTGATTTTATGATGTCACATGCGGTGGTGAACTTCTCGGTACCGGTTGCCTTGAACTGGAACGAGCATTGGCTCGGGTCGGCAGTGACCACCACCGGGGCCGCCGCCAAGGCATGTTCCAACTTCGGATTGGCGAAGTGGGTGATACCCTGAAAGATCGGGAAGTAGGTGATGACCGCCAGCGCAAAGCCAGCAAGCATGATCGGCTTGCGGCCGATCCTATCCGACAACCAGCCGAATAGGATGAAGCCGCCGGTGCCCAATGCAAGCGATACCGCGATCATGATCCAGGCGGTGACCGCCGGCACTTTCAACGTCTGGGTCAGGAAGAACAGCGCGTAGAACTGTCCGCCATACCAAACGACCGCCTCACCGGCGGTGGCGCCGAACAAGGCCGCGATCGCGATCTTGGCATTCGACCACTGGCCAAACGCTTCAGAGAGCGGAGCCTTGGAGCGTGTACCTTCATCGACCATCGTCTTGAACAGCGGCGATTCGTTCAGCTTCAGCCGGATCCAGATCGAAACGCCGAGCAAGATGGCCGACAGCAGGAACGGAATGCGCCAGCCCCAGTCGCCGAACGCAGCGTCGCCCATCGCTGTGCGGATGCCGAGGATCAGCAGCAGCGCCATGAATAGGCCGAGCGTGGCGGTGGTCTGTATCCACGAGGTGTAGAAACCGCGCTTGTGCTTGGGCGCGTGCTCCGCGACGTAGGTCGCCGCGCCGCCATATTCGCCGCCAAGCGCGAGGCCTTGAATCAGTCGCAGTCCGATCAGCACGATCGGCGCCATGATGCCCCAGCTTGCGAAGCCCGGCAGCACGCCGATGAAGAAGGTGCCGACGCCCATCAGGGTCATGGTGATGAGGAAGGTGTATTTGCGGCCGATGGTGTCACCCAGACGGCCGAAGATCAGCGCGCCGAACGGCCGCACGGCAAAGCCGGCGGCGAATGTAAGCAGCGCGAAGATGAAGCCGACATTGGCCGGCACATTGGAGAAGAAGTATTTTGCTAAGTAGGCGCCGAGCGTGCCGTAGATGTAGAAATCGTACCACTCGAACACGGTACCGAGCGAAGACGCGAAAATGACCATCCGTTGCTCTGAGGTCATCCCGACCTCGCGGCCACCGGTCGCTGTCATCGTTGCCATGGCGTTGTCCCTATCGTTGATTTTTTGGTTTGATTTCTTGTTGGGGACCGCCTCCCGCATGCTCGCGAAAAGACCGCCCCAGGTGCGAGTATGGCGCGCGCAGCGGGCTCGTCTCTGCGCTTCGGGTCTTACGTCTAAAGTATAAGGTAGGGGTCCTAACGTCTTGAGTTTTGCTGCGGAGCACCAATCGCAGTAAGTGAAGCTCAGAGCCCGTTTTGCGCTAGCCGATCAGGTAATTGAGGTGAGTTTTTCCAGCACGTCGATCAGCCAGGCAGCGGCCTGCAAGATCGCCAGCCGCTGCGCCAGTCTGGCTTTGCGGAAGGTATCGTTGAGCAGCTTGAGCGCGCGTTTGTAGCCGGGATGCTGCTGCCCGGTCTCGCCGAGCGACCTCAACCGAGCGACCAGCGCCGAGCGATAGACCTCAAGCTCGTCATAGCGCTCGCGGAAACCGCTGCGCGGCTGCGGCAGTTTGGCGGAGGGAACTGGCGGTTGGCGGTTCGGCATTGCGATTAACTTTAATGGCGCGACGTTTTAGCCGCTATTGTGATTGAACACCGGATGGTGACCGTAATTCCGGCAGGTTCAAGGCACCATGCGCGATTAATGTTACCCCGCGATTGGCAGTGGCGATGTGGAACTCTGGGATAAAATGTGAGTTGAATAATTTGTTGATCGGAGATCGGCTGGATGCGCGTTTCGTTCGCCGTCGCTCTCATAGTTTCCGGGTTCGCCGGCGTCACCGCCGTACGCGCCGCCGATCTTCAGGTCGAGCGTGCCGGCCGATATTCCGGCGGCTATTTCGAAAACGGTCGGCGCGCCGAGATGCTGTTGGTCTACGACAACGAGCCCGGCGTGTTCGTGCGCGACTATTGGCGCGCGCCGTGGCGTAACCATCACTATTTCCCGACGACCGGCCGCCCGCCCCGGATCGGGCGCCAGGAAAATCTGTCGGCAGTCGGCCGTTCGCAGAAGCCAGCGCAGACCTTCCGACACACTTGGTCGAACGCACTGGCCCTCGAGCATGAAACACCCATGGTCAACGCGCAGCCGAACGAACTCCGGCCGCAGTCCATGGAAGAAATCCAACCTCAGTTCACGCCGCGCCGCCACGGTCCTCACGGAATCCATAGGCGGTGAGACTCGAATGTCTACGTGTCCCATGACAATAACGAACAAACATTTGCGCAATTTTGTCCTTGCCGCGGTTGTTGCGGCCCTGCTGCCGGCCGCGACGGCGCAAGCGCATTACTGTGGTGAAGCTCACGCGCAATCGGCGCCGCTTTATCCTTACGCCGTGCCGCTCCGGCACCAGCCCTATACGGTGCAACTGATGCCGAATACATACCGGCGATGGCGCTTCATGCGTGACTATCCTTACGTGCGTTGTTTGGGCTGTGGCAACCGCGACAGGATAGCTCGCGAGACGCCGTTGGTCGTCGAGAGCAGGCGCACTGCCGATGACACGCCACGCGTGATCCGGGCTGAAGCTGAAATCACTGTTCTTGGCCAAGACAACATGACTATCCGGCTATTCCGCAAAAGACACAGTTCCGGCACCAAGGCGAAGTCCGGCGAGTAAGAATGATTGAAGAGCGATTGGGAGCGAGCGGCGGGCTTGGGGCCCGCCGTTGTGTTTTCAGACGCTGCGGCGGGTCACGTAGAGTGCAATCGCCGCTGCGTTCGACACATTCAGGCTCTTGATTTCGCCCGGCAGGTCGAGACGCGCGATGTGATCGCAGGTTTCCTTGGTGAGTTGGCGTAGCCCCTTACCTTCAGCGCCAAGTACAAGGGCAAGCGGCGCGCGTAAGGGCAGGGCGGCGAGATCGGTCTCGCCGTTCGAGTCGAGGCCGACCACAAGAAACCCGCTCTGTTTAAGCGCAGCGAGCCCACGCGCCAGATTCTGTACGCTGACCAGCGGCACATATTCGAGCGCGCCAGAGGCGGCCTTGGCCAGCGCGCCGGTGGCGTCCGGGCTGTGCCGTTGCGTGGTCACGATGGCAGTCGCCGCGAACGCGGCGGCCGAGCGGCAGATAGCGCCGACATTGTGTGGATCGGTGATTTGATCAAGCACCAGCACCACTCCTTGCGCTGGCAAGGCTTCGACCGCGGGCGAGGACAGCGGATCGGCTTCGAGATAGAGGCCCTGATGCACGGCGTCGGGCATGAGCCGCTCGGCGATCGCGGAGGGCCGCACCAGTTCCGGTGCGAGGGCAGGGGTAATGCCCTCGTCAGACAATCGCCGCGCGGCGTTCTCGGTAGCGAGCAGCTTGCGCAGGCGCCGCGCTGGGTTTTTCAGCGCCGCCGTTACGGTGTGCCAGCCATACATAACGACGGGGCCGTCGGCGGCGGGCCGCAGGCTGTCGCGGCGGGCGCGTTCGAATCGCTCGCGCCGTTCGGTCTGCTCGCGGGTCGCGCCCGGTTTGGCGCCGGAACGGATGGGTGGGCGTGTTGCCATCGCTGTGGCTTACTTGATCTCCAACACGCAGAACAGCCTCCATTGACTTAACCAGGGGGCCTGCCCATAAAACTCGCAAATCCCGACCGGCGCCGTTTGTGTTTCGAGATCAATACAGTGTGGCGTCATTGGGGGAGAGTGTCCCGAGCGGCAAAGGGGGCGGACTGTAAATCCGCTGGCTATGCCTTCGTAGGTTCGAGTCCTACCTCTCCCACCAACTTGCGCGAAGGGTTGGTGTTACGCTTGGCGGGAACCCTCGGTGCTCTCCGCCTGCATCATCGCGACGATGCCATCATAAGTGTCAATGGGCGCGCGCCATCCGAGCGCTTGCAGTTTGCTCGTATCGACGACCATATCTTCACCCAACCGACGCCAATGGCGTCTACGGTTCAAAAGGATAAACGCAAAATATAACAAGATAGACGGGAAATTGATGAGCCTGGGCTGCCGCCCCTGTGCTTTACGCAGCATCGCAAAAATCTCGCTCACCCTGAAATGGGTGGAGTCGGCGATCAGATACGTCTCGTTTGTCGTGGCTGGATTGTTCAGTACGAAAAGAATCGCGGAAACGAAATTGTCGATGCCGAGTAAGGAGCGTCGGCTGGCAAGCCCTCCGATTGGAAGCGGGAAAGGCATGATCGCAAGTCTGACCAGGGTTTCGATATTTCCTTTCGGATGAGGACCATAGACCGCGACTGGTCGCAAAATGGTGAAAGGCACACCTGACGCGCGCACTGCGGATTCGGCGGCCAGCTTTGAACGTCCGTAATCGTTGGTAGGGCGAGCGTCGTCCGCTTCACAAACCGTATGCGTCGCGGAAGGACCAGCCTGTGCGCGGACTGACGAAATAAATATAAAGCGCTCGACCCCCGCTTCGCTGGCTGCGCGCGCGAGATTTTGCGTTGCCATCCGGTTGACCGCATCGAATGCGTTGGAGGAAGTATGGCTTGCGTCGGTATGGGCCAGACCCGCCAGGTGAATCACGAAGTTCACGCCTGCGAGAGCCGGCTTCCAGTCAACCGCATTAATGAGATCGGGAATAATGGCAACGTCGACTGAATTTGAAAAAGGCGTCGGGCCGCGCGTCGCCGCGCGCACCGAATAACCGGCGTCAAGCAGGCGCTCTACCAATACCTGACCAATGAAGCCTGAGGCTCCTGTGACAAGGACGTGTTTTTTCGTCACCTTGCGACCATGTTAAATGTATGTGCGATATGTCGGCCATCTTTCCGAGCTCGCGCTAGTCAACTCTTCCGGCCACGACCTGGAAGTGACGTTAGGCAGTTCCTGGATTGTTGAAGCGTCCCTAAATTGGCTGCGCAATCGTGGAAACACCGCAATCCTTGACATATTCTGTCATCGGCTGTAGCGGAGCGCAAGTTTCTAGCGCTGCGAGAGATTACGTTCGCCGCTCAAGCAATATATTATAATTTTAATACCCGACCACGTATTAACGTTCGGCGGACGAAACTTCATGGTGCCAAATACTAAAGTCGCGGCTTCGGAGCTTCGTCCGCGCGCAGACACCGTGCAGGTTGCGATAATGATGTGCACAAAGAACGGTGCGGCATTTATCGGCGGTCAGTTACAATCGTTTGTCGAACAAACTCACCACAACTGGAGTTTGGTGGTATCGGACGACGGCTCATCCGACGAGACTGTGAAAATAATCGAGCGCTTTGCCCGCGAACATCCGCAGCAGGTAACGGTCTTGAATGGGCCAAAACGGGGTGCCTGCGCAAATTTCATCTCCTTGGCGACGAATCCGGCAATCGCGGCCGACTACTTCGCTTTCAGCGACCAAGATGATGTATGGCATCCCGACAAACTTCGGCGCGCATTGGATTGGTTGGTCACAATGTCCGACGATACTCCCAGTTTATACTGCGGCCGGACCGAATTGATGTCGGCCGATGGCCGTTGCTATGGATTTTCACCTTTATTCACCCGGCCGCCGGCATTTCAAAACGCGCTCGTTCAAAGTTTAGGAGGGGGCAACACGATGGTTTTCAATCGCGCGACCAAGAATCTATTAGAGCGCGTGGGCAGGCTGGACGTCGTTCTGCACGACTGGTGGCTCTATCAATTGGTCTCGGCGGCCGGCGGCAATGTCCGCTATGATCCTCAGCCAATGCTTAAATATCGCCAACACCCGGATAACATCCTTGGGTCCAATCTGGGCTGGCGCGCCCGGTTTGTCCGAATCCGCATGATGCTTAGGGGGCGTTTCCGCCAATGGAATGCGACGAACATTGCGGCGCTCGAAAGCGTGCCTGATCACTTGATCAAGCCGCAAAATCGCGCTGTTGTGACACTGTTCGCCAAAGCAACTTCCGCATCCTTGCTGAAGCGTCTTTTATATCTCAGGCAATCGGGCGTTTACCGGCAAAC
>Ga0134126_10008081_pt1 | contig 13221 bp, 13 predicted proteins | sample KB31752_FD_96881 | JGI IMG/M metagenome (GOLD analysis project Ga0134126, IMG submission 96881) | Terrestrial soil microbial communities with excess Nitrogen fertilizer from Kellogg Biological Station, Michigan, USA - KB3-175-2 | ecosystem: Environmental > Terrestrial > Soil > Unclassified ...
GCCCTTGACGACCCCGCCTGCGATCGCGGCGATCTCGCCGAGGCTGAGCGGGATCATGCCCGGGCGGCGCGGCGGCCGGGAAGCTGGAGCAGGCGGACGAGGCAGAGGCCGGCGGAGGCTGGTTGGCTGTAGGTCACGTCACCAGCCAAGGCTGTGCGGTGTTGCCGGGATGTATGTGGTTTTCGATACGCCGGCGATATACGCGACCATGGCTCACCGCTGATCCGCTGGGACAAGGTGTTTAAGGTAGCGTGCGCTGCGATCGCAGCAGTCTTCATAGCCGAGGGTCCGGTAGAAGGGATGGGACTCGGTGCGGCTGCGCCGGCTGGTGACCTCCATGGCGGTGCAGCCGAGCTCCCGGGCTGCTTCCTCGGCGGCATCGACAAGCAGGCGGCCTGTACCCTGCCCGCGGCACGCGGAGGACACGACGAGCGCCACGATGCGCCCCCAGCGTCCCTCGTGCTCCAGGTACGGGATCGCGGCCACCGCGATAACCCCCACCACTTGCTCCTGACGCTCGGCAACCAAGGCAAGGCCAGCCGTCTCGCGTTCCCACAGCGTCAGTCGCCGCCGGACTTCCTCTACCGGGTTATCCGGATACTCCAGTTCGGCTAGCAGCGCGGCCACCTGCGCCGCGTCACCAGGCCGGGCCAGGCGGACTGAGCACCCCGCACTCATGCTCACTGGTTGACTCTCCTTTCCCTCCGGTTCACCGTCTCCAGTTAAAGGCAGCGCGGCGTATCGCTGGCATATCGAAAAACGCATACGCGCCGGCAACGCCGCGCCGCCTTGACTGAGGGCATGACCTACAGCGAACCGGCGCGAGCGGCGGCCAGCCGCACCTGGTCGCTCGACCCGCATCCTTCCCCGGCCATCACCGCGACAGGAATCACAATTTACGGATGCGGCCATGACGAGGCCGTCCTGTTCCGGGAAATGGCGCCCCGTTTTGGCGTACTACCTGCCATCACAGGGGAAGCGCTATCTGAAGTCAATATCGAGCTGGCATCCGGGAACCGGTGCGTCAGCGTCGGCCACAAGGCACATATCACAAACTCCGCTCTTCTCGCTCTTCGCGGGGTCGGCGTAGAGTATATATCCACAAGGAGCATCGGTTATAACCACGTCAACGTGGAGTACGCGGAGAGCATCGGCCTTACTGTCGGAAATGTCACCTATTCGCCCGACAGCGTGGCTGACTACACACTGATGCTGATGCTGATGGCGGTGCGCAATGCGAAATCCGTCATTCTCCGTGCGGATGGTCATGACTACAGACTGAGCGACGTGCCCGGGAGGGAACTGCGCGACCTGACCGTCGGGGTAATCGGGACAGGGCGCATCGGCGCGGCGGTCATGGACAGGCTGCGGGGGTTCGGCTGCCGGATACTGGCCTGCGACAGGCACCCGAAGGCGGCTGCCGATTACCTTCCCCTCGATGAGCTGCTGCAGTTGAGCGACATCGTAACGCTCCATACGCCGCTCAACGCGGACACGCACTATCTCCTGAACCGTCGGCGCATCGGGCAGATGAAGCGCGGCGCGTACATCGTCAACACCGGGCGCGGCCCGCTTCTCGACACCGAGGCCCTTGCCTCAGCACTGGAAAGCGGCCGACTGGGCGGCGCCGCGCTGGACGTCCTCGAAGGGGAGGAAGGAATATTCTACGCCGACCGCAGGAGCAAGCCCATTAAAAGCAAGTCGCTACTGCGGTTGCAAAGGCTGCCAAACGTGATTATCAGCCCGCATACCGCCTACTACACAGACCATGCCCTGAGTGACATCGTCGAGAACAGTATCGTCAACTGCCTGGAATTCGAGAGGGGAAGCCGACATGGGTAGGCTGAGGGTCGGAATCATATTCGGCGGCTGCTCTGAGGAGCATCCCGTCTCCGTCAAGTCCGCGCGGGAAGTCGCGAAAAACCTTGACACCGGAAAATACGAGCCGTTCTGGATCGGGATAGCGAAGAGCGGTGCCTGGAAGCTATGCGACGGCCCTGACGGAAACTGGGAGAACGGCAGCTGCCGTCCGGCCGTGCTGTCACCGGACAGCAGCGCGCCCGGGCTGCTCGTCCTGGACCAGGGATGGTACGAGACGGTCCGCCTGGACGTGGTGCTGCCGGTCCTGCACGGCAGGTTCGGCGAGGACGGCGCGGTGCAGGGCCTGCTGGAGTTGTCCGGCATCCCCTACGCGGGTTGTGATGTCCAGAGCTCCGCCCTGTGCATGGACAAGTCCCTTACCTACACCGTGGCCAGGAGCGCGGGAATCGCCACGCCGGATTTCCGGGTCGTCACGGCGGACGAGGATATCGACCCCGGCAGGCTCACCTATCCCGTCTTCGTGAAGCCGGCCCGTTCGGGGTCATCCTTCGGCGTCAGCAAGGTATCCGGGAAAGAAGAACTCCCGGGCGCAGTGAAGACCGCGACCCAGTACGACTCGAAGGTGCTGATCGAGGAGGCTGTCACCGGCAGCGAGGTGGGCTGCGCGATCCTGGGGAACGGCGCGGACCTGATCGCAGGCGAGGTAGACCGGATCGCCCTGTCTCACGGCTTCTTCAGGATCCATCAGGAGAGTGCGCCTGAAAGCGGTTCAGAAAACGCGACATTCATCGTCCCCGCCGACATTCCGGCAGAGTCGCGCTCGCTCGTCCAGGAGACGGCGAAGGCCGTGTACCGCGCCCTGGGATGCCGGGGACTGTCACGGGTCGACACGTTCCTCAAGGAAGACGGAACGGTAGTCCTCAACGAGGTCAACACCCTACCTGGCCTGACCTCGTACAGCCGCTACCCGAGGATGATGGCAGCCGCGGGCCTGTCGCTCGCCGAAGTAATCGACCGCATGGTGTCGCTGGCACTGACAGGAAAACCCGGTGCACGGTGACTTCGTCTTCGTGGATGAACTCGTGCCCGGGGTGCGCTGGGACGCCAAGTACGCCACCTGGGACAACTTCACCGGCAAGCCGGTCGACGGGTACCTGGCCAACCGCATTGCCGGCACGAGGGCCCTGTGCGCAGCCCTGGCACGGGCGCGTAACAAGGCGGCCTCCCTTGGGTTTGGCCTGCTGCTGTGGGACGGTTACCGCCCGCAGCGCGCCGTTGACTGCTTCCTGCGCTGGTCGCAGCAGCCGGAGGACGGCCGGACGAAGCCACGGTACTACCCGAATATCAGCCGGGCCGACATGCTCGAAAAGGGATACGTGGCCGTCAAATCGGGTCACAGCCGGGGCAGCGCCGTTGACCTGACGCTCTATCACCTTGCTACCGGCGAGCTTGCCCCAATGGGCGGGGGCCACGACCTGATGGACCCGATCTCGCATCACGGCGCAGAAGGAATAAATCTGATCGAGGCGATAAACCGCCAGTACCTTCGTTCAATCATGGATACCAGCGGTTTCAGCTCATACGACTGCGAGTGGTGGCATTACGCATTGCAAGGTGAACCTTACCCGGGCACCTATTTCGATTTTCCCATCACATAATGGGCCGCGTCAAAGGGGTCGGGCAAAGCGTGAAAGTACTGACAGCAGGCACAGTCGCGGCATTGGCCCGGTCACGGCCGCGACGAGGGCAGGCGTGAGAGCGCCGCGCGTCGTTGTCGCCGGAGGCCATTCGGCCGGGCACATCGAACCCGCGATGAACTTCGCCGGCGCGTCCGACGCGGACGTCGTCCTGGCCCGGCACGTGCTCACCGCGGTCGCCCAGCGACGCAGGCTCGCCCCGTGAAGACCACGGCCGCCCGGTGCGGTCACCTCATCTGCGCGCGTACCCCGCATTTCGAGCAGGACATCCCGGCAGAGCAATGGCCCGATCGGTTCCGCCTCCAGGGAAGGGACCGGGCACACTGGAGCGACCGGACCTGCGGCCTGGCTTGCCTCATGTCCGTTTCATCGTTCCATGGAAGAGCCGTCCCGCCGATCTTCGAGCTACTGCAAGAGGGAGTCGGATCGGGTTACTACACGAGCAAAGGCTGGATACACGCCGGCCTGGCCAGCCTCGGCGAGGCCTACGGCCTGCGAGGCGAAGCGCGCCCGGCCGCCACGATAGATGACCTGCGCTCGTGCCTGGTATCTACCGGTGGGCCGTTGATCGCGTCGGTTGCCTTGCGGTTCCCCGAGGATGGCCGGCGCGGGGGTCACCTCGTAGTCGTAACCGCTGTCAACGAGGGCCCCGGAGCCCGGATCTGCATCCGCGATCCCTCAAGCTGGGGAAAAGAAGAAGACTCGATCTCGGCGGCGCGTTTCTCAGCGAGCTACTCCGGGCGCGTAATCATTTTTTATTGATCGCCATCAATTGATGCCGGCGGAACGACGGGCAGTCGCACCGTGACGCGGAGCCCGCCGGTGTCCCGGGGCGCGAGGGCAATGGTTCCGTCGTGTGCCTGGGTGATGCTCTTTACGATTGCCAGGCCGAGGCCGACCCCGGCATGGTTGCCGCGGACGCGTTCGGTGCCGCGCTGGAACGGTTCGGTGAGTGTCGAGACCAGCTGCGGGGTGAGCTTCGCGCCGGTGTTCTCGACGGCAAGCACGACGGACCCGGGGCGGATGGCGGTGCTGAGCTGCACGGTGCCGTGCTCGGGGAGGTTGTGGACGATCGCGTTGTGCAGGAGGTTAGTGGTCATCTGCAGCAGGAGAGCGCGTGAGCCGGCGGCGGGGGTTATGTCACCGGAGGTCTCGATGGTGACGCCGTGCTTTTCCGCGAGGGGGAGCAGTGTTTCCGCGGCTTCTTCCGCGATGAGGGACAAGTCGACGTGTTCCCGGGTGAAGGACCGCTGGCCGGCCCGGCTGAGCAGCAGCAGCGCCTCGGTGAGTTCGATTGCCCGGGTGTTGACGGCGCGCAGCCGCGCGTCGAGCTCGCTGCTGTCGCGGCTCGGGTCGTTGCGGGCGACATCGAGAAGGGCCTGCGTGATGGCCAGCGGGGTGCGCAGCTCGTGGGAGGCGTTGGCCGCGAACCGCTGCTGTTCGACGACGTGCGCCTCCAGTTGCGCGAGCATGGTGTCGAAGGCGTCGGCGAGCTCGCGGAACTCATCACTACGGCCCGGTAGCCGGATACGGTGGGAAAGCGACCCGTTCGCGGCCATGCGGGTGGCATCCGTGATGCGGGCCAGGGGGGCGAGCACCTGGCCGGCGAGAATCCATCCCCCCGCGAGGCCGAACACCAGCAGAAACGCCAGCGCGAGGGCGGCCGCTTCGCCGAAGTCGCGCTGAATGGGAGAGCGGCCTGGAAGCAGCGCCCCGCCGATGCCCCTAGTGCTTTCCATGAGCTGAGTGCCGGGGAAGTAGCGCATGAGGAACATCCACAGGGCGAGCAGCACGGCCCCGGCGAGCACGAGGAACCCGGCGTAGCTGAGGGTGAGTTTGAGGCGAACGCTCAAACCAGGCTCTCTATCCACGGTCCGCTCCTTCTCATCCGATGCCGGATGCTATGTCGATGCGGTAGCCGACGCCGGGCACCGTGACGATGAGCCAGGGTTCGCCGAGCCGCTTGCGCAGGGCCGAGACCGTGATCCGCACGGCGTTGGTGAACGGGTCGGCGTTCTCGTCCCAGGCCCGTTCCAGGAGCTCTTCAGCGCTGATGACGCCGCCTTCGGCGGCGACGAGAACTTCGAGCACGGCGAACTGCTTCCTGGTCAGCGCGACGTACTGGCCGTCGCGGTAGACCTCGCGGCGGAACGGGTCCAGGCGCAGGCCCGCGATCTCCCGCACCGGCGGCCTGCTGTGCGCGCGCCTGCGGTCGAGTGCGCGGAGACGGAGCACGAGCTCTCGCAGCTCGAACGGCTTGGTGAGGTAGTCGTCGGCGCCGAGCCCGAACCCGGAGGCCTTGTCGTCGAGCCGGTCCGCGGCGGTGAGCATCAAGATCGGCATGCCGCTGCCGGAAGCGACGATGCTCGCGGCGATCTCGTCGCCCGACGGCCCGGGGATGTCGCGGTCGAGGACGGCGATGTCGTAGGCGTTGATGCTCAGCAGTTCCAGCGCCGTGTCGCCGTCGCCGGCGATGTCGGCCGCGATCGCCTCCAGGCGCAGCCCGTCGCGGATAGCCTCCGCCATGTAGGGCTCATCCTCGACAACCAGCACGCGCATGTTCTCAAGGTTACGAACCGCTGCATATCGCCGACATATCGAAAACCCCAGACGGGCCGGCAACGCCACGCTGCCCTGACTGGCGGCATGAGTCAAACGGCATCAGCCCGCCAGCCCCAGCCTGAGTTAGCGCCGCTACGGCACCTGTGCCCATACCCAGGTGCTCGTGCCGACGACGTTGCGGCCGGGCCAGAGGGCACCGTCGCCTCCGCGCGCCAGCACGCTTCGGGTCCGCGACGAGGACGGGAACACCCCCGCGGCGGGTACCGAGGTCAGCAACGCGGTCAAGGGGCCGAGCACGCACCATGGACATCAACCTGCTCGGACCGTGGCCAGGCATCAACGTCGTCGGCTCGCACATGGCTGACCACGACGGCGAATCGATCATCAGGGGCCGTGATGATGACGGGCAGGCGGACCGGAGTCATTGAGCCGGCGCTCCGTCTCGGCCTGGCTACCGCTTTCCAGCCGGATCCGTACGGTCAGGCCACCGTGATCGCGCGCGGTCGCGGAGAGTTGCCCGCCATGGGCCGCGGTGATGGACCGGACGATGGACAAGCCGAGCCCGGCGCCGTGCGGGTGGTTGGTCCGGTTGCCGCTGAGCCGCTGGAAGGGGGCGAACAGCGGGCCGACCTCATCGGGCGGGACGAGCGGTCCGGAGTTGCTTACCTCAAGTTCCACCGTGCCTTGGGCCGCGACCGTCCGGGTGGTTACGCTGACCCAGCCGCCAGGGTGGTTGTGCTGGATGCCGTTGCGGACGAGGTTGAGTGCCAGGCGTTCCAGGAGAACGGGGTCGCCGGTGGCGTGCGCCGGGTAGGGGGCCGCATCGACCGTGACCCCTGCGGCCGCGGCTTCCGCGGCGGTTTCCTCCACCGCGCCGGCGGCGACATCGGACAGGTCGACCGGCAGCTGGTCGATGGCCTCGTTCTCGCAACGGGCCAGGGTGAACAGCCCGTCGAGGATCAGCTCGCTGCGGGTGCTTTCCGCGAGCGCGGAGTCGATGACCTGGCGGAGTTCTGCGGGGATGCGGTGCTGGGCCAGGGCAACCTCAAGCAGGGTCCGGCTGGTTGCCAGCGGCGTGCGAAGCTCGTGCGAGGCGTTGGCGGCGAAATGGCGCTGCCCGTCGAAAGAGGCGTCAAGCCGCTCCAGCATTGCGTCGAACGTGTCGGCGAGTTCCCTGAGCTCGTCTCGGGGGCCGGCCAGGGCGATGCGCTCGTGCAGGTTGCTTCCGGCAACCCGGCGTGCGGTGTCGGTGATGTGCCGTACCGCGCGCAGCGCCCGGCCCGCCATGAGCCAGCCAAAGCCTACGGCGGCGGCCGCCACGGCCGCGAGGGCGATCAGGGATTCCCACAGCAGCGAGCTGATGATGCCGCTGCGGTGCCGGGCAAGCTGCTGGCTGAGTGCCTGCGTCTGGGTCGGGGAAAGCGGAGGGCTGAACGGCGGGGGGTGGTACCCCCCGGCGGGCGTGAAGATGCCCCGGGCGAGCGGGGCGCCAGGAAAGTTGCTTGAGAAGATAACGTACAGAATGGCGATCAGGACGCCTCCGGCGATCAGGAACAACCCGCCGTAGAGCAAGGTCAGGCGGTTTCGCATGCTCAGCCGGGGCCGCTGCGGGAAGTTCCGCCGGAACTGTCGCCTGATGCCCGGGCGGGATCGCCATGAAGCGGTGCGCCGCCTCATGGGATCCGGTACCCCGCTCCCGGAATCGTCTGGATCGGAGGGGGTTCGCCAAGCTTGCGGCGCAGGGTCATGATCGTGACTCGAACGACGTGCGTGAACGGGTCGGTGTTAGCGTCCCATGCCTTCTCAAGGAGCTGTTCGGCGGATACCACGGTGCCTGCCCCGCGCAGCAGTTCCTCCAGGACGAGGAACTCCTTGTGCCGTAGTGACAGCGGGCGCCCGTGCCGTGATGCCTCATGGCGGGCCGGATCGAGGCGGATTCCGGCGCGTTCGAGAACCGGCGGATCGGCGGGCCGCGCCCGCCTCCCCAGGGCCCGGACCCGCGCGACCAGTTCGGTGAACGCGAACGGCTTGACCATGTAGTCGTCGGCGCCGAGGTCGAGCCCGGTCACCCGTTCGGACAGGCCTCCGGCGGCCGTCAGCATGAGGATCCGGACCGTGGCGCCGCCGGCGGCCAGTGACCGGCACACGTCGTCGCCGTGGACGACCGGCAGGTCCCGGTCCAGGATGACCACGTCGTAATCGTTGACGGCCAGGCTTTCCTGCGCCGCCTGCCCGTCGAAGACCACGTCCACGGCCATGGCCTGTCCCCGCAGCCCGTCCGCGATAGCGCCGGCCAGCTGCCGCGCGTCCTCCACCACCAGAACCCGCACCAATATCTCCTGGCATCCGTGCGATGACCTGCCCGTGCCAGTTTCGCTACCGCCGGTGAGCCCCATGTTAGGAGTTGCTCCAGGTTCGCTGGGTGTCGGATGCGGCGAGCGCGCCACGACGCGTTGACGCCAACTTGACGAGCCGTCCGGTGGAATGTGATGCCGAGCGTGCTGCGGCACGCGGCTCCGTCAACCGGCACGGGAGGAGTACTCATGCACAGGCCACAGGCCAGTGGCGATGGGCGCGGCGAGCATGGCGCCTGATTCCCTGCTCCGCGCCGGGACGTCCAGAAACGGCCCCGCTCGGCCAGCGCGGGACGTAGCAGTGGAGATCGTGATCCCGGTTCGCGACGAGGAGCGAGACCTCGGCCCGAGCGTGCGGCGCCTGCATGCCTACCTGCGTGAAAGGTTTCCGTTCGCGGCGAGAATCACGATCGCTGACAACGGCAGCGATGACGGCACCTGGGCGGTGGCCGGCGCCCTCGACGCCCTGCACGTCTTCTTCCCGCACACCGTCCGCGCCCTCGAAGTCGCGGCGCTCGTCGTCGCCAACCTAATCGCCACCATAGTCCGGTTCGGGCTCTACCGGGGCTGGGTCTTCCGCGGCCAGCCGAACGACCAGGAGAGGAACGCGCGATGACCGCCACGTCGGCGCATCCCGGTGCCGCCCCGCCCTTCAGGCACTCCCGCTCCCGCCGCGGGGGGTGGCTGCGGGGCCGGCCGGGCGATCCGGCGTGGGTCCGTCCCGCGCTGCTCGCCCTGCTCGCCGGCACTGCCCTGCTCTACCTGTTCGACCTGAGCCGCAACGGCTGGGCTAACGAGTTCTACGCCGCCGCCGTCCAGGCCGGCACCAAGAGCTGGAAGGCATTCCTGTTCGGCTCGGTGGACTCGTCGAACTTCATCACCGTGGACAAGCCCGCCGCGTTCCTGTGGCCGATGGAGTTGTCCGGGCGCATCTTCGGGTTCAACTCCTGGAGCATGCTGGTCCCTGAGGCCATGGAGGGCGTGGCCACGGTCTGCGTGCTGTACGCCACCGTGCGCCGCTGGTTCGGGCCGGCGGCCGGACTCATCGCCGGGGGCGTCACGGCCCTCACCCCGGTCGCCGTGCTCATGTTCCGCTTCGACAACCCCGACGCGGCGCTGGTACTGGTCCTCACGCTTGGCGCCTACGCGACCACACGGGCCGTCGAATCGGGACACACCCGGTGGCTCCTAGCGGCCGGAGCCTTCATCGGGCTCGGCTTCCTGTGCAAGCAACTGGCCGCGTTCATGGTGTTGCCTGGCTTCGCCGTCGCCTACCTGTGGGCGGGCCCGCCGAAGCTCGGCAAGCGGATCTGGCAGTTGCTGGCCGGCGGGGCCGCCCTCGTGGTTACCGCGGGCTGGTGGGTGGCGGTCGACGTGCTTACCCCGGCCAGCGACCGTCCCTACACCGGCGGCTCAACCGACAACAACTTCCTGAACCTGACCTTCGGCTACAACGGCTTCGGCCGGCTGACCGGCAACCAGGGCGGGTTCGGCGGCGGGGGCGGCATTGGGCGCGGCCTCGAAGGTGGGCTAGGGAAGCTGCCCGCGGCCCCCGAAGAAGCCATACGGAACATAGGCGGCGGCATCGGCGGTGCGTTCGGCGGCTCCACCGGGATCACCCGGCTGTTCTCGGCCGAGATGGGCGGGCAGGTCACCTGGCTGCTGCCCGCCGCCCTGATCGCCATCCCCGCGCTGGCGTGGCTGTCGCTGCGGGCGCCGCGGAGCGACCGGCCCCGCGCCGCCGTCCTCGTCTGGGGCGGCTGGTTGCTGGTGACCGGGCTGGTGTTCAGCTACATGTCCGGGATCATTCATCCCTACTACACCATCGCCCTGGCTCCGGCGATCGGCGCGCTCGTCGGCATCGGGTCCGTTCAGCTGTGGCGGGTCAGGTACACCTGGTTCGCGTCCGCCGTGCTGGCGGCAACGCTCGCGGTCACCGCCGTCTGGGCGTGGTTCCTGCTCGACCGCAGTCCAGGCTGGCACCCCTGGCTGCGCGCGGCCGTCCTCGTCACGGGCGTCGCCGCCGCGGTCATCATCCTGGCCGCCCGCGCTCTCCGCCCGTACATCAGCAGGACTCGAAGGACCCTGGCGTCGGTCCCGGTGCCGCTGGCCCTGATCGCCGCGCTTGGCGGGCCGCTGGCTTACAGTGTGGATACCAGCGCGACCACGCACACCGGGGCGATCCCGTCCGCCGGGCCCGCGGTAGCCGAGTCCCTCGGCGTCCCCGTTGGTCAATCCGGCTTCCCCGGCGGAACGGAGGGACGCGTGCCCGCAGGGACCAGTGGCGGATTCGGCGGGCAGGCCAGTATCAGCGCCGCGCTGAGCAAGTTGCTTGAGTCCGGGGCGTCCGGCTACCGGTGGGCCGCAGCCACGATCAGCTCCACCAGCGCGGCCTCGATGGAGCTAGCCAGCGACGGCGTTCCGGTGATGGCGATCGGCGGCTTCTCCGGAAGCGACCCGGCACCGTCGCTGGCCGAGTTCGAGACGCTCGCCACCAAGCTTGAGATTCACTACTTCGTAAACGGGGGCGGGCCCGGCGGGTTCGCCGGACCTAGCGCACCTGCGTCGTCCGGCGCGGCCTACGGCGCGGAGCGTGACCTTCCCGGCGGGTTCGCCGGCCCGGGCGGGGCAGGCGGCGGCTCCAGCAACGCTTCCCAGATCACCTCCTGGGTCCAGGCGCACTTTAAGAGTCAAACCGTTGGCGGTACCACCGTCTACGATCTCAGCTCGCCCAAAGCCGGCGCTGGATCGACTCCGAGTCCGTGAACTGACCATCACTGGTAGCAGCCTAAGCCGGGCGCGGCAGGCAGGGCGGGTGCCGCGGCGTCCGCTGGGGGTTCCGGCGGTGGCGGAGGACCGAGACGCTTCATCGCGTCGCGGTCCCGCGGGGGAACGCGGACATGACACCCGGGATCCCTCAGTCGGGGGCGGGCCAAGGGAGTGACCTGACTGAGGCTACGGCCAGGCCACCTCACCCGGTTCGCCGAGGAACGGCGGGACGCTTACACCCCGACGCACCTGGCTCATGTGCCATTGAACTGGCCTCATGCGTCACGATGCCGGGTTGCGGACTGCCAAAGACTTGAGCAGCCGCAACTTGAGGATCGCGGACTTGAGGAAGCTGGACGAGCCCCGCAGCCACAGCAGCGCGACGACGGCCAGGCTGATCAGCCAGATGAAGATCACCAGGACCCGGGCCCCGGTGGCTACCGGCCTGGCGAACCCGTCTGCCATGACAAGCGTGTCGATGAGGAAGAACACCGTGCCGGCGATCTGCGCCCAGTTCCGGCCCGCCTTATGCTCCTGGAGATTCAGGTCAAGCACGGTCGGAGCCGGATCATGCCACTGACGACCGTCTTGGCTCTGGTGTAGTCCACGGCCGCCCTCACCTTCGGTGCCGGGCGGGACGGACCCGCGTTCCTCACCGCGCGGCGGGTACCAGTCGGCTTCCGGCCAGCGACCAGGCTGACGGCTGCCGCCGGGATGAGGCCGACCACCATATGGGCCAGGGTTGGGCTCGTACATGAATCACCTCTAGGTCGTTATTGCCACCCGCCCGCAGGCGCAGACGGTCCTTCTACCTCTCAGGGGCCTTCGCTCTTTCGCCCCCGAGCCCGCCTTTCCCGCTGTTATATCAGCCGATACCGTTCCGAGCCTAGGCGTGGATGCCCCCTCCAGTGATCGCACCACCAGCCAACCGGCCAGAGGTTTCATTTCCGCGCCCATTGTCCTGTTTAAGGGTTGGCTGACCGTCGAAACTCCCTGACCTGCTTGGCAGCCGACGTTTTACTAAAATTTGACAAGCGCCACCGCTTCCCCAACGACCGATCTCAGGGACAAAACGGGCACCAATATTACGACACCAATCTGTTTTGTTGCAAATCTGTAATCCAAGTTGCTTGCTATATGAATATCGATCCTAAAGCGTTACCAAGTCCTCCCGAGAACCTTCAAGAAATCCAGAGTGTTTCGCGAGCTTGATTCAATTCAGACCAGAAATGCTAGGGTCGTGAAAATCTGGCAGCGTAAGGGCCTGTTGATCAATGGGGCTCTTGTTGTGACCTTGGCGGCCGCGGGAGGCGGGTCCTACCTGCTGATACAGCCGTCCAACAGCACTACCCCACTGCAGACGACGGCGGTGCAGAAGGGCACGGTGCTGGCTACCGTGTCCTCTTCCGGCACGCTGGAGGCGGCGCAGGACCTCGGCCTCAACTTCAGCACCAGCGGCAAGTTGACCAACCTCTACGTCAAGGTCGGGCAGCGCGTGAAGGCAGGCCAGCTGCTCGCCAAGGTTGATGACACCTCCAGCCGGCTAGCCCTGCAGCAGGCGCAAGCCGCGCTGGCGTCCGCCGAGACGCAGCTGACCGTCGCGGAGCAAGGTGAGACCTCCACCGCGAAGAAGGTGGGGACCGATGCGGCGGCGTCGTCGCGGCAAGCGGTGAACACCGCGAAATCGAACCTGAAGGCCGCGCAGACGGCGCTCACCGACGACAAGGCCTCGACCAGTACGTCGATCCAGACCGCGGAAGACAACCTCAGCACTGCTGAGGACCTGCTGCAACAAGACAACGACAAACTGTCCACCGCTGAGCAGACGCTGAGTAGCGACCAGGTGAAGGAAACGTCCGCGTGCGCGGGCACGACCGCCAAGGTCAGCACGACCAGCACGATCCTCCTGGCCAGCCTGATCACCCGGACCGTCGTGAGCCCCGCCGGGAACGCGACCGCCACTCCGACCGCGAGCGCCAGCGCGACCCCCACCACGAGCGCCAGTGCTGCCCCGACTA
>Ga0134126_10008082_pt1 | contig 13221 bp, 14 predicted proteins | sample KB31752_FD_96881 | JGI IMG/M metagenome (GOLD analysis project Ga0134126, IMG submission 96881) | Terrestrial soil microbial communities with excess Nitrogen fertilizer from Kellogg Biological Station, Michigan, USA - KB3-175-2 | ecosystem: Environmental > Terrestrial > Soil > Unclassified ...
AACTCACGTATCTGGCGACAGAGTTCAAAGCCATCGATTCCGGGCAGCCAGCCGTCAAGAACATAAAGATCGAAGCATTGCCGCCTGATAAGTGGCCAGGCTTGAACCGCTGATTGCACGCAAGTGGCGTCGATACCGCAAGAGCGCATGAGCAGGCTCAGTATTTCACAAGCGTCCTCGTCATCATCCACAAAGAGTACACGGGATCTTTTAAGGGTTGGCATTGGTTGCCTCCGGAAAATAGGGGATGTCATCGGGTCGCCGCTATTCTGGCAGTGGCTGCATCAGTCGTCTGTGCGTTGACACACTTATGGGACAGTAATATTATTTCGTTTCAGTTTTGCTAATCATTTCGCCTCAAGAATTATCTTTCAACACGAACAAGGGTTTATTTTGGCGGTTGTGAAACAACCCGGGTCGACAGTGTCCGCAAAGACGTAAAGTCATGTCTGCCAGCGCTACCAGAGAAGAAGCGGTTCAGAACCATTTGCTCGCCGGTGTGAGCGATGAGGAATTGGCGCGACTGCTTCCTAACCTACAACCTCTGACCATTCCTCTTGGCCAGGTTCTTTATGAGTCCGGCGAAAAGATGGACTACGTCTATTTCCCGACCACCGCGATCATTTCCCTGCTTTACATTATGGAAAACGGATCGAGCGCTGAAATTGGCGTAGTGGGTAACGATGGTCTGGTAGGAATTGCGATCTTCATGGGAGGCGACACAACTCCCAACCGGGCGTTGGTGCAAAGCGCGGGTAAGACTTTCAAGATGCAGGCCGTGGCGATGAAAGAGGAATTCACCCGCGGCGGGCGATTCCATAATCAATGTCTACGTTACACTCAGGCCCTGATTACGCAGATTTCTCAAACCGCCGTTTGTAACCGGCTGCATTCGATTGATCAGCAACTGTGCCGGTGGCTGTTGTTGACGCACGATCGCCTGCCTTCAGACCGGATAATCATGACCCAGGACCTGATTTCAAACATGCTGGGTGTGCGGCGAGAAGGAATAACTCATGCCGCCAGACGTCTGCAAAAAGAGGGTTATATTAGCTACGTTCGCGGCGACATGACGATCCTCAATAGGAAAGGGTTGGAATCCAGCGTCTGCGAATGCTATAAGGTTGTCCGAACCGAGTATGATCGCCTGCTTGGGTAGTCTCCCGCCCCTGCAAAAATCAATCCCCCTTAGGTAACAATAAGTGTGACAGCGCACAGACTGTGTGCCGCCCGGAATTTATAGTGAAAGGACAATCATGAAAAAAACAATACTGAACTTCGTAGTTACATTCGCGTTAGCGGTTTCTTTCGCCTTGATCCCACTGACTGGCCTGGCCCAAAACAGCAACTCTTCGAGTGGGCAGATGAAGCAGAGTGGTAGCGAGGTTGGGAAAGCCGGCAAAAGCATGGGCCACAACGTTAAGCATGGCCGCATCGTGAGAGGTGGCAAACACTTTGGTAAACACATGGGCCGCTCCGGCAAGCACTTCGGGCGAGGAACGAAGAAGTTCGTCAAAAAGGTAATTTCGTAGACGCGCCGTAGCGATCCATACGGCAGAACGAAAGTTTCCGGGGCAGTAGCACGACAGTTATAGAGGGCTTGGTGGCGGAGCCGTTTCGCAGCGTGAGCCGTCCATACCTGTCGGGCTACTGCCCCAGTGTTTCGTATAGAGTTGCCATGTCACCAGCAAAAAGTCCCCCTATAGCAAATGAGCTGCTTGCCGCTCTGCCCAAGAAAGAGTATCAGGCGCTGCGGTCTCAGCTGGAAGAAATCCCACTGGTATTTGAGGAGATTCTTTACCGGCCGGAGGTCTTAATCAGCGACATCTATTTCCCCAACCATGGAGTCATCTCTCTGCTGGCCGGTCTCAATGAGCGCGCCACGCTCGAGGTGGGCCTGGTTGGTAAAGAAGGCGTACTTGGTCTGGCAGTTTTCATGGGAGTGAATGCCTCACAAAATCGCGCGGTGGTACAGGGCGCGGGGTCAGCCATGAAAATGAAAGCAGCGGCGTTTCGCCGGGAGTGTAACAACGGCGGCGCTCTGCCCCGGGTGTTGCAGCGCTACACGCATTCGCTCCTGACTCAGATTACGCAGACTGCCGTCTGCAATCAGTTTCATTCGATCGAAGCACGTCTAGCACGCTGGTTGCTGATGACACATGACCGCATTGAAGCTGATGAGTTTCAATTGACGCAGGAATTTTTGTCTAACATGCTGGCGGTGAGACGCGAGTGTGTTAATAAGGCGGCCGGCAAATTGCAGAAACGCAATCTGATTAGATACAGCCGCGGCCGTCTCAAGGTCTTGGACCGTGCCGGCCTTGAAGCCACCACCTGCGGTTGCTATGAGATCATCAACAACGAGAGCAGCCGTTCTTAAGTTGCGAACCGCCAAGGCCCCAGGAACGGCAAGCCTATAGAAAAGACAAACCCGCTGAAGGAATGTCTGCCTTTTGGCGTCCTTGGCGACGTGGCGTTTACGTTCTCGGGTCATCATCCGGACCCACTACCGCCAGTCCTGGTTCTTAACCACTCACTCGCTATAAGCCTCGTTTAACTTCCGGAAGTGATAACCCATCGCGGCCAGGCGCATTGACTGCGGAAACTGATCGCGATGCCTGGCAATGGTGCGCGCCAGGAAGCGCCAGAATTCTTTCCGCTCCCGATCGATCACGCCCAACTTAACTATCAACCGAGTAAACGCCGCGACGCCGCTGACAATCTTTACGCGAGCCGGATCAGGCAATTCCTGCGTCGTGCGCTTAAGTGAATCGAGCGCGCGCGCATAGTATTCGCTTGGCTTGTAAATAGTGCGCATGATCGACTGGTAACCTTCGATTAATAGCGCCGCATCCATCTTAGGCACAAAATTAAGCGAGCAATTCGTGTTGTTGCCGGAGCTCTCGCCGAGCAGGCGTCCTTCTTTTTCGAGCCGCCGCCAAAGTTGCGTGTCTGGAAGCGCGGTGAGCAATCCCACCATGGCAAGTGGAATCGCGCTATCTCGAATAAATCTTATTTGACGTTCGAAGATGTCCGCCGGATCGTTATCGAACCCGACAATGAAGCCGGCCATCACTTCCATTCCATAGCTCTGAATCTTCTTCACTGACTCGAGCAGGTCTCCACGATTCTGAGACTTCTGCGCTTCCTTAAGACTCTCTTCAACCGGAGTTTCAATTCCGAGAAAGACCCGGCGAAAACCGGCCCGTTGCATGTCGGCCAAAAGTTCCTCGTCATCTGCGAGGTTCACGCTCGCCTCGGTCAGGAATGAAAACGGAAAACCATTTCTTGCCTGCCATTCGGTAATCTCAGGGAGCAGGCGTCTGACGTTCTTCTTGTTGCCGATGAAATTATCATCAACGATGAAAACGGTGCCGCGCCATCCCAGCCGGAAAAGTGCGTCAAACTCAGACAACATCTGCTGATTGCTCTTGGTGCGCGGTACGCGCCCGTAAATCTCGATGATGTCGCAGAACTCACAATTGAAAGGACAACCGCGCGAATACTGAACCGACATCGCGCTATATCGCTTCATGTCTGCCAGGAAGAAATCGGCGACTGGAGTCGTCGCGAGCGGCGGACGTTCAGCGGCTTTATAAGTTCGCTTGGCGGTGCCGCGCTCAAGATCTTCTAGAAATTCCGGCAGCGTGGTTTCAGCTTCGCCGAGGAAAATGTGATCCACCGCGGGCAAGTCTTCAATTGTAGTGGTGACGTAAGGCCCACCGAGCACGACGCGCTTACCCAACTCTTTACAGCGCCTGACAACTTCATGTATCGATTCTTTCTGCACCAGCATGCCGGTCACAAAAACAATGTCAGCCCAGTCGATAGCGGAAGACTTCAACCGGCGGACATTCAAATCAACCAGGCGACGCTCCCAGGCCTTAGGCAACAACGCGGAAACGGTCAGCAACCCCAATGGCGGAAAAGCGCAACGCTTGCGCTCAAAAGGCAGTGCATGACGAAAGCTCCAATAGGTGTCGGGAAATTCCGGGTTAACCAGTAGAACCTTCATCGCGTGCTCCTTCTCGTAGTGACTCTGCAGTCCTTCAGCCCTTGAAATCGAGTGAGAAACAAACTGCCGGGGTGTAATCCTAATCCTAGTCCTGAATCCAAGACCTGAGGGTAATAGTTACGTAAGAATTGTGGTGACCGTGAGAATAACACGAAGCAGGACACACAAATACCACAATTTCGTGGAGGCGCGTTTCTGGAATCAATCGTCGAAAGATCGTTAGAATGAGTAAAGTGGCCGTAGCACAGATTTCAGCGTGTGTTAAGGTACGCACGGGACTAGGGCTTAAAACGTCAGGGAGTATCCATTGAGCGCATCCAGCAACATTAATCCGGCTCAAGAACTGGTTAGCCTGAATATGGCGGATGTCGCCAAGTCTAACCAGGCTCCGCGCGCGGATTGGACGGAGATGTGTGACACGGACCACTTCGTGCAGTTTTATGAGGCGGACGGATTTCTTCTGAACTCCCTGAGTGGGTTTATTGGTAAAGCAATCAAGTCCGGCGACGGCGCGATCGTCGTCGCAACAGAGGCGCACCGGGACGGGCTTGACGAATTGCTGCAAGCCAGCGGCCTTGACGTAGTAGGCGCCAGGACGCGGGGTTCCTACGTATCGCTGGACGCCGCTGAAACTCTGGCGAAGTTCATGGTTAGCGGCGCGCCTGATCGCGCTCGCTTTAACGAGGTCATCGGCGGCGTTATCGCCGGCGTTACGGATGGGCGTTCTCGCGCCAGCGCCTTTGGTGAAATGGTTGCGCTCCTTTGGGCCGAGGGTAACTTTACTGCCGCGATCCACCTTGAGGAACTCTGGAACGAACTGCAAAAAGTACATTCCTTTTCACTCTTCTGCGCTTATCCAATGAATCAATTGGGTGGCGAGCGATTTGTCGAACCACACAGTAGCGTTTGCAGCGTTCACTCGCGCGTAATTCCGGCCGAGAGCTATGCAAGTGTGACTGACCTTGATGCCCGCCTGCGCACGATTGCGTTGCTTCAGCAGAAAACGACATCGTTGGAAATTGAGGTGGAGGAAAGACGGCAGGTCGAGGAACGTTTACGCGTAGCACTCTCCGGCGAACAAATCGCGCGCGCCGAAGCCGAGACTGCTAATCGTCTAAAGGACGAGTTTTTGGCGACTGTCTCGCACGAAATACGCACTCCGCTTAACGCGATCATCGGCTGGTCGCATCTGCTTCGCAGCGGCAGGTTGGACGACGCCAGCATCGCGCGCGCCATAGAAACCATTGACCGGAATGCCAAGATGCAGGCCCAACTGATCGAAGACATTCTCGATGTCTCGCGCGTAATCACCGGCAAACTTCGGCTTCGAAATGAATCTGTCGATATCGCCTCGGTCATTAATGCCGCGATTGACTCAGTACAATTAGCGATAGATTCAAAAGACCTGCATTTGGAAGTGACACTCGATCCTTCTGCTCGCCACACCTTTGGCGATGCCGGTCGCTTGCAGCAAGTGGTGTGGAACCTCCTGTCGAACGCTATCAAGTTCACGCCAACCGGTGGGCGCATCAAGATCAAAGTAAAACGGTCCGAAGGGAACATGCAGCTCCTGGTGAGCGATGACGGTCAAGGTATTAGTCCCGACTTCCTGCCTTTTATCTTCGATCGTTTCCGCCAGGCCGACGGCACCAGCACCCGCCACCATGGCGGCCTTGGTTTGGGGTTAGCAATCGTGCGGCATCTGGTTGAACTTCATGGCGGCGCGATCAGCGCAGACAGCGCGGGCGCAGGAGAAGGCGCGACCTTCAGCATCACACTTCCTTTGGCGCCGCAGAGCCAAACCCTTCGAAAAAAGGTGACTGGCAGATTGCGCGCTGAGGAAGTCTCGAAAGGTCACTTCACTTCTCTTCCCTTACTTGACGGTGTGAAGGTCCTTTTGGTCGACAATGATGCGGATACACTGCAAGTGGTCCGGGCGATGTTGGACGGCTCGAAAGCGGTGGTGCAAACGGCGACCTCCGTCAACGAGGCCATGGAAATGTTGGTTTGGTATAACCCGCACGTGTTGGTATCAGACCTCGCGATGCCGGACGAGGACGGCTACTCACTCATTCGGAAGGTGAGGACACTTGGCGCAGACAAGGGCTACCAGATTCCCGCTATAGCGCTCACGTCATACGTGCGTGTTGAGGATCGCACGCGAGCGCTGGCGGCCGGCTTCAATATGTTCGTGCCAAAGCCGCTCCAGCCTGACGAACTAATCACCGCGATTGTTAGTCTAGCCGACATTTCCTGCGAACCTGCTTAAGCAAACAGTGGAGTCGCAAAAGCTAAGGGGCACGGAATCCCGTGCCCCTATTTCTTTGATGCTAACCGATTCAATCTTGCTGGCGCCTAGTACCTGCGATGCCGGCGCTTCCGAAGTTTATAGGTGTAAAGAGCGCCCGTGCCTCCGCCCGCCAGTGCGCCGATTGCTGCACCCTTCTTACCGCCGGCTATACCACCAATGGCAGCGCCGCCTAGGGCCGTTCCGGCTACCGTAAGTTTGTCGCGGTGCTTCTTCCAAAAACTGCGTTTCCGTCGGACGCGACGTCGTGTTTGCGCGGCCGCTGCCGCAGCCATAGACGGATGCGCCGAAGCAACTGAGCTTATGGGCTCAATTGCGAAGCCGACGATCAATAGCATTAAGACGACGGCTACGTACCGTTTCATTTTCTGCATTACCATAGATGCGTTCATCAGGTGTCCCCTTTTCAAGCCGAATGTTTGCTTACTTTTCGGGCAAGAGCTGTGCCCTGTCCCAAAGAACCTCGAATAGCGTCAATGCGGCCCTAAAACCCATTTGCACCCGACGCTTGGGCCTTTTGGCGTATCAATACGAGGAGTGAACGTACGGAAGTGTTCCAGTCTTTTCGACCTTAAACTTTACCCTGCACAAACTTCAGCGCCACACCGTTCATGCAATAGCGCAGGCCTGTTGGTCTGGGACCATCTTCGAAAACGTGCCCAATGTGAGAATCGCATCTCGCACATAACACCTCGGTGCGAGTTTCCGACAAACTAGTGTCCACTTCCTCGCGTACATTCTCCTTGGCAATGGGTTGCCAGAAACTCGGCCAGCCGGTGCCCGAGTCAAACTTTGCAGCAGAGCTGAAGAGAGGTAACTCGCAAGCGACACACTCAAAAATGCCCTGCTCATGTTCTTCGTTGAGCGGACTTGAAAAAGGAGCTTCAGTCCCCTTCTCGCGCGTCACGCGGTATTGATTGGGGTTAAGTATCCGTTTCCATTCTTCGTTAGTCCTGGTCACTTTCTTGACTCCTTGCGCCTTCAGGGAATAAATGTCCTTCTTGGTCTTGTCATCGAGCGATGTACGGCCCAGCGGCAACTTCGAGCACGCCAGCAGCGTACCCAGGGCGATAGATGACGAAAGAAAATAGCGTCGATTCATGATTACTGCTCCTCGGCGAATATTTTAGCCGATGTAATTACGAATGACACACGCGATCGGATTTAATTGAAATGCGAGAGATGGACCCACACTTGATAAGACCGTCAAATCCGTACTTGTGCCGAAGATCAGCGGTATAATACGTAGTTATCGGCTCTTGGTGAACACGAAGATAATGATTAGGGATCAACTCTTGCCAGCCTTGCGTGCGCGATTCGCAAGCCGTGGATTACAGCTTGGAACATCAGGCAATCAAATTGCGGTTTTTCCTGCGATACATCCTGAGGTTGGAGATGTGACTATCTGGGATGATGGTGATGAAGTAACCATCGGAATCGGAGAGATCACACACAGTCACTTCAATCCTTATGATGATTCTCTTACTTCGGACCAGATCGCTGAACAGGTCACCGAAGAGGTCAGTGAGTTCTTGCAAGATCTGTTTGAAGATCGAATTTTGCTATGGAAGTCTCTTAATGGACGGTCTGGCGGTTGGCAGGTCTTAGGCCGCGGTGATGATTCTCCGAGAGGTGACAATCTGACATATCTTTGGTCTGGCCCGGTTAAGAATCCTGATAATCACCGCGCCGGATAACAAAGCCTTGCAGCTGACGGCGCGATAGCATGAATGTTGATCGCGCCCCGCCGCTGAAGGCCCTTAAGTCGTCAAAGGAGAACGCACGATTATGACGAACCAAACCAAGCCGCGTGTCACTTCGTTCGCTCCTCAGTTTCTAGTCGACGACCTTGAGCGCTCTATCGCTTACTACCAGAGGCTGGGTTTAGTTTCGGCGAGCCGTGGGGCGGATTCTACGCTATAGGTTGTCTCGATGGATTCGAATTGCATCTGAAAGAAGCGCCCAAGAATCCGGCTGAGCGCCGGCATCGACGGGAAAACGATCACCTCGATGCCGCGGCGGGCGTCGACGGCATCGAGACATTCTACGAGCAGTCTGTCGCCAATGGCGCGAAGATCATCAAACCGCTTGAAGCAACCCCGTGGGGGACAAAGGGTTTCTACGTTGAAGATCCTGACGGCTACATCGTCGCTTTTGGCGGCACGCCTGCGAGCTAACACACTAGCGTTGGAGCTAAACCTCAATTTATGTAGATCAACACCTTCTTTTCGTACGTTTCCATGTCGAGTTCATACGGCAGGGGTCGGAAATAAAGAAGCGAAGTAGAATCATTCATCACGTTGGCAAAATCCCAGCTCTTATGAATCTTGGGCGACACCTTGTTTGCCTGGGCTGAGTTATTTACCGGGACAAAAACAATGAATTTGAACTTGTCATGGAAGTAGGTGATCTTGTTGGTGTAAATCTCTTCAGTCGCAGAAGAATAGTGGCCTAACCCTCGCACTGTCCGGAAAAGCCTGTCATACGTGAAAGTGAACTTAAAAGGAAAGCTGAAGTTAGCGAGACTATCAACTCCGCTGCGTCTCGGGTATCCCCTCGCATCGGCAAATCGCGGCGTACGCCTGTTAGGCGAATTGATCCTGGCAACTTGTGATTCAAGAGCAACCACGAGTTTTTTGTCGACCAGGAGATCGAGAAACGTCTTGGACGTTTTCTCGTTCTGTTTCTTTACCAGCTCAGGATCTGCGGCAAGCTTTAGTATTTGCTCTTCGTCTTTTTTCAAATAAACGAGAACGTACGCTTGATGTTCGGTGTGCTCAACCGGCCCGCCGTTTTTCTTCAACAGGAAGTCAATCGTTATCGCACCATGTCCGTTACTGTCGTCATGGTAGATTGAAAACTGTGGCAGATACGATTCATAAACTGGAGCATCTCTTTGCCCGAACGCCGCTGGTACGCAAAGCAACACGACGACAATCGAAAGCCAGGTTATTCGCATAAATCACCCTTTCCAGAGAAATGATCTTCCACAGGCGGTCCGCCTGCGGCGTTTGGCTGAACCAACTACTCTCATTTCAATTCCACGATAGCGATGATCTCCTCACCGCGTAGGGCATCCCAAACAGGAACGTATTCTCCCGCCGCGATCACTTTCATTGACTCTTCGTTCGGTCGCAGCAGTACCAAATATCTCCGCCCGAGCTCCAACTTCGTACTCACATCCTTAATCTTCGGTGACACCCTGGTATTGACGTGAATGGTTTTGCCTCCCACTTTACCCAGGTAGACTCTCTTGACGTTAAAGTAGGGCTCGAGAGCCCATCGCCTGGTTCCATCAGGAAGGAACTGGCAGAAACCTCTACCCTCGCCATAAGTTCCGCTGAAAATGACGGTTGCCTTTTCTCTCATCTGCTCCGGCAGTTCATGGAACACATTCGGCAGCTTCTGATCCTGAGGTACAAGCACCAACACCAGCACTATTGAGAATAGATGGATCATGGTAGTTCCTCTCGTTGGCCCAGCAGGCCAAATTCGAAGGTCATCGTCATAAATAAGATGAGATCATTTTGATTCATATCTTTGGAAGCCGGATGCCCGAGATCAACCGCTCTTACACAGAACGTATCAACGGATGCCTTCTTGCTCGTTCGCCCAGCTCCCTTTTTGATCAGCAGTCTGACGCTCGTTCCTGATATATACTATTCGACAAACGTGGCATGGCAGACGGAGGCAGGCTGGAATGGGCTCAATCCTGAATGATGACGATCGGACGGCGATCCTTCAGCGGATTAGTTCCGTCACGAACACCTCGGCGCCGCGTTGGGGCCAGATGGATGCCAAGGGCATGCTCACTCACTTAAAGCAGTCGGCACTGATGGCTCTCGGCGAACTCCCAGTTGCCAGCAAGGGCAAGCGGGTTTTTCAGGTATTCCCAATCAAGCATCTCATCCTGCACGTGGCGCCGTTTCCGAAGGGCGCGCCGACCGCGCCAGAGCTGCTGGTTCCCGACCCGGCATCAGTCGACGCTATTCGGTCTGAGCTTGTGTCTCTGGTGGAGCGCATTGGAGCAGGGCCGCGTGAAGGCGACGGGCCGGTTCACCCGTTGTTTGGCCGGCTCTCGTTCCGCGAATGGGGCGTGGCGACGTACAAGCACACGGACCATCACCTGAGACAGTTCGGTCTATAACCTACGATTCTTCGAACAAGAGTAGAAAGCTGCCGAAGCAAGGAACAGGCCTCCGACGAACCTCGTCGGAGGCCTTAACCTGATCGGGACAACCTCGAGCAATTTTCCCTAACGGTCCCGAATCTCGCTCAACAGCTAACGCCTTACGGTCGGCGTAGCCACTGTCCAAACCTGAACTGGCCCAACACTCAAGTTAATAGTCTTGAGAATGTAAGTTCCGGCCTGGGTTACTGGCGCGTTTAATACTGCCACGCCGTTGGAGCTGTCAGCAGTTTGTAAGACCGCACCAGTTGGGCTAACCAGCACCAGCTTGATTGGCACGCTCGTGTTCGTCGCCGATGCTATCGAAATTGCCGTGGCGCCGGTTCCAATTGGAAGCGTGCTTAACAACTGCTGACCGGCCTGCAAATTGTTACTACTACTCGTGGTCGTCCCAGGGCCTGACGAAGGTTGACTGTTTGAGCTGGAACTTTCCAAACAGAACCCATCGATGTAGACGCTGTCACTCATGTTCGTTATCACCAACGTGTGCGGCCCGGCAGCCAGATTTGGAAACTCCAGCTTCGGTCCAAAGACTGGATCTTTCATTCCTCCCGAAGCGCCTTTATAACTAACTGACTTCGAAACACCATCCAGGACGACATTCGCTGCGCCGCCTTTGGTGCTGGTGCCGTAGTAGTAAGTTAGCTTGCCTGTCTTCCCGGCCGCGACGTTAAAGGTCAGGCTCGCCGAATGATCAGGCGATTTGCCAGTGTGGAAGCGGAAGTGGCCGCCACTCGCATTGGCCGCGTTGACCAGATGCCAGCCGTCTGAATAGCTGATGCGCGAGTCGTTGTCGTCGAGACACTCGATTGTCGGCGCCGGTGGCGGTAAGCAAACAGCCCAGCTCGAACCAAAGAACCCGTAGTCGGGCGCGCGCTCGACGGCGGCGATAAAGCTCACCGCTTCCTCGTGCGCAAAAACGATCGCGTAGGGCTCAATGACGGCGGGCAAGGTAGACATGCTATCGACGGGAATTGCTGGATTACCAAGCGCGCTGAGCGGTACGTTCACCGACAGAGTTCCGTTCAAGCCTTCAACCGTAGTGCCTGTGGTAGTCGTAGTCGTGCCCACGAAAGCATTGTCACCAGGGTTGTACTGTCCAAACTCATATATTGAACCAGTCGGGTCTGTGGTTACTTGAGTAGCGTAATACTTAGGACTACCGTCCGCAGTTTTTTGTCCGGTAGCCCAGACCACGCGGTAATAACCACCAAGCGTAGCGGGCGCCGGCACTACGGAATAGTTCTTCAAGGTAATAGTTGAAACGAGCGACTGGTTGTCGGCGCTCCTGGAAAAGTTCAGCGCCGTGATGTCGAAGTTATCAGGACTCCCCGTCAAAGGCGCTTCTGGATTATTAGCATCTCCGGTTGGGTCCATCGCTACCAGGCCATCGCATGATATTCCGGCGCCCGGAGGCAAGGGCCTCAGCGGCGGTTCTGCTACCGGTCCGGCCGGCGGGTCGTACGCAGCAAACATGCGCTTGCCGCCGGTTTGTCGAGCGATGACGGCCTTAGCGATGAAATCATCTATCGCCGGCAAGCCATATGACTTTTGTCCGGTGATACAAGCGCGAGTGATACAGCCATCGTCGTAACCAACCAGTACCCGGCCTTCTTTATCGACGTCAGCGCCAAAGAAATCGAGCAGGTTGCGACAGGCGCCGCCTGTACAAATTCCGCCGCGCTGAATGGGATCATTGGGCGTGGCGTTTTGTGTCCACCAGGTAACGCCGCGATCGTAGGTGGTGGCGATGTAGAGATACCAAACTCCGCTGAAGGCCGGCTGATCGTAATCAGAACCGCCGGTAGTGGTACCGAAGAAAGCCACTGCTGCGCGGTCGCCATCGCCCGCCACTGCCGCATGGAAAAGGCTGTTCCTGATTCCGAGTTGCGCGCCAAGATCCGTATCGTGCTCCCAGGTCAATCCCCTGTCTCGCGATACGACCACGTGCGAGTGCCCGTCAGAATTTTGATATGAAAAATAAACTGTGCTGTCGTTTCCGACTGCCACTGAAGGATCTCGATCAGACGCGGCCGCTTGCGGAACCTTGCGAATGTTCCAGGTGATGCCGTTATCTTCCGAAACGACCAGTGCCTGGTTCTCCCCGCAACCTACATTTGGAACATATGCGGTGCCGTCAGGACCGATCTTGATGTGGCCATGTATGCCTCCGCAATCGGCGACTGTGTACATCGGCACCGCCGGACCAAACGTCATCCCGCCATCAAGACTGAGTGAACAAACTGCGTCCGCGATTGACTGGGAACAATACCAAACACCATTCGGATAAAGCGGATTGACCCCAGTCGGAACGGGCGCATGATAAGGCCCGCCGCCAACCGTCTGGTGATCGATACCAGAAGGCGCGCCCGAACCCTCACTCGGCGTGAAGCTGTCGCCATCATTATCGGTGAATTCCATGGTCGAACCCGCCGGCGTCAACCCCATCTCCTGCGAAACAAAAGTGCGGCCGGTGGTGTGGTCGGTGAATAGTATCGGGTCGCCGAGCAGACGCGGCGCCGTGGCCACTGTCAACGCTTTCTTCTCCCAGGCAATTTTTGCGGGAGTGAAAGTGTCGTTGAAATGCGCGCGAAGCATATAAGGAAGGAAGCCTCCGAAATAAGTGACGGTTCCGCCATCAGGGATGCCGCCGTTAACTCTTTCGCCCTTCCAACTGACTCCGATGGAAGGTTCGCCGGCGTCGTCGGC
>Ga0134126_10008083_pt1 | contig 13221 bp, 8 predicted proteins | sample KB31752_FD_96881 | JGI IMG/M metagenome (GOLD analysis project Ga0134126, IMG submission 96881) | Terrestrial soil microbial communities with excess Nitrogen fertilizer from Kellogg Biological Station, Michigan, USA - KB3-175-2 | ecosystem: Environmental > Terrestrial > Soil > Unclassified ...
CCGCCATGGTCCAACCGCTGCCCCAGCACTACATCGCCCGGCTCAAGCAAGCTCGCGTAACTCGCGAGGTTGGCGCTGGCCCCGCTATGCGGTTGCACGTTGGCATGTTCGGCTCCAAAGAGTTGCTTGGCGCGGTCGCGAGCCAGGCGCTCCACGACGTCCACCCACTCGCAGCCTCCGTAGTAGCGCCGACCTGGGTACCCCTCGGCATACTTATTGGTTAAGACCGATCCCTGGGCCTCCAGCACGGCGGCGCTGGTGTAGTTCTCCGAGGCAATCAGCTCAATCTTCTCCACCTGCCGGCGGCGTTCGCCCTGAATGGCGGCAAAGACCTCGCTATCTTCCCTCTCCAGGGCGCTTACGTGCTGGGACTCCACGGCAACTGCCATTCGTTCACCTCTTTCCAACTTCCTGGCCGCGTCTGGAATTGTCGTCTCTCAAAGGTCATTCGTTCCGCGCCCCGACAGCAGTCGGCCCGGCACTACCACCCGACCGCAGTCGGGGGATCGTTCCACGCCCACTTCCCGCGTATCGTAGCATGCCTACAAGCTGATCGGCGGATCGATGGATGTGCTAGCCCGCGATCCGCCGTCCGCGGAACGGACGGGGCTTCCGATCCTCGCTGGCCGAAGGGTGAGTTATGGTATAGACATGCAGCAGCCTCTGGGCGGTGGTAAGAAACGTGGTCACTAAAAGAATCCATAAGGATGCGGTGAGGATCCACAAACCGAAAGCGGCCGAAAGCACAAGACCGGCAACCGTGACCACGATTCGCTCGGGACGAGCCATGAAACCGACGCTGCAATCCAGCCCCAGTCCCTCGGCCCGCGCCCGCGCGTAGCTCACCATGAGGGCGCCGCACACGCTGAGGTAGGTGAGCAGTGAGCCCTCCATGGCGTGGCCGTGATTGACGTAGTAGATGATAATGCCAACCCCAATCACTGCCTCGCCGATCCGATCGAGAAGAGAATCGAAGAAGGCGCCATAGTCGGTGCACTCGTTCCGCGCTCGGGCGAGCGCGCCATCGGCGATATCGGTCACACTGGTCAGAGCGAGGACGATGCCGCCGGCCAGGAGATAGCCGGCGCCGACCAGTAGGGCCACCACCAGGGTGAAGATCAGGCCGATCACCGTGATCCAATTGGGCGTGATAGGAGCCTTGAGCAGCGGCTTCATGAGCTTGATTGCCAGCCCACGCACCCAATCCTGGACCGATTTATTAAACATGGTATCCTCCTAACCCCCCACTGGTGGGCCGAGGCCACGTATGGGGCCTCCGGCGGCCAGGGCCTCGGCGTGTATTAGGTCGAGATCGGCGTCATGCGGATGGGACAACTCAAGATCGACGGGTGGTCGCCAGCCGTGGCCGATCGACTCTAGCCGAACCTCATCATAGAATTGGAGCAGCCGGGACGAGACACGCTCCCAGCTGAAGGCGGCCGCCGTGACCTTACCCTGGTTGCCCATTCGGCGCCGGTCATCGGGAGAGACAAGCAGTTCGAGCAGAGCCTGAGCCAGGGCCGAGGCATCGCGCGGCGGCACCAATCGCCCTTGCCGCCCATCCTGCATCACCTGTTTGTAGCCGTCGATAGCAGTGGCCACCACGGGCTTTCCCAAGGCCATCGCCTCTAGAAGCACCATGCCAAAACTCTCGCCGCTTATGGCGGGCGAGCAAAAGACATCGCAGCTCTGGTAGTAGCGGGGCAGGTCCGCCGCCGAAACCTCTCCAGCGAACTCGATGCCGGTTAACTCATGGGCCCGCGCATACCGCTGGTACGCGCGACCTGCCCGTCCGGAACGGCCAACCACGAGTATCCGTACATCGGGAAGGCGAAGACGCAAATCCTGGTAGGCACGGATCAGAAACGCCAGACCCTTGCGCTTTTCGATCCGCCCCACGAAGAGGACGGTTGGCCGCCCGTCCCGGTACCGGGGGAACGGCTCCACGCGCTCGTTGAACATGTGCAGATCCACCCCATTCGGGATGATCGAGTAGGCGCCGGGGAAGTAACGGCTGACAAACTCGAAGGCGGCCCGTGACACGCACACCCGGCCATCCAGCTTGTTCACTACCCTGCGAAGGACCGGGCGCCCATAGTAGTAGCCGTAATAGGATTCACGGTACGCATGAAACGTGCCGATGCGCGCGGCGCTCCCGCCGCCCGCCAACAACACCGCGACCGGCAACGAGGGCATCAGTGGTTCGTGTACATGAATCACGTCAAAGTGCTCGGCGGCCAGCACTTGCCGCACGCGCCGCGAAAGTCCCGAAACGAATGGGACGCTCAGGGTGATGCGGGCAACCGAGCCGTTCCCGGGCACTGGGGTTACCCGCCCAACCCGATAGATTCCCTCCCGATCCTCCACCACGCTGTCGGATGATCCGGGCGCGATAATTCGTACCTCGTGCCCGGCCGCGCGAAACTGCCGGGTGAGGGCCGCGATATGCTTGCCCACGCCCCCCGGCACGTCATAGTCGTAGGGAGAGACCAGCGCGATTTTCATGCCCTATAACCCACGGCTTCGTTGGTCGTCTGAAAGGGCACCCGCGTTTGAGCGGGCCTGACGGCTACAAACATCGGTTGCAGCACGACCCACTGCGAGGGATCGCGCCGGATCTCGCGCTCAAATAGCGCCGCCATTTCCCGCAGACCGGCCCGCAAGGCCGGCCGCAATTCCCGGATCGGGAGCCGGGTTCCGTCGCGCGTACCCGGTTCCAGGCCAAAGGTGAACGGTGCCGTAAAGTGTCCGCTAATGATCCCTTTTCGGTCGCGGGAGCCAAAGGCCCCGAGAAGCGGGGCTCCGGTTCGGAGAGCCAGGAGCAGCCCGGCGGTGGGGAGCGTAACCTGACGGCCGAAGAGTTCCGCCGGTTCGCCATTCCCTTGGATATCACGATCGGACACCACCACCACCACTCCACCATCCTTGAGGAAGGCTGACATCACGGCGAAGGTTCGCATCCCCACGGGCTCCAGGCGCATGCCAAGCTTCCCGCGCCGGGCCCGCATGAAGTCCAGGAGCGCCGGGGGATCGAGTTTCTCCACCGGAATGAGGACTGGAATCCCTCGCACTGCCAGGCGCTGGACCAACGTGTCGTAGGGGCCAAAATGCGCGCTCACCAATACCACGCCCCGGCCCTGGGCGAAGGCCGCGTTGAAGTGTTCCCAGCCATCTACCTTCGAGCGGCGGATCAGGGCGGGGAAGTCCGCGCGTCCTACCGCGAGCAGATCGACGAAGTTGAGGAGCCAATGGCGCAGAGCGGTCCGCGAGGCGGACCGAACCTTCCGATCCTCAACCTGGAGATCCATCGCCACCGACAAGTTGGCGCGCAAAGCAGCCCGCCGCCTGGTCGGAATAAGCGAGAACAGGGTGCCGCACCAGCGGGCAACCATGTAGGAAGCGGAGCGTGGCACCAAGGATACCAGGCCCACCAGCAAGCGGTATGCCTGCAGCTTCAGCATGGATGTGCTCCCTTGGCGCGCCCAGTTCGCACCCAGCCTACCTGGACAGCGAATCGTAGCTTCTTCATGTGAGCACCCTCCAGGCCGTTCGCACGATCGGCAGCCGGCTGGCGTACCAGGCCGCGGCTATGACCGAGCCATACTGGACCGCCGGGAGGACCTTCCGGAGTAGACGCGGTCCCGTCCCTATCCCGCTGGGAAGTAGGCTCTGGGTCGGAGATGGCCACATGTCCCGGAACATATACCACTGGTGCGGGTTCCGGCGAATTGCCGGTTCGAGGCTTTGGACCACCAGCTGCATGGTTGCCGCGAGGTCAGCCTGCCGATTCCCCGTGCGGATTGGTTCGATGGGAGGGAGAATCTCCCCCTCGAAGCCGCCATCGGGACGACGCAGCAGAAAGCCGGGGACGATCACAGTTGAAGCAAGGGTGGCCAGGGCGGCGGCGCCGGCCGGCAAGATCGTGTCGCGCCCAAAGAGCGACACCGTTACCCCATCGCCGCTCGTCACGGGCCGATCGATGAGTACTCCAAGCACCTTCCCATCACGCAGAGTGCGGACCATCCGCCGGACATCGGTCATGGGGACCACCCCAAGCCCGTACTGGGCCCGTTCCCCGGTCACCAGTGCCTCCAGTCGCGGATCCGTAAAGGGCTCGGCGACCGCGAATACCGTCCCCGGAGCGCAGTGACTCGCTACCGCCGCGCCCGCCGCGTCCCAACTCCCGAGATGGGCGGTGGCGAATACGATACCCCGACCAGCCCGCAGAGCGCGGTCGAGGTGATGCCAGCCGGCGGTATCCTTGGTATCGGCGTGCACTTTTCCCGCGATCGACGGCAAGGTAATCAGATCGAGCATCACCTGGCCGTATCCGGCCATTTGCCGGCGGGCGAGCGTCCGGATCCGCCGCTCGGCCTCGAACGTTCCTGGTTCAGACGATCCGGTCAGCACGACCCTCAGGTTGCGCCGGATGTTCGCGCGCTGGCTCGGCATGGCCAGGAAGCCCATCCAGGCAAGACCAGCCGCGAACCGGCGGAGCCACCGGTGGGGGACAATTCGGCTCAAGATCCGTATCGCATGCCAGACCCAGGCAACTAGCACGGGGTAACTCCCGTGGGGAAGGCAGTAGGAACTTCCGACCCAGTGATGAAATCCTCCACCATGTCGTGGGCGCGATCGTCGGCGTGCTGCACCGGCGGCGACTTCATGAAGTAGGCCGAGGCTCCCTCCAGAGTGCCCGCGATCCCTCGATCCAGGGCCAGCTTGGCGCAACGGACGGCATCAATCACCACGCCGGCGGAGTTCGGAGAATCCCATACCTCCAGCTTCAGTTCCATGGATAACGGCACGTCACCGAAGGTTCTCCCCTCAAGACGAATATAGGCCCATTTGCGGTCGGTCAACCAGGGCACGTAGTCGCTGGGGCCGATATGCACGTTAGCCTTGCCCATATCGTAGTCCAGTTGACTGGTCACCGAATTGGTCTTGGAAATCTTCTTGGACTCAAGGCGCTCTCGCTCCAGCATGTTCAGGAAATCGGTATTCCCTCCGACGTTGAGCTGGCTGGTCCGCTCGACCCGCACTCCGCGCTCCCGGAACAGTCGGGTGAGCATGCGGTGGACAATAGTGGCGCCCACCTGCGATTTAATATCGTCGCCCACCATGGGAAGACCGCGCTCCAGAAAACGCCGCTGCCAATAGTCCTCGCGCGCGATGAAGACGGGAATGCAATTCACGAAGGCGCAGCCGGCATCGAGAATCTGTTCCACATACCATTTGGTGGCCATTTCGCTTCCCACGGGAAGATAGTTGATCACCACATCGGCGCGTTGTTGCCGAAGGATACTCTTAATATCGGCGGTGGGCCCGGGCGCCTTGGTAATGACCTCGGAAAGATACTTGCCCAGCCCGTCGTGGGTCATCCCCCGATGGACCGGTACTCCCAGATGGGGAACATCGGAGAATTTGAGCGTATTGTTCGGCTCGGCGAATATCGCCTCGGACAGATCCTTCCCAACCTTATTCCGGTCGATGTCGAAGGCCGCGACGAACTCAATATCCCGCACATGGTAGCCACCAAGATTGACATGCATCAGACCAGGCACGAAGTCATCGTCGGCGGCGTTCCTGTAATACTGGACCCCCTGCACCAATGATGAGGCGCAGTTGCCCACGCCGATAATCGCCACTCGAACCTTCGCCACGGGTCTACCTCTTTCCCTACAATCCGGCGCTTACAGGTGGAGTAGCGCCGACGAACTGTCCCACGTCCTCTCTCGAGACGCCCTCGTTTTCCAGCCCTCGATCGTCCAGCATCTGAGCCAGCCGGGTCTGATAGGCGGAAAAAGCATCCCGGTTGAGCGAGCAGAACACTTGCCGTCCTTGCCTCCTGGTTGCGACCAGGCCACACCGAGTCAGGACACGCAGATGCCATGACACCAAGGGCTGGCTAGCCCGCAATTGCAGGCAGAGATCCTTCACCCCTACCTCCCCGCTGGCGGCAAGGATCGCCACCATGCGCAGGCGCCGTACATCGGCCAGGGCCCGGAAATACAACCGCAACTCACGCCATTCGCGCATTATCGTCTCGATAGATAAAGATTGTTTTATTCAACTTCCCCTTATGAGTTTGGAACAACGGGAGAGGTTTGTCAAGCGCCGGCCATGACAAAAAGAAGAGGAGAGCCCTACCCTTCGGCAATGCTCTCCACTCTGGGAAGTGGGGTCGTCCCGCGGCTACGCGGTCTGGGGGTGGCTGGCTCCCTCACGGCGAACTTCGTAGACGTTCCGCACGCGCTCCAGCCGCGAAAACACGCGACTGAGTTGATCGATGTTCGAGATGCGGAGGGTAAGATGAATGGTGGCACTCCCGTCCTGATGCGCATCCACGCTCGCGGCGGCGATGCTGACCCGCTCCTCGGTGACCGAGGCGCTCACATCACGTAGTAACCCATCGCGGTCCCAGGCCCGGACCAGAATGGTCACGTTATAGAGATCCTGATGGGGCGCCCTTCCCCAGTCTACTTGCACGAGGCGCTCCGCTTCTATTTCACCGAGCACGCGGGGGCAACTAGCCCGGTGAATGGTCACCCCATGGTTGCGCGTGATATAGCCGGTGATCTGGTCACCAGGAGCCGGCTGGCAACAGCCGGCCAGGCGGGTGAGCAGATCGCCAACCCCCATGACGCGGATCTGGCCGCCGGTCGGATCGGATACCCTCGGGGCGCCGCTGGGAAGGTCATTCCGCGGCTCCTCGCGAGGCACCAACCGCATGGCGACTCCTTGAGGGCTGACGGCGCCGTAGCCGACGGCGGCGAACAGATCGTCAATGCCGCGGAAATCCATCGTGCCGGCCAGGGTGGCGAGGACATCCGGCGACATGCCGGCCAACGTCTTCTGATCCAGCCTGCCAAGTTCACGCTCGATCAGATCTCGGCCTCGCGCGATGTTTTCATCCCGATGTTGGCGTTTGAACCATTGGCGGATCTTCTCCCGCGCGCTGGCCGAGGCCACGAAGTTCAGCCAGTCACGACCCGGACCGTGCGGGGTCTTCGTGGTGAGGATCTCTACCCGATCGCCGTTCTGCAACTGATAGTCGAGGGGTACCATAATCCCATTCACCTTGGCCCCAATACAACGGTGACCAAGTTGGGTATGGACCCGATAGGCGAAATCCACTGGCGTGGAGCGGGCAGGGAGATCAATGATGTCCCCTTTGGGACTGGAGACGAATACCTGGTCCTGGAAGACGTCTATCTTGACCGTGTCCACGAAGTCGGTAGCATTCTGGGTCAGTTCTTCCTGCCAACTCCTGAGCATGGTTATCCAGGTGGTGAGGGCCGCCGGAAGAGCCTCGGCCGATCCTTGCTCTTTGTAATACCAATGAGTGGCTACCCCATACTCGGACATTCTGTGCATCTCGCGACTCCGGATCTGAACCTCGGTCGGCAAACCCTCCTCGCACAGCACGGTAGTGTGGAGCGACTGATAGCCATTCGGCTTGGGCATGGCGATGTAGTCCTTGATCCGAGCGGGCAGAGGCGGCCACCGGTTATGCACGATGCCGAGCACTTGGTAGCATTCGGGGACGCTCGCGACCAAAACCCGAAGCGCGAACAGATCGTAGATCCGCGACAGATCGTTCTCGCCCGATTTGACCAGCTTCTTATATATGCTGTAAAGGTGTTTGACCCGGCCCAGCACGTCCGCCTGAATCTGACTTTTGGCGAGTTCCTCCTGAAGGATCGAGGTCACGCGCTGAATGTAGCCTTCACGCTGCGAATGATGGGCCGCCAGGGCATCGATGACCCATGCATACCCGTCGGGTTCAAGATAGCGAAAGGCGGTGTCCTCAAGTTCCCATTTGATCTTGGCCATGCCCAGACGTCCGGCGAGCGGCGCGTAGATTTCCCGGGTCTCCAGGGCCACCCGCTGCTGCTTCTGCTCGGGGAGGGCGCTCAGGGTTCGCATATTGTGCAAGCGGTCCGCCAGCTTGACCAGAACCACCCGCGGATCCTCGGCCATGGCGAGAAACATCTTTTTGATATTCTCGGCCTGTTGCTTGGCGGCCCGCTCGCGGCCCTTCCGCTGTTCCTCGGAGGAGGCCGCCTGCTGATCGGCCCAGTTACGCTGGCGCCGGCCAATCTCCTCGAACTTAGTCACTCCGTCGACGATATGCGCCACGGCTGGTCCGAACCGCTCACGGATTTCCGGCAGCCCGATGCTGGTATCCTCCACCACGTCATGCAAGAGGGCGGAGACGATGGTAACCGCATCCAACTGCATATCCGCCACGATCAGGGCTGCCGCCAGAGGGTGCTGCACGTAGGGCTCTCCCGAGCGGCGAACCATCCCCGTGTGGGCTTGTTCCGCCAACCGATACGCCTGCTCGATCATCTCCAGGCCGGGCGTGGGCAAATAGCCCCCCGCCAGGGACAGCAGATCAGCCAGCGATCGCGGCGGAGCCGCCAGGGCGACGTTTGGGTGGAGTTGGGACACGGCAGTACCTCGAAACAGTGGGTGTTTCGCCTTATTATACCGGTTTGGCGCTCCTTAGTCGCGGTCTCCAGCAACATCGTAGCCGTAGGCCGGCTCGAAAGAGAGATCGCGCACGCGGAGTTGAAGCGTCCGGCAGCCGTTCCAGTCGTTCGCCTCAAGACTGAAGACCAGGTCAACTTCGATATTTCGTCGTAGGTGGGAGGCCAGGTCGCCCCGGCGGAAGACGAGAGCCGGCAACCGCTGGGCGCCCTTGCCCACGATCATCCGCAGATGATTATTCCCCATCCGCCGATACTCCAGGACGCGCAGCCGGCGGCACAGGAACACGGGCAAGGGATTACCGATGCCAAACGGCTCCATCAGTTGTAGCTCTTGATGCAGGGACCAGGTGAGATCGCGGGCGGCTACCTCGGCATCAATCCGGAGGGTGGGGAGAACATCCTCAGCCGCCAACCGCTGGCCGGCACGGCTCCGTAAGCGCTCCGCCAGCTTGGGGATTCGGTCGGATCGGGTGGTGAAACCGGCCGCCATCTCATGACCACCGAACCGGTCAAGGAGATCCGCGTTGTCCTTGAATGCCTCCAGCACGCCGAAGCCACGAGTGCCGCGTGCCGATCCACGCACGTCGTCGCCAGTCTCCTGGAGTACGATCACCGGCCTCCCATATTCCTCGACCAGCTTCCCCGCCAGGAGACCCATGACGCAGGACGCCCAGGGCTCGATGCGGACCATGATCAGCCGCGCGTCGTCCGCGACCGCGTGAGACGCGATCTCCTCGTGGATCGCGGCCAATGCCTGCTCGGTCAGTAACTGCCGCTCCGCGTTTTTCTCTTCCAGCTTCTGCGCTAATATATCGGCTTCCTCGTAGGTGCCGGCCATCAGCAGATCGTACCCAAGCGATCCCTGATCCAATCGGCCGGCCGCGTTCAATCTTGGGCACAGACGGAAACCAACATCGGTCGACTGGATCGTCCCCGTGCGGAGCCCGCTCCGAGAAATAACAGCCTGAAGGCCAGGGCGTGGAGAGTTATTCAACACGCGCAGGCCATGCCAGACCAGAGTCCGGTTCTCTCCCACAAGCGGGACCATGTCGGCGATTGTCCCCACCGCCACTAGATCAAGGAGCGCCTGGCCGCGATTCTTTGGTTCGCCCACCGCGCGCAACAGGGCGCGTGCTACCTTGTACGCGACCCCAACCCCGGCGAGCTCCTTGTTCGGGTACGGACATCCTGGTTGGAGGGGATCGACGATCGCCACCGCGCGCGGCAGCGTATCGAGCGCCGCGTGATGATCGGTAATGATCAGGTCGATCCCCAACCGCTCCAGGAAACGCGCTTCCACGCCGCTGCTCATCCCGCAATCAGCGGTCATGATTAACCCAACCCCCTGGCCCACCAGCCGCTCGATAGCGGAAACTTTGAGGCCCGAACCCTCGTCTTGCCGGTGGGGAATATAGGGGAGCGCGCGAATACCGGCCATGGCGCACGCATGCATCAGCACGGCCACGCTGGTGATCCCATCCACGTCGAAGTCACCATAAATTGCCACCAGTTGGCCCGCTTTCCGAGCCTCCAGGAGCCGCCGCACCGCTTCCTTCATCCCCAGGAGACTGAGCGGATCGTGGCCGAACTCCCGATGGGGAGCCAGAAAGGCGGGGAGCACCTCGGCATCGATGCCCCGGTTATGCAATACCTGCGCGGCGACGGGAGAAAGCGATGCCGCCGCCGCCGCCTGCTCCAGTCGCGGTGGCGGTTCGCTGATCGTCTGCAAGTTGAGCCAGGTTGATCGCGTGGCGCGCACCAGCTACTCCCCGACCAGGCCGGCACCCGCGCGGGCGGCCATTTCCAGGCCGCTCCAGCAGCCTAACCTTTCGCGCCAAGGCACCGGAACCGCGATACTATCTGCCGCATTGTACGCCCCTTACCATAAGGGGGCAACCGGGGCACGGTGGCCCAAGTTTTTGAATCACGGAAACACGGAGTGGGCGGAGCGCACGGAGAAAATGTATCACGGCTTGACATAGAGGATCCAGCCAGTATATAGTGGCTGCCAGGAACTCTCACGTAGCAGCCACGAGGGACACAAGCGATTCAGGAACAAAGGTGAGCGCGCCGGATGCGCGAAGAGAGGCCGCATAGCGTCCAGATGAGAGGACGGCAGCGGCTCCCAGAGGAAAGGACGACCGATGCAGCGGCGAGCCGACTCCCGAACAGTCCGTGGCGCCGTCCTTGCAATCACCGTCGTCCTGGCACTGTTCCCAACTCAGGCAAGCAGCTTCGCTCGCCCGTTATCGGCGCCTTCCGGTCTCGCCCACCCAGCCAGCGTCACGGGGCAGGCCGCCATCGCCTCCGATTCCCCGACCGCGACCGCCTCCGCGCAAGCCACCCTCTCGGCCACGGACGTGGTCAGCCCAACGGCGACCGCCTCGGAGAGTGTTTCACCGACCCTCTCGACGAGCCCGACCGTCACCGCGAGCGGATCCACGACCGCCAGCCCCACGCCCAGCCCAAGCGAGTCCGCCACGGCCACCGCGACCGCTACCCCCAGTCTATCGGCCACCACGACCGCCACTGTCACGATCTCGGGCACCGATTCGCCAACCGCTACGGACACGATCGTGGCCACGGGCTCACCCACCCCGAGCCCGTCTGTCTCGGCGGCTGCCGCAGCGGCGTACGGCCAAGTGCCCTTGCAATTCGAGCCGAACCGGGGCCAGACCGATGCGCGGGTGGCCTATCTTGCCCATGGCCCCGGCTACACCGTGTATCTCACGGCAAGCGAGGCGGTGCTGGGCCTATACGCGCCCGCGCCTCAGCCGCAAGGGGCGCCGCTGTTACCGGACCGGCTTCCGCTTTCCTGGTTCGCGCCCGCCCTCCCACCGCCCGCGATGCCCATCACCCCCAGCGCGGTGCTGCACCTGTCGTTGGTGGGCGCCAATCCCCAGGCCGCTCCGATGGGCCAAGCACAGCTTCCGGGCGAGGTCAACTACCTCTATGGCACTGATCCGAGCGGCTGGCTCACCCATCTCCCCACCTTCGCCGAGGTAGATTACCCAAATGTCTACCCTGGCATCGACCTGGTCTATCATGGTCGGCAGCAGCAATTGGAATATGACTTCAACCTGCAACCGGGCGCCGACCCTAACCTGGTCCGGCTCCAGGTGTCCGGCGCCCAGAGCGTGGCCCTGGATGGCAACGGCAACCTCGCCTTACAAGCGGGAGGGGCCACCCTGGTGCAAGCCCAACCCACGGTGTATCAGGAGATCAGCGGCCAGCGCGTGTCGGTGGACGCGCACTACACGCTGCTGGGCGGGGGGCAGGTCGGCTTTACTCTGGGCAGCTATGACAGCGGGCAGCCGTTGGTGATCGATCCAGTCCTGGACTACTCCACCTACCTGGGAGGCACGGGAACTGATGATGCCTATGGGATCGCCGTGGACAGCGCCGGCTCGGCGTATATTACTGGCTATAGCACGTCAACCAACTTTCCCGTGGCGGGCGGCACGCCCTACCAGGGCCAGAATGGTGGCGGGGATGACGTTTTCATCAGCAAACTCAACCCCAGGGGCAGCGCCCTGGTCTACTCCACCTATCTGGGCGGTTCTGGAGGGGATGTTGGCTACGGCATCGCGGTGGATAGTGGGGGCAACGCCTATGTGACCGGTAGCACCCTATCCACGAACTTTCCCACCGCCAACGCCGTACAAGCGCATCTTGCCGGCACGGAAAACGCCTTCATCAGCAAGCTCAACGCCAATGGCAGCGCCCTGGTCTACTCCACCTATCTGGGCGGAAGATCATATGATGCCGGCAATGGTATCGCGGTGGACAGCGGTGGCAATGCCTACGTGACCGGGACTACCCAATCCACGAACTTCCCCACCGTGAACGCGCTGCAATCGACTCTTTCCGGTTCGGAGGATGCATTCGTGAGCAAGCTTAATCCGGCTGGCAGCGCGTTGACTTACTCCACCTATCTCGGGGGCAGCAACACCGGTTATGGAAACGGAATCGCGGTGGACAGTGGCGGCAATGCCTACGTGGCCGGCATCACCGGATCCACGAACTTCCCCACCGTCAATGCCCTGCAGGCCCATCTGGCGGGCACGGAAAACGCCTTCGTGAGTAAGCTCAACCCGACCGGTAGCGCGCTGCTCTACTCCACCTATTTGGGTGGTAACAGCTCGGACTCGGCGGCCGGAATCGCGGTGGATGGGAGCGGGTCCGCGTACGTGATCGGAACTACCGAATCCTCGAACTTTCCCACCGCCAATGCCCTGCAGGCCCATCTCGTGGGTACGGAAAACGCCTTCGTCAGCAAGCTCAACGCCAATGGCAGCGCCTTGGTCTACTCCACCTATCTGGGCAGTTTCTATGCTAGTGGTGCAGGTATCGTGGTGGATGGCGGGGGCGACGCCTATGTAGCCGGAGACGCCGGCTCCCCCGATTTCCCTATCGTGAACGCGGTGCAGCCGAACCCTGCCGGGGGCGATGAAGCCTTCGTGAGCAAGCTCAATTCCGCCGGCAGTGCACTGGACTATTCCACCTATCTGGGCGGTACAAAGGCGGATCGGGCGGCGGCGGTCGCGGTCGACAGGTATGGCAATGCCTACGTGGTGGGGCTCACGAATTCCTACGACTTTCCCACCGTCAATGCGCTGCAGCCGTATTTGTCCGGAAGCGTGAACGCCTTCGTGGCCAAGATAGGGACGACGAGCGGCAACACCCCCTGGCATCCCCATTTCAAGGCCCAATTCGCCGCCGG
>Ga0134126_10008084_pt1 | contig 13220 bp, 8 predicted proteins | sample KB31752_FD_96881 | JGI IMG/M metagenome (GOLD analysis project Ga0134126, IMG submission 96881) | Terrestrial soil microbial communities with excess Nitrogen fertilizer from Kellogg Biological Station, Michigan, USA - KB3-175-2 | ecosystem: Environmental > Terrestrial > Soil > Unclassified ...
CAGCTGGGCATCACCACCGTGTTCGTGACCCACGACCAGGACGAAGCGCTGGCGATCTCCGACGACGTCGTGGTCATGAACGGCGGCGTCATCGTCGAGCGGGGCCTTCCGCAGGAGATCTACACCTTCCCCCGCAACGAGTTCACCGCCCGCTTCCTCGGCATCAGCAACAACCTCGAGGGTGTTGTCGAGTCCGTCACCCCCGAGGGCGTGGCCGTGCGCGTCGGTGACTTCACGATGACCTCGGCGAAGGCGGACGGCTTCGCGAAGGGCGACGCGGTGAGCGTCTTCCTGCGGCCGGAGAGCTTCCGTCTCTCCCGCAGGGAAGGGTCGTGGAAGGGCACCGTTGAGTTCAGCATCTACCACGGCGACCGCTGGGACTACCACGTCCGCGTCGGCGAGCACCTGCTCCGGGTGCGCGTCTACCAGGAGAAGGTCGGCATCGCCCATGGCGACAGCGTCTTCCTTTCCCCTGACCCGGAGACGGCGATGGTCCACCCCCGGCAGTCCCTCACTCCGGGACTCACCGATTCCGCCTCGTCCGAGCCGGTCAAAGCCTGAACGGGAAAGAGCACGGCATTGATGCCTGACCTCATAGACGACACTGCCACCGAGGCGCCCTACTACCTGCCGGTGGGAGATGAGGTGGAGATCTTCCGGGCGGCGTACGAGCGGCGCATCCCGGTGCTGCTGAAGGGGCCGACCGGGTGCGGCAAGACCCGGTTCGTGGAGCACATGTCATGGCTGCTCGCGCGCGAGCACGGCCGCGACCCCGCCGCCGGCCTCATTACCGTCAGCTGCCACGACGACCTCACGTCAGCCGACCTGGTCGGCCGCTACCTGCTGTCGCCTGAGGGCACCACCTGGCTGGACGGCCCGCTCACCCAGGCCGTGCGCAGCGGCGCGATCTGCTACCTCGACGAGGTCGTCGAGGCCCGCAAGGACACCACCGTCATCCTGCACGCCCTCACCGACCACCGCCGCACCCTGCCGGTCGAGCGGCTGGGCACCTCCGTGCCCGCCCACCCCGACTTCCTCCTGGTCGTCTCCTACAACCCCGGCTACCAGGCCGCCGCCAAGGACCTCAAGCCCTCCACCCGCCAGCGCTTCATGGCCATCGAGTTCACCTATCCCGGCCCTGAGCAGGAAGCCGAGATCATCTGCCATGAGAGCGGCGCGGACGAGGGCACGGCGCGCGCGCTGACGTTCGTCGGCGGGCAGCTGCGGCGCCTCGGCGAGGCGGGCGTGATCGAGGGGCCGGGCACGCGGCTGCTTGTCCACGTGGCCTCGCTGATCGCCGGCGGGATCAGCCCGCGGCGGGCCAGCGACGTCGCGCTCGTGCAGGCGCTCAGCGACGACGCGGACGTGCAGTCCGCGATCCACGACGTGGTGCACGCCGTCTTCACGGACTGAGCCCGCGCGCGCCGAAGAGCGCGTTCACCTGGCCCGGCAGCGCAGGCCGTCGAGCGCGGCCTGGAGGATCGGCGCCAGGTAGCCGGCGTCGCCGTCGATCGTCGCGACGGCGTGGACCAGGTCGAGGACCTGCTCGATCGTCAGGTCGCCGCGGGCCTCGCCCGCGTGCTGGGCCGCCGCGAGCAGCGGCTGGCCGGCGGCGATGACGCGGGCGCGGCCGCCGCCGAACACGGGGTTGCCGGTGTCGGTGTGCTTGAGCAGTTCCGCGGCGATGTGCTGCTTGCTCGCGAAGAAGGCGAAGAGCCGGCGCAGCCATACGGTGAGGGTCTCCCCGGGCGTCTGGCCGCCGGGCGCCTCGGCGGCCGCGCAGATGCCGTCCACTTCCTCGGCGTACAGGGCCTCAAGGAGCTCGCGCCGGCCAGGGAAGTTGCGGTAGAGGGTCGCCATGCCGACGCCGGCGCGCCGCGAGATCTCGGCCATCGACACCTCTCCCCCGGCCTCGGCGAACGCGGCGCGGGCGACGTTCAGTATCTTGTCGCGGTTGCGCTCGGCGTCGGAGCGCCGGGTCGGTGACCTGAGTTGGTCCGCGGGCATCGGCACTCCAAGTGGACAGGCTATCCGGTTAAGGTTAGAGTGAAGCGGACAGGTTATCCGCCTCCGGCGATTCCGATCTTATCTCACCGGCGTGGCCGGCCCGCGGCCGCGCGCAGAAGGGACTTTCCATGGAGTACCGGCCTCTAGGGCGCACCGGCATCACCGTCAGCCAGCTGTGCCTGGGCGCGATGATGTTCGGCGCCATGGGCAACAGCGATCACGATGACTCGGTCAGGATCATCCACCGCGCGCTGGACGCCGCGGTCAACTTCATCGACACCGCCGACGGCTACTCCGCCGGCGAGTCAGAGGAGATCCTCGGCAAGGCCCTGGCCGGCGGGCGGCGCGACGACGTCGTGCTCGCCGTCAAGTTCGGCGTGTCCTTCGGCGGGGACCCCAACCGCCGCGGCGGGTCGCGCCGCTGGATCACGCAGGCCGTCGAGGGCTCGCTGCGGCGGCTGCGGACCGACTGGATCGACCTGTACCAGCTGGGCGCCCCCGACCCGGACACCGACATCGACGAGACCCTCGGCGCCCTGACCGACCTGGTGCGGGCGGGCAAGATCCGCTCCTTCGGCGCCTCGAAGGTCCCCGCCTCGCAGATCGTGGAGGCCCAGTGGACCGCCGACCGCCGCGGCCACGGCCGGTTCCGCACCGAGCAGCCGCCTTACTCGATGCTGACCCGCGCCATCGAGTACGACCTGCTGCCGACGTGCCTGCGGCACGGGATCGGCGTGCTCGCCTACAGCCCGCTGGCCGAGGGCTGGCTGTCCGGCAGGTACCGCAAGGGCCGGCCGGTCAGCGCGCCGGGCTCCGCCGCCCGCCACCGGAACGCGGCCGACTTCGACGCCGCCAGCCCGGCCAACGCCGCCAAGCTCGCGGCCGCGGACGCGCTCGGCGCGCTCGCCGACGAGGCCGGCCTCACCCTCATCCAGCTGGCGGTCGCCTTCGCGGTCCGTCATCCCGCGGTCACCTCGACGATCATCGGACCGCGCACCATGGAGCACCTCGAGGGCTACCTCGCCGCCGACGGGGTCACGCTGTCCGGCGACGTGCTCGACCGCATCGACGCGATCGTCCCGCCGGGCGCCACCGTCGACGTCGCCGACAACCGCTGGCAGTACGGCACGCGGTCGCTGGACGCCGCCGCCCGCCGCCGGTAGGTCAGGCGCGTAGCGCCCGAAGGCGGGAGCAGCGGCCGCCCCCGCCCCCGCCTCCGGGCCGGGCATGCCTGGGACGCGAAGGGGAGAGGACTCCGGGCGGAGCAAGAACCCGTTCTGGATGATGATCTTGATTTTGTTGCTGTTATCTTTGCTCGGCGGGGGCCGGGGCGGGCGGGGCAGCCGGGGCGCCGGCGATGGCCGCCGCGCTGGCCTGGGCGCGGGCGGTGGTGGTGAGGTAGCCGGTGACCGCGACGACGGCGCCGCAGCCGAGGGCCAGCGCCCACGCGCCGTGGGTCGCCCCGGACAGGGCGACCGCGTGGGTCTGGCCGCGTGCGAGGCCTGAGCTGACACCGGTGGTGACCAGGTCGCCCATGACGGCGACGCCGAGGACCGAGCCGAACTGGCGGGTCGCGGAGATCACCGCCGACGCCACCCCCGCCTGGGCCGGGGGCATGCCGGACACGCCGGTGTTGGTGATCGGCGGGTTGACCAGGCCAAGGCCCGCGCCGACCAGCACGAGGGCGATGGTGACCTGCAGGAACGGCGTACCCGGGCCCAGGTCGAGCAGTACCGCCATGCCGGCGGCGATGCACAGCCCGCTGGCGACGAGCGGGATGCGGGGGCCGCGGCGGCCGGTGAGGTGCCCCGCGACCGGGGCGGCGGCGGCCATCACGATCGTGGCGGGCAGCAGCGACAGCCCGGCGCGCAGCGGCGAGTAGCCCCGCACCTGCTGCAGGTACAGGGTGATGACGAACAGGAACCCGCCGAGCACCACGAACGCGAGCACGGCGATCACGCTGGCCCCGGTGAACGGGCGGGAGCGGAAGAACCGCAGCTCGAGCAGCGGCTCGGGGTGGCGGCGCTCGACCGCCACGAACGCCGCGAGGCTCACGGCCGCGACCGCGAACAGCGCCAGGATCTGCGGGGCCGCCCACCCGGAGACCGGCCCCTGGATAACCGCGTAGGTCAGCGAGCCGAGGAAAGCGATCATGAGCAGCTGGCCGGGGGCGTCGACGCGGCGCGGCCTTGGGGCGCGGGACTCGGGGACGTAGCGGAGGGTCGCGGCGATCATGGCCGCGCCGATCGGGACGTTCACCCAGAAGATGCTCCGCCACCCGACGCTGGAGACCAGGATGCCGCCGACGACGGGCCCGCACGCGGCGGCCACGCCGAAGATCCCCGACCAGATCCCCAGCGCCTGCGCGCGCTCCTTGTGGTCGTGGAACGTGTTGCGGACGATCGACAGGGAGATCGGGGTGAGCATCGACCCGCCGAGCCCCTGGAGCATGCGCAGCGCGACGAGCGACCCGGTGTTCGGCGCGAGCGAGCACAGCAGGGACCCGAGGCTGAGCACGGTGAGGCCGAGGAGGAACAGCCGTTTCCGGCCGAGGCGGTCGGCGGTGGACCCGGTCAGCATCAGCAGCGACGCGACGACGAGCAGGTAGGCGTCGGTCACCCACTGGAGCCCGGCGATCGAGGCGTGCAGGTCCTGCTGCAGCGTCGGCAGCGCGACGTTCAGGATCGTGCTGTCGAGATAGGTGATGAAGAGGCTGGAGCTGCAGATCAGCAGGACGACCAGGCGGCGCCGGCGGCCCGCCGGGCCCTCTGGTATCGCCGTGTCCCTGGCCATGGTCACCTCGGTCTTGATGTTCCCGCCTCCTTGCCTCTCCCGCGTGCCGTCCGCTTGCGCCAGCCTGGCCAGCCGGACACTTCCCCGCAAACCGGGCACGCGCCCTCACGATTGTCGCGGACCGCCCGGCCGCCGTGGCGCGGCGCGGCTGTCGTGTTAATCACAGGCACTTCAGTCACAGGCGCGCTACTCAGTGCCGTGCCCGGGGCGGCGGCCGTCATGCCGCCTTGACCGCCTGCTCGGGGACCGCGCGGTCGCCGCCCTCGACGAGGACGGCGGCGCGCTCCGCGCTGGCCCGCCCGGCGCGGCCCGTGGTGACCAGCGCGAGGACCAGGACGCACACGCCCATCGCGGCCATGATCCACCAGGCGGGCCTGGTCGCGGCGGTGAACCCGCCCGCCAGCGGGCCATGCAGGCGCGCCGCCAGCACCGAGCCCGTCACGGCGACGCCGAGGGACGAGCCGACCTGCCTGGCGGTCGAGGCGATCCCGGCGGCGGTGCCCGCGCGGGCGCGCGGCATGCCCGCGACGGCGTTGTTGGTGACCGGCGCGTTGACCCAGCCCATCCCCGCCCCGAGCACGACACAGCACAGCAGCACGTACCAGGCAGGCGACGCGGCGGACACGAAGGTGAGCAGGACGCCGCCCGCCGTGATGCCCGTCCCGGCGATCAGCAGCGGGACGCGGGTGCCGTGCCTCGCGATGACCCGGCCGCACAGCGGCGCGGAGCAGGCCATCAGCAGCGCCATGGGAACCAGGAACCCCCCGGCGGCCAGAGCGCTGTACCCGCGGACTTCCTGCAGGTAGATGGTGATGAGGAAAAGGAACCCGGCGAACGCGCACATACCCGTGACGGCGGTGAGCGCCGCGCCGGAGAACGGCAGCGAGCGGAAGAACCGCAGGTCGAGCAGCGGCTCGGCGGCGTGCCACGACCAGGCGAGCAGCACTGCGGCCGCCGCGGCCGCGGCCGCGAAGCAGGCGACGACCGGCACCGAGCCCCAGCCCAGGTCCGGGCCCTCGATGATCCCGTAGCTGCCCGTCCCCAGCAGGAGCAGGACAAGGACCTGCCCGAACGGGTCCAGGCTCCGCGTGACGGCGGCCCGCGACTCGGGAACGTAGCGGGCGGCCAGCGCGAACGCCGCGATGCCGACCGGGACGTTGACCCAGAAGACGCCCCGCCAGCCGACGGACTCGACGAGCGCGCCGCCGACGATCGGGCCGAGCGCAATCGACAGGCCGAAGACGGAACCCCACAAGCCGATCGCCTTGGCCCGCTCGGCGGGCTCGGGGAACGTGTTGGTCACGATCGCCATCGCGACCGGGTTGAGCATGGACCCGCCGACGGCCTGCAGGGCGCGGAACGCGACCAGCCAGCCGAGGCTGGGGGCGAGGGAGCAGGCCAGGGAGCCGAGCGTGAAGATGACCAGGCCCACCTGGAAGACCCTGCGCCGGCCCATCCGGTCGCCGACCGACCCGGACAGCATGAGGAGGCTGGCGACGACCAGCGTGTACGCGTCGATCGTCCACTGCAGCCCAGAGACGGGCGCGCGGAAGTCCCGGCCGATCGCCGGCAGCGCCACGTTGGCGATCGTGATGTCCATGCCGACGAGGAACAGCGACATGCAGCAGATGGCCAGCACCAGGTAGCGGCGCCGGCGGCTCAGCTCAGGCAGCGTGGCCCCCTCGGCGGGCAGGAAATTTGTTTAATGCAACTAACCATATGGCAGCCGTATGCCCGCCCCGTGAGCCGGGCTGTTACGGCGCCGTCGAGACCTCGTGCCAGCCGGGTCCGGCGGGAACCGCCGCCGTGCCCGCGGCCAGGCCGCCGGTCGTGCCGTCGGCCGCCTGGAGGGAGCGGGCCGTCACCGGGGCGCCGTCCACCCAGACGCGCTGCCCCGCGCGGACCCCCGGCAGGACCACCTGGGCCGTCGCGGTGGTCGGCACGTCGACGGTCGCGGAGAACGTGCCGCCGTCGCTGGTGAACGAAACGCTGACAGACCCGCGCGGGGTGGGCACGGTGACCGAGCCGCGTGTGAGGCTGGCCGGCTGCGGGCGGATCAGCACCTGGCTCCAGCCGGGGGCGAGAGCCTGCACGCCGAACAGGTACTGCGGGACGATGTACGCCGGGGCCGCGCCCCACGGGTGGGAGTAGGTGACGCTCGGCTTGGCGGTCGGCGTCCACGCCTCCATGGTTGAGCCGGCTCCGAGGGCGATCATGTGCAGCCAGCTGTCGGTCCCGGCGGAGGTCAGCAGGCGGAGCGCCGCCTGGGACTGGCCGCCGTCGTAGAGCGCCTCGAGCAGGTAGGCGGCGCAGTAGACACTGCACGCCATGCCGCGCCTGGCGAGGTAGGCGGCGGCGGTCTTCGCCTGGGCCGGGGTGGCGACGCCCAGCGCCACCGCGTAGGCGCTCGACTGGACGGCCTCGTGGTTTGTCCCGACGCCGTCGCGGAACGCGCCCGTCTTCGGGTCGTACAGCTTGGCCCGCATCGCCCCGGCGATACGGGACGCGGTCGCCGCGTCGTTTTGTGCGCCCGCGGCGTCGCCGACCACGCCTGCGATCTGGGCCATGGCGGCGTAGGCGGCGTAGGCGAAGGCGTTGACGGCGGTGTTCTCGCGGGTGAACACGAAGCCGTCCCGCTCGCTCGCGGGCCAGTCGACGAGCTGGGCCGGCTCGCCGGGGATGAGGTTGGCTGCGCCGAACGGGTTGGGCGTCATGGTCACCAGGCCGTCAGCCCCGAGGTACCGGGCGGGCAGCAGCTGCTTGAGCTGCTGGTACATCGACGTGAGGACGGCGGGGTCGCCGGTCTGCTGCCACTGCGCGAGCGCGGCGACCGGGGCGAGCTCCTGGAACTCGATGAACGGGGTGTTGCCCTCGTGCAGGGCCGTCTCGCCCGTGTCCATGAGCATGAACGTCACGGCGTAGTCGAGCGAGTAGGCGGCGGCCGCGCTGTCCCCGTCCACGACCGCCTGCGCCTGCTGGTGGATGTAGTCGTCGCCCTCGTAACCGCCGGACCGCTCGCGGGTCGGCGAATCCAGGTACGGGACGAGGTTGAGCGACTCGATGGTGTTCTTGGTGAACTGCCACACCTCGTTCAGCGGCGCGCTGCTGCTCGACATCGCGCTCGCGCCGGGCTGGCCTGGGTAGGCGAGGGCGAGCGCGGCCGTGTTAGCGGTGGTGAGCGGCTGCGGCGCGCCGGTGACCTCCACGTAGCGGAAGACCCGGTACCCCCAGTACTGCAGGGTCTGCTGCCCAGCGCGCAGCGTCCACGTGTCGTCGTAGACCGGGCCGGCGCTCAGCTTGTACTGGACGGTGCCGGGGCCGGACAGGACCTCGCCGGACTGGATGCGGACCCGCTGCCCGGCGGTGCCGTCGAGGGTCAGCTGGAGCCCGCCGACCTGGGTGACGCCGAAGTCGAGCAGGTACCTGCCAGCGCCGAGCGCGGTGACCTTCACCGGCTTGTGCGCGGCCAGCCGCAGGTTGGCGGCGGCGGTCGGGACCAGGCCGGGCAGCGGCGCGGCCCGCACCACCGTGCGCCAGCCCGCGGCCGCGGTCGGCCGGAAGCCGGGGGTGTCGAAGCCGAACGGGTAGCGCTCGGCGTCGAGGTTCTCAACGGGGGCGTTGTAGTACAGCCGGCTGACGCTGCCGGCCGCCGGGTAGACGGCGCCGCCGTCCATGGCCTGCCAGTCCTTCCCTGTCCCCCACACCTGGCGCTGCCCGTCGGCGTACTCGACGACCAGCTCGAGCTGGAAGCGCCGGTTGGACGCGGTGTAGGCGAGCGCGCCGAACGTGTCGGTGCCGCCCTTGATCGCCTTTGTCACGTCCCAGGCGGAGTACTGGTTGCCCGTCTTCGGGTCGGGCGGTCGGACCGGGCCGACGCCGAGGACCGCGCCGTTCAGCGACAGGCGGAACACGTACTGGCGGGCGGGCTCGGTGGATCCGGCGGCCGCGTAGACGGTCGCGGCCACGACCGGCTTGTCGTTGATCTGCACGCTGCCGCGCAGGAACGCCCAGCCGCTGGGCTGCGTGCCCGGGGCGCGGCCGGCCCAGACCGGCTTGGCGTCCCAGGCCGGGCTCAGCGCGGTGCCGAACTGCGCCGCTTCGGCCCACCTGCTCGCGCGGCCCTGGTCGTCGAAGGTGCGCACCGTCCACCAGTAGCGGGTGCCCGCGGCGAGCGCCGGGCCGGCGTAGGCGGCGTCAGGAGACCCCTTGGGCACCAGGCCCGTGTCCCACACCGCCTTGCCGTCAAGCAAAAGGTCCGGGCTGTCAGCCACCCGCAGCTGGTAGCCGTGCTGTGTCTCCCCCTGGCGCGCGTCGTGCGCGGCCCAGGAGAACCAGATGCCCTGGCCGGCGGGGACGGCCATCGGGTTGCCGGCCAGGTTGACGGCCAGCTGGGCGGGCTTGTCCGGCGTACCGCCGTCCGCCTGCGGCGGGATGATCACCGTAAGGCAAAGGAGCACCGCGAGCAGGCCAAGTCCCCCCGCCAGCCACCGCCGCCAGTGCGCCCGCATAATGTGAGGTTTCCGCCGCTTTCTGTGTAGTCCTGATTCGACTGGCCAGCAGCGTAAGCGCGGCCGGCGGCCCCCGCAGTCGACGCGCGAAAGCGGGTCATTGTGTCGGAACATGCACGGTATCAGGCGCCAGCGCCCGGATATTCCTAGGGTGCCCGGAGACAGTCCCAATCCCCCGAAACGCCCGATCCCCCAGAACGGCCGCGTGCTCCGCGCGATCCCGCCCGCCGTGCCCTCATCCGGTGGCCGCCCAGCCCCATCGCGGCCGCCGCGAAGTCCCAGGTTACGCGCTTGGTGTCATCCGGGGAGCAGAAGTCCTTCGATCAGGGTCCGGTACGCGTCGAAACCGGGGACGTCGGCCGCCGGGTCCTTGGCGGCGTCGTCCCAGCGGCGGACGGCAACCGCGTCGGCGGCGTAGGGCACGGCCGCGAAGCGGGCGGCCTCGGCGGCGGTCATCGGGCCGCCCTGGACGGACAGGGTGTAGACGGAGGCGGGCGACAGCAGCGCGAAGTAGGCAGGTTCCACGGCGCACAGGTACCTCTTGGCGGCGACGTGCAGCCGGACCGGCTCGGTGACCGATGGCGGGAACCAGCGGGCGAGCCAGGCCGCGCCGCGTTCGCCGTGGTCGTTGTCGGTGCCGGACATCAGCTCACGGCCGCTCAGTTCGCCGCTGTCCGCGAGGGGGTCGGCGCCGCGCAGGTGGCCGGCGTCGTGCAGCAGGGCGGCAACGACCAGGGCGGGCGGCGCGCCAGCGGCGGCCGCCAGGGCCCCGGCCTGCAGCAGGTGCTGCGCGACCGTGACCGGCTCCCCGAGGTACTCCGCCGCGCCCTCGGACGCGAACAACTCGGCCAGCCGGTCGCCCGGCGACTCGATCGTGGGCATGCCCGCTCCCAGGTCATGAAATATCCGTCTCCGCCCCGATCGTACGGTCCGCAGGTAAACGGACCATGTCGCCCGCCCGGCTCCCGGAAAGCGCTGCGGCGTCGCTGGGTAAGGCGGGTGCGGCTTGTGCGTTGGTCGCAGCCCATTCACGCCAGGTGCGAGTGGTCACGGAAGCGGACGCGCCCCCGTCCAGTGGTGGCCGTTGGTGAGAAAACCGGAGGAAGACGGTACATGCAGGCGTCTGGTTGCCGGGAGTGGCGCGCGTGGCTGCGGAGTACGGCACGTCGCGACGGGCCGGCCGTCCGTGGTGACCGTCACTGCCGGCCAGCCTGTTTGGTCGTAGGTCGGCTGCGAACGCCAAGTCGAGGTCTCTGGTCCTGACGGGCTGGGACTGCCGGGACATAGCCGACTTACCGGCACTTGGACTGGGGCCCTGAGGGTCACAAGATCATCCGTTAGTGGCCTTGTGGCACACACGCCCACCAAGCTTTTGGGCGTGTGGCACACAAGGGTGCATCTAGTGACCTTGTGGCACACAGGGACAGAACGTTTTGGGCCTTGGGTGCCGGCGTTGACCGGGCGCCACCAGGTGGCTGTCGCCACCACCAGTCCCAGCCAACGCGGGCAGGCAGGATTGCGCGGCTGCGCCGCCTCTTGCTGTTATCAGCGAGCAGCGGCCTAGGCTTCCCTGGCCAGGGAAGCCTAGGACGGGGAAGGCCGTCGGCGCGGGGCGCCTGTACCATGGGCGGCCGGGCTGCGCGCCGGCTGGGCTCGGGGGTCGTGGTCATGCTGGACACGCCCGGCTGGCGGAGGTTTCATGACCATGCCGGAGACCGCCACCGCCCTTGGAGGATTCATGACCGTCGTCGAGACCGTCTACGGGAAGGTGCGGGGCATCGAGGTCGCCGACGGCGTGCTCGCCTGGCGGGGCCTCCTCTACGCGGCACCGCCCGTCGGTGAGTTGCGGCTTCGGCCGCCGGAGCGGCCGGCCTCCTGGGCGGGCGTCAGGGACGCCCTGGAACACGGGAACCGCTCCCTCCAGCCCGAGCTTGCCGATGCGCCCCAGGCGCCGCTGCCGCCGACGGCCGAGGACTGCCTGTACCTGAACGTGACCGCCCCCGCAGGCGCCGCGGGCCGGCCGGTGCTGCTGTGGATCCACGGCGGCGGTTTCGAGATGGGGCACGGGCCGGCCACCGCAGATGACGGCGCGGCGTTCGCGAAGAGCCACGGACTCGTCGTCGTGACGTTCAACTACCGGCTCGGGGCGCTCGGCTTCCTCGACGTCCCCGGGGAGCGGCCGACCGGGGCACTCGGCCTGCACGACCAGGTCGCGGTGCTGCGCTGGACCAGAGAGAACATCGCGGCGTTCGGCGGCGACCCGGACCAGGTCACCGTCTACGGGCTGTCGGCGGGCGGCAAGTCGGTCACCAACCTGCTCGCCTCGCCGCTGACGAAGGGCATGATCAGGCGGGCGGCGCAGTCAAGCGGCGGGGACTACGTCAAGGACCAGGCGCAGGCCCGCGGCCTCACGGACCGGTTCCTGCGCGCGCTCGGCACCACAGCGGAACGGATCAGGTCCGTGCCGGCCGCCGACATCCTCGCCGCACAGGTCGCCGTGGCCGCGTCGCCGATGTCCACGTGGATCTGGCGGGCGTCCGTCGACGGGACCGCGCTCACCCAAGCCCCGCTGGACGCGATCGCGGGCGGCGCGGCGACCGGGCTCCCGCTGCTGCTGCAGACCTGCTCGCGGGAGACCGCTCTGTACCAGCTCATGGCCCCTACCGCAGGCGCGCAGGCGGACCGCGTCCTTGCCGGGTACTTCGGCCAGGAGCGCACGGCGGCGATGCTCGCCGGCTACGCGGCCGCCCACCCGGAGCTCGACCCGACCATGCTGCGCGGGGTGACGGTCATGACCGACGAGCGGTACGTGGTGCGCACTGAACGCCTCGCCAACGCCTACGCCGCACACGGCCCGGTCTGGCGCTCCCGGTACGACGGCCCGTACACCCGCATGGAAGACGACCCGGACCCGGAATTCGCCCAGTACGCACCCCTGCTGGCCGGCGCACACGGCGCCGACGGCGCTGGCATCTGGCAGGGCGGCACAGGCCTGTCCGCGGCCATGCACGACGCCTGGGGCGCGTTCGCAACGGCAGGCGACCCAGGCTGGCCGCGCTACGAGCCAGCTGGGCACCCCACGATGATCTTCTCGGAAGACGCCCCGCACCTGGAGAATGACCCGTTCGCCCCCGCCCGCGAACTATGGTCGGACCTGGAGTGGCAACCGGGCACTTGGTGGAACGTGGAGGGCGTTAGCTAGCCAGCCGCGCAGCGCCTGTTGCTGTTATCTCGGGACGCGGTCCCACGTAAGCCGTGGCGCCTGCCGCCACTCTCGGCTTCTTGCTGTTATCTCGATGCTGATCCGCTGGGCCGCGATTAGCCTGAAGGATTTTGTCCTGATGTAAATAAAGAGCGCGCCACACGTATTTTCTTTACATCGGAGCAAAATCCTTCAGGCTGCCAAAAACTTACACGCTAAGTGGCCAAGGCGAAATCATGAAATGTCCGGCATGTCGCGGCGCGGAGCGCCCGACATGCCGGATAGCGGGCAGCAGACAGGGAAGACCTCCGCACACCCGCAGTGCGAGGCGCCTGGCCTACCGGCAGCGCGGCGCGCTGACAAGCCGGCGGTGCGGCGCGCCGGCCTACGGGCGGCGCGCCGGTGAACCGGCGGCGCGGCGCGCTGACCAACCCCGCCGCACAGTCCTAACCTCAGCCGCACCGTACCTATCCCCAGCCGCAACGGACGCTAGCCAGGCCAGCAGCGCTGCACGTCCCGGGAACTGGGCCGGCCCGGCGGGGGTGCCTCGCGTCCTCGCCGGGTCGGTGGTCAGTTCGGTCTCAGGGCTCGCGCGGGGCAACTAGGACCGGGGTGCCGGGCAGGCTCACCTGGACGGCGGTGCCCGGGGACATGGCGAGGGCAGTCGATGACGGGATGTCCACCGATACTTCCGTGTCCCCGGACAGCAG
>Ga0134126_10008085_pt1 | contig 13220 bp, 14 predicted proteins | sample KB31752_FD_96881 | JGI IMG/M metagenome (GOLD analysis project Ga0134126, IMG submission 96881) | Terrestrial soil microbial communities with excess Nitrogen fertilizer from Kellogg Biological Station, Michigan, USA - KB3-175-2 | ecosystem: Environmental > Terrestrial > Soil > Unclassified ...
CAGGCCGTGGAGGGCGTCGATGAGGCCGACGAGTTCCGGCTTGATCGACGGATAGTGCAGCGCCGCCGGTGCCGGCGGACCGCCCCAGAAGCCGAGAGAGGCGTAATTGTGGTGCCAGCTCGGTTCCATGCTCACGACATCGGGCTTGCGCTCGCCGAGCATCCCGGCCGCGGCGGCCCAGCAGCGCAGCTCGATGTTGCCGGAGCGGTCGAGCTCCTCCTCGCTATACCCGATCAGCGATTTGAGGTTTCCGGTGGCGAGCCGCGCCAGCGCCACCTCGTCCCAGGCGAGGTCGGGTTCGGCGTAGCGTTCGGTGCCGGGGTAATGCGACATGCCCCCACTGGCTAATGCGACAGTACGGAGGCCGAGGCCGGTGACGATCCGTGCCAGCGCCTCGCCAACGGCATAGCAGCGTTCGATCGCCGGCTGCGGCGGCAGATAGGCGTTGACCGAGATCGGCAATACCGGCGCGTCGACCCCGAGATGGGTCAGCGGAATGCCCATCGCGTAGTCGATCTTGCCGGTGCTGGTAAAGGCCGGGTCGAAACCGTGCCGGTAGAGCTCGCGCACGATCGCGAGGCCGGTCTCGCCCGGCACCGCCCAGCGGAACTCGCGCCCGGCGAAATGCCCGGTCGCCTCGCCGCCGACATGCACGGTGAAGGCCGGGCAGACATTATGGAAATACTGCTCGGCGTGGTCGTTGGCGAAGATGATCCAGAGATCGGGCTTCAGCGCCTTCAGCCGGTCGCCGATCTCCTTCGCGACCGCCCGCACGCGCTCGACCGTGGCGCGGTCCTCGGTCTCGGGCATCGTGAAGAATTGCGGCGCATGCGGCAGCATCGCCCCGCCGACCACGCTTGTTTCCATCGCTACCCTTTCACCCCGCCGCCGGTCAGCCCCGAGGCCATGTAGCGGCGCAAGGCGTAGAAGATCGCGATCGGCGGGATCGAATAAACGACGGACATCGCCATCAGGTAATTGTACGGCGAATCGTCGTCGTCGAAGATCTGCTCAAGCCCGACCGCGAGCGTGGCGTGGTGGTTCGAGGTCAGGAACAAATACTGGTAGAGATAATCGTTCCACGCGAAGAGCAGCGCGTAGGTGCCGACCGCCGCCAGCGCCGGCGCCATCAGGGGCACATAGATCTTTAGATAGACCTGCCAGACCGAAGCGCCGTCGATCCGCGCCGCGTCGTCGAGCTCGAGCGGGATGAGCTTCCCGGCCTGCTGCAGCACGAGGATCGCATAGGGCGTCGCAAACGCCACCTCGCACCCGATCACCGCCCACGGGTTATCCATCAGCCCGTACTGGTTCATGATCCGGTAGAACGGGATCACCAGCGTCGATGACGGGATGATATAGGTCAGGAGCGCGATGTCGTTGAGCATCCACTCCCGGGCGAGCCGCAGCCGGCTGACGGCAAAGCTGGCGAACGAGCCGACCAGGACGGTCAGCACCATCACGATCAGCCCGATATAGGCGCTGTTTCCGAATTGCTGCCAGAAAAACTCGACGTCGTCGACTTCCCCTGTCCACAGACCGATGAACGCGTCGAGCGTGGCGTGCCCGGGCCACAGCACCCCGGCGCTTTCGTCGAAGCCGTTCGGGTCGAGCGCGATAAACACCATGTTGTAGACGGGGATCAGCGACCACACGAGGATCACGAGCCCGAGCAGCGCCGACCCCACTTCGACGAGCACCTTGCGCAGGCGATAGTTGGGTCGGCGCCCGGGGCTCGCGCGGCCGGGAAGGGCGGCAACGCTCATAGCTGCACCTCCGAGCTCCGCAATTTGCGCATCAGCATGATCACGATGGGGATCATCACCGGCAGGATCGACAAGCCCGCGGCGACGCCGAGATACGGCTGTGCCCTGTCTAGCGCGTAGGAGATGCCGAGCGTCGCCAGCACGCCTGTCGACATGGCGGGGCCGCCGTCGCTGACGAACTGGGTGACGGTAAAGTCGCTGACCGTCCAGATCGTCGAGATCAGCGTGCTGATCAGGTATAAATTCGTCAGGAGCGGCACGGTGATTCGGAAAAACAGGTCGACCGGCCCCGCGCCGTCGACTTTGGCCGCCTCATACAGCTCCTCGGGGATCGCCATGCGGCCGGCGAGGAGGATGAGGGTCCATAGCGGCATCCACTTCCACACATAGCTCGCCATGTTACAGGTGAGGGCGAGCCAGTGGCTGTTGAACCACAGCGGCCCCTCGATCCCGAACACCGCCTGTAGAAGCGTGTCGAGGAGCCCCTGCTGGCTAACGAACATCCAGTGGAACGACAGGTAGGCCGGCACCGCCGGCAAGGTCCACGGCAGGATGTAGAGGACGAGCAGCCCCTTGATCCACAGCCGCTTGCGCATGAAAAAACCGGACAGCAACAGCGCCGCCAGCATCTTGACGTTGACCGCCACGCCGACGAACACCAGCGTGTTGACGAGCGCCTTCCAGTAATTCGGGTCGTCGACCAGCTCGGCGTAAAGCGTGGGATCTTTGCCCATCCACAGCCCGTAGCCCATCGGATAGAGGACAAAGACCGCGAAAACCGCGAGATAGGGCAGGACGAACGCAATCGCCCATGCCAGTTCCGACCCGTGCAGCGATCGGCGCCAGAATGGCGGCTGCGGCCGATTGGCGGAAACGCTGGGCAGCGCGAAATCGGTCATGGCGACCAGATTGCGACTGCGCGCCCCGAATGACAATCTCCCTGAGCCATCTTCGGGGAGGCGGGCATGGACAGCGGCTTCGACCTGCACCGCAACCGGCGCGCGACGATGCTGCCGATCGCGCTCTCCGCCCCGGTGGCGCTCGCGCTATGGCTCGTCGTCGCCTACCTCGCGCCGATGCCCTGGGTCGAGGGGGTGCCGGCGCGGCTGCTGCTCGCGCTCAAATGCGCCTGCGTCGCGGCGCTGTTCTGCCTCGCGACCGGGGTAGAGGCGGTCGCGCACGAGCGGCTGATGTCGCCGGCGATCGATCCGCTGGCGGGGTACGAGACGCGACGGATGCGGGTCAACCAGCGCTATCTGCAAAATACGATCGAGCAGTTCGTGCTGTTCGCGGTCGGGCTGTGCGGGCTGGCGGTCTACGTCGCGAGCCCCGGGCCGGTGGTGGCGACGACGGTTGTGTGGATCGTCGCCCGCGTCGCATTCTGGATCGGCTATCACCGCGGGTTCGCACAGCGGGCCTATGGCGCACCGGGGCTCGTGCTCAGTCTGATCGTGCTCCTCTACGTCGTCGCTTGCTTCGGGTTCGAGCTGGCCGGAATCGTCGGCGCGATCGTCCCAATCGTCCTGTTCCTCATCATCGAGGCCGTGCTTTTCTTGAGCACGCGATCCCGAGAGCCGCTAGGCTGACGCGATGCCTTCCGATCCCCCTACGTCTCTCGTTCACGTCGTGCTGATCTCGTTCCGCGACAGCGCGAGCGAGGCGCAGCGGCAGGCGGTCTTCGCCCGGCATCAGGAGCTCGGCGATCGTTGCGGCGGGGTGGCGGCCGGCATCCTCCTGTGGCGGGTCGATTGGAACCTCGACCAGCGCAAGAACTGGCACCTGATGGAGCTGGCGCTCTTCCGCGACGAGGCCGCGCTCCAGCGCTACCGGGTACATCCGGCGCATGTCGAGATGACCGCCATTTTCCGCGAGATCGCCGATTGGGCGGTCGGCGACATCGAGGCGACCCTTCCGCCAACGGGGAGCGAGAGCCGATGACGGGGAGCGATCGCGCCGACGGACCGCAAGCGTCTTGCCCGCCCTGTTCCGTCGACGCGGACGGGACGCCGGCGGTCCAGGCATGAGCGGGCAGCTATCGGGCATCCGCGTCGTCGATCTGACGCGCATCCTCGCCGGGCCGTTCTGCACGGTGATGCTTGCCGACATGGGCGCCGATGTCGTCAAGGTCGAGACGCCGGGGCAGGGCGACCCGTTGCGCGGGCAGGGGGCGATCCGCGACGGGCTGTCGTGGTATTTCGCCGCGTTCAACCGCAACAAAAAGTCGCTGACTCTCAACCTCCGCGCCGACGAGGGCAAGGCGGCGCTGGCGCGGCTGATCGCGGCAAGCGACGTGCTGGTCGAGAACTACCGGCCCGGCGTGCTCTCGGCAATGGGGTTCGACGATGCGCGGCTGCGCGCGCTGAAGCCCGATCTCGTCGTCTGCAGCCTCAGCGGGTTCGGCGATAGCGGCCCTTATCGCGACCGTCCGTCCTTCGACTTTATCGCCCAGGCGATGAGCGGGTTCATGGCGGTGACCGGCGACAGGGACGGCGTACCGATGCGTGCCGGGCCGCCGATCGCCGACCTCGTCGCCGGGCTTTATGGTGCGCTCGGCATCTGCGCGGCGCTGGTGCGACGAGGCAATGCCGGCGCGGGCGAGCGGGTCGGGTCGAGCCTGAACACCGGATTGATGAGCCTGTTGGGCTTCCTCGCCGCCAACTACTTCGCGACCGGTGAGGTGCCGGCGCGCAGCGGCAACGACCACGCGATCGTCTCGCCCTATGGCCTGTTCCGCACGGCGGACGGCGAGGTGGCGATCGCGCCGAGCCAGGAGCAGAGCTACCAGCGCCTCGTCGACGCACTCGGCGCCGCGGAATGGCGCGACGACCCTCGCTTCGCCAGCAACGATTTACGCTTAGCCAACCGTGCCGCGATGAACGCAGCCGTCGAGGAGAAGCTCGCCGCGGCGAGCGCGGCCGACTGGATCGAGCGGCTCAACGCCGGCGGGGTGCCGTGCGGGCGGGTCATGGGCCTCCCCGAGGTTTTCGCCGACCCGCAAGTGCTGGCGCAGGAGATGGTGCTGAGTCAGGACCACCCCGGACACGGTATCGTCCGCATGCTCGGCTTTCCGGTCAAATTCGCCGAGGCGCCGTGCGAGCTCCGCCTGCCGGCGCCCGAGATCGGCGGCGACAGCGAGGCGGTGCTGACGGGGCTCGGCTATTCCGCCGCGGAGGTGGCGCGGCTGCGTGCCGCCGGGGTCGTCTGAAGCACCAGCGCCTCGACCACCAGCGGTTCGAACATGCGCAGCACGTTAACTGCGAGCTCGGCCTCGTCGGGGTCGAGCGCCTGCACCAGCACGGCCGTCTCGCCGTTCTTGATGTAGTTGACATAATTGTCGCGCACGTCGCCCCAGACCAGCGGGTCCACGGTCAGCGCCGCGAGCTCGGCGTCGACCACCTGCGGCACGGGCCCGATGTCGTGCAGCACTTTGAGCGCAACCTGCCGGTCGGGCACGCCTTCGGTGCGCAGCCGATTGCAGGCATCCTCGGCGATACCCTTCGATTCGAACAACCCGACAATGATCTCCTCGGCCATGCGACCCTCCACCCGTTTGTGTTCAGCCAACGGGTGGGACCGCGCCAAGGTTCATGGGGTGATGGGTTTCGCTGCGCTCTACCCATCAAATCCTGGTCGACAACCAGATCGCCAGCCGGGAACCGGTCTTGATCGCCGCGCTGAGCAGTCGATAGGCCGGTGCATCCGCCGCGCCCAGGTCGAGCGCCGAGTTCCGATGTTTCAGCTCGTCGTCGCGGAATTCGAGGATCTGTTGCTTCAACGCCGGGTCCGCCTCGCCGAGGCGGTCGGCCTGGGCCTGGTAGTGCTCGTCGATGACCTCCTCGACCGCGACCGTGCAGGCCATCGCCGCGCGCTCGCCCAAAAGCGCCGTCGCCGCGCCGAGCGCGAACCCCGCGACCTGCCACAGCGGCTGCAACAAGGTCGGCCGCACCCGCCGCTCGCCGACCAGCGCCTCGAACGCGGCGAGGTGCCGCGCCTCCTGCTCGGCCATCTCGGCGACGGCATTGCGCGCCGGCCCGCGCGGCAATACCGCGAGCTGCCCCTCGTAAATCCGCGTCGCGCCATACTCGCCGGCATGGTCGACCCGGATCATCGCCGCGACCGACTCGGCCGGCGGGTCGCCGGGAAGGTAGGGCGGGCGCTGGCCAGTATCCTTTGGCGTCACGCCCGCCTCCGCGCGGCGGCGATGCAGCAGAGCGCCATCGCCGCCGAGGCGATCAGATTCCACCCCGCGAGCGAGATGCCGAACAGCGACCATTGGATTTGGTCGCACAGCACCGGCTCGGTCGCGAGAAGCTGCTTGCGCAGATCGTCGATCGATTGCGCGCCGGTCGCGTTGGTCGTGCAGCTCGACGGCCCGGCGAACCAGTGCTGCTCGACCCCGACATGGTAGAAGGCGAGCGCCGCCCCGGCCGTGAAGATCAGCGCCAGCACCAAGGCCGGCAACCCGGTGCCGACCCGCCCCGACAGCAGGAACGCAATCGCCGCGATCGCCAGCGCCGCATCCCACGGCCAGCGCTCCTTGAGGCATAGCTCGCACGGCGCGAGGCCGCCCCAATACTGGGACATGAGGGCCGCGCCGAGCACGATCGCACTCGCGATAAAGATAAAGCCGGCAAAGGAACGGGTCGAGGCGATCATGCCCTATAGATAGCTCAGCACGACAAACCCGCCAACGAGCCCCACCGCGAACAATGTCGTGACCAGGGTCAGCCGCCGCTCGATAAAGTCGCGCGCCGCCGGTCCGAAACGCCACAGGATCACCGCCAGCAGGAAAAACCTGAGGCTGCGCGAGACGATCGACGCCCCGACAAACGCCGCGAAGTCGAAATGCGCGACCCCGCTCGCGATCGTCACCAGCTTGTAGGGGATCGGGGTCATCCCCTTGATGATGATGATCCACACGCCCCAGCGGTCGAACCCGGCCTTGAGCGCGTCGTATTTTCCCATCGCGTGGTAGAATTCGAGCACCGGCCGGCCGATCGCGTCGAACAGGTAGTACCCGATCGCATACCCGACCATCCCGCCCAGCACCGACGCCACCATGCACAGCGCCGCCAGTCGCCACGCCGCCCGCGGCCGCGCCAGCATCATCGGGATCAGCAGCACATCCGGCGGGAGCGGAAAGAACGAACTTTCCGCAAACGAGATCGCCAGTAAGGCCCAGATCGCGTTGGGGCCGGCCGCAAGCGCGATCAGGCGGTCGTAGAGGCGATGGAGCATGCGGGGCGGCGACGGGTCAGACGGCGAGCTGGTCGTCGAAAATGATTCCGTCGTAAAGCTCGGAAAGCGGGATCTCAGCGCCTACCGAGGTAAGCCGGATCGTATCTTTGGACGCTCTCAGAATTTCCACGAACCACCGTTCGCCGGCGCGGCGGTGCAGTTCCGCATATCGGGCGTCGGACCCCACCAGCAGAACCTCCTGCACGGTCTCGATCTCGCGATAGGCGGGCACCTTGAACCGGCGGTCATGCACTTCGGTACTCGGCGACAAGATTTCGACGATCAGGATGGGGTCTTCTACCGACTGTCGGTGCGGACGGATCGGAGTGCAGGAAGCAGCAATATCCGCCACGAAAAACGAATCCGAACGATCCTGACGCAGGATTCCCGCCTCGGCGTATGTCATGCAAGGGCGTCGCGATGCCAGCGCGGCATCGATACGCGACCCGAGTCGCGCGGCCAGGGCGCTGTGGGCGGGCGACGGGGGCGCCATCGCGACGACAAACCCGCCGATCAACTCGTAGCGTGTGTCGGTGCCGTCTTCCCAGGTGAGGAAGTCGTTGAGGGTCATGCGACTGAATGCGGGCTCGGCCATGCCGGTCACTATACTCCAGCCCGATCCGCCCCCCAACCGCCCGCAGGGGAGGTAGCTCGCCGTTGCCGCCTTCCTGGCGGCCGCGGGCGGTGGACGGCGTGCCCGACCCGGTGATCTTGTTCGCCGATCCGCCCGGTCGTCCACTATCGTGGTTAGGTGTTGCCGCAAGGCTGAGGGGAGAACCGGAAATGGGCCCGCGCATCGAACCGGTCGCGTCGGACGAAACCCTGCCCGCGCGCGCCGACGTCGTGATCGTCGGCGGCGGCATCATCGGCACCACGGCCGCGCTCTACCTGGCGCAGCAAGGGATCGACGCCGTCGTCTGCGAAAAGGGCGAGATCGCCGGCGAGCAGTCGAGCCGCAATTGGGGCTGGTGCCGGAAGATGGTCCGCGACCCGCGCGAGGTGCCGCTGGTCGTCGAGGCGCTGCGCCTGTGGGGCGAGATGAATGGGCTGGTCGAGGACGAAACCGGGTTTCGCACCTCGGGCATCATGTATCTCGGCGAGGACCAGGCTGGGCTGGAACGGCTCGGCGGCTGGCTCGATGTCGCCCGCGAGTACCAGCTCGACACGCGCCTCGTCGGCGGTTCCGAGGTCGCGCGCCTGTTGCCGCAATCGGAAAAGCAATGGGCCGGCGCGCTCTACACGCCGAGCGACGGCAAGGCCGAGCCGCAGCTCGCGGTGCCGGCGATCGCCCGCGCGGCGCGACGCAAAGGCGTCAAGATCCTCACCCACTGCGCCGTCCGCGGCATCGACCGCGCCGCCGGTCGGGTCGCCGGGGTGGTGACCGAGAAAGGGCGGATCGCCTGCCAGTCGGTCGTCGTCGCCGGCGGGGCGTGGTCGCGGCTCTTTTGCGGAAATCTCGGCGTCGAGCTGCCGCAGTTGAAGGTGCTGGCCTCGGTGATGCGGACCGCGCGGCTCGACGGCGGACCCGAGATTTCCGCTTCGGGCGGGCATTTCGGCTATCGCAAGCGGATGGATGGCGGGTACACGGTCGCGACGCTCGGCGTGCGCACGATCGACCTCGTGCCCGATAGTTTTCGCCTCGCCCGCGACTACATGCCGGCCGCCAAGGTTCACTGGCAGAAATTGCATTTCCGCCTCGGCCGCCGCTTTGCCGAGGAATGGCGGATGAAGCGACGCTGGGCGCTCGACGAGGCGACCCCGTTCGAGGCCGTGCGCACGCTCGATCCCGATCCGGACCCGGTTGTCCTCGACCGCGCGATCGACAGCATCTCCGAGACGTTTCCGGCCTTTCGCGGCATCAAGGTCGAGCAGCGCTGGGGCGGGATGATCGACGTGATGCCCGACGCGATTCCCGTCATCTCGGCGGTCGACGCGGTGCCCGGCATGTTCATCGCCACCGGGTTTTCCGGCCACGGCTTCGGCATCGGGCCCGGCGCCGGCAAGCTCGTCGCCGACATGGTGACGGGCGCCCCGACGATCGTCGACCCGACACCGTTCCGCCTTTCCCGCTTCACCGACGGCTCAAACCCCCGACCCGATCCGCTCGCCAGCTAGCGAGAGGTTTTGACGCCACCTCCGGCCCCGCTATAGTCCCGCCCGCGTGCGGGTGTGGCGGAATGGTAGACGCGGCAGACTCAAAATCTGCTTCCTGTAAGGGAGTGGGGGTTCAAGTCCCTTCACCCGCACCAAGCTTGTACAGGGAAGGCCGATTCTTGCGGAGAAAGGCGGCGTGATTGAGCTGGAGCAGCCGATAGACGCGGCCCGGCTCAGCTACCCGGAAATAGCCGGCGGCGCGCCGACGCCGCTTGTCGGCGGCGTCTACGAGTACACGTCCGACGGTTTTGACCAGGTGCCCGGCTCGTTTCTGTTTTGGGGGCCATATCTCGACCTCGACGCCGGCGTCTACGTGCTCAATTTCATCGGTGAGGTCGAGGGCGAGCTGACGGTCGAGTTCATCCACGACACGGGCAAGATGCGGATCAAGCGGATCAGCCTTGGCGATCTGGCGACACCCGCTTGCGTCGTGCTGATTCGGGCGGTGAGCAAGTTCGAGATCCGCGGGGTGAAGACGCGCGCGCTCCGCCGGCTGAGGCTCGAGGGGATCAGGCTGCAGTGCGTCCATCGTGTCGCGGGGAGCCCGTGATCGCCGCTGCCGTGGCGCCGCGGCCGGCCGCATCCCGCGCCGATCCAGCGACACCGGCGGAGATCGAAGCGCCCCCGTTTGCCCGGCGCCTGCGACAATCGGAGATCGACCTGCTCGGCCAGGCGCTCGCCGGGCTTGGGTGGAACCCTGTCTTCCACCTGGTGATGCGCGTCGACGAGAGCGACGAGATGGTCGCCCGGTGCCGGGTGACCCTCGCCTCGCTCGCCGAGCAGACATTCGCCGGCTGGCGGCTGACGCTGATCGCCCGCCGCCGCGATACCGACTTCGCCGCACTGGTCGAGCGCCTCCGGGATGGCCGGGACGACGCCCGCGGCTTGCGCGACCGGGCGCTGGCCTGGCCCGGCGTCACCGACATTCTGCGCGCGCGGTTGCTCGCCGGGTTCGAGGCGCTCGCCGACCGGGTCGACATCATCGCGCCGCACCACGCGTTGAATTTTGGCGACCTCGTCGATGGCGCCGACGGCTGTCCGGGCTTTATCGCGATCGTCGGCGCCGGCGACCAACTGCGCAACGATGCGATCGCGGAGCTCGCGCTCGCCACCGGGCTCGATCGCGACGCCGCGCTGTTCTACTGCGACGAGGAGCGGGTGAACCCGGCGACCGGCGCGGTCGAGCCGTTCTGCAAGCCGCAATGGTCGCCCGATCTGCTGTTGTCGACGAATTACATCGGCCGGTTGTGGTGCGCGACGCCCGCGGTCTTTGCCCGCGCCGGCGGTTTGCTGCGCGACTGGATGCGGGAGGGCGAATACGATCTGCTGCTGCGGTGTACCGAAGCAGCCGGCGCAATCCGGCATGTCCCCGCGACGCTGTATCGGCGCGCGCCTCAGGCGCTAGACGGTGGCGCGCTAGACCGCGACGCACTCGAAGCCGCGGCGCTCGGACGGGCGCTCGCCCGGCGCGGCATCGCCGGCGCGGTCGAGCCCGGCCCCGCGCCGGGCTTCCACCGGGTCAGGCGCCGGCTCGAAAACCCGGGGCGTGTCTCGATCATCATCCCGACCCGCGGCTCGCGCGGCCTCATCCGCACCTGCATCGACACGCTGCGCCGGTTGACCGCGTATCCGGATGTCGAGATCGTCTGCCTCGACAACATCCCCGCCGCCGACACGGCGACAAAGCGGTGGCTTCGGGAAAATGCCGACACCGTGATCCCGATCGACCCGCCGTTCAACTGGTCGCGCTACAACAATGTCGCGGCCGGGGCGGCGACCGGCGATTACCTGCTGTTCCTCAACGACGACATCGAGATCACCGAGCCCGACTGGCTGACCGTCCTCGTCGGCGAGGCGCAGCGCAGCGAGGTTGGCGCGGTGGGCGCGCGCCTCCTCTACCCCGACGGCACGGTGCAGCATGCCGGGATGTTTCTCACCGGTCCGTGGATCGCGCGCCACGCGTTCCGCCACAAGCACCGAGACGAGCTCGGCTATTTCGGGCTCGCGCGGGCGCAGCGCAACGTCACGGCGCTGACCGGCGCCTGCCTGATGACCCGGCGTGAATTGTTTCGCGAGCTCGGCGGGTTCGACGAGGCGCACGACATCACCAATAACGACCTCGATTTCTGCCTCAAGGTTCGTCGCGCCGGCCTCCTGTGCGTCTATACCCCCGATGCGACGCTGGTCCACCACGAGCAGGCGACGCGGACGCAGACCTCCGACCATTTCGACGAGAGGGCGTTCGAGCGGGAGTGGGCCGGGGTGTTCGCCAAGGGCGACCCGTACCACCATCCGGCCCTGTCGCCGCATGTCGACGACTTTATCGTCGACCACGAATTCGCCGAGACCGTCTGTGTCGCCCGCCCGCTTTTCGACCGCGACCGCATCCGGCGTATCCTCGTCGTCAAGCTTGACCATCTCGGCGACTGCGTCGGCGCGACCCCGGCGATCCGGCGCCTCAAGCACCATTTCCCGGCGGCGCGCATCGAGGTTCTGTCGGGTCCCTGGGCCGACCCGGTGTGGTCGCTCGTGCCCGAGATCGACGAAGTCATTCACTTCGCCTTTTACGACGCGAATTCGTCAAAGCCGCCGAGAGAGGTCGGGACGGCCGAGCTCGATCGATTGCGCCGACTGCTTGGCCCCCGCCGATACGATCTGGCCGTCGATTTGCGGCGGCATCCGGACACGCGTCGCGTGCTCCAGGCGACCGGCGCCCGCTACACGGCGGGGGGCGACTACCAAGGGCGGTTCCCGTGGCTCGACATCGCGCTCGAATGGGAGAGCGACCGGCGGCTAACGGCGAAGCGGCAATATTTCGGCGACGCGCTGGTCGATCTCGTCGACGCGATCGCCGCGGCCGGAGAGCGCGACGATGCGGTGCCGCGGCTCGATCCCGGCGGGGCAGCGGCGCCATCGGACCCCGAACTCCGCGCGGTGTTCGAGCGCCGCGTCGTCTGTGTGCATCCGGCCGTGGGCAACGAGATGCGGCGCTGGCCGGCCGAGCATTTCGCCGGGCTGATCGACATGATGATCGAACGCGACGACGTCAATGTCGTGCTGATCGGCGGGGCCGAGGATCGCCTTGTCGCAAACGCCGTGCTCGACAGGGTCCGCAACCGCGACCGCGTCACCCTGGGAGTCGGCCGCGTCAGGCTGGCTGAACTGCCTGCATTCCTTACCCGTTGCGCCCTCTTTGTCGGGAACAATAGCGGCCCCAAGCATATCGCCGCGGCGGTCGGGGTGCCGACGGTCGGCGTCCATTCCGGCAACGTCGATGCCCGCGAATGGGGTCCGTCCGGCCCCCGCGCCGTCGCGGTGCGGCGCTGGGTCGAGTGCTCGCCGTGCTATCTCGCGCGGCCCGGCGAGTGCTCGCGCGGGGTCGCCTGCCTGACCGAGCTGCGCCCGTTCGACGTCTACTCCGTGTGCCGCCGGCTGCTGGCGATGGGGCGCGGTGCGAGCGCCGATGCGTAGCCGCCGGCCCGCGAGAGCCGACCCGGCGGCGACCGGGTCCAACCTGGCCGGGCACGACACGGCTCTCCTCGAGGCGCTGTGGCGCGGCGACGAACTGGCGGCGGCCCTGCGCACGGTCCAAGCCGCCCTCGACGCGCGCGAACGCGACCTCGCCCGCGCCGAGGAAAAGATCGCCGAGCTTAGCGATCTCGCCGACGCCGCCCAGGCCGCGATCGACGAATTGCGGGCAACCGCGAGCGATACCCGTGAGGCGGCAAGACGCGATCGCGAGCTGCGCGACGCCGCCGCCGCCGAACTGTTCCGGATCGCGGTCTGCCGCGACGCCGAGCATCATGCGGTCGCGCGCGGCATCCTCTCTCCGGAGCCTGACGAGAACGTCCCGACTGGTTCCCGCCGGCCCCTGATCCGGCGCTGGCGGAGGTGGTGGCGGGAGTTCGTGGGAGCCGCGCTCAAGGTGTGACGGCCGCGTCCCGATACTGACGACGGGCGGGTTCGACAGGTGGTTGATGCAGGTCACCGGAGTCCAACCCGTGGGTGGGAGCCGCTACGTCGCGCTCCAACCAGTCGTGGTGGACACGCCGCCGCCGGCGA
>Ga0134126_10008086_pt1 | contig 13219 bp, 15 predicted proteins | sample KB31752_FD_96881 | JGI IMG/M metagenome (GOLD analysis project Ga0134126, IMG submission 96881) | Terrestrial soil microbial communities with excess Nitrogen fertilizer from Kellogg Biological Station, Michigan, USA - KB3-175-2 | ecosystem: Environmental > Terrestrial > Soil > Unclassified ...
GCACAGGATGGACAGCAAGCTCCAGCATCCAGCGATCAGCAGATTCCAGCCGCCGCGGATTCCGCATTTCACTCGGCGGTCGTGCAACAGATCCATGCTGCCGTAGGAGCGAGCAGCGCCGTTTCCCACTCCTCGCCGAACTTGAAAACCGCAATGCCCGGCAACAGCTTGCAACCACCTTTACAACAAAATTCAGGCCCAGTGCGCGATGCGGCTCTTCCAGTTACAACTGGGCTTTTGCAATCTGTGAAATTGGTGGAAAGGCTGGGTCAATCAGAACTAAGGGTAGGGTTGCAGGTGGGAGACATGGGCGGGGTCGATATTCGGACATCCATGGCCCACAACCAACTTACCGCTGAAATTTCGGTGGAACATCCCGAGCTTGGCCATCTGTTGGAGGCAAACTTACCAAGCTTGCAGAACCGGCTTTCTGAACATCAGTTCCAGACTGCAAACATTCTGTTGCAGAACCAAACGAGTGGAAGCTTCTCTGGATCAGAACAACGTAACCGCCAGGACAATGGCTCTCAAACAGCCGCTCCGGTGGAGAGAATTCCGTTCAGCAGAGCGGACAGCTTTTCTCGCGTTTCTATTTTGTCCAATGAATCAGTTGAAACAAATGCGGGGCTTGATATTCACATTTGATTTTCGGCAATAGCCAAGAATGAGTTAGATAAGGAGAACAGTCAATGAGCAGCGTCAATGGAGTAGGAACAAATCCGGCGGCGGCAAGTTCCAATACGACCCCGCCACCAACAAATACCAGCAGCGCCATGGATTCACAGGACACATTCCTGAGCTTGCTGGTTACCGAACTCAAGTCACAGGACCCCACGTCCCCGATGGATCCTATGCAAATGGTCGGACAGATGTTATCGATGAACCAACTCGATCAGTTAATCCAAATCAATCAAACGCTGCAAAGCGCTGCGGGAACCAGTACTACAACTGGATCTGAAACCCAGCCGACAGGAGCAAACTAATGCCTTTATTTTCGATTCCACTTTCCGGTCTTACCGCCAGTTCCAATGCCTTGTCGGTAATTTCCAACAATCTGGCCAATCTCAACACGATTGGTTACAAGGACGAGCAGGCGAACTTCAAAGACCTCTTCTATCAGAACCTTGGCACTACCGGTTCAGGCGATCCTATGCAGATTGGCGCGGGAGCCGGCGTAGGTTCGATCACCGCTAACTTTAACAATGGCAACGTCAACAACACAGGCGTTCCCACGGATGTTGCGATTACCGGCAATGGATTTTTTGTAACGCAACAAGATGGCGGTGGGCTGCAATTCACGCGCGATGGCGGTTTTGGCGTGGATCCGACCGGAAAATTGGTAGCCGCAGACGGATCCTCCGTGCTGGGCTATCCTGCAACGAACGGAGTTATTAACACCGGAGCGGGGCTGGGATCCATTTTCCTCGGACAGGGAACTATCAGTCCGCCGAATCCCACGAGTTCTGTCGCGATGGGGACTAACCTGGATGCTACCGCGGCGGTGGGAAGTACGCCCTTCTCAACCCCTGTAACTGTTTATGATTCGCTTGGAAATTCGCATGTCTTGACCTTCCAGTTCACCAAAACCGCGGCAAATGCCTGGGACTATCAAGTTACGGTTCCGCAGGCGGATGTGACCGGCGCGACCGGCCCTGTGGTTGTGCAGAGTGGATCGCTGGGCTTTAACGGCAATGGCCAGTTAACATCCACCTTTACTGGCGCGGGGGGCACAGGCACGGCAACTACTCCGCCGGCGAATATTACAGGTATCAATGTGGCAAATTTGGCGGACGGTGCAAGTAACCTGACATTCTCATGGAACTTGCTTGATGCGAACGGCACGCCGACTCTTACGCAGGTTGCTTCGCCCAGCACAACTTCAACCACAAATCAAAACGGCTACGGCAGCGGTACCTTGCAGAACTTCACGATCGATGCAGACGGAATTGTCCAAGGCTCCTTCAGCAATGGACAGACTCAGGCGATCGCTCAATTGGGACTGGCTAATTTTGCCAATAATCAAGGGCTCCAACGGACGGGAAACAATGACTACATCGCGACCTTGGCTTCTGGTTCAGCGGTGATTGGCACTGCAAACACCGGGGGACGAGGATCCATTTCAGGTGGAGCATTGGAACTCTCCAATGTGGATATTTCCCAGGAGTTCACGCAGCTGATCGTAACGCAGCGTGGGTTTGAGGCGAATGCCCGCGTGGTAACAACCTTCGACCAGATCACGCAAGACACCATCAACCTGAAGTCAAGTTAGCACCTGATTAGAGGGATGGCACGCGCCGTTGGAAGATCACGGCGCGTGCTTCCTTGCTTTCTACTCTCTCTCTAATTACATGGTTCGCTCAGGGTACATGTACAGCCGTAATGGACAGCGTGTAAATCATTGTGTCTAAAAGCCTTCCTGCTTTCATCTTCTGATTATTTTCTTTTTCAACTTAGCCCCCTTCTGGGCCGGAAAATTGCATTTCTCAATTCCGAGAAAAACCTTTTATGGATGCAGCAGTTCAACGCGCCGCCGTGAGAACAAGCAATGAGATACCCGAGCCGGGGCCGTTGCCCGTGTCCGCGCAAGCCATGGTAGAGAAATTCGGCTGGCTTGTTTGCGACCTCTCACTGGAAATCTCCATTGACAAGTTTTCAGTGGGCGATCTTTTACGCCTTAGCAAAGGCTCGATTGTGGAAACCACTTGCCACTTCACCAGCGACATACCATTGCGTGCGAACGGGCTGCTGATCGGATGGACCGAATTTGAAGTCGTCGGAAGCCGCCTCGCCGTCCGAATTACGGAGTTGGCATGAGCCCAGAATCATCCCAGAGAGTCTCGTGGTTTCATCGCGCTCACGCCGCCAACTTTCCGGACCCTCGGTCGGCAATCAGAATTCTTCCCGCCGACGAAACGGGAACGCAGCGGCCAAATCTTGTGATTGAGGGCCTTCTGGCAGATGTCACCGAATTTCTCCGATGGGCGGGTACACGTATTAAGAGCATTAAGATTCAGCCGGCAAAAAAACGTTTACGAGTTTGCGAAAGCGTCTCGCTGGGCGAAAAGCGTTTTATCGCTGTCGTTCAGCTTGATGGGAAGGAATTTTTGGTCGGGGGAGCGCCCAATTCGCTTTCCTTACTGGCCGCTACGGGAAAGCCCGTCTCATTCTCGGAAGTACTGAAAGAAAATTATGCCCAGGACTGGAACCAGGCATGAGCGTACATCGTTTGGCCAGGCTGGCGGCGCTATTGCTGGTCGTGACCGGAACCGGAAATCTGTTCGCAGCGGCTACGTCGCCCGAACCCCCGGTTATTCCGCCGTTTACGACCAGTACCAATGCCGCCGACGCCTCGGGACCTGTCGACACTCCGCAAAGCGTTCCAACAAGAATTTCTTCCACGCCTTTGGATCCCAACGAAATCCGAATCTCTGGCGTAGGCAAGGGCTCCGTCCCTTGGACCATTGTTGTCCTACTTACATTTCTCACATTAATTCCTTCTCTTCTTCTCTGCATGACGCCATTTGCGCGCCTGTTGATTGTCTTCCATTTTTTGCGTCAGGCTCTCGGCCTGCAAACAACGCCAACCAACCAGACTTTGATCGGCCTTTCACTGGTCTTGACGTTTTTTCTAATGCAGCCGGTGGGAGCAAATATTTATCAACGGTCCGTGGAACCTTTACAGGAAGGCCGCATCACCGCAATGCAGGCCATCGAACGAGGCGAAGCTCCAATGCGGCAGTTCATGCTTCACTATGTGCGCGACAAAGATGTCGCGTTATTTGTGGACCTGGCCAAAGAGCCTCGGCCGCGCACCCCGGAAGATTTGTCCTTCCGCGTATTGTTACCCGCCTACATTCTGTCGGAGCTCAAGGTTGGATTCCAGATCGGCGCCGTGCTCTTTCTTCCATTTTTGGTCATAGACATGGTTGTCGCATCCGTTTCGACCTCCGTAGGCATGTTGCAATTGCCGCCAGTCGTGATTTCGACGCCACTCAAATTGTTGTTGTTCGTGATGGTGGATGGATGGCATTTACTGATTGGTTCGTTGATGAAGAGTTTCAGTTGAGGATGTATGCCCATTGAACAGGCAGTTGATTTAGGACGCATAACGATGAAAGAGGTCTTCCTTGTAGGAAGCCCGATTCTGGCTTTGGCGATTGTTGTCAGCTTGCTGATCAATATTGTCCAGGTATTGACCTCTTTGCAGGAAGCGACGATTTCGTCTGTGCCGCGGCTGTTGGCCGTTGGTGCGGGCACTTTTTTGCTGATGCCGTGGATGTGGCGGCAACTGTGCCAGTTCACCGTGCAACTGCTTTCAGATTTTCATCCGTACCTGCGGTGAAGAGCATATGGAAATTTCTCTCATACAGATCATCGCTCCGGTACTGGCAATCGGATTTCGAATTTCGGGCTTAATGATCTTTGCGCCATTTTTCGGGAGCAATGTGATTCCCATGCAGGTCAAAGCGATGCTGACCATTGCGCTGACGGCTGTGCTTTATCCCCTGCATTCAACCCAGGTGATTAACGTATCGCTTTCGCATTGGCCGCTGGTGATTGGAAGTGAATTGTTAATAGGGGTCGCAATTGGACTGACGACGAACGTTGCTTTTGAAGCCGCGCAGTTGGCCGGACAAATTTTGAGCACCCAGATGGGTTATTCGCTGGTCAATATTCTCGATCCAACGACGCAGGTTGAGTCCACCGTGATGGCGGCCTTCCATCAGACCCTCGCAATGCTGATCTTTCTGGGGCTGAACGTCCATCAATGGATCGTCCGGGCAGTCGCAAACAGTTTTACCTATTTACCGCCGGGGACGGCCGTGCTTCATCCGATGTTTGCTCAGGCCCTGATTCATGAGGGGGGAGCTGTCCTGGAAACAGGTCTACAACTCGCAGCGCCGGTATTGGGCGCAACGCTATTGGCGGATATTGTCCTTGGTCTCTTATCGAAGGCTTCGCCCCAATTACCCGTCATGCTGTTGGGCACCGCTCTCAAAAGCATGCTTGGAATTGCGGTGCTGTTGGCTTCTCTGCATTACTGGCCTGGACTTTTTGAGCGGTATTTCAGGGAATCGATTTCCTATACGGAGCAAGTGTTGCACTTGGCGCGGTCATGAACCATGGCGGATTCGAGCAAAACAGAAAAACCGACAGCGCAACGACGCAAAAAGGCGCGGGATCAAGGACAGATCGCCCGCACGCGGGAACTTTCTACGGCGCTTGCCTGGGGAGGAGCGATAGCCGTGCTCGCCTGGCAGGTGCCGGAGTCGGTCCGTCAGTGGCGAGGACTGCTGCAAAGTTCTTTGGACATCTCAATTGCAGAACCACTCTCGGCTGGCGGCCCAGTAATGTTTTGGAACGCGGTTGCGATTCTTCGCTGGTCAGTTCCTGTTCTGGTAACGAGTTGGGTGTTCGCTGTCGCGGGCGGTCTGTTGCAGGGCGGTTTTACCTTTGCTTCCGAAGCGCTGACTCCAAATATCGAAAAATTAAGTCCAGCGGGCAAATTGGGTCAGATGTTCTCACTCGCCGGGTTGAGCGGAATCCTGAAATCACTGATTCCTTTCTCCGTAATTCTTTGGATTGGCATTTCCACGATTCAAAACCATTGGCAAATGGTCGTGAAGTCCGCGGATTTGAGCGTTGGCGCCTTTATGGTGTTTCTCACCAGCGCCCTATGGGGATTGTGTTGGAAGTCAGGGTTGGTTCTTGTGGCCTGGGCAGGCGCGGATTATTTGTTTGTCTGGTGGAAGCTCGAAGGCGACCTGAAGATGAGCCATCAGGAAGTGAAGGACGACTCCAGGCAGAGCGATGGAAACCCGGAAATAAAGGGCCGGATCCGGCGCATGCAGCGGCAAATGCGACGGCGGCAAATGCTGAAAGATACGGAAAAAGCGAGTGTCGTTATTACCAACCCAACGCACTTTGCCGTTGCACTGCGATACGAAATGGACATGGAAGCCCCAATTATCGTTGCGAAAGGTCGCGACTTACTGGCGCAGGAGATCAAAGACGTGGCGCGATGGCACGACATTCCAATCATGGAGAATCCGCCGTTAGCGCAGGCGTTGTTCAAGACAGTAGAGGTGGGAAGGCCGATTCCGGCAAAACTTTATACAGCAGTGGCGGAAATCCTGGCCTTTGTCTTCCGGGCCCAGGCACAAGCAAGGCAATACAGGAATGGAGTGCCGACTCGTTAGAGCGGCGTAGCGAATAAACAAAATGGCGGAGAAACCTAAAACATTGAATGCAGTCGGTGGAGCAAGTCTGGACTGGCTGCTTCCGGCAGCGGCAGTCAGCATGGTCTTTGTCATGCTCATTCCTCTGCCTGCCTTCGTCGTGGATTTGCTTCTTTCGCTTAGCATCACCGCTTCGGTGCTGGTACTGCTTGTTGCCGTGCAAATTCTCCGGCCTGTGCAATTCTCAGTTTTTCCAAGCTTGCTCTTGCTGCTTACGCTATTCCGCCTTTCCCTTGATCTCGCCAGTAGCCGGCGCATTCTGTTGCACGGAAGCGAAGGCTCCGCCGCCGCAGGAAAGGTGATCGAAGCATTCGGACAATTCGTGGTCGGAGGGAATTACGTAGTCGGGTTCGTTCTGTTCCTGGCATTGATTGCAATCCAATATATGGTAGTCAGCCACGGCGCGGTGCGCACGGCTGAGGTAACAGCACGTTTTACATTGGACGCCATGCCCGGCAAACAGATGGCAATTGATGCCGACCTAAACGCTGGATTGATTGATGAAGCGCAGGCGCGAAGCAGGCGGGAACAGATAACCCGCGAAGCGGAGTTTTATGGTGCGATGGACGGCGCGGCCCGCTTCAGTCAGCGTGATGCGCTGGCGACCATCATGATTACTGCGATCAACATCATCGCAGGATTTCTGATTGGCGTGTTTCAGCATGGCACGCCGTTCATGGAGGCTCTCCAGAATTACACGGTCCTCACCGTTGGTGACGGCCTGGTCACTATGATTCCTTCACTGCTGGTTTCGGTGGCGGGCGGCATCGTGGTTACCAGAGCCTCATCGGAAAGCACGCTAGGCGTTGATCTCGGCAAGCAACTGCTCGGAAAACGCCGGGCCCTCTGGATTGCCGGCGGTGTGATGCTCGGGCTTGCGTTGATACCCGGGCTCCCCAAGCTCTCGTTTGTCCTGATGGCGTCGTTCATGGTCCTGCTGGCGCGTCGTGTTCCGAAAGATGCGGATGAGAAAGCGGAAGCGGCGGCGGTGAAGGTAACAGCTACTAAGCCGCAAGCTGGCGCCGGTCCGGCAGCCGATCCGTTTGAAGCAGTTCTCAAACTGGATGAGCTGATGCTGGAAGTTGGAGTGGGTCTGGTTCCGCTTGTTGACGCCAAGCAGGGCGGCCAACTCCTTGGCAAAGTCCGTTCGCTGCGTAAACAATTGGCCGGTCAGCTTGGGTTTCTGGTTCCTCCTATCCACATTACCGACAATCTAACTCTCAAGGAACGGGAGTATGTGATCTATTTGCGTGGAGTGGAAGTAGCCCGCTGGGAGATGCAGCGTGATTGCCTGCTCGCCATTAGCTCACAGGCTTCTCCGCCGGCGATTCCCGGACAAGAAACACGCGAGCCGGCGTTCAACGTTGCCGCGCGGTGGATCACACCCGATCTCCAACCCCAGGCCCTGGCCTCCGGCTACGTAGTCGTTGACCACACTTCGGCTTTGGCCACGCACCTGAGCGAGGTCATCAAGCAAAATGCCTATCAGCTATTAACCCGCCAGGAAACGAAGCGTCTGATCGACCGTCTAGGTGAATCTCACCCCAAACTGGTCGAAGAATTGGTCCCGAAATTAATGAGCCTCGGAGAGGTGCAGAAAGTCTTGCAACAGCTACTCCGCGAGAACGTTTCTATCCGTGATTTGGGGACCATTCTGGAAACGCTGGTTGAGACTGCGCCCATTAACAAGAACACGATCCTGTTAGTCGAGGCGGTCCGTCACGTATTGGGACGAGCGCTGGTGCGGCCGCTCCTGGATGAACGAGGCGAATTGAAGATTGTGACGCTCGATCGCGCCCTTGAAGAGGAGTGCGTCCGGGCACTAAATCCCCAGGCGCAGTCGGCCAATCCGATGGCTATACAGCCGAACATCGCCCGCAAGATTCTCGACGGTCTGCGCGGGTTGTTCGGAGATCAGATTGTCAATGCACCTCCGGTTCTTTTGTGTTCATCCCCCAGCCGCTTCCATTTGCGCCGAATGCTCGAACCATTAATTCCGAAAATCGTTGTACTTGCGCCAACCGAGATCCCCCCCATCATCCCGGTTCGCTCGATTGGAGCAGTACGGTAAGAAGAAATCAGTCTAAAAGTTGAGGGCCCAATGACGCACGCAGAGATAGCCTACAAAGAAACACTGGAAGAAACCGACGATCGAGACCAGCTCATTTTGCGAGAGCTCCCCCAGGTCTATTACATTGCCCGACGTGTATTTGAGCGGCTGCCGCAGCACATGCAATTCGAAGATCTGGTGCATGCGGGGGTAATAGGGCTCATCGAATCGGTGCGTACCTACGACACAACTAAGTCAGTCCCGTTCAAGTCGTATGCAAAGTTTCGGATTCGCGGCGCAATTATTGACAGCCTTCGGCAACTCGACTGGGGATCGCGGCCACTCCGCCGCAATGGTCGCCGGATTGAGGAAGCAATCGCAACTTTGTCGGCAAAACTTGGCCGCCAGCCGGAAGAAGACGAAATCGCTGAAGAACTGGGCATTTCATTGAGCAAACTTCACGAAATCGCGCGGCGATTGGACGGACTCAAACTGGTAGAGCAACAGGTGAACGCCACCTTTGACTCATCGGAAAAACACGATCTGATTGAATCGGCGCCCAGCAAAGAAAAAACTCCTTTTGAGCAATGCTTGCATACAGAGGTCAAGGACCAGTTGGCAAAAGCGATCTCTACATTGTCAGAAAAAGAACAGATGGTTTTGACCCTCTATTACAAAGAGGAGCTGACTATGAAGGAAATCGCCGCTGTCATGCAATTGGTCGAATCGCGCGTTTCTCAGATCCATGCAATTGCGATTCCAAAATTGCGTGCCGCGCTTAAAAACGGATCATTTGACGAAAACACGATTTAAGATTACACGCTTTTGAAAGTCTCGCGAATATGAGAATGTCATCAATACAAGGTCTGTCGAAGATATCATCCCGGGTTTCAGGGTTCGCACCGCGATGTTCGAACCCGAATTGCCAGAAGAATACCTTTCGCCTGGTCGCCTGGCGGCAGGAGAACGTATTCATCGGAGAGCAGTGGCACTGCTCCCAGGAATGTCTGGAGGCGGGAGCCAGGGAGCATATCGCCGCACTGCTTGGATCTCGCGGCAAGAATCAGCCCGCTCGAGCGGCGCGAATGCCGCTGGGGTTGCTGCTGATTTCGCGTGAAAGTATAACCTCCGCCCAGTTGAAGCATGCGCTTACTGAACAGAGCGAGCACGGGGGCAACATAGGCGAAATTGTGCAGAGACTGGGATTTGCCACGGAGGAACAGGTGACCTCTGCAGTCGCCGCGCAATGGGGATGTCCGACCTTTAACATGAACGGATACAGACTCCCGCCAAATATCCACATTCCCCGGCCGCTGATGGACGGCTATCGCATTTTGCCATTGCACTGTGCGGAGGCTCAGGGACGATTATTGGTTGGATTCGTGGACGCTATTCACCACCAATTGCTGTATGCGATCGAAAACATCAGTTCTCTATCGGTGACCGCTTGTTTTATCACTCCCAGCTCTTTTGCCGAAGCGTTGCAGGCAATGACGCGGACCTTCCGGCAGAATGAACTCGTGTTTGAGCGCAAAATTTCAATCCCTGAAATGGCAGCCGCATGCCGCAACTATGTAGCACAATCCGGCGCCGAGCGTATACGCTTTGGAATCTGCCGCGATTACCTCTGGGCCCGGGTCTTCGGGTCCGCACAAGAGTTGGACTTACTCTTTCGATTACCCGAAAACTGACGCGAAACTTAAAGACGAGAGGCTTTGTGGCCGATTGAATTGCCACGGAGCATCTCGATGTCTAGAAATCAGAAATATTATCCCTGGATCGCGCTGCAGCAATATACAGAGCTCTCCTCGCCATCGCGGCGAGCGGTAAACCCCAAGCTCCATGGCACCGTTATTCCGGATGTACCTCTGATGCCTACGACACTGTTGCGTCTGGAAAAGCTGTTTTCTGCTTCAGTTCTTGACTTGGCCGCAATCAGCGCTGTCATTCGCGGGGACCTCGGGCTCACAATCCACTTGCTTCGTTTGTCGGGAGAGGAACAGTTCGAAAGCGCCGATACTATGCCTTCTGTCGAAGGGATCGTGGTACATGCCGGCATTGAAAAACTAAAAGCCCTGATCGCAGGTGTGCCCGTGCTCTCAGAACATCCTGCAGGTGAAGCGGGCGTGAATGCTTGCGCACGATTTTGGATGCACTCGCATTTGATTGCTCTCATCGCCCAGGAACTAGCGGTTGGCGAAGATGAAATCACGCCGGAAGAGGCGTTTTTGGCTGGCCTTCTACGTCAGATCGGGAAGTTGCCAATCCTGCTGGGATGGCGCATCCCGGAACTTGAAGCCTCCGATCTGGGCGAACTAGGCTACGCGCTGGCGCAGGCATGGAATTTTCCCAGTCCCCTTGCCAGTGTGATCCGCGGGCACGAGGAAGCTCTAGGGTATCTACCGTCCTATTCGCTGTGGAAGATCGCCACGTCCGCTGCGGAGTGGGTCCAACTGATGGAGTTGATGCTTGGAGGAGAGGGAAACAAATAGACTCTCTGCCACCGCTACTCATGCACAACTAATTCTCAGCATCGCATGATCGGCTTAGCGTCGCCGGTCAATACTGCGATCTAATGTCCTTCTCATTCCGCGTAGGGCGCTTCACCCGTCTTCAATCACTTACAGAGTTCTGGCATTTATATGGTTGGTCTCTGCCGTGCTTGTATGGTTGCGGAGGCCCTTCATGGATAGCGGATTTTACGCGGCGTGTACAGCATTGTTGGCGCGCAGCCAGGCGTTGGATATGGTTGCGAATAATCTGGCCAATACGAGTACCCCTGGCTATCGGGCACAACATGACGTCTTTAGCGCCGTGTTGGCGAACTCCTCCGGTCTTCCCACCTCCGCATTGAATAAGGCAGTCAACAGTTTTGGAGTTCTCGGCGGTACCAGCCTCGATCTATCGCAGGGCAATCTGGAACATACCGGCAACGAATTGGACTTCGGAATTCAAGGGCCGGGTTTTTTCAGCGTGCAGACTCCAGGCGGGACTGTGTATACGCGCAACGGCAACTTCCACATATCTCCCAAAGGTCAATTGGTGACCTCAGAAGGAGATACCGTGCTTGGCAGCCAGGGGCCTATATCCATTGTCGGAGGTCCGGTGTCAGTGAGCGCCGACGGCACAATATCGGTAAACGGCGCGGTAGCGGGGCAAGTCAAGATGGTGGAATTTCCCGCGGGGACCAATCTTGAGAGCATTGGGAAGACATATTATTCGGCTCCACTGAAAACGGCAGAGCCGGCAAAAGCTTCAAGCCTGCAACAGGGAACGCTCGAATCCTCCAACGTAAATCCGGTGGAAAGCGCGGTGCAATTGGTGACCGTGCAACGTTATGCCGAACTCGTGCAGCGGGCGTTGTCAATGTTCCATACCGATATGAATGAAATTGCGGCGCAAGATCTGCCAAGGGTGACAAACACTTAAAGGGGAAAAACGTATGCTTCGCGCACTTTATACAGCAGCCAGCGGCATGACCGCCCAGCAGTTGAATCTAGACAACATTGCCAACAACCTCGCCAACTCCAGCACGTCTGGTTTCCAGCGCCGGCGCGTGCAGTTTTCCGACTTGGTTTATCAAAACGTCATCATGCCAGGCGCTGCGGCAACACAACAGACGACTGTCGCCGCAGGGCTGCAAATTGGGCTTGGAACCAGACCCGGCGCCACTGAGGTTGTACAGGCGCAAGGCGACTTTACCAATACGGGCAATCCACTTGATATAGCAATTCAAGGCCAGGGATTCTTTCAGGTCACCATGCCCGACGGCACGCTTGCTTATACCCGCGCCGGCTCGTTTCATTTGGATGCGCAGGGCAACATCGTGACCGCAGATGGCAACGCTTTACAGCCGAACATCACGATTCCTGCCGACGCAACGAACGTCACGATTGGCTCCGACGGCACCGTTTCGGTAACCCAGCCCGGGCAAACCCAAGCGCAGCAGGTTGGCAGTATTCAACTCGCTCTGTTCCCCAATCCCGGCGGACTTAACAGCGTCGGCAACAACATACTTCTGCCGACCACAGCATCTGGAGATCCTATTGTGGGTACTCCGGGGGGATCGGAAGGTCTCGGCAGTATTCAGCAAGGAATGTTGGAGCAGTCCAATGTGAACGTCGTAGATGAATTCATCCAGATGATCATTGCGCAGCGTTCGTACGAATCCAACTCGCGCGTCGTTACGGCGGCGGACCAGATGTTCCAGGATCTGAACAACCTCGGAAGATAACTTGAGTTTGAACAGAGCGGATTAAGCAAACGAACCTACAAATGCAAAAGAACTCCATTTTCGGAAAGCTGGCGGGCGGTCTGGCCACCAGCGCAATTCTCGTAGCGGCCCTGGCGCTCCTCTGTTCAGCCGGACCGATTCGTGACAGATTTGCAATCTCACCCGAGCGGGTCAGCAGCGTTTTGCAACAGGCCGGGATACGAGCTAAAAGCGCGCAAGTGGAATTTCTCTCGCCAGTAAGCTCGATGGCTGAGAATCCGCAGCTCACGGTCGTGAGTGTTGCGCGATGGCGGGAGGGAAAGCTTAAGGCACTTCTCCGTTGCCGGAACAATCGGGAATGCCTGCCTTTTTATGTTGTACTCCACGACAACGATATGACAGGCCCGGTTTCGGTTAACTTCCTGAACGCAATCCAAGGCGAATTCAGCACCAAACAAAAGACCAGGAAACGATCTGCGGAAAAACTTCTTGTACGGGGCGGACAGCGCGCCACTCTTATTATGAAGAACCGGAACCTGAGAATTACGCTTCCCGTGCTCTGCCTTGAAAATGGCAAACGCGGCGAAACCATCCGTCTTTCCAGTCCCGACCGAAAGCAGAAATATACCGGCGAAGTCGTTGAAGCAGGTCTGTTGGAAGGAAACTTTTGATGATCGCTGCCAGGCACAATCGCTCAAGAAATCGGCGCCGCTGCGC
>Ga0134126_10008088_pt1 | contig 13219 bp, 12 predicted proteins | sample KB31752_FD_96881 | JGI IMG/M metagenome (GOLD analysis project Ga0134126, IMG submission 96881) | Terrestrial soil microbial communities with excess Nitrogen fertilizer from Kellogg Biological Station, Michigan, USA - KB3-175-2 | ecosystem: Environmental > Terrestrial > Soil > Unclassified ...
AGCGGATGTTGAGGCGGGCCTCGGCGAGGCGCGGGATCACGTTGGTGGCCGGGTTGCCGACGTCGATCGTGGTGACCTCGAGGTTGGAGGGCTGGAACTCGGGGTAGCCCGCATCGAGCACGCGGGCTTGCAGCGCCGCCAGCAGCCGGACCAGCACCGGGACCGGGTTGGCGGCGCGGTGGGGATAGGCGACGTGGCCCTGCAGGCCTTCGACCGTGATGAAGGCGTTGAGGCTGCCGCGGCGGCCGATCTTGACCATGTCGCCGAACTCGACGGACGAAGTCGGCTCGCCGACGATGCAGTGGTCGATCCCCTCGCCCTCGGCCTGCAGCGCCGCCACCACCGCCTTGGTGCCGTCGAGCGCGACCCCTTCCTCGTCGCCCGTGATCAGCAGGGAGAGCGAACCCTTGACCTCGCCGGCCGCCAGCGCACTGCCGGCCGCGGCGACGAAGGCGGCGATGGCGCTCTTCATGTCGGCCGCGCCGCGCCCGATCAGCACGCCGTCCTCGATACGCGCTTCGAACGGGTCGACCCGCCACGCGCCCGCATCGCCCACCGGCACCACGTCGGTATGGCCGGCGAAGCAGAGGTTGGGGCGCGCCTGCCCGCACCGCGCGTAGAGGTTTTCGATCTGGCCGAACTTCATGCGCCGGCAGGCAAAGCCGAGGCCGGCCAGCGTCTCCTGCACGATGTCCATCGCGCCGGCGTCGGCGGGGGTGACGGACGGGCGGCGGATCAGCGCCTGGGTGAGCGCGATGGGGTCGATCGATGGCATGGCGGCCGCATTTACGGGCGGGCGCGCCAATAGCCAAGCGCGGCGCGGGCGGCGCTATCACGAGACCAGATTCCGGAGGGGGATGCGGTGGGCGCCGCGCCGACTCCCGCGCGCGTTCAGCACGATTTATGCAATCAGCGCGGTCATGGAACCGGCATCAACTTCCAGCGGTTAGGCGCGGGGGTGGTGCGGGCGTCGCTGCATGGATGCGAGTGCGACCGTTCGGGCGAAACACCACGCGGCGTTCGTTCCCGCCGTGCTGGACTTCTCTGTCACCGATTTCTGCCAGGCCGATTGCGACTTCTGCGGCTTCGCCCGCAGCAAGATGCGCGGCAAGCCGCGGCGCTTCGCCGACGGCGAGGCGTTCGCGCGCGCACTGCCGATCCTCGAGCGGCGCGGGATCCGCTACCTCAACTTCCAGGGCGGCGAGCCGCTGCTGCACCCGCAGATCATCGCCATGGTGGCCGCGACGCGGACCGCCGGCCTCAAGCCCAGCCTGATCACCAACGGCTGGAAGCTGCCGGAGCGGGCCGACGCGCTGGCCGAGGCCGGCCTGCAGAACCTCCTGGTGTCGATCGACAGCGCCGACATGGCGGCCCACGACCGCAACCGCGGATTGCGCGGCGGCAGCAAGCGCATCGAGCGCGGCGTCGCGCGCATCAAGGCGCTGGGCGTGCCGGTGATCGCCTCGGTGACGGTCTCCAAGCTGGTCGACTTCGAGGCGCTGCCCGCAACCTTGCGACGGCTCGGCTTCGACGCGGTGACCTTCTCCTACCCGCGCAAGGAGCCGTTCGGCTCCAGCTCGCTGGTATTCGGCGAGACATCCGACCTCGTGGATTTCACCGACGAGGAACTGGACGCGGCGCTGGAGGCGATCCTGCGGCTCAAGCGACGCTTTCCGGTGCTCAATCCGGCCGCCTCGGTCCGCGACATCCAGCGTCACGTTCGCGGCGCCGCCGAGCATTTCGCCTGCATCGGCGGTTTCAAGTACTTCTACATGGACTGGCGGCTCGACGTCTGGCGCTGCGAGGCATGGCGCGAGCCCCTGGGCTCGGTGTTCGACTTCGACCACCTCGCGGACGATCGCACGCCCTGCACTCCCTGCATCATGTCCTGCTACCGCGACACCAGCGTCATGATGCACGCCGGCGTGGCGGCGGCGGATGCGGCGAAGGCGCTGGCTGGCGCCGCGCCGCTCGCCGCGGCCAGGACGTTCCTGACGCCCGCCGTCGCCGAGTCGATCGGCGCGACGGTCGCTGAACTGGGGCTGCTGACGCGGCTCGGCCGCCGCAGCAGCCCCTCCACCACGCCACGAGCGGACCTGGCCTCATGATCCCCGGGCTCGGTGACGACCTGCTGGCCGTCTTCGCCGAAGCTTTTGCGCTCGCCGCCGTGGTCGGCGTCGCCTTCCTGGTGCTCAACATCGTCGCCCTCGTCCGGCGACCTCGCAGCTGGCCGAAGACCCTCCCCACCGAGCCGGTCACCGTGCTGGTGCCGCTCTGCGGCGACGAGGAAGGGCTGCGCGACAGGCTGGCCGCGCTCTGCGCTCAGACCTACGCAGGGCCTATCCAGCTGATCTTCGGCGCGTGCAGTCCGACGGATCCGGCGGTCGCCGTGGTCACGCGTCTCGCGAGCGACTTTCCCGACGCTTGCATCGACCTGGTGATCGACGACCGCAGCCACGGGTCGAACCGCAAGGTCTCCAACCTGGTGAACATGCTGGAGCGCGCGCGGCACGACGCGCTGGTCTTCGTCGACAGCGACATCGTGGTGGGGCCCAATCACCTGACCGGCGTCGTCTCGGAGCTGCGGCGGCCCGGAACCGGCGCGGTCACCTGCCTGTACTATGGCGTCGCCGGCGCGGGCCAATGGGCCGCGATCTCGTCGATGAACATCAACGTCAACTTCCTGCCCAGCGTGATCCTCGGGCTGTGGCTGCGCATGGCCGAGCCCTGCTTCGGCGCCACCATCGCCATCTCCCGCCAACTCCTCGACCGCGTCGGCGGCATGCGCGTGTTCGGCGGCTGCCTGCACGACGACCACGCGATCGGCGCTGCGGTGCGCGCGCAGGGCCTGCGCGTGACGATCTCGTCGCTGGTGGTCGGGCACGTCTGCCTGGAGCGCTCGTCGAGGGAGCTGCTCGACACGCAGCTGCGCCGCGCCCGCACGATCCGCATGATCAATCCGATCGGCTACGCGGGCTCGTTCGTCACCTACCCCTCGGCGCTAGCGCTGGTGGCGATCGTGCTGGGCGACCTGCAGGGGCTGCCGATCCTGGTGGTGGCGGCCTCGCTGCGGCTGGTCCAGTGCCTCAGCATCGAGCGGGCGTTCAAGCTGCCGCGCCACAGGTACTTCGACCTGCTGGCGCGCGACGTGCTCTCGTTCGGTGTCTATCTCACCGCCTTTTTCGGCCGCGAAGTGGTGTGGCGGGGCAGCCGCTATCGCACCTCTCGGCGCGGAACCCTTTTGGCTGATTCCTGACCGGAGACCTGGATGCAGACGCTCTTCCTGCAAGCGCCTTCTTACGACGGCTTCGATGGCGGCGCCGGCTCGCGCTACCAGGCGCGCCGCGAGATCCGCTCGTTCTGGTATCCGACATGGCTTGCCCAAACGGCCGCGCTGGTCCCGGACAGCCGCCTGATCGACGCGCCGCCGCACGATTTGGGGCTCGACCACGTCGTCGCCCAGGCCAAGGGCTTCGACCTCGTCGTCATGCACACCTCGACGCCGTCGTTCACGCACGACGTCAGTGTGGCGGAAGCGCTGAAGAACGCCCACCCGTCGCTGACCATCGGCATGGTGGGGGCCAAGGTGGCGGTCGATCCGCTGGGCAGCCTCGCCGCCGCACCGCCCGTCGACTTCGTCGCCGGCGAAGAGTTCGACTTTACCATCAAGGAGGTCGCCGAGGGCCGCGGCTGGAAGGCGATCGACGGCCTGACCTGGCGCGGACCGGACGGGACCGTCGTCCGCAACCCGCCGCGGGCGCTGCTGCACGACATGGATCAGCTGCCGTTCGTGACGCCCGTCTACCGGCGCGACCTCGACGTGAAGAAGTACTTCATCGGCTACCTGAAGCACCCCTACCTGTCGTTCTACACGGGCCGCGGCTGCAAATCGCGCTGCACCTTCTGCCTGTGGCCGCAGACGGTCGGCGGCCACGTCTACCGCGTGCGCAGCGTCGGTCACGTGCTCGACGAGGTGCGCTGGGCGATCAAGGCGTTTCCCGAGGTGAAGGAGATCTTCTTCGACGACGACACCTTCACCGACCTGCCGGAGCGCGCCGAGGAGATCGCGCGCGGCCTTGGCAAGATGGGGGTCACCTGGTCGTGCAACGCCAAGGCCAACGTCAAGCGCGAGACGCTGAAGGTGATGCGCGACAACGGCCTGCGGCTCCTGCTGGTCGGCTACGAGTCCGGCGTGCAGAGCATCCTGCACGGGATCAAGAAGGGCGTGCTGGTCGACGTGGCGCGCCGGTTCACGCGCGACTGCCACGATCTCGGCATAACCATCCACGGCACCTTCATCGTGGGGCTGCCCGGCGAGACGCGGCAGACCATCGAGGAGACCATCCGCTTCGCCTGCGAGATCAACCCGCACACGCTGCAGGTGTCGCTGGCGGCGCCGTATCCCGGCACCGAGCTCTACCGGCAGGCCATAGAGAAGGGCTGGTTCGACGAGGACAACGCCGAGCTCGTCGACGCAAACGGCGTGCAACTGGCGCCGCTCAGCTACCCGGACCTGTCCCACACTGAGGTGTTCGATTCGGTGGAGACCTTCTACCGGCGCTTCTATTTCCGCGCGCCGAAGATCGCCGAGATCGTCTCGGAGATGGTGCTCAGCCCCTCGATGATGGCCCGCCGCCTGCGCGAGGGCGTCGAGTTCTTCTCGTTCCTGCGCGAACGGGCGGACGCCAACTGAACCGCCCGCGGCCGCGCTGCCCGGCTAGCCGCGCGCCGGCACGGTCGGTTTGACCAGGAACCGCCGCGCCAGCCGCACCAGCCTTGGCACGAACTTCGGGCGGATCAGCCGCGGATCGTACTGGCCGAGCCGGCGGTCGTTCTCGGCGAGACAGATATCCAGCAGACCGGCGATGTCGATGTCCCTGCCGATCTGGTCGGCGGCGGTGAGCGTGAAGTTGCTGTCCGGCGCCGGGGCGTCGCCGGCATCGAAGCCGCCCGCGAGCGACATCTTCTCCAGCGCCAGGAAGATCCACACCGCCCACACCTTCAGCTCGAACCAGGGTCGCCGCCACCAGGCCAGCGTGCGCCGCCGCCACGCCACCCAGTTGACGAAGAACAGGATGTGGCGGCCCTCCTCGGCCACCACGGGCTCGAAGGTGTCGACCAGCTCGACCGGGAAGAAACCGGAGCGCCGGGCCGCCTCGAACAGGCCGAACGCGAAGAAGCTGTCGATGCATTCGCTGAAGCCGGTGACCATGAAGCACCACTCGGCGTCCGGCGGCGGGTGGTAGGGCGCCTCCGGCTGCAACGCGACGCCGTAGGCCTCGACGAGGTTCCCCAGCACCAGTCGGTGGCGGCCCTCCTCGAACGCGTTGAGCTGCAACGCCTTTCGCAGCAGCGGGTCGGCGACGGTGTCGGCGTAGGCCTTCACCCGGCGCATCGCCAGGTTCTCGGTCTGCACCGCGATGTCCCAGATCGGCAGACTGGTGAGCCGCGCCTTGGCCTCGGGCTCCAGCCGGGGCCAGTCGATCACCGCCGGCTTGTAGGGATCGTACGTCTCGAGCAGCGTGCGGCAGAACAGACGCTTGTGCGCCTCGCTGCCCAGCCTGAGCGGGCCGACTGGCGGCCGCTCCCAGGCGTCGATCGACAGGTCGGGGGGAACGAGCTCCACACTCTGGGTCCCGATCGCCGTCATGTGCAGGCAAGCCTCGACATGCACGCCGCCCCGGCGACCATCCTAGCGGTTGGTGCAGGCGTGTGCAGCCGTATCGGCCCCGAGAACGGGCCCGGTCTTTACCTTAGCGCCTCAGGCCGCGGCGGCGGTCAGGGTCGGGTTGCGGCGGTAGAGGCCGGGGCGGCCAACCACCGGCTGGAACGCCTGGCCCATCGGCGCGGCGGCCTCCTTCAGGCCCAGCACCAGGTAGCCGTCGTCGGGCACGATGCAGGCGAGGTCGTCGATCACCTTGCGCTGCGCATCCTCGGTCATGCCGCAGAGCACGTAGCGGCAGAACACCACATCGAAGCGGCCGATCTGGCGCAGGCCGGCGATCAGGTTGATGCGCCGCCACTTGACCCGCTTGCGCACCTCGGCGGCGAGCCGCCACTGGTCGCCTTCCTTCTCGAAATGCTGCGCCAGGCGGCGGATCGGCAGGCCGCGCTGCACGTCGAACTGGTTGTAGAGGCCGGACTGGGCGCGCTCGAGCGCCAGGCGCGAGAGGTCGGAGGCGGCCAGCTCGATGCGCAGGTCAGGGTCGGCCTCGGTCAGCTCGCCGAGCAGCATCGCCAGCGAGTAGATTTCCTGGCCGGCGCCGCAGGCGGCGCTCCAGACCCGGATGGGGCCGCCGCCGCGGGCGCGCACCAGCTGCGGCACGATCTCGTCGCAGAATTCCTTGAACGGCGCGCGGTCGCGAAAGAAGGCGCTCTCGCCGGCCGCCATCGCCTCGACGACGGCCCAGACCAGCGGATCGTCGCGCCGGGCGCGGACCGCGGCGAGGAGATCGGCGATCGATTCGTAGCCTTCGCGACGCGCCACGGGCGCCAGCCGGCTTTCCATCAGGTAGGTCTTGTCCGGCGCCACCTTCAGGCCGGCCATGGCCCGGCACAGCGACACCACCTGGGCAATCTCGGTCGGGCTCATAGGCCCGCCTCGACGAACTTGTCGGCGATGATGTCGCCGTCGAACGGCTTCATGATGTATTCGTTGGCGCCGGCTTCCAGCGCCTCGTGGATGTGGGCGAGATCGTTCTCGACCGTGCAGAACACCACCACCGGCGCTTCGCCGCCCGGCTCGGCGCGCAGCTTCTTCAGGAACTCGATGCCGGTCATCACCGGCATGTTCCAGTCGAGCAGGATCGCATCGGGCATCGCCGCGCGGCACCAGGCCAGCGCCTCCATGCCATCGGCGGCCTCGGCGATCTCGTAGCCGATGTCCTCGAGGATCCGCCGCGCAACCTTGCGGATCACCCGACTGTCATCGACGACCAGGCAGGTCCTCATCGAAATAGAGCCGCTCCCCAGACTCGCTTCGGGGCTACCCGGAGCTCCTCACAAGCGTCCGTTCTCGCCCGGCCTTAGTTAAGGACCGGTTTGGCGCTGTTCCGACAGCTGGGGATTGATCAGGCCGGGAGGCGGGCTTTCAACGTCACCGCCTCGTCGTCGACGCTCCCCTCGACGCGCCCGCCCACCGCGGCGGCCAGGGCGTGGACGTAGTAGGCCTGCACCCAGCGGCCGGCGAGGCCGTCGCCGAGCGGCTCGCCCGCCAGGCCGCCGGCGATCTCGGCGTGCAGCCGCGCTTTCGGACCCTTGGCGTGGGCGGTGATCAGGTACCCCTCGCCGTCCTGGGTGACCTCGACGCGGGCGGTCCCGCCAAGCGGCAGCGCGCCGGCGGCGAGTTGCGCGAGGTTGACCAGGCTCTGCGCCGGCGCCTTCGGCAGCTGCGGCGCGCTGACCGCCCAGTCGAGGTCGGCGCGCACGTGGGCGTAGACGCCCTGAGTCAGCCGCTGCAGCTCGGCGCAGTCGAACAGGGTGACGCCCGCCGCTGCGCCGAACGCCACGCGCGCGAACGCCAGATGGTCGACGAGCTTGCGGGCGCTGGCGCTGATCAGCTCCATCGCGTCGTCGCGCATGTCCTTGGCGGCCGGGTCGTCCAGCAGGTCGAGGCCGGAGACGATCGCCCCGGCCGGACTGATGAAGTCGTGGCAGAGCTTGGACGCGAGCCGGGCGGCGAGCTCCTCCGGGGAGACGGCGCCAGAGTCGGAACGGGGATCCGGGAAGGCGGGATGCGGCTGACTCATCTGCTCAAAATCGACTGATTTGCCGCTTTGGGAAACGGCTGGCGTGCGCCATAGAGGCGCGCCATGGGTTTGGATACCGCTACCGACATCGGCGAGGCGCTGGCCGAGATCGCCGCCGCAGCCGCCGCCGTGATCCTGCCGCTGTGGCGCACCGAGCTGGAGGTCAGCGCGAAGGCCGACCAGAGCCCGGTGACCGAGGCCGACCGGCGCGGCGAGGCGCTGATCCTGGCCGGACTGGCGCGGCGCTTCGCCGATGTGCCGGTGATCTCGGAGGAACACGCCAGCGAGTTCGGCACCCCGGACGTGATCGGGCCGCGCTTCTTCCTGGTCGACCCGCTGGACGGCACCAAGGCGTTCGTGCGTGGCGACCCGCATTTCACCGTCAACATCGGGCTGATCGAGCACGGCCAGCCGACCGCCGGCGCCGTGGTCGCGCCGGCCAGCGGCGAGATCTGGCACACGACGGCCGAAGGCGTGCTGAAGCGGCATAGCGACGGGCCGGCGGCGCTGATCCGCCCGCGGGCGTGGCCGGAGGGCGCGGCGCTGGCGCTGATCAGCCACACGATGAAGACCGAGACCGCCGACGAGCTGGCCGCGCAGTACGGCTTCCATCGCCGCGAGCCGATGGATTCGTCGATCAAGTTCTGCCGGATCGCCGAGGGCGCGGCCGACATCTACCCGCGCCACGGCCCCACCATGGAATGGGACACCGCCGCCGGCCACGCGGTGCTGATCTGCGCCGGCGGCCAGGTGACGACGCCGGACGGCAAGCCTTTCGTTTATGGCAAGGCCAGCGAGGGCTTCAAGAACGGCTGGTTCGTCGCACGGGGGCTCCAGGGCCGCCGCGCCTTAGCGGCCCACTAGCGGGGCCAGCGCCAGGTAGCCCCAGAAGCCGGCGGCGAAGCACACCGCGGCGATCCAGACGAACGGACGGGCCACGTCGGCGGGGCTGTCGATGCGCTGGGCCCGACTGACGGCGATCTGTCTCATGTGACCACTCGCACTGAAACTGCGGCGCTGTTGCGCCCCGATCAGGCCGCCTGGTCAGGCGGCGGCGGTCAGGCGGCGCGGATGGAAGAACAGCGCCTGGCCGATGGCGGCCTTCACCGTTTCCGGTTGGAACGGCTTGGTGATCAGGAAGGTCGGCTCCGGCCGCTCGCCGGTCAGCAGCCGCTCCGGGAACGCAGTGATGAAGATCACCGGCGCGTCCTGCTCGGAGAGGATGTCCTTCACCGCATCGACGCCGGAAGAGCCGTCGGCCAGCTGGATATCGGCGAGCACCAGGCCTGGCGCCGAACGGCGGGCCGCGTCGACCGCTTCCTGGCGGGTGGCGACGATGTCGCTGACGTTGTGGCCGAGTTCGCGGACCAGCGCCTCGATGTCGGCGGCGATCACCGGCTCGTCCTCGATGATCAGCACGTCGGTGGCCAGCTCGGCGTCGATCTCGGACTGCGCCTGGGCGATCAGCTTCTCGACGTCGCTGAAATCGAGGCCGAGGATCTGCGCCGCCTCGGCCGGCGTGAAGCCCTCCAGCGCGGTGAGCAGGAACGCCTGCCGCGAGCGCGGGGCGATGCGCATGAGCCGATGCACGGCGTCGTCCGGGCCGCCGGCGTCCGCTTCGGCGTCGCGCGGCTCCAGCTTGGCGCCGGCGCTTTGCCAGATAGCGTGGAAGACCTGATAGAGCGCCACGCGCGGCGAGGCGCTGGCGTCCAGCTCGCGCTCGCCGGCGGCCAGGGCTTCGAGCGTGGCGCGCACGTAGTTGTCGCCGGTGGTCTGATCGCCGGTCAGCGCGCGGGCGTAACGGCGCACGTAGGGAAGATGTGGGGCGAGGCGGGCGAGTAGACTCAAGGTGGGAACCCCTCCGTTGCAAGCCGCGCCGACAACGGCGCACGTCCAGGGCGCCAGGCCAGTCTTACCTCGGCGGCGTCCCCCTTCGACGTCGGCAAACGTCCGCCAGGAAGTCCGGTTCCCACGCCTCACGCACTATTTAGGAACTAGCGTCGGCATTTTGATGGCCCGCGCGCATGAAAGAAGAATCTTTTTGCTTCCGAGGGTTCCCTCCGGAACCACTTGCCATCCGCGGCGTTTCGGGTTCCGATTTGGCCAACTTGGGGGCGCGAGCGCGTGAGTTTGCGCCGGAGCATGATCGAACAACAACCTATGAGGCGCTCGCGCTCGAAATCGCCCAGCCTGGACGAGGCGCGTCTGCGCCAGCAGGCTATCGGAGTAAAGCTTCGTCAGATGTTCGACGAGGTGGTCAACGAGCCCGTGCCGGACGAATTCCTGAACATCCTTCGCCGAGCGGACGAAAACCGCTCGGGAGAAAGCTGATGGGGCGGGGTCGGCAAGCCGAGGCGCCGGATCAGAAACGAGACGAGGCCTTCCGGGTCGAGCTCGAGAAACTGATCCCGCATTTGCGCGCCTTCGCCCGCACGCTTTGCGGCGATCCGACCGCGGCCGACGACCTGGCGCAGGACGCCATGTTGAAGGCCTGGGACGCCCGCGCGAGCTTCGAGATGGGCACCAACATGAAGGCGTGGACCTTCATGATCCTGCGCAACCAGTTCTACTCCGAGAAGCGCCGCTCGTGGCGCCAGAGCCAGCTGGACCAGGAAGCGGCCGAGCGCACCCTGGTGGCGGTCGACGATCCGGAGGCCCCGGTGGCGCTCGACGAGCTGCGCCAGGGCCTGGCCATGCTGCCGGCCGAACAGCGCGAGGCGCTGATCCTGGTCGGCGCCGGCGGCTTCGCCTATGAGGAGGCGGCCGCCATCTGCGATTGCGCGGTGGGCACGGTGAAGAGCCGTGTCAGTCGGGCGAGGCGCGCCCTGCAGGGCATCCTCGAAAGCGGGGCGTACCAGCGCGACGGATCGTCGGCCAGCGAGGCCATGGCCACCATCCTCGCCGACGCGGAGCGCCTGAGCCAGGTCAAGTGAGGTCTGCCGGCCTCGTCCGGCGGCTCCGACCGGTGTGGACAGCCACCATCCGGGTGAGGCTGGGGCTTGCCTTGGCGCTGGCGCTGCTGCCGGTGCTGCTGCTCAGCGCCGTGCAGGCAGGCCTCGCCTTCCAGCAGCAGGTGCACGAGCAGCGGCTGGAGCTGACCGCCGCGGCCGAGCGCAGCGCGGCGATCGCGCGGGCCAGGATCGAGTCGGCCGAGGTTCTCCTGCAGACGCTGGCGCCCGGCGCGGTCGGCCTGCAGTGCGCCCAGCGACTGGCCGAGGTGGCCGCCCACCTGAAGGGCTACGAGAACCTGATCCGCTTCCAGCCGTCCGGCCGGCTCGCCTGCGCGGCGGCCAGCGTGCCCGGCGACCCGGACCGCGCCTCGCGGCCCTGGTTCAAGGCGCTGGCCGCCGGCGCGCCGCTGGCGATCGAAGCCAACCCGGGCGGCGACTACGCAAGCGGGCCGTCGCTGCTGGCGGCGGTGCGGGCCGAGGACGCCCAAGGCCAGTTCGACGGCGCGCTGGCGGCCGTGATGAGCCTCGCCAGCCTGCGGCCCGACGTCGGCGACCCGTCGCTGCCGGCCGGCTCCGAGGTGGCGCTCGCCGACGCGCACGGCAACTGGCTGTCGACGACGAACGCCGCGCGCTTTCCCGCCACCCCGTCGGTGAGGTTCGGCACAGGCTCGCTGCTGTGGCAGCAGGCCGACCGCAGAGGCCGCCGACGCCTCTTCGCCGCCGCGCCGCTGGTGGGCCAGAACGTGTTCGTGGCGATCTCCGAGCCCGACCAGGGGCTGATCTCCTGGGCGTGGGTGAACCCGGTGAGCGCCGTCGCGCTGCCGGTGCTGGCCTTCGTGCTGTCGCTGACCGCAGTGCTGATCGTCGCCGAGCGCGGCGTCGTGCGCTGGATCACCTACCTGCAGCGGATCGCCGCCATCTACGCGCGCGGCCGCTTCAGCGTGCGCCCGGTGCAGGCCGAGCTGGCGCCGCCCGAGATCCGCGATCTCGCCGAGACCCTGGACGCCATGGCGGCCACCATCGTGGCGCGCGACGCCTCGCTGAAGGATCACCTGGCGCAGAAGGACGCCATGCTGCTGGAGATCCACCACCGGGTGAAGAACAACCTGCAGATCATCTCCTCGCTGCTCAACATGCAGCAGCGGGCGCTGACCGACCCGGCGGCGCGCGCGGCGATCTCGGACACCCATCAGCGGATCAGCGCCCTCGCGCTTATCTACCGCGCGCTCTACCAGAGCCCGGACCTGCGCCGCGTCGACCTGCGCGAGTTCCTGGAGGAGCTGGTCGGCCAGCTGGTGACCGGCGACGCCGGTCAGCGCATCGCCGCGCGCACCGAGCTGGCGTGCGAGCCGGCGGTGATCGACCCGGACCGGCTGGCGCCGATCGCGCTCTTCGCGGTCGAGGCGATCAGCAACGCCTGCAAGCACGGGCTGACCGAGGGCGGTTACCTGCGGGTGTCGTTCCGCGTGCGCGACGGCCAGGGCGAGCTGACCATCAGCGACACCGGCTACGAAGGTAAGACGGCGCGGCTCGGCACTGGGGTGGGACTCACGCTGATGACGGCGTTCGCGCGCCAGCTGCGCGGCGAGGCGACCTTCAAGGCCAATCCGGACGGGGGCCTGACCGCCAGGCTGCTGTTCCCGCTGCCGGAGGCGAACGAGGCGTCCTGGCCGGTGGATCGCCCCGCGCTCAGTCCCGCAGCAGTTCGTTGATCGAGGTCTTCGAGCGGGTCTGCGCGTCGACCGTCTTCATGATCACCGCGCAATTGATCGAGACGCCGGTGTCATGCGCGGCCGCCTTGCTGCCGGCCATGACCACGGCGTAGGGCGGCACCTCGCCGCGCGCGACGACCTCGCCGGTCTTGCGATCGACGATCGGGGTCGAGGCGGTGATGAAGACGCCCATCGAGATCACCGCGCCCTCGCGCACGATCACGCCCTCGGCGATCTCCGAGCGGGCGCCGATGAAGCAGTCGTCCTCGATGATGGTGGGGTTGGCCTGCAGCGGCTCGAGCACGCCGCCGATGCCGACGCCGCCGGAGAGGTGGCAGCGCTTGCCGATCTGCGCGCAGGAGCCGACCGTGGTCCAGGTGTCGACCATCGTGCCCTCGTCGACGTAGGCGCCGACGTTCACGAACGAGGGCATCAGGACGACGTTCGGCGCGATGAAGGCGCCGCGCCGCACGATCGCGCCCGGCACGGCGCGGAAGCCCCCCGCCTGGAACTGCGCCTCGTCCCAGCCCTGGAACTTGGAGGGGACCTTGTCCCACCAGGGGCCGACGCCACCGTCGAAGTTGCCGAGCGCGCCGGCGCCGGTCACCCGGTTCGGGCTGATGCGGAACGACAGCAGGATCGCCTGCTTCGCCCACTGGCAGGTCGCCCACCGCCCGTCGGCGCCGCGCGTGGACGAGCGCAGCTTGCCGGCGTCGAGCAGCGACAGCGTCTCCTCGACCGCGGTGCGCACCGGCCCTTGCGTGGTCGCGCCCAGCGTTTCGCGCTTCGCCCACGCCGCTTCGATCTC
>Ga0134126_10008090_pt1 | contig 13217 bp, 15 predicted proteins | sample KB31752_FD_96881 | JGI IMG/M metagenome (GOLD analysis project Ga0134126, IMG submission 96881) | Terrestrial soil microbial communities with excess Nitrogen fertilizer from Kellogg Biological Station, Michigan, USA - KB3-175-2 | ecosystem: Environmental > Terrestrial > Soil > Unclassified ...
GCCCTGGGCGGCGTGGAATATCGCGCCTCCGAATGGGCCAGCCTGTTTGCCGAATATCGCTATCAGGACGCCCATGACGTGAATGCCGGCGGCCTGGCCCAGGTCGGCAACAAGTCCAATAATTTGTCCTTCGGCGTGAAGTGGCATCTGGACTAGCCGGGACCGTTAGAATGGAAGCTCCGCGGGACACCCCTGCGGAGCTTTTTTGCTATAAGGGGTTGTGAGCGACCTCTTTGAATCGAGCGATTTGGCGGACGACGCCCCGCGCCCGCTGGCCGACCGGCTGCGGCCCAAAAGCCTTGCCGAGGTGGTGGGGCAGGATCACCTGCTGGGGTCCGAAGGCCCGCTGGGCCGCATGGTGGCGATAGGACGGCCCCATTCCATCATCCTCTGGGGCCCGCCCGGCACCGGCAAGACCACGATCGCCCGGTTGCTCTCCAGTGCCTTCAACCTGCATTTCGATCAGCTCTCGGCCGTCTTCTCCGGTGTCGCCGATCTCAAGAAGACGTTCGAAGCTGCGCGCGGCCGCCGCAAGATGGGCCAGGGCACCTTGCTCTTCATTGACGAAATCCACCGCTTCAACCGCAGCCAGCAGGACAGCTTCCTGCCGGTGGTAGAAGACGGTACCGTCATTCTTGTCGGCGCCACCACGGAAAACCCGTCCTTCGAGCTGAATGGCGCGCTCCTGTCGCGCGCCCAGGTGCTGGTCCTGCGCCGGCTGGACGATGCCGCGCTGGAGATCTTGTTGCAGCGGGCGGAAGCCTATGACGGCCGGAAGCTGCCGCTGACCGAGGATGCGCGCGCGTCCTTGCGCGCCATGGCCGACGGCGACGGCCGCTACCTGCTCAATCTGGTGGAAGAGCTTTCCAGCGTGAAAGCGGCAAAGCCGCTCGATCCGGCGGGGCTGGTCGGCGCGGTGCAGCGGCGCATGCCGCTCTACGACAAGAGCCGCGAGGAGCATTACAACATCATCTCCGCCCTGCATAAGTCCATTCGCGGCTCCGATCCTGATGCGGCGCTCTATTGGCTGGCGCGCATGCTGGCGGGCGGCGAGCAGCCGCTTTACATCGCCCGCCGCCTGGTGCGCGCCGCGGTGGAAGATATCGGCCTGGCCGATCCCGAAGCGGTGCATCAGGCCCTGGCGGCCAAGGACGTGTTTGATTTTCTGGGCAGCCCGGAAGGGGAGATCGCGCTGGCCCAGTGCGTGCTCTATCTGGCCAGCGCGCCCAAATCCAATGCCGTCTACAAGGCGCTGGGCGCGGCCAAGCGGGCAGCGCAGGACAGTGGCTCGCTGATGCCGCCGGCGCATATTCTCAATGCCCCGACCAAGCTGATGAAGAATCTCGGCTACGGCAAAGGCTATCAATACGACCACGACGCCGAGGAAGGCTTTTCCGGCCAGAATTATTTCCCGGACGGCGTGGCGCGGCAGCAATTCTATGCGCCGAAGGAAACCGGCTTTGAGCGGGAGATTGCCAAGCGGCTGGAATACTGGTCCAAGCTTCGAGCGAAGCGGGAGGGGAATGGGGAATGAGGGCGGCGATATTGGGGGCCGTTGGGGTCGGTGGTGCCCTGGGCGCCATGGCGCGCTATCTGATTGCCGGCTGGGTGCAAAGCCCGGCCTGGACCGGTTTTCCCTATGGTATCTTCATCGTCAACATCACCGGCGGCTTTATCATGGGCGTTCTTACCGAAGCGATGGCGCTGCGGTTTAACGTCTCGCCGGAAGTGCGCGCTTTCCTCACCACCGGGATCCTGGGCGGCTACACCACTTTTTCCACCTTTTCGCTGGAAGCCGCGATGCTGATCGAGCGCCACGCCTATGGCCAGGCTGCTTTCTATATCGCCGGTTCGGCGTTGCTTTCGGTGATCGCGCTGTTCGCGGGCCTTTGGCTGATGCGTATGGTCTATGCCTGAACTGCGCACCATCGAACCGGATGACGATGGCATCCGCCTGGACCGCTGGTTCAGGCGGCATTATCCGGCCGTCACGCATGTCCTTCTGCAAAAGCTACTGCGCAAGGGCGAGGTGCGGCTGGATGGCAAGCGGGCCGATGCCGCGACCCGCATCAGCACCGGCCAGGCGGTGCGCCTGCCGCCGCAGGTCGTTCACGCCAGGGATGAACGCCCGCAGAAGCGCGTGCCGCAAAAGCCGATGGGCTCCTTGGCCGATCGCATCCTCTACATGGACAAACAGGTGATCGTTCTGGACAAGCCCGCGGGTCTGGCCACCCAGGGCGGCAGCGGGTTGACCCGCCATGTCGACGGTATGCTGGACAGCCTGAAGTTCGAGAAGAACACGCGCCCCAAGCTGGTGCATCGCCTGGACCGGGATACGTCAGGTGTGCTGATGGTGGCGCGCACGGCGCAGGCGGCGAGTGGATTGGCCCAGTCACTGGCCCTGCGCGATACCTCCAAGGTCTATTGGGCCCTGGTCAAGGGCGTGCCGAAGCAGAAGCATGGCGTGGTCAAGGCGGCCCTGGCCAAGGAAGGCACCCGCGGCAAGGATGAGCGCATGACGGTGAGTGAGGAAGACGACGCCAAGCTCGCCCTTACCGAATATGCCGTGATGGGCACCGCCGGCCAGGATTTTGCCTGGGTCGCAGCACGGCCGATCACCGGGCGCACCCACCAGATCCGCGTGCATCTGGCCAGCCTGGGCACCCCGATCGTGGGGGATTTCAAATATGGCGGTGCCGACGTGCGCGGAAAGGGCGAGATCGCCGACAAGCTGCATCTGCATGCCCGTTCGATCGATATTGGCCGGCCCGACGGCGGCCGGCTTCAGGTCACCGCGCCGCTTTCGCCACATATGGAGCAAAGCTGGCGCCTTCTGGGTTTTGATCCTGACGACCGGCGCGATCCCTTTCCCGTCAAGAAGAAAAAGAAATGAAACGCTTTTACAAAGAGGTTTCCGTGGCGCCCGCGGAGGGCGGTTTCGCCGTGCTGCTGGACGGGCGACCTGTGAAGACGCCCGCCCGGAACAATCTTGTCCTGCCGACGGAAAAGCTGGCAGCCGCCATCGCCGGAGAATGGCGCGGACAGGGCGACGAAGTGGTCGCCACCTCCATGCCGCTGCTGCGCCTGGCCAATAGCGTGATCGATGGCGTGACGGCCAACCGGCAGGCCGTTACCGACGCGGTCATGCGCTTCGCCGAGAATGATCTTCTCTGCTACCGTGCCCATCAGCCCGCCGATCTGGTGGCCCGCCAAAGCCTGGGCTGGGACCCGTGGCTGGACTGGGCGCGGCGGCGCCATGACGCCAACCTGACGGTGGCAACCGGCCTCAATCATGTCGACCAGACGCCGGATGCCCTGGCGGCCCTGCGCCAGGCGACGGAGGCGCTTGACCCCTTTGCATTGGGTGCGCTCCACGTCATCGCCTCCATCACCGGCAGCCTGGTTCTGGCGCTGGCGGTTGTTGACGGCGCGGCCAATGGCGCGCAGGTGTTCGAACTTTCGCGGATCGATGAGATCTATCAGGCGGAAAAATGGGGTGAGGATGCCGAGGCCGCCAAGCGCGCCACCGCCCTGGCGCATGAACTGGATAAGGCTGTGGAGTTGACGACCCTGGCAAGGGCTTGACCGCGACAGCAGCCGATCCCAGTCTATTGTCGGGGATGAGGCCATGAACAAGCTGACAATGGCTCAGAAGGTCTACTTGGCCGCCTTGCTGGCGGCGGCGGCGGTCTGGATCGGACTGCAGATCGGCATTCCGGTCTATGAATATAATTACGGCAAAGGTCCGCTGACCGCACTGCTTGAACATTTGTCGAATGTGTTTCTACTGGCGGGACTGGGCATCGCTGTCATCGGCTTCATATTGCAGAGCATGGGCATTCTGCCCACCGTTTGGCGCGGGCAGCAATCGACGACTGCCTTCGGATCGGTTCCCAGTCCGGTGGGACGCTTGCGCAATCTTGTGCTGTGGATCGCCATAGCGCTGCTTCTCGTATTCCTTTTCAATTTTTTCCATGGCACCAGCGGCAACAAAGCCCCCGGTCCGGCGCCGGCGCCGACTCCGATGCCCGATCTGCTGGCCATACTCATCAATTGGTTTCCCATGCTGCTCATCTTCGGAGTCTGGCTGGTCTTTCTCCGGCAGATGAAGGCGCGGCAGGGAAACAATGACGATAAGTCCAACAAATTCTGATGCAGCGAAAAGCGCCGCTGCGCGCGCGCGACACGGTCGAAATGCGCCTTTGGGCGCGGCTGAAGGCGCTGGAAGGTTATCGCTTCCGCCGCAAGTCGCCATTCCGCACGTTCACTTTGGATTTCGTCGAACATGATGCAGGCCTGGTGGTGTTGCTCGAAGATGGTGAGCCCGGCCGTCACCGTACCGGCTCCATCGTGCGCGACCGGCTGCTGAGCGAGCAGGGCTACGTGATCCTGCGCCTGTGGCGGCGGGAAGCCGAACGCGATCTGCCGGCAGCCGTACATCGCATCACGGCGGTATTGGAAGATCTGAAAAACTGATCCTGAGTGCGGGTCTGGGATTTTCATCGTCCAATCGGATATTCAGACGCAATAGCCCGGCGATTTTGCAACCGCACAGCGCCGCGCAATCTGTTTCGTCTTGATAAATTCCGGCTCGCCGCGACAGCACGGACAAGCGCAAACGCTGAGCAAGACTGAGCGTTCCCGTAGGGAATGCGGACAGATGCGGGGGTGCGGCCATTAGTTTCTTGGCTTGCCCGCCGAAAAGCGTCAAAACTTTCGCTCGCTGAGTGCATCGGGGGGATCATGCTTCCTCTGAAAATGTCCGGACTGCAGCGACTGGCACGCATCCTTGCTCTGCCGCTGCCCATCGTCGTGGCAGGATGTTCGGGCGGCGTGCTCGATCCCGCGGGCCCTGTCGGCGCGGACGATGCCACCATTCTCATCGACGCCACCGCGATCATGCTCGCGATCGTCATTCCCACCTTGGTGCTGGCTTACTGGATCGCGTGGCGCTACCGCGCCTCCAATTCCAAGGCGGAATATCTGCCCTACTGGTCCTATTCGGGCCGGATCGAAGCGGTGGTCTGGTCCATTCCGATCCTGACCATCATGTTCATTGGCGGCGTCATCTGGATTGGCTCTTACAGACTGGATCCGTTCAAGCCCTTGCCCTCCAGGAACCCGCCGCTCGAGGTACAGGTCGTCTCGCTCGACTGGAAATGGCTGTTCATCTATCCCAAGCAGGGTATCGCGACCGTCAATCAGCTGGTGGTGCCGGCCGGCACGCCGGTGCATTTCTCGATCACCTCGGCCAGCGTCTTCAATGCCTTCTTCATCCCGCGCCTGGGCTCGATGATCTATGCCATGCCGGGCATGGTCTCGCAGTTGAATCTCCAGGCCGACCGGCCGGGCAATCTCTGGGGTACATCCGCGCAATTCTCCGGTGACGGCTTCTCCGATATGCAATTCCAAGTGAAAAGCGTCGCGGCGGACGAATTCGAACGTTGGGTATCAAATACAGGAAACATCGGCCCGACGCTCGATCGGGCGGCCTATGAAAGCCTGATGCGCCAGACCCAGCGCGTGCCGCCCTCGACCTATCGCGCGATCGATCCGCAGCTTTTCCATGCCGTGGCCACGCAGAAGATCGCGCCCGGGCCGGGGCCGCAGCCGGAATCCCCGGCGCATGCCGGGCGTGAAGTCTCCACCGGCGGGAAGGATTGACTATGTTCGGCAAGCTCAGCCTTTCGGCCATCCCTTTCTCGCAGCCGATCCCGCTGATCACATCTGCGATCGTGATCCTGCTGGTCTTGGGCGTGCTGGGTTTGATCACCGTTAAAAAATGGTGGCCCTATCTCTGGCACGAATGGATCACCAGCGTGGATCACAAGCGGATCGGCATCATGTATTGCCTGCTCGGCGTTCTCATGCTGATCCGCGGCTTTGCCGATGCCATCATGATGCGCACCCAGCAGGCCATGGCGATCGAGGGGCCGGGATATCTGCCGCCCGAGCACTACAACCAGATATTCACCGCGCACGGCACGATCATGATCCTGTTCGGCGCCATGCCGTTGGTGCTGGGATTCATGAACTTCCTGGTGCCGCTGCAACTGGGTGTTCGCGATGTGGCCTTCCCGACCTTCAATTCGGTGGGATTCTGGCTGACCGCGAGCGGCGCGCTGCTGGTCAATGTGTCGCTTTTCATCGGCGAGTTCGCCCGCACCGGCTGGCTGCCCTATCCGCCACTCAGCGAGACGACTTACACCCCCGGCGTCGGGGTGGATTACTATCTCTGGGCCGTACAGATTTCCGGTATCGGCACCCTGATAACCGGAATTAACATCGTCACCACGGTTCTGAAAATGCGCTGCCGCGGCATGAGCTATCTGCGGATGCCGGTCTTCTGCTGGACGTCGCTGGCCTCCTGCATGCTGATCGTGGCGGTTTTTCCCATCCTCACCGCCACCCTCGCGATGCTGACCTTGGACCGCTATGTCGGCTGGCACTACTTCACCAACACCGCGGGCGGAAACCCGATGATGTTCGTGAATCTGATATGGGCCTGGGGCCATCCGGAGGTCTATATCCTGGTGCTGCCGGCTTTCGGCATCTTCTCCGAGATTTTTCCCACCTTCTCCGGCAAGCCGTTGTTCGGCTACCGTTCCATGGTCGCTGCGACCCTTTTCATCTGCGTCGTTTCCATGATGGTGTGGCTGCACCACTTCTTCACCATGGGTGCGGGCGCGGCGGTGAACACCTTCTTCGGCATCTCCTCCAGCGTCATCGCGGTGGGAACTGGCGTGAAGATCTACAACTGGATCTTCACCATGTATGGCGGCCGGGTGCGGTTCGAGGCGCCCATGCTCTGGTCCATGGGCTTCATCTTCACTTTCATCATTGGTGGCCTGACGGGCGTCTTGCTCGCCGTCCCGCCGGCGGACTTCCTGACGCACAATTCCATGTTCCTGGTGGCGCATTTTCATAACGTCATCGTTGGTGGGGTGGTGTTCGCCGTCTTTGCCGGTATCGAGTTCTGGTTTCCCAAGGCCTTCGGCTTCCGGCTGCATCAGGGGCTGGGCAAGGCGGCCTTCTGGTTCGCCTTTATCGGCTTCTGGGTGACCTTTGCTCCGCTCTATGTGCTGGGCCTGATGGGCATGACGCGGCGGCTGCAGCACATCAATTTTCCGGAATGGCGGCCCTTGCTCTATGTGTCCGTGGTGGGTGTTGGAATTCTCATTCTCGGCGTCATCTCCCAGATACTGCAGCTTGCGGTCAGCATCCGCGATCGCGAAAAGCTGCGCGACGTGACGGGCGATCCCTGGGACGGCCGTTCGCTCGAATGGGCGACGCCTTCGCCGCCGCCTTTCTTCAATTTCGCCGTCATGCCGAACGTCGAGGGCGAGGAAGCCTATTGGGGGATCAAGCTGCGCGCGGTGGAGACCCAGCAACTGTCCCCGGAACCGAAATATGAACCGATCGAGATGCCGATGCACAGTCCGGTTGGCTTCTATACGGCGTTCTTCGCCTCGGTCTTCGGCTTTGCCATGATCTGGTACATCTGGTGGCTGGCCATCCTTGCCCTGGTGGCCGCCTATGCCGGCTTTGCCTGGTTCGCCTGGCGTGACGTCCATGAATTCGAGGTGCCGGTCGAGGAAGTGGCGCGGGTGGACCGCGCCCGCCGTGCTGCCCGGGAGGCATTCCTGGCGCGGCTCTCTCAGCAGGGAGCGCTGCCATGACCGACATTGGCCTGCCCGCCAGCATCGAAGCCATTCGCCGGGTCCGCGAAGATCCCTACCGGCTCGGCCATCGGCCCCATGGCCCCGAAGAACCGGTCGAAGGCACGGGGCAGGGGGGCACGGGGCCTGCTCACAAGCGAATCCTGGTGGGCTATGGCTTCTGGATATTCCTGCTCAGCGACATCGTCGTCTTTTCCTGCTTTTTCGCGGCCTTCGCCGTGCAGCGGGATGCGATAGCCGGCGGTCCAACGATTGCGCAGATCGTCGACGTCCGGCGGGTGGCGTTCGAAACCGCGGCGCTGCTGCTGTCCAGCTATACCTGCATGCTGTCCTTCGCGGCGACGAATGTCCGCAACCTTCTATGGACGCAGATTTTCCTGGTGGTCACGGGTCTGTTGGGCCTGGTGTTCGTTCTGCTCGAACTGCAGGAGTTTGCCGATCTGATCAGCCGGGGGATCACGCCCCAGCGCAGCGGCATGCTGACGTCCTTCTTCGGTCTGGTGGGGCTGCACGGGCTGCATGTCACGGCCGGCGGGCTGTGGCTCGCCACCATGATGGCGCAGTTGCAGGTCAAGGGATTCCGCCCCGAGATCGTTCACCGGCTGATCTGCTTCAACCTTTTCTGGCACGCCCTGGACATCGTCTGGATCGGGATCTTCACGATCGTCTATCTGCTGGGGAGCGGCGCATGAGCAATCTCGAATATGATCCCCACCGTTATACCGGCAAATTGGATCATCACGAAGATCATGCGCCGGGCGATGAGCCGCTGGAGGACAGCGGCCATTGGGTGCGCAACGCCAATCTGGGCCTGGGCTTTTCGATTATCCTGACCGTTGCGGCCTTCCTGCTGGCCGGCTCACACGTGATCTATGGGCCGTCCATTCCGGTAGCCCTGATCGTGCTCGCCATCGCCCAGATGGGCGTGCACCTGGTGTTCTTCCTGCACATCACCACCGGTCCCGACAACACCAACAATGTGCTGGCGCTGGCCTTCGGCATCCTGGTGGTCTTTCTGATCGGCGCCGGATCGATCTGGATCATGGATCATCTGAACCACAGTATGATGCCGATGGAACAGATGATGCAGATGCAGCCTTAGCAGCGCGGTTCTTTTGGGCCCTCGCGTTCACACGCTGTCGCTACGAACCGCTCGTCGCTCAAGGACTTCCGCTCCACATCGCTCCCCACTCCTGGCCAGGGACCAGATTTCCTCGCGCAGCTGGTCTTTTGCGGTGTGCTCACATCACAAAATCTATAGGGCTGCGGGTGCAGCCGTAATACCGACTCACGGTATGGTCCGCCCGGTTTGAAGGAGCGGGGCATGGCAGAAACATCCGGGCCGCAATGGTGCGCGCGCTATCCGGCAAGTACCTCGCTGGATGATCTTTGCCCGACTTCGCCGACAAGGTGCGGGCCTTCCTGTCCCAGCTCACCAAGGCCGGTGCCACGATCACCATCGCCGACACCTATCGTCCGCCGCAGCGCGCCTATCTGATGCATTGGTGTTGCATGGTGGGCGGCAGCGGCCAGGACCCGCGTGCCGTGGCGTCCATGCCCGGCGTGAACATAGACTGGTCCCATGGCGGGCAGGTCGGGGCGGCGCGCGCTGCCGCCCGCCAGATGATGTCGGATTACGAAATCCAGTTTCCTGCCGCGCTGGAGAGCCGGCACACCCAGCGCCGGGCGGTGGACATGACCATCTCCTGGAACGGCACGCTGAATATCCGCGACTTCAATGGCCAGATGCACAGCATTGCGTCAGGACCGCGCGATGGCTCCAATCCCGAGTTGATCAAGGTCGGCGCGACCTTCGGGGTGATGAAACTCGTCTCTGATCCTCCCCACTGGTCGGATGACGGGCATTGAAGTCCGGACCCTGAGCGTGTCGAAAAGGGGAGACCCTTATGCTTCGACAGGCTGCATGAGGTGATCAGATGTTCTCCAGCACAGGCCTCGCCGCCAGCCGCGCCACTTTCCGCGCGGCGTGCTCGATGTGATTAAGCCGGCGCGCCAGAACCTCCATGGCCTCGCTTCCCTGCATGGCGCCCAGGCTGGGACGCGGGTCATCGCCGCTCTGCTCATGCGCGATGCCGCCGGGCTTGAGCAGGTCCAACACACGCTCCCGCGCCGTCTGGATGGCGGCATCGGCCGTCTGCGGCTCCAGTTCCTTGGCTCTTAGCTTGATCAGCACGGGCATGGAGGAGAGATCCGACGCCAGCAGATAATTCGCCGCCAGCAATTCGTTCAACGCCGCCAGGGCGCGGCGATTGGCATTGGGTTCGTCGCCCAGCCGCCGTATCGCGCCCGACAATTGCGCCACCGCTTCCAGACCCTGCTTGCGTGCCAGGCGGTAACGCTGGCCGGGCGGCTCGCGGGTGAGGGCGGCGTTGGCAAAGCTGGCATCGGCATCGAGCAGGCCTTTGACGGTGCGTGGCAGGTCATGCCGCTCCCAGTTGGGCAGCAGAAAACTGAAGCCCCAGCTCAGCCCGGCGCCGATCAGCGTATCGACGATCCGCTCGAAGAATTGCGGGTGCAGCAGCGGGTCGACGAAATGCAGCAGCAGCAGCGACGAGATCGAGGCGCCGATGGCGGTGACGCGATAAGCTACCAGGCCATAGGCGTGGCTGGTCCCCACCGCCAGCACGATCAGCACCAGCAGCACAGGGGCGGGCATGATGTTGATGAAAAAAACCGCCAGGGCGCAGCCGATCAAGGTGCCGGTGATGCGGTCCCAGCGGCGCTGGCGGGTGACGCTGTAATTGGCCCGCATGATCAGGGCGATGGTCAGCAGCACCCAGTTGGCGTGGGCGAAGCGCGGGAAGATCAGGGTCAGGCCCAGGCCGGTGCTCATGGCGAGAGACAGGCGGATGGCATAGCGCAATGCAGGCGCCCGCCAGCGGAATTGCCGGAAAAACAGACCGGCGCCGTGCGGGGTTTTCTGGCGGAAAAGATCCAGATCCAGGCTGGCCGCCAATTCGCTGGGCGGCGTGGCATCATCCAGCGCCACCGCCAAGGTGGCGATATGGGAATCGGCCACCACCAGCTTGTGGATGGTCGAACCCAGCGCCGGCAACACCGGATCATGGGGATCGCTGGCACGCGCCTCTTCCAGCGCGGCGAGCAACTGCCGCACTGCTTCGGCGAGCGGCTCCGGCACGGCATGGCCGCGGCGGGCACGCAGCGCCAGGGTCAGCCGCTCCACTTCCTCGGCCATTTCATAGACCAGGTTGTTCAGCCGCCACATCAGTTCGCGATGTGGCACGGCACGCAGGATCTCGATATCCGCGTCCGACGAGAGCACGGTTTCGAAGGCGTCGAGCAAGGCGATCAACGTGTCGATGCGCTTGAGCTGGATGCGGTGGCTGCGCCGCGCAAACAGATTGTCGCGCGCCACTTGCAGCCGGTCCGCCAGGGTGGCGTGGGCGTCGATCAGGGCGTGGAAGGCGGCAGGTCCGGTGGTGTCGGGGTTGTAGATTGCGGCCTTGGCCCGCAGATAATCCGCGAAGGCATGCATGGCCTCGGCAAGCAGCAAGCGGCGTCCGCGGTCATCAAGGATCCAGCCCACCAGAAGCGCATAGACGGCATAGAACAGCGCGCCGCAGGCGGTCAGCACCAGATGATCGCCGGCTTCCGAGGGCGCCGCGAAGGTCTGGCCCATGGCAAAGACGAAGGCCAGCACGCTGCACATGGCGATCGACAACGACCAGCGGCCATAGGCCGAGATCAGACCGCACCAAAGACCGGTCAAGATGGTGGCAACGACAAAGGCCGGCGTGGAAAAGCGCGCGAAGGACGAGACCGCGGTGAAGACGATGGTGGAGAGGACGCCGAAGCTGATCAGCCAAGCCTTCAGCCGCAGGGGATCGTTGCGGTCGGGCAGGGAGACGCACAAGGCTCCTGTGGCCGCTGCCACGGCCGCGGGAAAGCCCAGCGCCAAGCCAGCGCAAAGGCCGGTAAGCCCGACGCCCACGGCCACGGAGAGGCCGTTTTCAAGATGGGGGCGGAATACCGCCAGGGACAGGGAACGGGGCGAAAAGGCCATCTTGTCTGAAAGGGCGATCGAACTATGTTTGAGGGCGTACCAGCCGGCGGGAGAACAATGTGAGTGATGATATTACGTCCCTGCGAGTCCAGGTACATGGCATTGTCCAGGGGGTGGGTTTCCGCGATTTCCTGCGGACCTCGGCGCAACACCAGAAGTTGGATGGCTGGGTCCGCAACCGCTCGGACGGTACGGTGGAGGCGCTGGTTTCCGGCCCCACCAAGGCGGTGGAGTTGTTTGTCAGCCATGCCACCAAGGGGCCCTATGGCGCCAAGGTGACGGCGGTGGATCTGCACAATAGCGAGCCGCCCAAGGAAAAAGGCTTCAACCAACGGCCGACCCTTTAGGGATCACTTTGCCTGATTCGTGCGTTGGCCAGGCAGCATGGGATAAGCCGATATGGGACAAGCGCAGAAAAAATCACACGACCGCGAATATCATGTGGTGATGCATGGCTTCCGCTGGTGGGTGGAAGATGACGAAGGCACCAGCCTGCATGCATCAGTGGACGAGCAGGACGCAACCCAATGGGCCATCCAGGCCGCCCAGCATGATCATGGCCGCGGCCTGGACGTGATCGTCTGCGTCGAGCAGCCGGACGGCTCCTACAAGATGGCCTGGCACAGCCGCTGATCCCTGTTGAGAAGCTGCTGCGCCGGCAGCATCAGGCCGGGCGTGGCCGCACCAGCTCGCGGTAGACGGAGATGCCGAACACCAGAAGGCTCAACACTGTCAACACCTCGCCCGTCACCAGGCCGGGAACATATTTGGCGTCGTGATTGCTCAGATAAAGCGCCAGCGATGGGATCATCGCGGCGACGCCACCGGCGGCCAGCGCGAAATTGGACCAGGCCAGCTTGGGTGAAAGGGTCGCTGCGGTGAGGGCATAGAAGGTGCCATAGATCGCCATGGTCACCCAACCCAACAGGTTGAGATGCGCATGCGCGGGCATCATCGAGAAGTCCTCGGACGCGCCCATATGCATGCCCCACGACATGCCCAGCAGCAGATAGACAACGCCAATGGCAAAGAAAGCGGCAGATACGCGCGGCATGGTATTCCCCCTTTTTTTGACAGCCCTATCCGAAAATCTTGCCGAAGCTCCTCTTCAGCGCAACATCCACGTCCGCCATGCCGGCGACAATTCCCAGATCGGCCAGGCTGGTCACGCCATGCCGGGTCACCCCGCAGGGCACGATGCCGGTGAAATGCGAGAGGTCCGGGTCCACATTCAGGGCCACGCCATGGAAGCTGACCCAGCGCTTGATGCGCACCCCCAAGGCCGCGATCTTGTCTTCCCGCATGCCGCGCTGCACCCAAATACCCACCCGGCCTTCGCGGCGCTCGCCCTTGACCCCCAGTTCGGCCAGGGCCTGGATCAGCCATTCCTCCAGGTCATGCACATAGGCCCGCACATCGGGTTTGCGCCGCTTCAGGTCCAGCATGGCATAGGCCACGCGCTGGCCCGGCCCGTGATAGGTGAACTGGCCGCC